>Ga0209640_10004545_pt1 | contig 12148 bp, 7 predicted proteins | sample RifCSP10_1_FD_184018 | JGI IMG/M metagenome (GOLD analysis project Ga0209640, IMG submission 184018) | Soil microbial communities from Rifle, Colorado - Rifle CSP2_sed 10_1 (SPAdes) (version 2) | ecosystem: Environmental > Terrestrial > Deep subsurface > Rock core/Sediment | place: Rifle... | reverse complement strand
CAGAAGTCAGAACGCCTTGCCTTTTCGGAGCGGTTTGAGTGCCGCAGTTGTGGATTGATGTACGAGCAGCCGCAGCCGCGGCTCTTTTCGTTCAACAACCCCTTCGGCGCGTGTCCCACCTGCCACGGGTTCGGCAACATCATCGAGCTCGACATGGACCTGGTCGTGCCCGATCCGTCGAAGTCGGTCAACCAGGGCGCGATCGAGCCCTGGAGCAAGCCACATTACCGGTCGCAGCTCGCGGAACTGAAGCGATCGGCGCGCAAGGCGGGCATCCGGCTCGACGTCCCGTGGGCCGATCTCACGGAGAAGGAGCGCGCGTTCATCGTCGAGGGCGATGACGATTACGACGGCATCCGCGGCTTCTTCCGCTGGCTCGAGCGGAAGAAGTACAAGGTGCACGTCCGCGTGTTCCTCAGCCGCTACCGCGGCTACCTGGCGTGCCCGGATTGCGGCGGCGCGCGGCTCAGGCGCGAGGCGCGCGACGTGCGCGTGGACGGCCGCACGATCGACGCTGTCTCGGCGCTTACGGTGCGCGAGGCGAACGGGTTTTTCACCGACGTACAGCTGAGCGAGAAGGAGACCGCGGTCGCCGAGAAGGTGCTGCGCGAGATCCGCCGGCGTCTCTCATTCCTGAGCGACGTGGGGCTCGACTACCTGACGCTGGACCGCCTGTCATCCACGCTCTCGGGCGGCGAGGCGCAGCGGATCAACCTGGCGACTTCGCTCGGGTCGGCGCTGGTCGGCACCCTGTACGTACTCGACGAGCCCTCGATCGGGCTGCACTCACGCGACAACCAGCGGCTCATCGACATCCTCCGGCAGCTTCGCGACCAGGGCAACACGGTGCTCGTCGTCGAGCACGACGAAGACATGATCCGCGTCGCCGATCACATCGTCGACATCGGGCTGGGTGCGGGCGAGCAGGGCGGGCGCGTCGTGTATTCGGGCGACCTGGCGGGCCTGCTCCAGGAACCGCGGTCGCTGACGGCGAAGTACCTGCGCAACGAGCTGGCGATCCCGGTGCCGTCGCCGCGCCGGAAGGGAGTCGGCCAGAAGATACGGCTGTACGGCGCGAGCGAGCACAACCTGAAGAACGTGGACATCGACATTCCGCTGAACACGCTGACCTGCGTGACCGGGGTGAGCGGGTCGGGCAAGTCCACGATCGTCCACGACGTGCTGTACGCGGCCATCAAGCGCGCCAAGGGCGACTGGGATCGGCGCGTCGGGTCGCACCGCGGCCTCGAGGGCCTCGAGTTCATCACCGATGCGGTGCTCGTCGACCAGGCGCCGATCGGACGGACGCCGCGGTCGAACCCGGTGACGTATCTCAAGGCGTTCGACCCGATCCGGGAGCTGTTCGCGTCGACGAAAGACGCCCGCGGCCGCGGGCTGACGGCCAGCCACTTCTCGTTCAACGTGCCCGGCGGACGGTGCGACGCGTGCCAGGGCGAAGGCGTGGTGCGCGTCGAGATGCAGTTCCTCGCCGACGTGTTCGTGCCGTGCGACCAGTGCGACGCGATGCGGTTCAAGCCGCAGGTGCTCGAAGTGCGGTACCGCGGCAAGAACGTCCACCACGTGCTCGACATGACGGTGCGCGAGGCGCTCGCCTTCTTCAGCACGTCGCCTAAGGTGCTGCGCAGGCTGCAGGTGCTCGACGAGATCGGCCTCGGCTACCTGCGCCTGGGCCAGCCGGCGACGACCCTGTCGGGCGGCGAAGCGCAGCGGATCAAGATTGCGTCGCACCTCGCCTCGTACGGCGGGGAGCGGATTCTCTACGTCCTCGACGAGCCGACGACCGGCCTCCACTTCGACGACATCGCGAAACTCCTGGCGGCGTTCCGCAAGCTGGTCGAGGCGGGCCACACCCTGCTCGTGATCGAGCACAACCTCGATGTCGTCAAGACGGCGGATTACCTGATCGACCTCGGGCCTGAAGGCGGAGAGGCGGGCGGAGAGGTGGTCGTCGCCGGCACGCCCGAGCGCGTGGCGGAGTGCGAGGCATCGCACACGGGCCGCGCGCTGCGCCACGTGCTCGCCGCGGGGCGGACGCATGCCTACGCCACGCGGTGAATTGGCGGGTCCGCTTCGCGGAACCCGCCCTACGTACGAGAAGAAACCGACGTACGTAGGCCGGGTTCCGCGAAGCGGACCCGGCGTGTTGCCGCGGTCGTTTTATTCACGTTCCACGCTCACTGTCGCGGAAGAACTCCTGGGCAAAGTGCTGGTGCATCGGACGCCGCGCGGTGTCTCCGCGGGAATGATTGTCGAAGCCGAGGCCTACATCGGCGAAGACGATCCCGCCTGCCACGCCTCGCCGGGGCCGACGCGGCGCAATGCGCCGCTCTATGGTCCGGCCGGGCTCGCGTATGTCTATCTGAATTACGGCATCCACTACCTGGTGAACGCAGTGACCGAGGCGGAAGGGCGTCCGGCCGCCGTGCTGATTCGCGCGCTCGAGCCGGTCGAGGGCATCAACGCCATGAAGAGGCGGCGGGGAGTCAACGGCGACGTGCCCGAGGCGCATCTGTGCCGCGGTCCCGGCAACCTCACGCGCGCGATGGGAATCACGCTCACAGACAACCTGCGCGACCTGGTATCGAGCCCGCTTGTCATCGAGGATCGCGGCTACGCGGTGGATGACGTCTCGTGGGGCCCGCGCGTGGGCATTCGCGTTGGCACGGAGCACCAGTGGCGCTGCTGGGTCACGGGCCACCCAGCGGTATCTGGTAGAGTGAAATTACAGTCGCATGGGTAAAACGCTCCTGCAGAAGGTCTGGGACCTTCACACAGTCCGCACGCTGCCGACGGGCCAGACGCAGCTCTTCGTCGGCCTGCACCTGATTCACGAAGTCACGACGCCGCAGGCCTTCGACGCGCTGCGCGCCCGCGGCTGGAAGGTGGCGCGTCCCGACCGGACGTTCGCGACTGTCGATCACATCGTGCCCACGCGCGAGCGCACGCGGCCGTTCCTCGACGTCCTTGCCGAGGACATGATCGCCGCGCTCGAGCGCAACACGCGCGACTTCGGCATCCGCCTCGCCGGCCTGAACGACGACCGCCAGGGGATCGTCCACGTCATCGGCCCCGAGCTCGGCCTCACGCAGCCGGGGATGACGATTGCCTGCGGCGACAGCCACACGTCGACGCACGGCGCGTTCGGCGCCGTGGCGTTCGGCATCGGCACCTCCCAGGTGCGCGACGTGCTCGCCTCGCAGTGCCTCGCGATGGAGCCGCTGAAGGTGCGCCGCATCCGCGTCGAGGGCGCGCTGCCCGCCGGCGTCTACGCGAAGGACGTGGTCCTGACGATCATCCAGCGGCTCGGCGTGAGCGGCGGCGTGGGCTATGCCTACGAGTACGCCGGCGACGCCATCGAGCGGATGACGATGGATGAGCGGATGACGATCTGCAACATGTCGATCGAGGGCGGCGCGCGGGTGGGGTATGTCAACCCGGACCAGACGACGTTTGAGTTCCTCGAGGGTCGCCCCTTCGCACCGCCGGGCGAGGCGTTCGAGCGCGCGAAGGCCTGGTGGTCGTCCATCGCATCCGATCGAGATGCGCGATATGACGATGACATCGTGATCCGCGGCCGGGAGCTGACCCCCGTCGTGACGTGGGGCGTGAATCCCGGACAGTCGGTCGCGGTGACCGGCCGCATTCCGTCTCCGCGCGACTCCGCCGAGGCGCAGGCGGTCACCGACGCGCTCGACTACATGGGCCTCGAGGGCGGCCAGCCGATCGCCGGCATGCGCGTCGACGTCGCCTTCATCGGCTCCTGCACCAATTCCCGGCTCTCCGACCTTCGCGAGGCCGCCCGCATCGTCCGGGGCCGCCATGTCGCGCCGCACGTCAAGGCGCTGGTGGTGCCAGGGTCGGCGTCGGTGAAGCGCGCGGCCGAAAGCGAAGGGCTCGACGAGATTTTCCGCGAGGCCGGCTTCGAATGGCGCGGGGCCGGCTGCTCGATGTGCCTGGGCATGAATCCCGACAAGCTCGAAGGCAACCAGGTGTGCGCCTCCTCGTCGAACCGGAATTTCAAGGGGCGGCAGGGGAGCCCGACCGGCCGCACGCTGCTCATGAGCCCGGCCATGGTCGCGGCGGCGGCGGTGGCCGGCGAAGTGACGGACGTACGGGAGCTGGTGAACTGATGGGAACCCAGAAGGTCACGCGCGTCGAGGGCACGGCGCTGCCCATGCGCGGCGACGACATCGACACCGATCGCATCATGCCGGCGCGTTTCCTGCGCGCGGTCACGTTCGAGGGGCTCGAACAGCATCTCTTCGAGGATGAGCGCGCCGGATCCGCCGCGGGCCGCCGCGCCGGATCGCAGCACCCGTTCGACGATGCCCGCTACCGGGGCGCCTCGATCCTGCTCGTCAACCGCAACTTCGGCTGCGGATCATCCCGCGAGCACGCGCCGCAGGGGCTGAACCGCCTGGGCATCCGCGCCGTGGTGGGCGAGTCGTTCTCGGAGATCTTCTTCGGCAACGCCCTGATCATCGGCATGCCCTGCGTGACCGCGTCGCCGAATGACGTGCGTCAGCTCATGGATCGCGTCGAGAAGCAGCCGGACGCGGTGCTGCGCGTCGATCTCCAGGCGGGCACGTGCGAGGTCGAAGGATTCCGCTGCGCCGTGTCCATGCCCGCCCACGCCCGCGACGCGCTGGTCACCGGCGCGTGGGACACGACGGGCATGCTGCTCGACCGCTACGGCGAGGTGGACGCCGTCGCGGCGAAGCTTCCGTATATCTCCGGCTTTTAATCGTTCGGATCGTTCGGATCGTTCGGATCCGGCTGGTTCGACGTGCGCGCTTCCGGTCCGATTGTTCTACGAGAGGATTAGCATCCCGGCGACGGCCGCAATCGCTGTCGCCACCTGCAGCGCCAGCAGAACTCGGAATTTCCGCTCGAATCTTTCATCCCGGTACGCTGAACGACCACGACTCCACGCGCTGCGCGCTCGCCAATCGTCGCCGGAGGGATCTGAGGTGGTCCCATAATCCATTCCAAGTCGCCCCTCAATGTAGGCAACTCGTTCTGCCACGCTCCGCGGCTCGTTCTCCCGGCTGGTCACGTTCAAACCCGTCAGCGATACAGCGCTCCGAGGAGGGCGCCGACGACCGCCAGGAGGAGGGCCGTGTTCATACTTACCGTCCATGCAAATTGTCGGTCGGCTTTCTGATCGAGAACATTCAAGCGCCCGCCGAAATCATCGAATCGGCGGTTCACGTCTTCGCGGAATGCGGCGATTGTCGCGCTCAGGTCGACGAAGCGGGTGCTGACATCGCCGAAGCGCGCGCTCACGTCGTTGTACCGGGCGTTCATGTCGTCGCGCAGCTCGCTGAAGCGGCCGTTGACCTGGGCGAACCGGACGTTCATGTCGCCGCGGATCTCCGTCAGCCGTGCGTTCAGGTCGTCCCGCGTCTCGGCGAGGCGGCTGTCCATCATGTCTCGCGTCTCGGCGAGACGCCTATTGATGTCGTCTCGCGTCTCCGCGAGACGGCTGTTCATGTCTCCCCGCAGATCGGTGATCAGATTGCGCAGGTCGGACATCGAATCCATTCGTGCTTCCAGGGACGCCAGTCGCTCGTCGACCGTCGGCATCGGGACCTCGTTTCCCGGGCGGCCAGCCCGATTCTACATCGTCAGTTCCGAGCAGGGGCCGTGCCGATCCAGATGTCCCGGAAATTCGCTCATGAGGGCTTCGAGGTTGCAGAAATTGCCACGTCGCCCGGCGGAGATGTCGGCGATTCTTGCGATGTGGTCGATCGAGGGTTCGGCGCATCCCGTATAATCCGCCTCGATCCGACGTCATGGCCCTGGTCCCAGGCACACGCCTCGGTCCGTACGAGATTCATTCCCCCCTCGGCGCAGGGGGGATGGGCGAGGTGTATCGCGCGCACGACACGAAGCTCGGTCGCGACGTGGCCCTGAAGGTCGTTGCCGAGAGTTTCGCGCGCGATCCCGAGCGTTCGGCGCGATTCCACCGCGAGGCGCAGCTGCTCGCGGCGCTGAACCATCCCCACATCGCGACGATTCATGGCCTCGAGGAGGCGGGCGGCACGCGGTTCTTCGTGATGGAGCTGGTCGAGGGCGAGACGCTCGCCGATCGCCTCTCGCAGGAGCGCGGTGGCCTTCCGCTGGACGAGGCGCTGCGGATCGCGCGCCAGGTGGCCGACGCGCTTCAGGCGGCGCACGACCGAGGGATCATCCATCGCGATCTGAAGCCGGCCAACATCGCCCTGACTGCAGACGGGCAGGTCAAAGTGCTCGACTTTGGCCTCGCCAAGGCGCTCGACCCGGTTCCGGGGAGTGACGTATCAGCGTCGCCCACGTTGTCGTTCGCCGCCACGCAGATAGGCGTCGTCCTGGGGACGGCGGCGTACATGGCGCCGGAGCAGGCGCGCGGCAAGCCGACAGACAAGCGGGCGGATATCTGGGCGTTCGGGTGCGTGCTCTACGAAATGCTCACGGGGAAGCGCGCGTTCGACGGGGAAGACGTCACCGTCGTCCTGGCATCAGTGATCAAAGGCGAGCCGGATTGGGCGGCGCTGCCAGCGAACGTGCCGGCGCCCATCGTCACGCTGTTGCGCGGCTGTCTGGAGAAGGAACGGCGCAGCCGCGTATCCGATATTGGCGCTGCAATATTCGTCCTCGACCATGCGGCGCGGCTGGGTGGACCATCCGTCGCACCCGCGTTGCCTGCAGAACGGGTAGTCCCGCGGTGGCGTCGCACTGCGCCGCTTGCGGCTTCATTGGTGCTCGGTGCCGTTGGTGCGGGCGGCACCGTCTGGGTCATGACACGTCCGGAATCACCTCGGGTCGTCCGTACCGTCCTGACCGCTCCCGAATCGGCTGCCCTGGTAGTGCAGGGCAACGATCGAGATGTCGCGATCAGCCGTGACGGTTCACGCATCGTATATCGCGGCAACAACCAGTTGCTGGTTCGGAATCTCAATCGGCTCGAACCGACAGTGCTCGGCGGTCTTGGTGCTCCGCGAGGTCCATTCATTTCGCCTGATGGCCAGTGGATCGGATTCTTCGACCCCAACATCAACATGCTCAAGAAGGTGGCGATCACGGGTGGACCCGCCGTGTCGTTGTGCGCAACGACACCCAACCCCCGCGGCGGCACGTGGGGCGACGACGGAACGGTTGTCTTTGCGACGGCGGACACGACCCTCGGACTCCAGCGGGTATCGGCGGCAGGCGGGGAGCCCACCGTGCTCACGAAACCCGATCCTGCTCGAGGCGAAACCGACCACATATGGCCGGAGTTCCTTCCGGGCGGCGAAGCCGTGCTCTTCACGATTACCTCTGCGGAGAGCGGAATCGACAATTCGCAGATCGCCGTGCTGGACCTCCGATCCAATACGTATAAGGTGCTTGTTCGCGGAGGGAGCCACGCTCAATACTTGCCAACTGGTCATCTGGTGTTCGGATCCGGAGGAACGCTCCGAGCCGTCCCCTTTGATCTCGCGCGACTCGAGGTGACCGGCACACCTGTGCCGGTGCTCGAAGGAGTGGTGTATACGCCCAGCGGGACTGTCGATGCGGTTGTGGGCATGAACGGCACGCTCATGTACGTCGCTGGAACCGTGACCACTCCTCGTGTGCTGAGCACGCTTGCGTGGGTCGACCGCAGGGGCGGGGCGAAGCCTCTCATCGCCCGGGAAGCCAGCTATCGTGCGCCCCGCATATCGCCGGATGTCTCGCGCATCGCCGTGTCGATCCTTGCGCAGGATGGAAATGAGGATGTCTGGGTCATCGACAGCGAACGCGGAACGCAGACTCGTCTGACGTCGGAACGGGAAGTCGATGCGCTCCCGCTCTGGACGCCGGACGGCAAGCGCATTGTTTTTTCGACCGTTCGTACGGGGACCGCGAACAGTCTGTATTGGATGCCCGCGGATGGCAGCGGTTCCGCCGAGGTCCTGACGCAGGCGACGTCGAACCAGGGTGCCACGTCATGGTTCCCTGATGGTTCCGTGGTCGCCTTCTACGATGTCGGGAACACGTACGACATTTTTACGCTCAAACCGGGTGCGACACCAGTGCGGTTCCTCGAAACGAAGTTCCGCGAACAAGGGGCAGTGTTCTCCCCCGATGGTCGCTGGATAGCGTATTCGTCGGACGAGACGGGACGTGCCGAAATCTACGTTGCGCCCTATCCCGGACCCGGGGGAAAGATCGCCGTGTCCGCGGCGGGTGGCCGTTCCCCACGCTGGTCATCCGATGGGAAGGAACTGGTCTACCGCAACGCCCGTCAGATGATGGCAGTCGCCGTCACGCCGGGCCCGACGCTCGGCATCGGCAGCCCACGCCTCCTCTTCGAAGGCGAGTACGCGCAGGAAGAGATGGGGCAGGGCGCGCACAACTACGACGTGACGGCCGACGGTCAGCGCTTCATCATGATGTTGCCCGTCGCACAGACCGAACGCGCTGAAGCCCGACGAGAGATGGTCGTCGTCCAAAACTGGTTCGAGGAACTCAAGCGTCTCGTTCCGGCGAACTAGGAACGGAACGATCCGAACGACCCGAACGGTCTGAACGACTCGAACGATCCGAACGACCCGCCTCCACTACGGCGAGGAACGCCGCCGACGCGTGCGATCGCTCCGCGGCTTTCCGGTACACCAGGCGGACCTGGCGGCGCAGCCTGATCTCCGGCATCGCGAGCGCGACGAGCTCGCCGCGCGCGATTTCCGATTCCGCGCAGCGGCGCGGCAGCAGCGCCACGCCCATCCGCATCGCGACCGCGCGTTTGATCCCTTCGAGGCTTGGCAGCGACACGAGGATGTTCGCCGGAATGTGGTGCTGCTCGAACAGCCGCAGCACGCGGTCGCGGACGTGCGACGGGTCGTTGTGCGCGATGACCGTCTGCCGCGCGCATTCAGACAGCGTCACCTCGCGCGTATTGGCCAGCGGATGGGCGGGGGGCACCAGCATGACCAGTTCGTCCTGCCCGAGGACGATCGAGCCGAGCCGCGGCTCCGCGGGCTGGAAGGTGAGCACGCCGAAGTCCAGGGTGCCCTGCGCGACCTCGGCCCCAATCTGCCGCGCCGGGATGCGGCGGACGTCCACGTGCACGAGCGGATGCGCCTCGCGGTACCGCTGGATGAGCGGCAGGACGGCGTGCACAGAGGCCTCGTTGGCGCCAATCAGCACGCGTCCGCGGCGGAGGTCCCGGAGGTCCTTGACCGCCGTTTCCGCCTCTTCTGACAGGCGGAGCAGGCGCTCGGCGTAATCACGCAGCAGGCGGCCCGCGTCGGTCAGGGTGGCATCTTTCGTGGCCCGGTCGAAGAGCCGTTCGCCGACGCTTTCCTCGAGCCGCCGCACCGACTGGCTCACGGCCGGCTGGGTGCGGTGCAGCTTCATGGCCGCCCGCGAAAAGCTCCGCTCGGCCGCCACCTTGAGGAAAACGCGCAGTTCAGTCAGTTCCACTGCTCAGCCCGCCCATAAGCACCGATAATCCAAGCAGAATAATTATCATTTTGACAATATCCTTGCCAGTCGGGTCTACTGGCAGGGCGGGCAAGTCCCAAAGCCCAAAGCCCAAAACCCAAACCCCAAGGTTGGGATTTGGGATCCGGGATTTGGGATCCGGGATTTGGGGTTTCGCGAGCGAGTTTATGAGCGAGCGGGTATCAATCTTCGACACGACGCTGCGGGACGGCGAACAGGCGCCGGGGTTTTCCCTGCGCCCGGCCGAAAAGCTGCAGCTCGCCCGTCAGCTGGACGCCCTTGGTGTGGACATCATCGAGGCCGGCTTCCCGATTGCCTCGCCCGCGGACGCCGAGGCGGTGCGCCGCATTGCCACCGAGATCCGCCGGCCGGTCATCGCGTGCCTGGCCCGGTGCCACCGCGCCGATCTCGAGATGGCCGCCTGGTCGATTCAGCCCGCCGCGCGCGGACGCATCCACACGTTCATTGCGACCTCCGACCTGCACCTGCAGGCCAAGCTGCGCATCACGCGCGAGCAGTGCCTCGACGCCGCCGTCGAGTCCGTCCGCTACGCCCGCCAGCAGACCGACGACGTGCAGTTCTCGGCGGAGGATGCCACGCGCAGCGACTTCGATTTCCTGTGCCGCGTCGTCGAGCAGGTGATCGCGGCGGGCGCCACCACGATCAACCTGCCGGACACCGTCGGCTTCTCGACGCCCGACGAGATGAGCGACTTCTTCATGCGCATCCGGGAGCGCGTGCCGAACACCGGCGGGGTGGTGTTCAGCACGCATTGCCATGACGACCTCGGTCTCGCCGTCGCCAACTCGATCGCCGCCGTCCAGGGCGGCGCGCGGCAGGTCGAGTGCACCGTCAACGGGATCGGCGAGCGCGCCGGCAACGCGGCGCTCGAGGAGATCGTGATGGCCTTCCACGTCCGGCGCGACCGTATGCCGTACGACGTTGCCATCGTGCACAAGGAGATCTACCCGTCGAGCGAGATGCTGACGAAGCTCACCGGGCAGGGCGTGCAGGTCAACAAGGCGATCGTCGGCCGCAACGCGTTTGCGCACGAAGCGGGCATCCACCAGGACGGCATGCTGAAGGACCGGCGGACCTACGAGATCATGAAGGCGGAAGACGTGGGCGCGCCCTGGAACCCGCTCGTCCTGGGCAAGCACTCGGGACGGCACGCGGTGCTGCACCGGTGCAAGGCTCTCGGCCTCGAGATCGACCCGGCCGAACTCATCGAGGTCTACCGCGCGCTCATGGCCATTGCCGACGACCGCAAGATCCTCGGCGATACCGACCTCGTGGCCGTCGTCAGCAACGTCCGCACCAGGCGACCGGCATCGACCGCTCCGGTCGATCCGTTCGATACGCAGTCAGCCACGCCGCACGCCCTGCACGAATCCGGCTACGGACACGGGGTGTAACTTAAGTTAAAAGTAAGACGTGAAAAGTTGAAAGTAAGTGGGCAAGTGTACTTGCCGACTTACCTTTTGACTTTTCACTTTCTAGTTTGACGTTGAAGTAATCGGGATCTTCAGCTCGACACGGTCGCCTTCACGAATCACCGTGACGGCGGCCGTGCTCCCGATCGGGGCGTCCTGGACCAGACGCGACAGGTGCCCGCCGTCGGCGATCGCCGTGCCGTTGAAGTTGACGATGACGTCGCCCGGCCGCAGCCCCGCGGCGTACGCCGATTCGTCGCGGCGCATCGCCTGGACCAGCACGCCGCGCGCGCCCGGCACGCGGAGTTGCTCCGCCACGAGCGTGGAAAGCGGCGCGATCTCGATGTAGCCGATCGAGCCGCGGCGGACTTCGCCGTACTGCGTCAGGTCGCTCACGATGCGGCGGGCGAGGTTGCTCGGCACGGCGAATCCGATCCCCTGGTATCCGCCGCTCTGGCTGAAGATCGCGGTGTTGATCCCCACGAGCTCGCCGCGGGCGTTCACGAGCGCGCCGCCGGAGTTGCCGGGATTGATCGCGGCGTCGGTCTGGATGAAATCCTCGTACGCCGAGATGCCGACGTTGGTCCGTCCCAGCGCCGACACGATCCCGAGCGTCACCGTCTGATTGAGCTGGAACGGGTTGCCGATCGCCAGCACCCACTCGGCGACCTTCAGCTTGCCCGAGTCGCCCCAGGGAATCGTCGGCAGGCGGCCGGCATCGATCCTCAGCAGCGCCAGGTCGGTCGCCGGATCCACGCCGACAATCTTCGCCTCCACTTCGCGCTTGTCGGCCAGCGCCACCGAGACGGCCGGGAGCTGCCGCAGCGAAATGCGCCCCGATTCGCCGGCGACGACGTGGTTGTTGGTGAGGACGAGGCCGTCCTCGCTCACGATCACGCCTGACCCGAGGCTGCGCTCGACGCCCCGGCGCGGCCCCGTGATGTCGCCGTCGCCGAAGAAGAACTGGAAGAAGGGGTCGTTGTTGAACGGCGAATTCTGGCGCCGCACCACCTGCAGCGACGAGATATTGGCGACGGCAGGCACCGTCTGCTCGGCCACCCCCGAAAAGTCTGGAAGCGTCGCGGGGGCGGCCGCCGGCGGCGCCGTCGCGGCCGCGGGAGGCGGCGCCGGGCTTTGCGCGCCGGCGTCATTGCCGGCGGGGTGCATGCGGCCGGTGATGACGAGCCCCGCCGCGAAGCCGCAGGTCAGGAGGACAAGCGAGAGGATCAATCGGCGCGTGCACCCCG
>Ga0209640_10004544_pt1 | contig 12148 bp, 14 predicted proteins | sample RifCSP10_1_FD_184018 | JGI IMG/M metagenome (GOLD analysis project Ga0209640, IMG submission 184018) | Soil microbial communities from Rifle, Colorado - Rifle CSP2_sed 10_1 (SPAdes) (version 2) | ecosystem: Environmental > Terrestrial > Deep subsurface > Rock core/Sediment | place: Rifle... | reverse complement strand
AAGCGTTCCATCGTTCCGAGATATTGCAGCGATTCTAGGGGTGTTAGCTGTGGGAAGTCAACTTGGGTGGGTATACGGGTTGGGTAAAAGTTGACTTTCGCTGACGCGCTCGGCTAGTTTCAACCATGCCGTTTGTTCACGTCAATAACAGGGTCCATCGTTATCTCGATGAGGGACCGAAGGAAAGACCATGCTTGGTGTTTGCCAATTCCCTCGGCAGCGATCTGCGCATTTGGGACGATGTCGCGGCCCGGCTACTGCCGTATTTCCGCGTTGTCCGTTACGACAAGCGCGGCCATGGTCTCACCGATGCGGCTCCGCCGCCGTACTCTGCTGACGAGCTGGCGCAAGATGTTGCCGGCCTGCTCGATACTCTGGCAATCGAGCAGGCGGTTATCTGCGGAGTTTCGGTCGGCGGATTGATCGCTCAGGCGTTCGCGTTGATTTACCCGCGGCGGGCGCCGGCTTTGATTCTCTGCGATACGGGCGCGCGGATCGGATCGGTGGACTCCTGGCAGCAGCGTGTCGACACGGTGCTCGCCGGCGGCCTCAAGCCTCTAGAGTCACCAACGATGGAGCGTTGGTTTTCGGCGCCGTTTCGCGAGCGCCGGCCCGCCGACATCCGCGGTTATTCAAACATGCTGCTGCAGACTTCCGTGGCGGGATACGTCGGCACCTGTTGCGCGCTTCGCGACAGCGATTTTCGACAAGCTATCTCTCGGCTGCGGATTCCTACGCTGGTGTTATGCGGCGCGGATGATATCGCAACTCCGCCGGAGCTTGGAACAGAGCTGGCCGGCTTGATTCCCGGCGCGCAGTTTTCTTTAATTGAAAACGCCGCCCATTTACCGTGCATCGAACAGCCGGAAAAAATGACCGAAACCATGATGCAGTTCTTCGAGGAGGTGCAAATTGTCTGACGATCTATTCGAGCGGGGCATGGCGACGCGCAAAGCTGTTCTCGGCGCCGAGTACGTTGCGCGCGCCGAAGCCAACAAGACCGACTTCGATGCGGACTGGCAGCGCTACGTGACGGAGCATGCCTGGGCCGCAGTATGGGCGCGTTCTGGCCTCGAAAAGAGAACGCGGAGCATGTTGACCATCGCCATGCTCGCCTCATTAGGCAGACTTGAAGAGCTCGGCGCACATATCCGTGCGACGCGGAATACCGGCGTGACGAAGGAAGAAGTTAAGGAAGTGTTGCTGCAAGTCGCCGTCTACGCCGGCGCACCGGCGGCGAACTCGGCCTTTGCCATCGCCAAAAGAGTTTATAAAGAGATGGATAGCGAAACCAAATAGATCAAAGGTGCCGAGCCATGAAAATAGCAGAGTACAATCGGCGTGACTGGAAGTCTCATCCGCCGTATACGTTTCAAGCTTACGGCTCCTCGGTTAAACGCGGACCGTTGAAAAAGCTTGTGCCTATTAAACAAACTCTCTCGGAAATCACCGGACCCCTTTTCAGCGATATCAAGCTGGAGCCGGGGGAAAACGATCTCACGCGCGACGCGAGCACGGGTAAAGAGGCGATGGGCGAGCGCATCATCGTCGTCGGCAAGGTGATGGATGAGGACGAGCGGCCGGTGCCCAATACCCTGATCGAAATCTGGCAAGCCAACGCTGCCGGCCGCTATCACCATCCGGTGGATCAGCACAATGCCCCGCTCGACCCGAACTTTACCGGTGCGGGACGGTGCGTGACCAACGAAAAGGGCGAGTACCGCTATCTCACCATCAAGCCCGGCGCCTATCCGTGGCTTAATCATGCCAACGCATGGCGACCGGCGCACATTCATCTGTCATTATTCGGCCCGAGTTTTGTCACACGGTTGGTCACGCAATTTTTCTTTCCCGGCGATCCGTTGATTCCGCTCGATCCAATTTTGAATTCAGTGCCGACGAGAATCGCCAGAGAGCGGCTGATCGCGAGTTACGCCCATGACGTCACCGAGCCTGAGTTCGCGCTCGGCTACCGCTTCGACATCGTGCTCCGCGGGCGAAAGGCAACGCCTTTCGAGGAAGCAAGATGACAAAGCAAACACCTTCACAAACCGTCGGTCCGTTTTACGCCATTGGCCTGACGCGCAAGCCCATGAACATCATGGCGAACGAATCGACCCAGGGCCAGCGGATTCGTATCGAAGGGCAAGTTTTCGACGGCGACGGAGCGGTGATCCCCGATGTCATGGTGGAAATCTGGCAAGCCAACGCCTACGGCCGCTACAATCATCCCGACGATAAGCAAGAAAAGCCGCTGGATCCGACTTTCACCGGGTGGGGCCGATCTGGGACGGACGAAAAATGCTTCTACAGTTTTGAAACGATCAAGCCCGGGCCGGTGCCGGGATCCGAGGATACCGTGCAGGCACCGCACATCAATGTGGTGATTTTCGCGCGTGGCATGCTGGTGCACGCTTACACCCGCTTGTACTTCGCCGATGAGCCGGCCAATGAGAGCGATCCGGTGCTGAATTCGATCAAAAACAAAAAGCGGCGCCAGACTTTGATTGCGCAGCCAGGAATGGAGAATGGCAAAACGGTTTACCGCTTTGATATTCGTCTCCAAGGCGAGAATGAGACGGTTTTTTTCGATATGTGAGTCGTTGGGTTGGAGTGTTGGAGTACTGGAGTCATGGAGGGTTGGAAGAGCATAAGTCGGAGCCATTTCGCCGGCTCCTGGGTCATCGGCATGACGCGCGCCAGTCCGATCCTGAACGAAGTGAACGGATCTGCTTTGAGACGCACCGCGGATAGATAGAAATGGCAACTCCCCTCGATTCCGCTATCTTCACTGCGCTTTTTACCGACGAGGAAATATCAGACGTGCTCAGCGACGGCGCGTTCGTGCGCGCGCTGGTCGAAGTGGAAGTCGCTCTGGCGCGCGCCGAGGCACGAGTCGGGGTTATTCCGGCGCAGGCCGCGGAGCAGATGACCAAAGCGACCGCGGATAAGGTCAACATTGCGGCGTTGGCAAAGGGAACCTCCCGCTCCGGCTTTCCAATCATTGCCTTGATCCAAGAGATCCGCAAACAGGTAGGGCCCGACGCCGCGCAGTTCGTGCATTGGGGCGCCACGACCCAGGACATTATGGACACTGCGTGGGTCTTGCAGTTGCGCTCAGCAATAAAAGTGCTGAAAGCTCGGGTTGGCGAAATCGCACGTTGTTTGAGCGCGCTGGCCGACCGCCATCGGGACACCGTTCTTGCCGGCCGCACTCACGGTCAGCAGGCGTTGCCGATCACATTTGGCTTGAAGGTCGCAAGCTGGATCGCGCCGCTCGTGCGCCATGTCGAACGGCTGGTTGAAATATCGCCCCGACTGCTGGTCGTGCAGTTCGGCGGCGCCGCGGGTACGTTGGCGGCTTTGGCTGATAAGGGCGTGCGCGTCACGGAAGAATTGGCCAAGGAACTTAAGTTAGAAGTGCCGGTGATGCCTTGGCATGCCCAACGCGACAACTTCGTTGAGTTTGCCGGTTGGCTGAGTCTGGTGACCGGCACGTTGGGAAAAATGGCGGAAGATATCATTCTCTTGGCGCAAATCGAAGTCGGCGAAGCCGCCGAGTCTGCGGAAGAAGGACGAGGGGGCAGCAGCACCATGCCGCAGAAGTCCAATCCGATCACCAGCGAGCTGATCCTCGCCGCGGCGCGAACCAATGCGTCGCTTCTGTCGGCCATGCACCATGCGCAAATTCAGGAGCACGAGCGCGCCACACACGGTTGGCAGCTGGAGTGGCTATCGCTGCCGCAGATGATCGTTCTCACCGGCGGGGCGCTCAAGCATGCGCTCGATCTTGCTCAGAATCTGCAGGTGGACGCAGCTAGGATGCGCGCCAATATTACGCGGGCCAACGATATCATTCTCGCCGAGTCCGCCGTCTTTGCGCTGTCGAACGCAATGCCGCGGTCAAACGCGGAAGAGCTGGTGAAACAGGCGTGCGCTGTCGCTGCCGCCGAAAACAAGCCGCTGATCGATGCGGTTAAAGACCTGGCGGGAGATTCGGTCAAACAGGGTCAAGTCGACTGGCAGGCGCTGGGAAGGCCGGAGACCTATCTCGGCGAAGCGAAAAAGTTTATCGATCGGGTTCTGCAAGCGGTAAAAGAGCTAACGTGACCATGGAACACTCATCGCCCGCAACCCTGACGGAACTGCTCGGCGCTCGGGCGACACGCCATCCCGATAAACTGGCGCTGATATTCAAAAACGAGCGGTGGAGCTATGCGGAGTTTCAGCGCGAGGTCGATCGCGTCGCTAACGGTTTTCTCCGGATCGGCGTCAAGAAGGGCGATCGGATCGCGTTTCTTCTGCCGAACTCGGCCGAGTTTCTGTTCGCCACTTTCGCCGTGACCAAGATCGGTGCGGTTTTCGTGCCGCTCAATCCCCAGTACACGGCCGAGGAGGCCGAGTACGTGCTGCATCACTCGGAATCGTCCATCGTTCTCACCTCGCCGGAGCTGCTGGCATTGATCGAATCCGTGCGCGCCAAACTCCCCGATCTCAAGCAGGCGATCGTTACCGGCGCAGCCGATTATTCGGGCGCGCTTTCGTGGGACAAGTTTCTGTCCGGTGTTTCGGAGGCGGCTCCCAGAGTCAAAATTGATCCGGAAGATCTGGCCTCGATCACGTACACAAGCGGCACTACGGATCGACCGAAGGGCGTCATGCTGTCACAGTATGCCTACGCCTTCGCACCGCGCATGCGGGCACAGGGCTTGGGCTGGAACGAAGAGGACCGGGTGCTGTGCGTGCTGCCGCTATTTCACGTCAACGCGCTTTGCCATACCTGCATCGCAATGCTGTCGGTCGGCGGCAGCATCGTGCTTGTGGAAAAGTTCAGCGCATCGCACTTCTGGGGGCAGGTGAGGGAGTACGGCGCAACGACTTCGAGCTTGATGCGTACGATCCCGCAGATTCTTCTGAGCTTGCCGGAGAAGCCCGACGATCGAGACAATCCACTGCGCTTGATCGTGACCTTACTCTCGCCCGAGATGCATGTGCGCTTCGAAGAGCGATTCGGCCTCAAAGGCGTGCCGTCCTACAGTCTGACCGAAGATATTCTCAGCATCATCGGGCCGCAAAACATGCCAAAGGAAAAACTTGGGAGTTGCGGCGTGCTCTTGGCCCCGGAAGTGCACCGCGTGGCAGTTCACGATGAAGATGGTCAGCCACTCCCGCCTGGAAAGGCCGGAGAGATCGTCAAGCAAAGTCCGACCGTAATGAAAGGTTACTACAAGAACCCTGAAGCCACGGCGAAGGCCTTGAAGAATGGTTGGCTCTACACCGGCGATCTCGGCTATCTCGACCGCGACGGTTACCTCTATTTCGTCGACCGCGTCAAAGACATGGTGCGGCGGGGCGACGAGAATATTTCTTCGGAGGAAGTCGAGCGCGTGCTCAATTCGCATCCGGCGGTCGCCGAATCAGCCGTCATTGCAGTGCCGGATCAAATTCGCGGCGAAGAAGTGAAAGCCTACATCGTGCTGAAATCGCCGGCGACGCCCGCCGCGGTGCCGGCCGAAGAGATTTGGAGCTTCTGCAAAGCGCACCTGGCTGCTTTCAAAGTGCCGCGCTACATTGAATATCGCGCCGAGCTACCGAAAACTCCGAGCTCGAAGGTGCAAAAGAATATTCTGCGCGATGAGAGCAAACAACCGACGGCCTGCGTATTCGACCGCGCCGAACGAGAAAAGCGATAATCTGGCCGAAGGTCAGCCCGAGCGCTTTGCGGCGGTTTAGTTTCCCGCGCAATATTCAACTCAAGCGTTTCGGCTCGGCAGCGACTAAACCAGGCCGCTGTAGATAATCCGCTCGCCTTCTTGGCGCGCGAACGGAGGGAGCCTATGCTCGCGGCAGCCGCCATCCATGATGTGACGCACTTGCCGGCCGCGCACGAGAAACGCGTCGGACAACAGTTGGCGATGGCACTGCCAGGGCACGGCTTCGGCGCACATGAGCGCAGCGCGTTTTGCTCGTGCGAGTTCTGACACTTCTTTTATGATGGTTGCAAATTCAGGCGTCAGCATGAAATCAGCATAGGCACGGAAGGTGCCGACCTGCCACGCCGTGTTAACCGAATTGGGCGCCGGTTTTCGGAAACCGCCGAGGTCGCCGCGCCAGAGATAAGCGATGCCATTCTCTTGCAGCGAGTCCGCCAATGCTTCGCGGTTAAATTGCGGGTGTCGTTTGGATGTCGGCCATCGGCGCACGTCGGTAATGAGTTCGACTGCATGCGCTTGCAGCATCGAGATGAACGTTTCGATTGCGCGCGTCGAATGACCGATCGTGTGGACGGCGTGAGGCGCGGCGCAGGTCGTTTTCTCGTCGAATTCGGTCGCCATCAGCTGATACCGGATCCAACTGATGCTATCATCGCCGAATGTGGCATTCTATTCCGCTCACGCTTTTCTGGTTCGTCTACTTCGGCTCACTCGGAATTTTCTACCCGTATTTTACCCTCTATCTGCGCGAGAATGCCGGGCTGACGGGAACGCAGGTCGGATTGATTCTAGCCATATCGCCCTTCGTGGGCATGATGGCTCAGCCCATTTGGGGGCAACTTGCCGATCGAACCGGCGCGCGCAGCCGGACATTGGCGTTTCTCACCGTCGGAACGGCGTTAGGCTATCTGGGACTCGGCATGGCTGATGGTTTTTGGCCGATCGTGCTGGCGACCGCCGCTCTGGCGCTGGTGGGAACGGCGATTTTTCCCATGATGACGTCGGTGAGCCTGGCGATCTTGCGCAATGCGGGTCGCCATGCCTTCGGTCACGTGCGAGCTTGGGGAACCATCGGCTACTTCATTTTGATCATGCTGTTTCCGTGGATGCTGCAGATATTCGCGGCGCCGTTGGACCCGCGGGTCTCAAGCGCGGGTATTTCCCAACCCGGTCTTGGTTTGATGTTTCCGATAACAGCGAGCTTGGTGCTGGTCGCGTCTTTCATCGCCTTTTTTCTTCCCAAAAAGGGCGCGGTGGCTTTGCGGGCGGCACGCGGCGATTGGCGCGAGCTGATCCATAATCGGGCCTTCTTGCGTTTTCTAGGTTTTTCACTCATCGCTCATTTTCTTATGCACGGACCGATGTGGCTATTTCCGCTCTTTGTGCGCTCGCGCGGCGGTGATCTCACAACCATCCGCGACATGTGGGTTCTCATGTTGCTCGTGGAAATTCCGCTCGTGCTTTCAACCGGCAGCGGCTTGAAACGGCTGGGCGCGCGAGGCCTACTCGGTGTCGGCGTGCTGATCGGCGGCATGCGCTGGACGCTGTGCGCGCTCATCAACGAGCCTACTTTGCTGTTTGCCGTGCAGGCGCTGCACGGCGTTACCGTCGTGGGGCTGAATTTGGGCAGCCCGCTTTACCTCGACGTGGTCGCGCCGGAAAAATTACGCTCGACGGCCCAGGGAATACTTTCCATGGTGGGAAGCGGCATCGCCGCGATCGCGTCGAACATCTCGGCCGGCTGGCTGATGGATCGCAGCGGTATCGACTTGCTTTATCTCATTTGCGGACTGGGTGCGCTCGCGCTCGGTGCTCTCGCCTGGTGGATCTTGCCGGCAGCGAACCAGCGCAAGCAAGAAATCGACCTTGTGTTGCACGGCGATAGCGTCGCGTAAATTTCACGGTTGGTATCTTCGATCTGTGTTTTCCAATTTGATTCATTTGTGCCGCAATCATCCTTCATGATCAAAACGAATCAACAAATCAGCGAAGGTTTTTTTGACACCAAAAGCAAAATTTGGGCAGTCGATCGAGAGATGGTTTTGCTGCTGGCGGGCGGGCGGGCGCTGCTCATGCAGTTAGCCCATCCCAAAGTCGCCGCCGGCGTTGCCGAGCACAGCCGGTTTCATGTGAATCCACTCGGACGCTTGTACCGCACCATGAGCGCCATGTGGTCCATCGTGTTCGACGAAGCATCCCAGGCGCGCTCCGCGCTGAGGCAAGTAGAAGTTATTCACCAGCGTGTTCATGGCGCGGTGCCGCAAGGCGAGCCGCTGCCAGCCGGCGCGCGGTACGATGCCTCGGATCCGGCGCTGTTACTTTGGGTGCACGCGACGTTGGTTGATTCAGCCATGAGCGCCTACGATCTTTTAGTCGCTCCCCTGAGCGCCGCGGATCGTCAGGAATACTACGAGGATTCGAAGAAGCTGGCTCGCCTATTCGGGATTGGGGAAACAAACATTCCGTCGTCGCTTGCTGCGTTCGACGGCTACATGGTGGCTACGATCGAGAGCGAAACTATTGCTGTGGGTCCCAGCGCGCGGAGTCTGGCCCGACAGATTCTCTATCCCGACCCATGGCTTCTCAAGCCCGCCGGCCCGGTCTTTCGTCTGGTGACGGCCGGATTGCTGCCGGAAAAACTTCGCGACGCTTACGGTTTGACATGGGACCGACCGCGCGAGAAACGGTTTTCGCTTGCGGCCGGCGCGATTCGTGGAGCACTCCCTCTGGTTCCGTCACCGCTACGGATCGTGCCGAATGCGCGAAAGTCAGAGCGGGCTAGACCACGCTAGCAGCCGCTTCGGCCTGTTCCTTACTTGGGCAACCCTGTGTCTTCAGCGACCCCGAGCATCAGATTGAGATTTTGAATCGCTACCCCGGCCGCGCCTTTGCCGAGATTGTCGAGCCGCGCCATCAACAGAACGTGGCCGGACTGGTGCGCCAGCACAGTCAACGAGATCCGATTGGTATCGTTGTGTGCTTGCGGATCGAAGGTTGATTCGCCCGCCTCGGTGGCATCGGTCAGCGGCTCGACCTGAACGAAGGGCTCGTTCTCGTAGCGTGCCGCCAGCGTTTCCCAGATCGCTTTGCCGGATGGAGGCTTTGATAAAGCTTTTGCCGGAATCATGATTTGCACGCGCATGCCGCAGCGAAAAGGACCGACGTTGGGCAGAAACTGAGGCTCGGCGCTGAGCGCGCCATGGCGCATGATCTCCGGAATGTGTTTGTGGAGCTTGGTCATGCTGTAGGGCGCTTCGTAGGCGAGTTTGAGCAGCCCCCTCTTAGGATCTTCCCAGCGATCAATCAGTGAACGGCCGCCGCCCGAATAGCCGGACAGCGCATGAATCGAGAGCGGAGTTTCAGGCGAGAGCAAACCGGCGTCAACGAGCGGGCGCACGAGCAGTATCACGGCTGAAGGGTAACAGCCGGGATTGGCAACGCGGCGAGCGGCCGCAATCCGCCCGCGCTGGCCGCGGACTAGCTCGGGCAGGCCATAGATCCAATCATCGCTGACACGATGCGCCGTGCTGGCGTCGAGAATTCGCACCGGCGAGTCGGCCAGCCAGTCCGCTGCTTCTTTTGCGACATCGTCCGGTAGACACAGAAGAACGATAGTCGCCTGGCGCAGAGCTTTCTTGCGGGCTTGCGGATCTTTGCGCAGCTCTTCTGGGAGCGTGACGACTTCGAGATCGTTGCGCCCGGCGAGCCAATCGCGGATCCGGAGCGCCGTGGTTCCGGCTTGGCCGTCGATGTAAATTTTAGGTGGCATGCCGAGAATTCCCTTGGTATCGAGTGCAAAAGAATTCTACGCTGAATTGGCAAGCTTGGCAAAAGTCGACCAGTTTCGGCGGTCGCGCAAACAATCCAAATCCCTATCTGGTTCAATCGCAGTCCGCTATTGGATCACGCGGGTGGAGGCCAGTGATCAAGTCGGCGTGGAGCAGGCGATGAAAGAGATGCTCGCCGGCCTCGCGCCGCACCGATAGCCGACCGGTTAAGTACGCCCGCGAGCTTAGGCCGCGTTGGACGGATTCGCAGATTGCGGCGTCCTCGGCTTGGATCTGCTCGCTGATGGCAATGCTGGCGAGATTGTTCTCCCGCGCTCGATTGGAAACATCGGCAAAATAATAATCGAAAATGACGTCGGTTTGATCGACGGCACGTGGGATGACGAGGTTGGTGTCCATCACGTCTTCGTAGACGTTGATCATGAAATTGGGATAGATCCAGTAATAGTATGCGCGGCTGCCTTGGCGAACGGCGGCGGTCGTCGCTTCGCCGGCCCTGGGTTCCATAGGACTCGACTGTAAGCAAAATCGCTCACCGGTCTCGACGGCGTAGCTGCTGTAATCAAGCACACTATTTAAACCACCGTGAATGTGCGGAACGTGGTAGCCGCCGTCGAGATAATTGTCGACGAACACCTTCCAATTGCAATTGAGCGTATAGCTGCGCCGCTCGAACCAGAGGAGTCGTTCAAGGTTCAAGCGTTCAAAACGTTCAATTAAGTCACTACCCAAAGACTGTTCCAGCGTCGGCCCACCGGTATTAAGTTTGACAAAGATCCAACCTTGCCAGACGGTGGTTGGAACTGGAACGAGGCCGTTGGCGCTGCGATCGAAGTTAGCGACGCCGCCGAAATCCGGCGTTAGCACGAGCCGGCCTTCCAAATCGTAGGTCCAGCCGTGATAGGGGCAACGAAGATTCTTTACGATTCCTTCCGACTGAGTCAGGATCGTTGCGGCGTGATGGCGGCAGACGTTATAGAAACCTCGCACAACCTGGTCGTTTCCTCTGACAATGGCGATGGGCTCCCCGGAAATGTCGCCAGTGATGTATTGCCCCGGCTCGCGAGCTTGCTCGGCTCGCCCGACCGGTTGCCATGAACGGGAAAAGACGGATAGCTGCTCTAGTTCAAGAATACGAGAATCGGTGTACCAAGAGGATGGGGGAGTGGAGGCTTCGGCTAGAGAGGATTGCGGATTGTATTCGTCAACAATATCTCTAACCGAAGCGCTCATTTGGTGTGGCGGTACTCCGTCCGACTCTGAGAGCGAATGTCTGCAGAGTTAGTTGCTGCCGTTCGCTGATTTGACGATTTGAGAGATGTCTTCGAAATAACGGCGATGGGTGCGATGTAGAGCGATTTCGTCGGCCGCTTCTAGTAAGACGACTTCGTGTTCTCTCTTCTCGCGTCTCAAATCCAATTCGACCGAAAGACGTGATTTCTCTGCGTAAGATTTTTCAGAATCCTGAAACGATCTTATCGTGACAATCTTACCCTTGCGCCGGTCGTATTCGATCAGGAAAATCATTCGGTTATATCTTTTCAACAATATTGAGATTCGAAATGGATTCCATAAAGCTTTTTTCTAATTCTTTTTGGTAGTTTAACATGTCTCTCTGTAAACTTTCCAGTTGTGGACTAGCGGTGTTTGTAATTTGCAATTGCGTGATCTTTTTCTTTAGCTCTTCACAATCTACAACAATCTTTGACGTAGTCAGAAGTACGTTTTGCAATTTGTCTGGCCCACCACCGTACTTTAACGATGGATCAAATAGATCTGAGAATTTCTCCGAGAGCTCTGCCCAGAGATGCTGTAGAGAGCTTCTTATCTGGATCTCGATCAGCTTGTTGACGGATGCTACGATTACGTGGACCGCACGGTAACCGTGGCTGGGATTTGCTCGGCGATCCATAACCGTAGTTGCGGGGAACGCTCCGAGCAGCGAAGCAACTACTTGTTCCTGTGCCGCCATATCAACGACAACCACCCGACAGCCTGCAATGTCTTGAACTTGGCTCAGTCGAATACTCTCGCGACGGAGTTTTTCGATAATGGATGTTGTGGATTTGGCGGGCCTACCGGTCGGCTCTAGGTGCAATTGGTCTCTAACGGTAAGCACAACTGCTTCGTAAGCTTCGCCGAACGAACGTCGATATTCATCAAGTAATCTGACGTCGGCTTCGCTCGGAGATCCCTTTTTCAAGCGATCTCCGAGTCGATCGATTTGAGATTTGCTCAGGGTAGCCATTCGGCGGATGGCTACTAATTTTAGTCCGTCAAATCCAGCAGCACGCCGTCGGGATCAGCGATGGCATGCTTGCAGAGCTTGCAGCCTTCGAGATTTTTTTGGCGCGTTTCGCCGTCGCGACCGATGGCGATCTTGCGGTGCGCCGACGACGGTGCGGCGGCCGCGAGGGAGTCTAAGTCCTTCTTGGTTTGTTCCAAATGGTCTACTTTATAGCCGAAGTGATCGAGACCGGCCATGTGCCCGCGGTACTGGACCATGTCCCACGGGCGGATGGCCAGGTTCACTTTACCGTCACTCAGATAGTAGCTGTTGTCGCCGGACATGCCTTCCACGGGCTGGAGCTCGAAAATTTTTTGGTAGTACTCGGCGATATGGGCCGGGCGGCCGCTGCGAATGCA
>Ga0209640_10004543_pt1 | contig 12148 bp, 7 predicted proteins | sample RifCSP10_1_FD_184018 | JGI IMG/M metagenome (GOLD analysis project Ga0209640, IMG submission 184018) | Soil microbial communities from Rifle, Colorado - Rifle CSP2_sed 10_1 (SPAdes) (version 2) | ecosystem: Environmental > Terrestrial > Deep subsurface > Rock core/Sediment | place: Rifle... | reverse complement strand
CCTTCTTGTTTCTTGGCTACGAACGGTGACACCCATCTGGGGGGCGACAACTTCGATCAGCGCATTCTGGATTATATGGCGGACGAGTTCAAGAAACAAGAGGGAATCGATCTCCGGAAGGATCCTATGGCGCTTCAGCGGTTGCGGGAAGCCGGAGAAAAGGCGAAAATGGAGCTTTCCACTTTAAATCAAACGGAGATCAACCTCCCGTTCATCACTGCAACAGCAGATGGCCCCAAGCACCTGAACATGAATCTGACTCGAGCAAAGTTTGAGCAGTTGGTGGATGATCTGATTCAGCGGACGTTGAAACCGACCAAGCAGGCCCTGAAGGACGCCGGACTTATACCGAATCAGATCGATGAAGTGATCCTCGTCGGTGGTATGACCCGTGTTCCGAAGGTGCAGCAACTTGTCAAGGACGTTTTTGGTCGCGAGCCTCACAAGGGCGTTAATCCTGATGAGGTTGTTGCGGTCGGGGCGGCAATCCAGGGCGGTGTGCTCGCTGGCGACGTAAAGGATGTCCTCTTGCTGGACGTGACACCACTTTCGCTCGGTATCGAGACGTTGGGGGGGGTCATGACCAAGCTGATCGATGCCAATACTACGATCCCAACCCGCAAGAGCGAGGTCTTCTCCACAGCATCGGACAGCCAGCCGTCAGTTGAGATCAACGTGCTTCAGGGCGAGCGGCCGATGGCGCTGGATAACAGGACTCTTGGGAGATTCCATTTGGACGGCATTCCACCTGCACCCCGCGGAGTTCCGCAGATCGAAGTTACTTTCGACATCGATGCCAACGGGCTGCTCCATGTATCTGCCAAGGACAAGGGGACGGCTAAAGAACAGTCGATTCGTATCACTTCCTCCAGCGGCTTGAGCAAGGAAGAAGTTGAGAAAATGAAGACCGATGCCCAGTCTCACGCTGCCGAGGATAGGAAACGGAAAGAAGAGATTGACACCAAGAACCAGGCGGATAACCTTGCTTTCCAGACTGAGAAGCAATTGAAGGAGTTCGGGGAAAAACTCAACGCAGAGACCAAGGGCAAGGTAGAGAGCGCTAATGAGCGGCTGAAAGAGGCCATCAAAGGTGGCAACATCAGCACCATCAAGAATGCAATGGAAACCTTGAACAATGCGTGGAACGAGGCTTCCAGCCAGATGTATCAGCAGGCAACCTCAGGTGGTCAGGGTGGTCCCCAGGCAGGTCCCCAAGGTGGCCCGACAGGCGGTGCTTCCAAGGCCGATGAAAAGAAGGTCGAAGACGCACAATTCGAGGTGGTCGACGATAAAGACAAGAAGTAAATCATAGTGGGTGGCAACCGGCGGCCTCGAGCCGTTGATGTAACACCCTGATGAATCTCCGCCTATATGGATCGGAGATGCGTAAAGGCGAGGCGACCCCTCGCCTTTTGTTTGAGAAAGCGCTGACATGGATCTCACGGGTGTAATTATTTTGGGGATTCTTATCGGACTTGCACTCCTGCTACTGCTTGCCATTGCCAGTGGTCGGATGTCAGGTAAGGGAAGTAGTGCTGCATCAATTACCGCATTCCATGATATGCAGCCCAGGAACAAGCAGAACGCCGCTGAGGTCATTGTCGAACAGAAGGCAGGGAAGAAACTGGAAGAACAGAAGAGTGGTGAGGGAACGGACGAAGAGAAAACAACGGAGGAAAAAGAGAGATTATGAACTTCAACAAATTTACAATCAAATCACAAGAGGCGGTACAGAACGCCCAGGAAATCGCATCGAGCTATGGCAACCAATTCATCGAGTCCGAGCATCTTCTTGCGGCACTGATGCAGGATTCGAGCGGGACCGTCGTTCCCATTCTGCAGAGGGTTGGAGCCAATGCGAACTACATCAAGATTAAGCTGAGTGAAATGATGGAGAGACTTCCCAAAGTCAGTGGAGCGGGGCTGGGTAACCAGTCCATCTCCCAGACATTGGGTAGAATATTGGAGAACGCATACCAGCAAGCGGGCCACCTCAAGGATGAGTACATTAGCACTGAGCATCTTCTGCTTGCGATTGTGGAATCGAAGGAATCGAATGCAGGCAAGCTGTTGCGGGACCAGGGTGTAACTACCGACGACATCTACAAGGTCCTCAAGGAAATCCGTGGCTCGCAACGCGTGACAGACCAGCACCCCGAGGACAAGTACCAGGCGTTGCAGAAATTTGGGCGTGACTTGAACAACCTTGCCCAAAAAGGGAGGCTGGATCCGGTCATCGGTCGGGATGAGGAGATTCGTCGTGTGCTCCAGGTGTTGTCTCGTCGGACCAAGAACAATCCCGTGCTCATCGGCGAGCCCGGTGTTGGCAAGACCGCCATCGCAGAAGGCATTGCATACAGGATTGTTCAGGGCGATGTGCCTGAAACACTGAAGAGCAAGCGGATCGTTGCTTTGGACATGGGATCGCTTGTGGCAGGGACAAGTTTTCGTGGTCAGTTTGAGGAGCGCCTCAAGGCGCTGCTGAAAGAAGTGGAAGAGTCCAACGGTGAGATCATTCTTTTCATTGACGAGTTGCACACGCTCGTTGGCGCCGGCGCGGCACAAGGATCGGTGGATGCCGCCAACATGTTGAAACCGGCCCTCGCCAAAGGTGAACTCCGGGCCATCGGTGCTACCACAATCGATGAGTACAGGAAACACATTGAAAAGGACCCCGCACTGGAACGGCGCTTCCAGCCGGTCCTCGTCGATGAGGCCAGCGTGGAAGACACAATCTCGATTCTGCGCGGCCTGAAGGAACGGTACGAAGTGCATCACGGGGTTCGAATCACCGACGGCGCCATTGTTGCAGCGGCGCAGTTGAGTCACCGGTACATCTCTGACCGGTTCCTCCCGGACAAAGCCATTGACCTCGTCGACGAGGCGGCCTCTAAGCTGAGAATCGAAATAGACTCCATGCCGGAGGAACTTGATGCCGTGGAACGCAAGGTAAAGCAGCTCGAAATCGAACGGGAAGCGATGCGACGAGAAAAGGACGAAGGGTCCAAGGAAAGACTCGTCGCCATCGAACAGGAGATCGCGGAACAGAACCAGATTCGAAGTGAACTCAAGGCTCACTGGCATGTGGAGAAGGATCTGATTCAATCCATCCGAAAAATGAAGGAAGAGATTGAAAAGGCAAAGCTGGAAGCGGAGAAGAAGGAGCGGGAAGGAGACCTGGGCCGCGTTGCGGAACTCCGGTATGGCGTCATCCGCAATCTCGAGAAGCGAATCAATGAAGCATCGCTAAACCTTCAGGATGTCCAGCGGGACAGAAAGATGCTGAAGGAGGAAGTCGACGCGGAGGACATTGCCGGGATTGTTGCGCGGTGGACGGGAATCCCAGTCTCTCGTATGTTGGAAAGTGACCGCATTCGATTGCTCCATCTGGAAGACCGACTGCGGGAACGTGTGATTGCGCAGGACGAGGCAGTGCGTGCAGTGAGCGATGCAATCCGGCGTTCACGCGCGGGTCTTCAGGATGAGAAACGGCCCATTGGCTCGTTCATCTTCCTTGGCAGTACCGGCGTCGGGAAAACCGAGTTGGCGCGTGCCCTTGCGGAGTTTCTCTTCAACAATGAGAATGCCATGGTACGTATCGACATGAGCGAATACATGGAAAAGTTCTCCGTCTCGCGACTGATCGGTGCGCCGCCGGGCTACCTTGGATACGATGAAGGAGGTCAGTTGACAGAGGCGGTACGCAGGAAGCCGTACTCTGTCGTGTTGCTCGATGAGATTGAGAAGGCGCATCCGGATGTGTTCAATGTTCTCCTGCAGGTGTTGGACGAAGGACGACTCACCGACAGCAAAGGTCGTACGGTAGACTTCAAGAACACAATCATCATCATGACGTCAAACCTCGGATCCCAACTGATCCGCGAGAGGATGACATCAGACTTTAAGGATAACGAGCCGTGGGATCGTGTTTTTGCCGATCTCCGGCAGGAGTTGCACCAGCTTCTTCGACAAACCGTCAGGCCTGAATTCCTTAACCGGATTGACGAAATCATCGTTTTCAAACCACTGAATGCAGACGACATCCGCCGGGTGGTCGGGCTCCAACTCAAGCGAGTGGAAGAGCTGCTTCAGAAAAAAGGGATCACCATTGAAGTAACCGACGAGGCAAAGGACTGGATTGCCAAACTCGGATACGACCCAACGTTTGGTGCCCGCCCTCTCAAACGGGTGATTCAAAAGCACATCATCAACGTCCTTTCGCAGAAGATCCTTCTTGGGGAATTCTCCGAGGGAGATGCAATATTTGTTGGGTTGGATAAGCAGGGTTTGATTGAGTTTGTGAAGAAACTCACGTCGGAACTCGTTCAGTAACCTGTGTCTGAGCTAAAACCATCATTCTCTGCAGTCGTGGGGCTGTGATTCAGAAGGTACGCTGGGTCACAGTCCTCTTTTCTTCATTGCTTTCAGAAGGTCTGTTTAGTACCTTTTCCCCGTAGCAACGCTCGCCGATTCACACTCAAAGGACTTTTGCATGATCTCACTGGTTGTCCATGGAGGGGCATGGGATATTCCAGATGACCTGGTGGAGGCCCACCGAGAGGGTGTCCACCGCGCGTTGAAGGCAGGCTGGTCCATTTTACACAAGGGAGGGACCGCTGTCGATGCGGTGGAGAGCGCAATTATGATGATGGAGGACGATGATACGTTTGATGCTGGGCGCGGATCCTTCATCAATGCCGCAGGAGAAATCGAACTCGATGCCAGCATCATGAACGGCAAGACATTTCAGGCTGGTGCGGTGGCTGCCGTTCAGAATGTCAAGAACCCGATCCGACTCGCCCGGAAGATCATGGAGGAGAGTGAGCACATTCTCCTCGTCGGGATGGGAGCAACACGGTTTGCCCGTGAACATGGGGTCCGAACGTGTGGCCAGGATGATTTGATTACGAACCGCGAGTTGGAACGGTGGAGGGAAGCGCAGGGGAGAAAGCAATATTCCACGAAGGAGGCTTTCAGACGAAAGAAAGTGCCGGTGGATACAGTAGGTGCGGTAGCGCTCGACCATCATGGCAATCTCGCTTCCGGTACTTCGACTGGAGGGACGCCGAACAAATATCCGGGTCGCGTTGGGGACTCTCCTCTGATCGGCTGCGGCACGTACGCAGACAATGCAGTCGGTGCCGTTTCCACAACAGGATGGGGTGAAGCGATGATCAAAGTGGTAATGGCAAAGACGGTGATCGATTTGATGGATCGAAACGGTGGGGATCCGGACAAGGCGGTTCGCGATGGATTGAAGATCCTTGAGCGGAAGGCGGATGGGTACGGCGGTCTGATTGCCATTAACAACGAAGGACAGATCGGGATATCCTACAATACCCCGCGCATGGCTCGAGCGCTTATGACTTCCGAACTCAAGGCCCCGCTGATCGCCATCTGATACGATAACATCATGAACGCACTAGTCCGGCTCTCGGTTTTGAGTCGGACTTTCTTTATTTTTGGGTATGCAGAAGTCTTCGCTCATCGGACATACGATCGAACTTCTTGATGCGATTGGCTCAACGACCCAACCTGCGGATGGTGTAGTCAAGGAGTTCTTTCGGGCACGCCACTACCTTGGTTCCAAGGACCGACGCTTTATCACAGAAGCAATCTATGGGATGCTGCGGCACTTCCGATTGATTGACATTGTGGGGTCTGAAGTGTTGCGCCAATACGCACAAGCGCTACCGCTTCGGCGTCCTGCCATTGTGGACTACGCGGCCTATGCCGTCAGAATTCTCCGCGAAGACCCGGGGTCGGCACATGATGGCATTGCCGGCCTCTGGCGCGTGTATATGCCAGAGATCAATTGCATGGATGCGCTTACAACAATGGCAACCGTTGTCCCAGCACCACCAATGTCGGCAAACCCGGTTGCGCATCTCGGGATCATCCATTCCTTTCCTGATAGGATCGTGAAGGAGTGGGTTGATCGTTTCGGAGCAAGTGAGGCCGAAAAACTTTGTAAGGCGTTGAACGGTCCTGCACCAACGACCATTCGGGTTAACACGCTGAAGACAACAGTCGACGAATGCCAGAGACGTCTGGCGAACGAAGGGGTTACAACGACAAGAACCACGCTCTCCCCGTTTGGCCTCAAACTGGAGAAGCGCATTAATGTCAACGCCCACCCGTCGTACAAGGAAGGACTCTTTGAAATGCAGGACGAGGGGAGCCAGCTTCTGTCCATGTTACTGAACGTCCGACCGGGTCAAACCGTTGTGGACGCTTGTGCTGGTGGAGGTGGGAAGACGGTGCACCTTGCCGCTCTCATGAACAACACGGGTGTGTTGATCGCAATGGACACCGACGAAAAGCGGCTGGCCAACATCCGCCCCCGACTCCAACGTGCGGGTGTTACCTGCGCCCGTCTCTATAGAAGTGGGTATGAGGAGAATGAGATTCGGTCACTCACCGCGCAGATGGACGCCGTCTTGGTTGATGCCCCTTGTACAGGTGTAGGTGTCTTTCGCCGTAATCCTGGCGCGAAGAGAACGTTCACGTCAGGGTTCGTGGAAAGTGTTGCGAAGACCCAGCGCAGTATCTTGGAGAGTTATTTCACTCTCGTTCGTGCGGGGGGAGTGCTTGTGTATTGCACCTGCACCTTGTTGAGACAGGAAAACGAGGATCAGATGGAACTCTTCCTCCGCGATCATCCGGAGTTCACGCTGGCCTCAGCACCGGAGATTCTCGTGAATCAGGGCGTCCAGGTTGAGACCGGCTCCCCCTACCTCACACTCCTTCCGCATACCACCACCACCGACGGATTTTTTGCCGCGGTGTTAGAACGAACCATGTGACCTTAAGATGTGCGTTGATTGTGAACGTCGATTTCTCTACCTTGTGTGCAACATGCACATGGAGATTGGTACATGAAGCTTCTCTCAGCACTCACCCTGTTTCTCACTCTTCTTTGTATTGGATGCAGCAGGCCTCCGCCGGAAGAGACATTCATGAAAGCGGAGGATGCTCTGAAGTCAGGCAATGTTCCACTTGCGATTGAAAGCTACGCTCAGGTTGTGAGTGATCACCCCAGCAGCCCTCTGGCAGAGCAGGCGACGTTCCGGATTGCGGCGGCGCAGCACAATGAGATGCGTAACTACCAGGCAGCCATCGGTTCGTACCAGCGCTATGTCGAGATGTACCCTGATGGAGAGAAGGCTCCTACAGCACTCTTCCTGACCGGGTTCCTCTACAACAATGAGCTGCATAAACTGGATAGCGCCGCGATGGCATACCATCGGTTCCTGGAGAAATATCCGCAGCATGAGATGGCGGTCTCGGCGCAGTTCGAGCTGGACAACCTGGGCAAATCACCGGATGAGCTCCTCCCGAAACCCCAGGTCACTGAGCAGTCCCCTCCCAAATCTTCATCGAAGAAAACTGCCGGGAAGAGCGGCAAAAACTAGTGGAAGAGAGCTACCGGCAGTATCTTCAACCCCATGTTGTCTCCAAGCTGGCAAACATGGAACTGCGCGCCCGTCTTGTTGTGGAGGGATTTATCACCGGACTCCACAAGAGTCCGTACCATGGGTTCAGTGTCGAGTTTGCAGAGCACCGGCAGTATATGCCGGGGGACGAGATTAAACACATCGATTGGAAGATCTACGGGAAAACCGATCGGTATTACATTAAGCAATACGAAGAGGAGACGAACCTTAAATCGTACATCATCCTCGATGCAAGCCGTTCCATGTCGTACGCTTCGGAAGGGAACATCTCCAAACTGGACTATGCCCGCTATCTCGTGGCGTCATTGTCCTATATGATGATCAAACAGCAAGATGCAGTCGGGCTTGCCGTGTTTGACGAACAGATCACCAACTACCTTCCCCCCCACGCCACCTCGGGATACCTCCGCCAGATACTCGTCGCGCTGGAGCGACTGACACCCGGCAAGCAAACCGGGGCCGGGAAGTCTCTTCACCAGGTTGCCGATAGGATCAGGCGCCGTGGCCTTGTGGTGATTGTCAGCGACCTGCTGGACAATCCGGACGAGGTGATTGCTGCATTGAAGCACTTTCGTCACAAGAAGAACGAAGTCATCGTCATGCAGGTGCTGGATCCGTTGGAGCGGAGCTTCGCCTTCGGTGAGGACGCGTTGTTTAAGGATTTGGAAACAACCGAGCAGATGATGACGCAGCCGTGGCAAATTCAGAATGCGTATCGCAGTGAAATGACAGCATTTCTCGATCGGTACAAGAAAGAGTGCCGTGAACATTACGTGGATTACGTCTTGATGGATACAAAGACACCGTTTGATACTGCGCTGTTTGAGTATTTGAACAAAAGGGAGAGGTTGGGGTAATCCGGCGCCGTGGTCAATGGAGAAACCTCTTCACGTTCTCTTTCTGTCCTCCGTAGTAGTCTTCAATGCACGTGCGAACCCCATCGGCTTTCATCGATGGGTTTTGTGTTTCCGGGCTATCGTTTGAAATTCGGCTCCGTTTGTAGTATGTTATGTGATGAAACGATCGTCAACGCAGCAGAGTATGTCCAACCAGCAACATCCGTCCCAACACGCCGACACAAACCAGGATTGCATTGTCATCCGTGGCGCCCGCGAGCATAATCTCAAGAACATCGATGTCGACATCCCACGCAACAGCCTTGTCGTGATAACCGGGCTCTCCGGATCCGGCAAGTCCAGCCTTGCGTTCGATACAATCTATGCTGAAGGGCAGCGCCGCTATGTGGAGAGCCTCTCCGCCTACGCTCGGCAGTTCCTGGATGTAATGGAACGTCCCGATGTGGATTATATCGAGGGCCTCAGTCCGGCGATCTCCATCGAACAGAAGACGGTCAGCCACAACCCTCGCTCTACGGTCGGTACTGTTACGGAGATCTACGACTACCTCCGGCTTTTGTTTGCGCGGGTCGGGACGCAATACTGCTACAATTGTAATCGGAAAGTGCAGAAGCAGACAACCGACCAGATCATCGACAGCATCATGAGATTCCCACCCGGAACGAGAATCAACATTCTTGCGCCGGTGGTGAAGGGAAGGAAAGGACATTATCGGGAGTTGTTTGAGGAGATCGTCCGGGATGGATTCATCCGCGTCAGGGTGGACGGATCTGTTCGTGAGATCCAGAAGGGAATGCAGCTTGATCGGTACAAGGTCCATAACATAGAGATCGTCGTGGACCGGATTGTCGTGAAGAAAGAAGGACGGGCACGAGTTGCCGACTCGGTGGAAGTAGCCCTGAAGTTCGGATCGGGTGTCCTGATCGTGAGCCAGGAGGGTGTAGGTGCTTCGGATCCTGATCCTCCGGAAACAAAAAGGAAGGGGACGGCGCGCTCCTCCCCACGAACTCCCCGTTCGTCGACATCGCTGGGAGATACGCTGTTCAGTAGACATCTTTCTTGTGGCTATTGCTCCATCAGTTATGAGGAGCCTGCGCCCAATTCTTTTTCGTTCAATTCCCCCTACGGCTCCTGTCCAACATGCAACGGTCTCGGCGAGATTAAGGAACTGGACTTGGAGCTCATCATTCCAGATGAAGATCTCTCCATCAACAACGAAGGGATCGCGCCGCTGGGGAAACCGCGCCAGACCTGGGCATTCAGTCAGATAAAAGCGGTGGGGAAGAAGTATGATTTCGATTTCGATACCCCCATCAGGAAATTCTCCCGGCGGGCGAAGGAGGTGCTTCTTCACGGTGGTGGCGATGAGAAATTCGAAATCGAATACAGATTTGCCAGCGGGCGGACGGTCACCTACAAGCACCGCTTTGGCGGCGTGCTCGACATTCTGAAACACTATTATGACGACACCGGCTCGAATAATATCCGCGAGTGGGTCGAGGCGTACATGAATACCCATCCCTGTCCGGCCTGCAATGGGGGCCGGCTGAAGAAGGAAAGCCTGGCCATTAGGCTTCAGGATGCGGATACACAGGTCGTGTACAACATCCACGACATAGTGAATCTTTCGATCACGGCTGCTGACCGGTTTTTCCGGGACCTGAAATTGACCGAGCGGCAGATGGTGATTGCGACGCAGGTGCTTAAGGAAATCCGGCAGCGGATTGAATTCCTCTTGAACGTGGGGCTCGACTATCTCACTCTCGACAGGCCCGCGCGCACACTCTCGGGTGGCGAAGGGCAGCGGATTCGACTTGCAACGCAAATCGGCTCCCAACTTGTTGGAGTCCTGTATATTCTCGACGAACCAAGCATCGGGCTACACCAGCGGGACAACCGCAAGCTGATTAGCTCGCTGAAGCAGTTAAGGGATCTCGGCAACACGGTCCTTGTTGTGGAACACGACAAAGAGATGATCGAAAGCGCGGATTATGTTGTGGACCTTGGACCGGGAGCAGGTGAACACGGCGGTCATCTCGTCACTGCCGGCGCGCCGCACGGACTCGCGCTGAGCAGGCCAACACACGATGGCCGTGAACTTCTGTCGTACACCGCACAGTATCTTCAAGGTAAGCGGACTATCCCCATCCCGCAGGAACGAAGGAAGGGAAAGGGGAAGTCCGTTGTGCTGGAAGGGGCCTCGGGGAACAACCTGAAGAGCGTCAAGCTTGCACTCCCGCTAGGGAAACTTGTCGCGGTTACCGGTGTAAGCGGCTCCGGGAAGTCATCTCTTATTTCGGAAACGTTGTTCCGGATACTATCAAGGAAGTTCTACAAGTCCAAAGTAGTTCCACTCCCTTACAAGAAAATTGCCGGCGTTGAACATATCGACAAAGTGATCGAGATTGACCAGACGCCCATCGGACGAACACCCCGTTCAAATCCTGCGACCTACACCGGATTATACACTCTCATTCGTGACCTCTACACGCAGATGCCGGAGGCGAAGATCCGCGGTTACAAGCCCGGCAGGTTCAGTTTCAATGTCCCTGGCGGACGGTGTGAAGCGTGTGAAGGCGATGGTGTGAAGAAGATCGAGATGAACTTCCTTCCTGATGTCTATGTTCTCTGCGATGTGTGCAAGGGGAAACGGTACAATAGGGAAACATTGCAGGTTCTCTACAAAGGGAAGTCGATTGCCGACATTCTGAATATGACCGTCGAGGAGGCGGCAGGCTTCTTCAGCGAGATCCCCGGTCTTCAGAGAAAGCTGCAGACGTTGCACGACGTTGGTCTTGGGTATATCCGTCTGGGCCAGCAGGCAACAACATTGAGTGGTGGCGAAGCACAGCGCGTGAAGCTATCCACGGAGCTTTCCAAAGTGGGCACTGGCGACACGCTGTATATCCTCGATGAACCCACGACCGGCCTCCACTTCGAAGACATCCGTATGCTGCTGGATGTGCTGAACAGGCTTGTTGAGAAAGGCAACACCGTGCTCGTAATCGAACACAACATGGATGTCATCAAGACGGCGGATTGGGTGATCGACCTTGGTCCGGGCGGCGGTGATGCTGGGGGATGTGTTGTTGCGGAAGGAACGCCGGAAGAGGTCTCCGACGCAAAAGACTCAGCTACGGCAGAGTTCATCAGGGCGGAGTTGCAGCCGGATTGAAACAGGTCGATGGCCTCTTGCCCCCTCCCTGTTTGTGGTAGTGGGTCAGTTTGATTCTACGTTCGCAAGAACGTCACCCTGAGCCCCGACATGTTATGTCGGGGAAGGGTGAAAGGCGCCCACTCGACAGGCTTTCCCGACTTTGTCGGGACTCAACCTGACTCAGATTTGAAAGTGACCCACTAGCCTGTTTGTCCCCTTGTTGCACATTCATTCCCGACTCGCTATATTAAGGCCAATTCACGCCAGCCCCCGGCATTTGTACTGTCCTTTCGGTCACATTCGCGGAGCTCACATTTGAGAATTGCACCTGCTGTTTGTGTGATAGTTGTCGTATCACTCCTGTCTTCCCCCACCTTCTCTCAATCCATTACATTGCTCGGACATCTGAACCAGAACCACGGCACAACTGGTGGGGTCTCATTCGCTGGCTGCTGGGGGTATGTCGCGCCCAACGGACGTGAGTATGCCGTCCTCGGAACTGCAACAGGGTGCGCGATCATCGACATTACGAATGCCGCGTTGCCGGTGGAGATCGGACACATTCCAGGAGCGACATCGCTCTGGAAGGAAGTGAAGACGTACTCCCATTACGCCTACGTTGTTTCGGAAGGGAGTCAGGGTCTACAGATTATCGATCTCTCAGGACTTCCCGGTTC
>Ga0209640_10004542_pt1 | contig 12149 bp, 10 predicted proteins | sample RifCSP10_1_FD_184018 | JGI IMG/M metagenome (GOLD analysis project Ga0209640, IMG submission 184018) | Soil microbial communities from Rifle, Colorado - Rifle CSP2_sed 10_1 (SPAdes) (version 2) | ecosystem: Environmental > Terrestrial > Deep subsurface > Rock core/Sediment | place: Rifle... | reverse complement strand
CAGCACGTCAAAAATACAGCCCCGTCCTAACATGGACGGGGCTGTATTCTGTTTCATACATTAATACGCTGTAGAAATCGTCTCGACATTCGATTTGCAACCGGTCAAGTCATTTCCAGAGGAAGCACCCAGTCCTCCGGCTTGCACTGTGGCGCCATAAACGGCCGTATCGGCCGCGCCGCCCCAGGACGCTCCCTGTACCGCCGGGTTCGTCGCGGTTCCTCCAAGAGCACCTCCCGACACATCTATCGTGTATGAATAGTACTGGTCAGCACCCAGATCAGTGGGTGCAACAGCAACAATCCACTGAGCCTCCGAAGGGAAGTGGCCGCTGAATGCCACCCCATCTTTTCCAACCGTAGCCGCAGCCGGCGGATACGTAGCCAAGTCTCCATCGGACATGTTGGGACCTGAGGCCCAGTCCGTAACCGCATTACAGATCATCCGGGCGTGATCCGTTGCGTTGCTGGTCCGTGACCGTTTGATGTACTTGATGTACTGAGGAATCGCGATGGCCGCCAAGATACCGATAATGGCCACCACGATCATCAGTTCGATCAAGGTGAAACCTTTCTTGCTGTGCATGTATTGTAACATGGTACCCACCTCCTGTGAATGTTTTTACTGCGCTTGCCCCGGTTAAAATGCAGTATCCATGCCAAATCACGAACGGATAGCTTACTTTATAAAAACCAGTAATATCAAAATGTTTTGTACATTATTTTGATCATACATCGCTATTTAAGAAAGGCACTGTCAATCTTTGGAACAGAACTGACAAATTTCGTCACGCTGATGCGGCCGTAGATACCCAGCGAGCAAGGCGAGTGAGAGGGGGAGGCTCCATCCGGCTTCGCCGGCCTGCACTCGGCAGTTTGCAGCCGATGTGTGGAGGGGGCGACGTGAGCCCCTACAATAGACAGGTTAGTGGACAAGGGACGGCGATCGTTCCGTAGTCGCCTCTTGGCCGCTTTCTGTTTCTGGAAGCAGGGATTTTAAGTCGCGCAGACGTGCTTTTTGTATCCGATCTTCCTGAGCCGGGTCTCCAAAACCGGCTGTCTTGTATCGGTCAGCCAGTTTCTTATTCTCAGGATCAAGTTCCAAGGATCTCAACCAAGCCTCTTTTGCCTCCCGCAACAATGATTTCTTTAAATAGATCTCACCGATATGCTCTTGTATCACCGCATCATTCGGAACCAATGCAACGGCACGGTTAAGCTGGGTCAGCGCTTCATCGATATTTCCCATTTTGTAATGGGCCCATCCCAGACTGTCAATATAATAACCGTCATCCGGCTTGACCGTTAACGCGCGATGGATCAGATCAAGCGCCTCCTGCAATTTAATCCCGCGGTCAACGTACGTGTAACCCAGGTAGTTCAAGGCATTGGCATGTTTTGGATTTAAACGGATCGTTTCCTCCATCGCTGCGACAAGATCGTTAAAGCGATTCATCTTGTCATAGACTGCGCCGATATTGAAATGCAGTTCAGGGTTCTTCGGATCATTCGAGATTCCGCGTTTAAAGACTTCCACGGCTTTATCGTAGTTTCCCGACTGATAATAGGTCAAACCCAAAAACAAATACGTCTGCGAGCGTTTTGGATCCAAGGTAATCGCGCGCGTCAGATGATCAATCGCCCCGGTTGTATTCTTCATCCGGTTTAGAAGATTGCCCAAATGTTGATGGGCATCCACATAGCTTGGATCCAACTCCAAGATGGCTTGATATTCTTGAACGGCCGATGGATACTCTTTTATTTCCTCATAAAGATAAGCCAAGTAATCACGCACCTTTAACTCATCAGGCCGAGCGACCGCGACCGCTTTCAGTTCATGGATCGCCTTCTTAAACTCCTTCTGCTCCGAATAGATCAGACCTTTTCGCAGATGCGCCTCGATGTCATCCGGATCCGCATCGAGTATTTCATCAATGACGGCCAAGGCCGAGTCATACGACTTCTGTTGAAGATGCAGTTGTACAAGGCGGTATCGCACTTCATGGCTGTGCGGGTTTACTTCTTCCAAGACACGGCGATATATCTGGAAGGCCCCGTCGTTATCCCCCTGAGCTTCATAAACCGTTCCCAAGCCCAAATAAGCGGATTCGAACCCTGGCGCAAGAGAGATCGCGTCTTCAAACGCCTTCACCGCCTCCGGATATTTTTTTTGATCGGCACTGATCCTTCCGAGATAGTAATACCCATAGGGCGAAGCCGAGTCGACCTCGATTCCTTTTTTGATGACCTGTATCGCTTTTTCAAATTGCTGCTGGTTAGCATACAAGCCCCCCTCACTCAGATAGGCCTCGATCTGTGCAGGATCCAGCTTAATCACACGATCATAAATCTCGATGGCCTGTCGATATTGACCTCGGCTGGAATAGAGTCCGCCCATGAACATCAATGTTGGAATATTTTCGGGATCGAACCGGAGTGCAGATTGGATATAGGTGGTCGCTCCAGCGATATCGCCCTTTTTTATCATAAGGGATGCGGTCGAGGTCAATAGCAGAACGGATTGATGATCATATCGGAGAGCGGACAAGTATTCGTTCAGTGCCTTCTCTTCGTCATTATCCAATTCTGCCGAATAGGCTTGAAGAAAGTGGTAATAGGCCCGTGGATCCTTTACCGAAACCGGTTGGGCTCCGGTTAAGAGGGAATTGCGGCCTGCCGGTTCCCTGTTTTCCATGTGGAGTGTCGAGCAGGAAATCAACCCACCGGCGAGGAAAATAAGAACAGACCGTTTTATTAGAAATGTCATCATGTTCGGGCATGTATAGATAGAAATTCTCCCATCCATCGGGCAGGACTTTTCAGACCCTCCCGTAATGGACTTATCATCATTTCATATTAATAATTAAAACACGAGACCTTTTAGAAGTCAAGGAAACCGGACGGGCTTTCCATCGAAAAGAAGAATTTAGAGGGGGTTTCAACCTTTTGTATCGTCCGACGGGTCTTTCTTTGGAGTCACGTCGATCTCGCTCGACTCCGATATGCCTTTCTTAAATCCGCGGATCGCCTTTCCAAACCCTGAACCTATCCCCGGCAGCTTTCCAACCCCAAAGACAATTAGCACAATCACCAGAATGATGATAATCTCCGGAAGACCCAGTCCAAACATCATTGGTTTCCTTCAAAGAGAAACGGAATACAGGATATCGTTTCGTTGAAAGTGATCTCAATATCTTTGCGTTAGAACTCTTCCACTTCCTCATGGACCGTTTCAAGGTTATCAAACCGCGTGTACCGATCCAGAAAAACCAGCTGGACGCTTCCCACAGGACCGTTTCGTTGCTTGCTGATCATGATTTCGGCAATCCCTTTATTGTCATCGGTGGGATGATATATTTCATCACGGTAGATGAACAGCACAATGTCCGCATCCTGTTCAATGGCGCCCGACTCTCTCAAATCGGCAAGAATGGGTCGCTTATCGGCCCGGTTTTCGACGGCGCGGGATAACTGCGACATGGCCACGACGGGAACCTGGAGTTCCTTCGCCAACGCCTTGAGCGAGCGAGAGATATCGGAAATTTCCTGCTCCCGATTATCGGCGTCGCCGCGCCCCCGCATGAGTTGAAGATAATCCACGATCACAAGATCCAGCCCGTGTTCGGCCTTCAACCGCCTCGACTTCGCGCGCATTTCCAAGACTGAAATCGCCGGCGTGTCGTCAATAAAGATCCGCGCCTCGGCGAGCCGGCCGGCGGCCGTCGTCAACTTCGGCCAGTCGGCACGGCCCAGATAGCCGGATCGCAATTTATGGGCGTCCACCCGTGCCTCCGAGCAGAGCATCCGCATCACCAGCTGCTCCTTCGACATCTCCAGGCTGAAAATCGCCGCCGTGCCCCGCTTTTCGATTCCCAAATGTTGAGCCACGCCCAACGCCAAAGCGGTTTTTCCCATGGAGGGCCGCCCCGCAATGACAATCAGATCCGAGGGCTGCAAACCGGACGTCATTTCGTCCAATTTTGCATAACCTGTCGCCACCCCGGTCACCCTCTCTTTTTTCTCGTACAACCGTTCAATCGTTTCAAAACTGCCCTTGATGATCTCTTTCACCGGCACGAAGGAAGGTTTCAGTTTCTTTTCGGATATGCCAAAGACACTGCGCTCGGCAAAATCCAAGAGCTCATCCACGCGGCCGTTGTCCTCGTAGCCCTGTCCGACGATGTCCGTGGCAACCGTGATCAAATTCCTCAAGATGGCTTTCTCATGAATGATCCGCGAATGCTGACGGATATTGGCTGCCGTTGGAATGCTGTTCACAAGGGAGGACAGGTAGGCCGCTCCTCCCACCGCTTCCAACTCGTTTTTGTTGCGCAGGTGATCGGTCAAGGTGATGAGATCGACGACCTCGTTACGCTCATTGAGGTCGAGGATGGCCGAAAAAATCCGCCGATGCGCATCGCGGTAGAAATCATCCGGATTGAGGATCTCAAGCGCCTTGTTGAGCGAGGGGTTGTCAATCAGGATCGCCCCCAAAACGGCCTGTTCGGCCTCAACATTTTGAGGCGGAACCTTGCTGAGCGCTTCGGTTTCCGGATTTTTTCGGGACGGAAAATCGACGACGGACATCATGCTTCCACGGGTAAAATCGGTTATTCCAATTTTGAGAGAAGTGCGGGAATCCTGCCGCTTTGTTCTTTGCCGGTTCGGCAATCAATCAAGAGCGCTCGTTCACCGTTCAACAGCACAAACAGGTGCTTGATTCCGGCCGTCTTGGCCCGAGCAAACGCCTCTTTAACATCCATTTTTTCCAGGTGCTGGATCACGCGATACCCTTTTGCACGAATCCGGCCGGCCAACTTAAAGAGACGAATCATGTCCCGCTGCGTCTCCAGAACCAGGACATCCACCGCGACGTTGGGAGCCGCGCAGAGGGTTTTCTGCCAGGCCCACTGGAGCTGCTCCACGTCAAACGCAAAACCGGTGGAAGGGCAGGGCGAACCGAACTTTCCGATCAGGGAATCGTAGCGCCCCCCTCGGCCCAAGGGCACGCCCAAATCCTTGGCAAACACCTCAAAGATAATGCCGGTATAATAGTCAAATCCGCGGATCTCGGCCAGATCAATAAGCAAATGCTCCTTCCAGCCTGCCGAAACGAGGATGCGGAAGACCTCCCGTAAGCGGGCCAGCGCCGACCGGCACGCAGGAAAAGCGGTCAAACCCCAGGCCTGATCGATCACCTCTTCCTGCCCGAAGAGGGAAAGGATGGCCGTAATCTGGCGCACCTTATTTTCCGGCACGTTCCCTTGCTTTAAAACGTGGATCAGCTTGGACCGATCCTTCCGCACCACGGCCCCGTGAACCTGTTTCTGCAGATCCGGAGCCAGACCGATTCCGTTCATCAAGCCCCGGAAGAACTCGACCTGACCTAGGGCGATCTTAAAATCCGTCAGACCGATGCTCCGCAAGGTCTCAATGGCAATCGCGATCACCTCCGCGTCCGCTTCCGGTCCTGCCAAACCGATCAGCTCGCCGCCGATCTGGAAGAGCTCCCGTGCCCGGCCTGCATGTTCCTCTTCATGCCGGAACACGTTCGCACGATAGCACAGTCGCAACGGTTTTGGAACATCGGCCATCAACATGGCCGCCATTCGGGCGATCTGGGGCGTGATATCCGGACGGAGAAGCATCAACCGGCCGTTCCCCCGATCGACAAATTTATATCCTTTCTCGATGAGGTCCTCGCCCATTCCGAGCGCAATCACGTCCAGGTACTCAAAGATGGGCGGGATCACTTCCTGATAACCCCACGACAGAAAAACGGACAGAACCGTCTCCTCGATATGCCGCTTGTGAACGGCCGCTTCGGGAAGAAAGGTTGCCATGCCCTTGGGCAGCATCGGGCGATTGCTGTTTTTCGATTTGGTCATGATTTAAACCGGGACGGAATCGATCCCCGGCGAACCGGTTACAGTTTTATCAGCTTGGCGGACAAGACATGAGGCAGCTTCTTGAGTTTCCCAAGCAACTCAGGGGTCACGGGTGAATCAATGCCGACGACCGAGATGGCTTTTCCCCCGGCGTGTTCACGTCCTAATTGCATCCGTGAGATATTGACCTGGTTATCCCCCAACAAGCGGCCGATATTGCCGATCACCCCCGGCTTGTCGTCGTTAATCATCAGCAGCATCTGGCCTTCCGGAACAACTTCCATGGACAATCCGTCAATCTCGACAATACGGGAGTCCTTCCGATTGTAAAGCGTCCCGGCCACGGATGCCTTGCTGGCCCGGGTTTTGACTTTCAGGATAACCAGACTGGTGAACTCTCCGGCCTCGGCGCTCTTGATCTCTTTTATTTCAATCCCTCGCTCCTTGGCTACGATCGGGGCATTGACGTAATTAACCGGCTCTTCCAAGATCGGCGTCAACAAGCCTTTTATCGCCGCAACCGTCACCGGTGCAGTCATCAGGGTGGCTACTTCACCCCGGTATTCAATCGTCAGCTGCTCCAGTCCCCCCTCATGGCTCTGGGACAGAAACGCGCCCAATTTCTCGGCCAGTGCAAGATACGGCTGGATCTTGGGCAGGAGATCGGCCGGAACAGAAGGAATATTGACCGCGCCGCGGACCACACCCCGGATCAGATAATCGGCGATCTGCTCCGCAATCGCCAGGGCCACGTTTTCCTGCGCCTCGTTTGTGGCGGCGCCGATATGCGGCGTGCAGATCAGGGTATCCAATGTCAGCAACGGATTTTTCGGATCCACCGGCTCCTGCTCGAATACATCCATTGCCGCGCCGGCGACCTTGCCTTTGACCAGGGCATCGTACAGATCCTTCTCGTTCACGATCCCGCCGCGGGCGCAGTTGACGATCCGCACGCCGTCCTTCATCTTGCCAATCGCCTCGGCATTGATCAGCGATTTGGTCTCAGGCGTCAGAGGAACATGCACCGAGATGATATCCGATCGGCGGTATAGCGCGTTCAATTCCACCAACTCCACACCCATTTTTTGAGCGTTTTCTTCGGAGAGATAAGGATCATAGGCAATCACCTGCATCTGGGCGCCCTGGGCCAGTTTCGTCACGTAAGATCCGATCTGACCGATCCCGATAATTCCGAGGGTCTTGTTGTACAACTCCATGCCCATGAATTTATTCTTTTCCCATTTGCCGGTCTTGATCGAGGCCGTCGCCTGCGGAACCATCCGGACCAACGAGAAGATCAAGGCCATCGTATGCTCGGCCGTCGTCACGGTGTTGCCGCCGGGAGTGTTCATCACCACTATCCCGCGTTTGGTTGCGGCCGACAGATCAACATTGTCCAGGCCGGAACCGGCGCGGCCGATGACCTTAAGACGCTTTGCGGCCTCGATCACTTTCTCGGTCACCTTCGTGGCGCTTCGGACGACCAGTCCCTCATAATCCGGGATCACTTTCAGCAGTTCATCCGGACTGAGTTTGGTCTTTACATCCACCTCCAAACCTATTTTTCTCATGATCTCAACGCCCTTCTCAGACAGGGCATCGCTGACCAGCACCTTCACGTGTTTTCTCCCCGTGTTGACGTTGGAGTCTACTTTTTCATCAAAAGCTCTTCGGCCGCTCGAACCCCTTCACCCATCTTGATCGGATAACCCAATCCCTTGATCACCATCTCAACGGCCGAAACCGCAATAATCACATCGAAGAGATCGGCGTAACCCATATGGGCGATCCGGAAGATTTTTCCCTTGAGGTGATCCTGTCCCCCGGCCGCGGTGATCCCGTACTTCTCGCGCAACGTTTTATAGACCGCCTGGCCATCCACCCCTTGCGGCGCATTCACGGCCGTCAGTGCATCACTGGGCGATTCCTTGGGAAACAGGGTCAATCCGGCCGACAGCATCCCCTGCCGCGTCGCATGGGCCAGTTGCTTGTGGCGTGCGAAGATATTCGCAAGGCCGTCCGCCTTCAGTTGTTTGAGCACCTCGTGCAGTCCGACCATCAGAGACACAGCCGCTGTAAAAGCGGTCTGATTTTTGGTCTGGTTTTCGCGTTCCTTCTTCAGGTTGAAATAGAACTTGGTGTTCTTCGCCTTCTCGCTCAGTCGCCAGGCCTTCTCGCTCACGCTGACAAACGCAAGACCGGGCGGCAGCATCAAGGCCTTCTGCGAGCCTGTCACAACGACGTCCAGCCCCCATTCATCCGTCTGGAGATCAAATACCCCCATCGCGCTGACTGCATCCACCACCAGGATCGTTTCTTCCAGCGGCTTCACGATCTGACCCAGCGTTTTTACATCATGCGCCACACCGGTGGAGGATTCACTCGCCTGGACGTACACTGCCTTGATGGCGGGATCCTTTTTCAAGGCCTGCGACACTTTCCGAGGATCAACCGCGTATCCCCATTCAACCTTGATCTCTTCCACTTTGGCCCCGTAGACCTGACAGAGCTTCAACCAGCGTTCTCCGAACTTGCCGCCGTTGATCACCAGCGCCTTATCACCCGGCGAAAGGAAATTGGAAACGGCGCTCTCCATCCCGCCGGTGCCGGACGAGACCAGTGTGATCACATCCTGCCGGGTCTGGAACAGCCACTTTAAATTCTCCCTCACCTGCCCGAATATTTCGGCGAACTCGGGCGCGCGATGATGCATAATCGGATGGGCCATGGCCAGAAGGATCTCGGGTGGGACCGGAGTCGGTCCGGGAGCCAAAAGATAACGCTTTCGCATGACAACTTTCTCCTTGAATTTTAAGGAAGGCGTGTTTCGTTTGTTCCGTTTTCCGGCGTCATGAAAACGGGGTTACGCTAACACAACCATCCCCCCTTGTCAAGCTGGAGACGGGTCCTTTGGGAATCTTTTTCTCCGATACAAAACGGGGACTATTTTTCTTCGGTCTTGACCCGGAGGGCGTTCTTCCGGATCACGTAAATCCGCTCGTTCCGATCGTTTGCATGAACAGGAAAAAGATAAAATCCCTTCTGAAGCGGACGAAGGCCGTAACTGTATCCGGTGATCTTTTCACCATCCGCGAACGTCACGCAAACCTTCTTGCCTCCCGGTTTAAGGCGAGATTCGGGCAGAGGCGATGCAGTCGGTCGGCGCAGAAAGAAGATCGCTTTCAGGGCCGAGCAGTCCACGTCGCGTTTTTGGGAACCGATTCGAAGTGTGACGATACCGGTACTCGGATCGAAGAGAATCAGGTTTCCTTCCAATCCTTCCCCCATCAAAAACCTCGCTATCACTCTGTCTGAAAGCATCACCGACCTTCTTTTGGATCTTCTTTCCATATGTGTAGGGGCGGGCACGTTTGGGTCTCCTCTTGCGGTCCATGCAGCCGTATTATACAATAACAGAGCCCAGAAACAGCAATGTTATATTTATACCGTCTTCAGCGACGGTGGAAAGTAAAATATGAGCGAGTGGCGAATCATTGAAGACGGTCCGGGCAATGCCGCCTGGAATATGGCGGTGGATGAGGCGATCGCCGAGTCCTGCCGCCGAGAACTCGTTCCGCCCACGATTCGCTTTTATGCCTGGACGCGTCCGGCATTGACGATCGGTTATTTCCAAAAAGCCGAACGCGATCTCGATCAGACTGTCTGCCATAAAGAAGAAATTTCCATTGTCCGCAGGGTCACCGGGGGAAGGGCCGTACTGCACGGAGACGATTTGACATATTCCGTGGCCTCTGGAGCCCACGGTGCGGAACTGCCCGACACCATCCGAGGCAGTTTTCTTGCGATCAGCCGTGGTTTTATTCAGGGGCTTTATCATCTGGGTGTGGAGGCGGATGCGGTTCGGGCCCCCGCCAAAGAAACGGGCCGCTCGCCCCTTTGTTTTATGTCCACATCCTTGTATGAGATCACCTGCCAAGGCCGAAAGATCATCGGAAGTGCGCAGCGCCGATGGAAGGACGGGATGCTCCAACAAGGATCCCTCCTGTTGGGTTTTAATCCGGAGGCCTACTATAAATTTTTTCGCTTCCCGGATGAGACCCGTCGGGAACGAATCATCCAGGAATCCCGAAGCCGGGTCATCGGCCTCGGTGATTTAGTTCCGACACGGATGACTCCCGAGATGATTGTGCGGCGGATCGCAACCGGATTTGAACAAGCGCTCGGCCTCACGTTAAAACCGGCCGGGCTGACCCCGCTGGAGCACGAACGGGCGGAGCAGTTGGCACGAACGAAATATGCGGCGGATTCATGGAATCGTTTCCGGCAGTTCTGAAATATCACCTCCCCTTATCAAATCCGTCCGTTTCATTTGACAATTTGCGAAAATCCGGTAGTATATATACATCGACAAAATAAAAAAGCGAGCAAATTTCTTGACATCCGTGATCAGAGTGGATAGGATCAAGCGACTTTCAGAGGTTCATTGTTGATATAGAAGCTCACCAGTCGATGATCACACGGCCTTTGCCGGAAAGGCGGTACATGACCCGAACACTCTCTAATCAATCCGTTCTGTTGCTGGGCTTGCTTTTTCTCGTTTCCTGCAGCACCCTCTCCAACAAAGAGCAGCACGGAACCACATTGAAAGGGCAGTCCTCCACTCAACCAGCCATTCAAGCAATTTCAGGAAGCCCGAAGTCAGATTCATCCAACGATTCATTGGAATCATCGGCCGTTCCACCTCAAGAAACGGCCATGAAAAGCGTCCAGTCCGATGCCGCACCGGCAGCAACCCCAAACGTCTCATTGTCCGGCATCGAGCCCGTTGATGCCGTCTCCTTCAATATCTCAAGCGCTGAAGCTTTGGCCGCGGTGAATGAACCGGCCCTGGCCGAGCCCTTTGCCGACGCATCTGAAGATCCTCTCTATAATAATGAATCCGGAGGCGATCCGGGCAATGACCCGGCGAACGATCCGGATGAGGAAATCACCTACGATGTTCCGATCGTCCTCAATGAAAGCGTGGAGGATTATATTGAGTATTTTCAGACCGAGTTACGGGACAGATTCAAATTATGGCTGGAGCGTTCCGGACGGTACATTCCGATCATGCGTGAGATTTTCAAGGAGCACGGACTGCCTGAAGACCTTGTGTTTGTGGCCTTGATTGAAAGCGGGTTCAATCCGTATGCCTATTCACGCGCACGGGCTGTCGGGCCCTGGCAGTTTATTAAAGGAACCGGACGTCTGTACGGTCTCCGGATCGACAACTGGATTGACGAGCGGCGCGATCCGATCAAATCAACCCGCGCGGCCGCCCGGTATCTTAGAGACCTCTACGACCGGTTTGGGTCCTGGCCTCTGGCAATGGCCGGTTATAATGCCGGTGAAGGAAAAATCGGCCGGGCACTGATCAAAGCCAAAGCGGACGACTTCTGGGATCTTCGCTCGACCCGATATATCCGGCGTGAGACAAAAGGCTATGTGCCGAAATTCATGGCCGCGACGATCATCGCCAAGAATCCGGAACGATACGGCTTTACATTGGATTATCATGAGCCGCTTCGGTATGACACGGTATCGGTACCGGGCTCGGCCGATCTTCGCGTCATGGCCCAGGCCGCCGGTGTCCCCTATGAAGAGATCAAGACATTGAATCCTGAATTGCGGACGGAACTGACGCCTCCCTACATGGAACACTATTTTGTAAGGCTGCCGGTCGGGACCCAACAAACCTTCACGGACGCCTACAGCCAGATCCCGGAGGAACGGAAAATCATCGGAACACGCTACAGCATCCGCCGGAATGATACCCTGGCTGCCATTTCCAAGCGGTTCGGAACGTCCGTTTCGCTTCTTCGAGAGATCAATCACCTGTCGCAAAAGCATCTGTTGCAAGTGGGGGACATTCTTTTCATTCCAAAACTTCAATCCGTTCCCAGGGAATCCAAACCCCGCGTCGCGTCGGCGCGCAAGCCGTCTCTGAAGATCGCGGCGGCCTCAAAAAAGCCGCCCGTCCAGATGGCGGCGATCGAGAAGCGGGATCGGTTAAATTCGGCCGATGAAGGGAAAAAGATCCTCTACCGCGTGAAGGATGGAGATACCCTCTGGGATATTTCGAAGAGTTTCAATGTGAGCGTTCAGGATTTAAAAAAGTACAACGGGATGGGAAAACGAAGTATGATCCGACCCGGTGATCGGTTGGTCCTCGGTTTTCAGTCCAAAGATTTATAAACCTCCCTATTTCTTTTCCATCGGAATCGGAGCGTCTCCTGGAACCGGATTCTGATTCGGGGCAGGA
>Ga0209640_10004541_pt1 | contig 12149 bp, 11 predicted proteins | sample RifCSP10_1_FD_184018 | JGI IMG/M metagenome (GOLD analysis project Ga0209640, IMG submission 184018) | Soil microbial communities from Rifle, Colorado - Rifle CSP2_sed 10_1 (SPAdes) (version 2) | ecosystem: Environmental > Terrestrial > Deep subsurface > Rock core/Sediment | place: Rifle... | reverse complement strand
GGGAAAATTACTCCCAGCCGGTTCCCTGGAATTCGCTACGCTACATCCAGAGATGCAGGCACCATATCCCGGATTCCATTTCATTCCATCCGGGCTACTCTCGCTGACGCTTCTGCCGATCATACGTACACCACACTTTCCGGGACCGGGGGCGCCGCGTTCGGTGTTTGCCGGAATTCGCCGTACTCTGTAAAACTGCGATGAATCACCGGTAGAGGATACACGTATTTATCTTACGGTTTTTCCCCGACACGGTACGATCCCTTGCATGCATTCACCGTAATTATTGACTAAAATATTTATATCGAAGGTCATATTTAATGACTATTGGAGAAGCTTCAATGAACAGGAAAATTTTAATACTGGCAATAACCGCTAGTTTTGCATCGACCGGTCATTTCAGCGCCTGGGCCCAGACGGGTTCCCACATCAAGGAAGGCGGCGGTAAGGCGCCGCAAACCGTGGTCTGGTTCAACGAACCGCGGGAAATCACCGACATCCGCCTGTTACTGCAGGAAGGCAAAACACAACTTGCGGTAGAAAAGGCCCGCACCTTCGTGGCTGGCTTGCGGAATGTGGCCGGTCTCGAAGCCGAATCCCTCCGCTATTTCGGACTGAGTGCGTTGTGTTCGGCCCTGACCAGCTCGGGCGAATTAGAGGTAGCCATCAAAGCCTGCAGCGATGCCATTGATATTTACCCGACGCGCTGGCAGGCATTAAACAACCGCGGCGTGGCCTATTATGTCTCCGGACGGCTCGACCTGTCCCTGCAGGATTACCACCAGGCGTTAAGCCATGCTCAGGATTCGGAACCGGTGAGTGAACTGATTCAACACAATATCACGCTGGCAGAAACGAAAAAATAGGATAACAACCTTAACGGGTCATCTCCAACCTGACCGGTTCAGCAAAGTCAACTGGTTGAGACTCTGCGAATTGTCACGGGTTTTTTTTAACGGCATCAACCCGGCTACTGCCATTCGCAGCGATTACTCCAGGCAGTATCCGCGTATAATCTGCAGCCTTGTTAATCACCAAACCGATCTTGCAGCGGGGAGAAACCAGCATGCACACGCCATACAACCACCGGACGAATAAACCAGCCAACCGCCAGGTTTGTCTACTCATACTCGTCGTTTTAACCACTTGTCTGCCGGTTTCGTTATCCGCGCAAGACCAGCCGTGGTTGCAGGATCCGGTAGTCATGGCAGTGATCGCGCTCCGGCAGCAGGAAACCGCGGCGATGCTGGCCGGCACGGCCGGGGCGGCAGCGGAAAACTACTCCTCGACTTTCGTCGCCAATACCCCGGATCGGGGCGTCATTACCGGCAAGGAGATGGTGGAATTTTTAAAATCCCGCACCGTTAGCTACGATGCGATTGAACAGACTATCGAATATGCCGGCGCCCACGGCGATGACATCGTGGTCATCATGGGCGTGGAGATGGTAGTCCCGGGCGCGGGGATGCCAAACGCGGGGCAACGGGTGCAACGCCGGTTCACCGATATCTTCCGCAAGGAAAACGAAATCTGGCGCCATGACCTTAGACACGCGAACGTCGTCAAAGTCGAATAGGTTCTATTAACTATCAAACCTTAATGGGTTGTTTTGTAACCGGGTGCGGGTAGTGAAATGGGACGCACCAGGTTTCCGGCCACAGCTTTGGCGGTTGCGCATGCAACACGTCCGGTCCCAGCGGATCTTCAGGAAAGGTGGTCGGGAAATTACTACTGATGACATCACTATTGGCCCACCCGTCCTCGAAAGTCGCCTGCCATTGCAGGTTATAGTTAAGGTATTTAATTTTCCAGATACCGCTCTCACGGCAATATTCGTTTTCATAAACCCCTGCTTCCCACCATTGTCTCGGTAAGCGGCTGGGTGGATCAGGCATGGTTTTATGGATCCCGCCCTGCAGCAAGGCCCGGAACCGGCCCCTGGCGGTTTGCCGATCGGGGGCGACATGGATAACGTCCTGCAGCTGCAGGTGGTCCACCAACATGCCATAGATTGGATGGTTCCGGCCCTTGGTGAAAATCTGTCGCAGCCGGCCTTCGTACAAACGCCGGACGCTCTCCTTGCCCTGGTACAGACCACCCATGAATGACAGCACGCCGTCTTTGGCGAACAAGTCCACGACCTCATTGTACAGACCCTTGTCCATGTAATACCCGTAGGTGTGTTGCAGATCCTTGATGGCATTGATATCTTCGAGTACCTGCAACTGGCGGGTCAGTGCTGCGACCTGGGTTTGCAGTGTTTTTATTTCATCGGCTTCGGACATGGTTGGTCTCCAGTGATCATTTCATTGTTAATCATATTGGTTTCGTCCTGGCCGCGCCTGTGCATCCATGCACTTGCGGCATTCGTGTATCCATACACATCATGGACGAGGCACATTATCATGCCAGGTGAACTCTATGCAGGTATCACCGGCACCAGCAGATGCGAATCGTAATCACCACCGCTGAGGATAATGTGTTTACCCTGATTACGTGTCTCCTGGTGCAGGCAGAACGGCAGATTTGCGGGCGCCTCGGTATAGATATCGTTACCTTGCACCACGACGCGTAATTTTTCGCCGCGCAAAAATTTGGTCGCCGATGGCCAGATTTCAATTTCCAGCGGCACCGGCACTCCCGGTTCGAGCAAATCTTCCCGGGTATGCAGATGCACCGGTTGCGCCGGCGTCGAACGCGCCGTATCCAGCGCCCGATGACTGGCCCGCAGCCAGCCCAGGGCCACCGGCCCGTTGTCATACAAGGAATAGAACACGAATGGCACACAGACTCCGTCCCGGTCGTATTTCTGGATCGCGACGAAGATATCCATGTCACCGGCGGTATCGGTCCTGACCCACAGGCGCAGTTTCATATGCCCGGTCAGTTCGGTATCGGCGTTGAATTGATAATCGAAGCAGGCCTGGTCTGCGGTTGCCAGTGCATCGTAGTGCAGTTCGGAAACTTGCGACACGGGTGTATCCCGCAGTGTCCCGCTGCCGGCATCCAGATACAGCCGGCGGTAATCGGTGCGTGCGAGCGGCCATTCGCGTTCACTTCGTACTACACCAACGTAGGCACGCTTCCGTATTTCCAGTTGCACCTTTGGCCAGGCCAGGACTGAGTCGTCACTGCCCCTGAGAAAATGATCGAAGAATTGCCGCTGTTTCCCGACACTTTCCGGCCGGTAAAAATAATGCCACTTCTTGCGCCCATGGACCTCGAGCCATTTGTGTTGCGCCGGGATGCGCTTGTAAGCCTCCAGGGTGCCGCGGGTGTGCAAGCCCTGATCCGACCAGCTCGCGACGATATACGTCGGGACCTCTATTCCTTCCAGATCATGTTCCTTGCTGCGCCAATACTCATCGTAAAGCGGATGCGCCCGCATGTTCGCGTAGGTATCTTCGGTGCGGGTGGTCGACCAGACCAGGTTGCCGCAGGCGCGGGGAATAAAACGGGTCTCCGGTATGCCGCCGTGATAACCGAATTCCCGGTACCAGTCCGAAAACCCCTCCCACGGATTGATCGCCGCCAGATGCGGGGGCCGCAACGGTGCCACCTGCCACTGGATAGCCGTCAGATAGGAAACGCCCGCCAGCCCGACCTTGCCGTTACACCAGGGACGCGTCCCCGCCCACTCGATCAGATCGTAACAATCCTGGCTCTCGAGCAGTCCGCCGTGATGCATTTCGCCTTCCGAATACCAGGTGCCGCGGGGATCGGGATAGAGGATGGCATAACCGTGTGGACACCACCAGGCGGGATCGGGCGCCTCGAAGGCGGTATAGGGCGAAATCCAGTCGGGATTCACGTCCGCCTGCGGCCATAGTTTATTGGTCTGGTTGTGTTTGCCATAAGGACTCCAGCCGATGATCACCGGCAGGTCCTTCGCGCCCGCAATACCATCCGGCCGGTAGATATCCACCAGTATCCCTGCCCCGTCCCGCATCGGGACGCGAATATTTCTCTCTATCATGAGCCCGTTCTCATGACGAACTTCATGCGCCGGACCGGGGTGCGGCGGCTTGCCCACTGCCGCCGCGGGTGACTGGCCCGGGCGCATGATGACCCCGGAGTAGAGTTCTGGTTTAGAGTTCATTCGGTTTGCCTATGCCCTCCGGATTGAGTGTCCAGGTGATAACACATTCATTAATTATGATTATTTTATGGATTATACAAGATGCGATCGATCGGCAGTTGTTATCTCCACTTTCACTTGGTATTCTGAACCGGAAGAACAACACACAATACGAACAAAACGGAGCGTTGCGATGCGTCAATTACCCCTACTTTTTTGTCTGGCATTTATTTCCCAATCGGCCCTGGCGCAATTCCAGCCGCCGCAGTTGACCCCCGTGCAGCAGAAAATCCAGCAGCTCATGCAAAGCGATATCCGCACTGCCGAGGAAAAGGCCCGCGACCGGGAGCGCAATCCCATCGGAACCCTCGGTTTCTTCGGCATCCAGGAAAACATGAAAGTCCTGGAACTCATGCCGGGGGGCGGTTGGTACACCAAGATCCTCGGACCATTGTTACGCGACAAGGGCGAGTTGTATATCACAGATCCGGATTATTACATCGCCAGAACGGAACCCGCACTGAAACTGCCCGGCATGGATAAGGTCAAGAAGCTTGACTGGGGGAAATGGGAAGGGCAACTGGATCCGAACGTCCGATCCTTCCCGCCTCCGGGCAAGTGGGACGTTGAAAACCTCGACATGGTCCTGACCTTCCGCAATTACCACAACTTTTCGGTGGCCGCCCGGGCGGTTTTAAACAAGAACTGCTATGACGCCCTCAAGCCGGGCGGTGTTTACGCAATGCTGGATCACACCCGCCGGCATATGGAGCCGACCAATACGGAGAACGGCCGCCGTGTGGATCCGGTCGCGTTGATCAAGGAAGTGCAGGACGCCGGATTTGTCTTCGTCGATTACAGCCCGATCCATTTCAAGCCGGATGACGAATTGCGCTATGAAGTCGGCCGCGCCTCCGTCACGGGTAATACGGACAGGTTCACCATGATTTTCAGGAAACCGGAAAAATAAACCACGCCGTACCCATACACTTCAAACCCGGGCCAGACCCGGGTTTGTTGTTTATGCGCCTCTCTACTGCAACCTGACCGCCATTACCTGGTACTGATCGTCCAGAATATCGATAATGCTCCGGTCACCGATCAGGTGACCGGCGCCGACCACGACGAAGTAATCATCCCGGCCATGTTCCAGATATTCTCTGATACCCGCTGACATCTTTTTATTCCTGTCAAAGAACAGCATCTCCATGAGCTTTTGCATTTCCGGATTGTTTTCAGCCTCTGCTGCCAATTCACTGAACAGGATATTTTGCAGTTGCTCCCGATCGGCGCAACGCCAGGCGTCGATCATCTGCTGGATTTGTTCCTTGCTATCCTCAAACTCTTCTAAAGTGTAAGCGAGGAAGGTTTCACCGTTCAGCTGCTCGAGCATTCCGATTTGCTCAGTCATTGATTCCAGTTCCAGTATTCGCGCCCGATTCGTCTTTTTACCGATTAAATATCTTTCGATACCGTGGTCCGGCAGGTAACCCAACGACGCCATTTGCAGATTGGTCAGGACCATGATTAAGAACCAGGGCTGGAAGTTCATGAAATTATCCGGCGGTAAGCCCAGGCTGGTCAGCGTCATGACGAGATTGCTCATGACCGGTTGGGAGATCAAATCGTTCAGGGTTTTGCCGTCCTGCAGCATCCCCCTGGCCATGATTTGGGCAACGACCTCGGCATCTGCCGCGGATTGAGGATCCACTTCGAACACCAACTGCTCCGCTTCCTGGAAAGCGGATTCGATGACGGGCGGCAGAGGATAAAAATCCGATTTGCCGACGTGTATCGAACCGAACAGATAAACCAGGCTGTTCCGGCCCTGGATTTTCCACATCAGTGAACTCGCGGGATCCCTGCAAATAAGTTGTCCCGTTGCCATGCCCGACGGCTGTTGCGCGGCAACCGGGTGCTGCAAACAAAGTGCGAGGAATACTGCGGTAGTGGCGATTATCGATCTCATCTCATCCTCCTAATTAGCAACTTTCCAGAGGTCGGAAAAAACTTTGCCAAGTTTAAACTTATGCCTTCGGACTGTATATCTTGTTGAACACTCGCTGTAATGGTCAACTTCAGGGATTATGAAGATAAAAAACCATAAGTCTCATAAGGCTATGAACATTTTTTCCACAATTGCACTGAGCAAATGTGATACAGTTATAAGCAGTAAAAAAGAAATCAGGCCGACCGGATAATCCGGGTATTTTCGACACAACCTGTCATTAAAACTGTTTCTTATAATCGATTGATTATTCCTGTGAGGGAGCTATGAAATCAGACAACCAGCCAGCCCCTGCCGTTGCAGAAGCCATTCATTCCGTTGCAGAGAAATTGACCCGGCGTAATTTTATCAAGGGTGTCATCGCCGGCGGCGCGACAGTCTCGGCAGGATATTTATTCGGACTCAGCGGCTGTTCCAGCGAAACTGAAACCGCGGCCGTGGCGACCGTCACGCCCGCCCCCGGCACCATCGAGCGCTTGATCTCATTGAACGTCAACGGCATGGTGCGCCGGGTCGATGTCCTGCCGCAGGAAACCCTGGCGATGACCCTGCGCTACCGGCTGGGACTGACCGGTACCAAACTCGGATGTGATCGGGGTGAGTGCGGTGCCTGCACCACGCTCCTGGACGGCGTGCCGGTCTATTCCTGCTCGACCCTGACCCATACCGTCCGCGGCCGGCAAATTACCACGATCGAAGGACTGGAGGGACCGAATGGCGAACTGCATCCCGTACAACAGGCGTTCATTGATGAACTGGGCCCGCAGTGCGGTTTCTGCACGCCGGGCCAGGTCATGTCTGCCGTTGCCTTATTGAAAGTCAATCCGGATCCAACCAGGGAAGAGGCGCGTCAGGCGCTGGCAGGCAATCTCTGCCGCTGTGGCGCCTATGACAATTATCTGAATTCCGTCATGCGGGCTGCGAGGGCTAGCTGAGATGAGTTATAACCTGATAGGCAAGGATTTTGTACCGCCCGATGTCATGGGCAAAGTCACCGGCAAGGCAAAATATTCCGAAGATTTTCGTGCCGAAGGCATGCTGTTCTGCCGCTTGCTGCTGAGTCCGATGCCGCATGCGCGGGTGCGCAGTATCGATACCAGCGAGGCATTGAAAGTACCCGGCGTCGTCGCCGTACTGACTGCGGACGATATACCGGCGCCACCGCCGCCGACCCGGCCGGTGCTGACCAACGAACCGCATTATGTCGGGCAACCCATTCTGGCATTGGCCGCGGAAAATGAAACCGCGGCGCAGGATGCCCTGGAAAAAATCAAACTGGATCTGGAACCACTGCCCTTCACCGTCGATCCACTGGAAAGTCTTTATCCGGGCGGCCCCAATGCCCTGACCGAAGGCAATCACGTGATCAGCCAGGGTTTCCAATCCTCGCTGAAAACCACCAAGTGGACCGCCGGCGATTTTGCCGCCGTCGAAGAAGGGCAATTGCCGGCGGGCGAAGCCGACAGTGAATGGACCTATGGCGATATCGAGGCGGGTTTCAAAAACGCCAAGGTCGTCATCGATGAAAGTTTTGTCACCGCCTCCCTGGCGCATCAATCCATGGAGCCGCGTTCAGCCATGGCCTATTGGGAAAACGGCAAGTGTTACCTGCACGCCTCCTGCCAGAGCCAGAGCTTCCCATTCCAGTTTCTGCCCGCGATGATCGGCGTCGAACCGGAAAACCTGGTTTTTATCGCCGAATACTGCGGCGGCGGTTTCGGCTCCAAAGGTTCGGCTTACTCCGATATGACCATTCCGGCGCATATGTCCAAAAAAACCGGCCGGCCGGTGATGTTGCGTGTCAGCCGCAGTGAAGAATACTATATCGGCTCGGCCCGTCCCGGTTTCCAGGGCCGCATCAAAATGGGTTTTCGCGCCGATGGCCGGGTCACGGCGGTGGATCTGTATATTGTCCAGGACAACGGTCCGGAAACAGGCTTCAGCGATTATAGCGCCGCCGCCGATGCGATATCCCTTATCTACACGCCGGAATCGATGCGCTGGCGCGGCATCAGGGTGCAAACCAATACGCCACCGGTCGGCCCGCAACGCGGTCCCGGCCGCAATCAGATAGCCGGCGTCATCGAGCCATTAATCGACAAAGCGGCACGGCAACTCGGTATCGACCGGAAGGTCATCCGTTTGCTGAATAACCCGACCAGCGACACCAAATTCGGCCCCAACAAGTCGACCCTCACCAGCGCTTATATCAAAGAGGCCCTGGAACAGGGCGCGCAGGATTTCAACTGGGAGCAGAAAAAACAACTCAGCGGCCAGCGCAACGGTCCTAAAGTAATCGGCATAGGCATCGGCCAGGCGCATCATCCGGGCGGCGCCACAGGTTTTGACGGGCTGGTCAGAATCACGCCGGACGGCATCCTGCATATCCACACCGGCGTCGGCAATCTGGGCACCTATTCGCACAGCGGCACCTCCCGCGCCGCGGCTGAAGCGCTCAAATACAATTGGGACCATTGCATCATCGAACGCGGCGACAGCAGCAAACACCTGCCCTGGAACCTGGCCCAGTTCGGCAGCAATACCTCATTCACGATGACCCGGACCAACTACGTGGCAGCCATGGACGCAGTCAACAAACTGAAAGAGATCGCCGCCATGGACCTGGGCGGGACGCCCGCTGATTACGATATCGGCGACGAAAAGGTATTTCTCAAAACCGATCCGGACCAGCATCTTACCTATGCCGCGGCGGCGCAGCGCGCCATCGAACTGGGCGGTAAATTCAGCGGCCAGGAGGCGCCGGGCGACATCAATCCCATGACCAAGCGGTCGGTGGCCGGCCTGGCCGGCACAGGTTTAATCGGCGTCGCCAAAGACAACCTGGAAATAAAGGGTGCGCCGCCGGCTTTTGGTACCGCTTATATGCAAATCGAACTGGATACGGAAACGGGCACGTTCGAGATCACCGATTACGTCGCCGTGGCGGATTGCGGCACGGTCATCCATCCGCAAAGCCTGGCGACTCAGATGAAAGGCGGCGCCGTCATGGGTATCGGTATGGCGACCCTGGAACGACATGTCTACGATCCGCAAAACGGCCTCCCGGCGAATGTCGGCCTGTATCAGACCAAGCCGCCGTCGTATCTCGATGTCCCGCCGACCATGAAGGTCTCGGCCGTGGACAAACCGGACCCGATGAACCCAATCGGCGCCAGAGGCATCGGCGAACCGATCATGGGTTGCGCCTCGGCGGCACTCATAAGCGCTATCTCCGACGCTCTGGGTGGCCATGTCTTCAACCGTACACCGGTAGTTACTGACATGATCATCAACGCGGCCAATGGCCGGGCGCAATCCCATAAACCGCTGCAAACCAATACCTTCTAGGGGAATTACCATGAAAGACATGATGCGGGCATTTGAATTATTCCAACCGGCGACCGTTGAGGACGCACTGAGCCTCATCGACCGATTCGGCAAGGACGGCTGGTTGATGGCAGGCGGGAATGACAGCCTGGACTGGTTCAAGGACCGCGCCAAAAATCCCAAGGCCGTCATCGACCTGACCGGTATCGAGAGTATGAAAGGGATCCGTGAAACCGACGCCGGGATCGAGATCGGCGCTCTGACTTCACTGACCGAGATCAGCAACCACGGTGTAATCAAGGAAAAATACAATCTGCTGGCGGCAGCCGCCAGCCGCGTCGCCAGTCCGCAGATCCGCAATACCGGTACCCTGGGCGGCAACCTGTGCCAGGATGCCCGCTGCTGGTATTACCGCGCCGGCCTCAATTGTTACCGCGCCGGCGGCGACACCTGTTATGCCGATACGCCGCAAGGCATGAACCGGGAACACTGCCTGTTCAATGCCAAGGATTGTGTCGCGGTCACACCCTCCGACGTAGCGCCGGCCATGGTCGTGCTGGATGCGGAACTGGTCATCAGGAGTTCGGCCGGCGAACGGGTGCTCAAGGCGGAACAATTTTTTATCGGACCTGCGGTGAACATCACCCGGATGACCGCGCTGCAACCGAACGAAATCCTGACCACGGTCCGTATCCCTGCTGCCTGGGCCGGCGCCCGCTTCTATTTCGAAAAGGTCGCAGATCGGAATACCTGGGACTTTCCGCTGGTGAACATCGCCGCCGCAGTGAAAATGGAAGGTAACGTGATTCAGGACATCCGCATGGCCTGCGGCGGGGTCGAATGCGTACCCAGACGCATGTCGGTGGTGGAAGAGATCGTCAAGGGCAGTGCTAACGATGCCGCTACCGTCGATTTGGCCGGTAAATCGGCGTCCCGTGGCGCGACGCCCCTCAACTACAATCATTTCAAGATCCCGTTGATGGAAAACCTGGTGAAACGCGCCATCCGGGATGTTTAACAGCGATTAAACACAGAGGCACGGAGGACACAGAGAATATAAATATTGAGAAATCAATGGGGTCAGACTCGATTGATTTTGCAGAAAGCTATAAATAAAATCAATCGAGTCTGACCCCATTGATTTCCCAGATCTAAAATTACAGAACACTAAAAATAACTATCAGAATTATAGTCTTTTCATTTTTTTATTTTTCCTCTGTGTCCTCCGTGTCTCTGTGTTTAATTAGATCCTCTTCCTGGATTACATTTCATTCCATCCAGGCTACATTATAGTCATGGTAACCGCATGAAATACTGTCCCCTCTGTGCTGAAGAGCTGATCCTGGAACGGGTCGATGACCGGGAACGCCTGCTCTGCCCCGCCGCTGCATGTGAATTTGTCCATTGGAACAATCCGGTCCCGGTAGTCGCGGCCATCGTCGAATACGGCGGCCAGGTCATACTCGCCAACAACATGGCCTTGCCGGATCATGTCTATGCCTTGATAACAGGGTTTCTGGAACAAGGTGAATCACCGGAAGCCGGCGTCATCCGCGAAGTCCATGAGGAACTGGGGCTGAATGCGGAGGTTCAGGAATTCATCGGTGCCTACTCGTTTTTCAAGAAAAACCAGTTGATCCTCGCTTATCACGTCATGGCCACCGGGACGGTGCGGCTGAATGACGAATTGCGTGCCTATCAATGTGTGAACAAGGAAGACCTGACTTATTGGGACGCCGGCACCGGTCACGCCCTCAGAGACTGGCTCAAGAGCCAGGGTTATGATCCGGCGCTACGGCCGTTGAAATAGAACATCGGGCGAACCATTTGCCGAGTGCAAACTCTACGTCTTATAAAAGCATATAGTGAAGGGTATGGTATAATTTATTTAGATTTAAACGAGAAGTTAAACTAATGGCTACTGCAAAGGAAATTTTAGATAAAGCAATATTACTAAGCCCGGCGGAGAAAGCGGAATTAGTAGACCAACTTATATTGACACTGGACAAACCGGATAAGAAATTAGACAAATTATGGGCAGAAGAGGCTGAATCCAGGCTGGCTGCATATAAGCGTGGCGATTTGAGGGCCGTTTCATTGGAAGAAGTATTAGCAAAATATAAATGAAGATCAGGTTTCTCGAAAAGGCACAATTCGAATTAGATGAAGCGATAAGTTACTATAACCTGGAATTCCAAGGCCTTGGTGATCGATTTTTACAGGAAGTTTTGAATGCAATTGACCGCTTAGCAAAATTTCCCGATGCCTGGCATCCTCTTTCGAAGAATACAAGAAGGTGTCAGACGACAAGATTCCCCTATGGATTAATCTATTCGAAAATGGACGATGAAGTATTGATTATTTCAGTTTCAAATTTACATCGGGAACCTAATCACTGGAAGGATAGAACTAAGTAAGCTCTGAATAAGTTCATCCTGGAATACCCACAGAGCACTAAAAAATATTCCTATTCATTACACCTTAAACTGCGCCATGGTCGTGGTATAGGCGTGCTCGATCGCCTTGTCCAGCGGCCAGGTCCGGAGATTCAGATTGAGGACTTCGATACCGTAAGGGCCATCGTAACCGGTGCGCGCCAGTGCTGCGAGGAATCCCTTGAGATCGAATTCACCCTCGCCGCAGAACTGGCGGTGGCCGGTGGTTTCTTCCTCTATGGACATGCCGTTGAGCGGTTGCAGATAACCGTCGTTCAACTCCACGCCCAGCAGGAAGCGT
>Ga0209640_10004540_pt1 | contig 12152 bp, 10 predicted proteins | sample RifCSP10_1_FD_184018 | JGI IMG/M metagenome (GOLD analysis project Ga0209640, IMG submission 184018) | Soil microbial communities from Rifle, Colorado - Rifle CSP2_sed 10_1 (SPAdes) (version 2) | ecosystem: Environmental > Terrestrial > Deep subsurface > Rock core/Sediment | place: Rifle... | reverse complement strand
CCAGCCTCGGCGGCGGCGAGCCCGGCCTCCTCGCCGGCGCCGGCCGCGTACGGCGTCATCGCGGCGAAGAATCTGTTCAGCCCGACCCGGTCCGAGGCCCTGGCCGGACCCGTCCTCGCCGCGGGTCCCAAGCCTCTGTTGCACGGCGTGGTCGTGGACGGTCCGAAGAGCCGCGCCTATCTCGAGGACCCGCAGCTCAAGCGCACGTTCGGCTACGCGATCGGCGACCCGGTCGGCGGCGGCCGGGTGGAGTCGATCGGCGCCGACCGGGTCGTGATCGCTCGGCCCGATGGGCTCCTGGAGGTCCTGCTGCAGGACCCTTCGAAGCCGAAGGCGGCCCCGACGCCGCCCGCGCCGGGGCCGCCCGCCACGACCAGCTCACCCACGGGGACGCCACCCCGGGCCGGGGCGCGGGTGAGCGACCGATGATTCGGCCGGGGCGCGCTGCCTGCTGGGTGCTCCTCGCCTCACTCGCGGCCGGCTGCGCCTCCGCTGGCCCTCCGCCCAGCAGCCGGACCGCTGGTGGCCCGCCGGAGCCGGACCGCCCGCGGGTCGAGATCACGACCGAGCCGGCCCCGGCACCCGCCACGCCCGTGCCGCCTCCGCCCGCGCCCTCTCCGGCGCCTCCGGCTCCCAAGGCCGCGGCGCCGCCGCCATCTCAGTCGAGCGTCGCGGCCGCACCGCCCGCGGCCGCACCGCCCGCGGCCACCCCGCCGGCGCCGCCCGCCGGCCGGCAACTCGTGCTCAACTTCGACAACGCCGACGTCGAGGTCGTGCTGCAGGCCGCGGCCGAGATCGCGGGGTTCAACTACGTGCTCGCGTCCACCGCCCGGGGCCGGAAGATCACAGTGCAGACCGTGGGGAAGATCTCGAGCGACGAGGTCTTCGCGGTGCTGCTGACCATCCTCGACGTCAACGGGCTGGCCGCGGTGCGCTCGGGCAACCTCTATCGCATCATCCCCCGCGAGGGCGCGCCCCAGACGCCGGTGAAGACCATCGTCGGCCGTGAGATCGGCAACGACACGCATCCCGACGAGATGGTGACCCAGGTCGTCCCGCTCCGGTTCGTCCAGGTCCAGGACGCCGTGGCGCTGCTGCGTCCGTTCGTCCCGGGCCAGGGCGGCCTCACGGCTCACCGCGAGACGAATCTCCTGATCCTCACCGACACCGCCGCCAACATCCGCCGGCTCCTCGACGTGCTCGCGCTGGTGGACGTGGAGGTGGCGCTCAACGAGCTGCAGATCATCCCGCTCAAGCACGCCGACGCCCAGGAGGTGGCGCAGATCCTCGCCCAGCTCTTCGCCGGCGGGCGGGTGGGCGCCGTCCCGGGCACGCCGGGCCTGCCGGCCCCGCCACCGCCGCCCGCCGGCGCGCCGCCACCGCCGCCCCCGGCAACCGCGCCCGGCGCGCCGGCGGCCGACCGCCCCCTGATCGTCCCCGAGCGCCGCTCGAACTCGCTCGTCATCCACGCGCGCAAGCCCGATCTCGAGACCATCCGCGGCCTCGTCGAGAAGCTCGACGTGGACATCTACGGCGGCCAGCGCGTCTTCATCCACTTCGCGGAGAACACCAGGGCCCGCGACCTCGCCGCCACGCTGGACGCCATCTACGGGCGCGGCGACCGGGGGCCCGCCATCACCGGCACGCAGCAGCCGGGGGCCGCCTCCGCGAGCATCTCGGGGCTGTCCTACGCGGGCCGGGCTTCGGCTCCCGCGCTCGTGCCGCCGCCGGGACTGCCCGCTCCGGCGGCGATCGTCGCCACGGCGCCGCGGGCCGTGGGGGCCCCGACCGGCTTCCCCGGCGTCTCCGGGGAGGGGGCGCCGCCCGGCGTGGAGATCCGTTTCGTCGCCGACGAGGTCACCAACGCCATCATCGTCACCACCTACCCGCGCCTCTGGAGCGAGATCCAGGCCACGATCCGGAAGCTCGACAAGATGCCGCGCCAGGTGCTGATCGAGGTGCTGGCCGCGGAGGTCACGCTGACCGACGACACCAAGCTCGGCATCGAGTGGGCGGTCCGGTCCGGGCGCTTCGACGTCAGCTCGTCGCCCTCGGGGGTGATTCCCGGCCGCCCGGCCCAGTCGATCATCCCCTTCGGCGGCGCGGTGCCGCTCGGCTTCAACGTCTTCACGTTCGCCGCCGACAAGGTCCTGGCCGCGCTCAACGCGCTCGCCAGCGAGAATCGCGTCAACGTGCTGTCGAACCCGTCGATCATGACGGCAGAGAACCGCAAGGCGGTGATCAACGTGTCCACCTCGGTCCCGATCGTCACCTCCCAGCAGGTGCCGGTGGCGACCGGCGGCATCACCGGCAACGCGATCACCCAGACCGTGGAGTACCGGGACGCCGGCATCATCCTGAGCGTGACCCCGCGCATCGGCGAGCAGGGCACGGTGGCGCTGGACGTCAAGCAGGAGGTCAACGAGGTGGGCGAGAACGAGCCGCCCCCGATCAACTCGCCCCGCTTCACCAAGCGCGAGGCGGAGACCTCGGTGGTGCTGCTGAACAACCAGACCCTGGTGCTGGGCGGGCTCATCCAGAACAAGCGCACCCGGATCCGCATCGGGATCCCGTGGCTCAACCGCATCCCGATCCTCGGCTACCTCTTCGGCTCCGTCCAGACCACGATCGAGAAGACCGAGCTGCTGCTGCTGATCACGCCCCGCGCGATCGGCACCGCGCTCGATGCGGCGCGCATCTCCGAGGAGATGCGCCGGGCGACGCCGGAGCTGGAGCAGTCCATCCGGCGGGCGCCGCGGCCTCCGGTGTCCCGGTAGCGCCCCTCACCACCTCGCCCCTCACCACCTCGCCCCTCACCACCTCGCCCCTCACCACCTCGCCCCTCACCCTGCCCTCTCCCCAAGAGGGAGAGGGAGAGAGTGGGAGATGGCGCGGGTGGGGGCCGGTTGTTATCCTGAGGACCGCCATGAGCGCCCCGGCCGACGTCAGCGCGCGGCTCGACGAGCTGCGCGAGCAGATCAACCGCCACAACTACCTCTACTACGTCGAAAGCCGGCCCGAGATCAGCGACGCCGAGTACGACCGCCTCTGGCGCGAGCTGGTCGCCCTCGAGCAGGCGCACCCGGAGCTGGTCACCCAGGATAGCCCCACCCAGCGACCGGGGGGCCGCCGCGCCGAGGTCTTCGCCCCCGTCGAGCACCTCGTGGCCATGCTCTCGCTCGACAACGCCATGGCCGCCGAGGACCTGCGCGAGTTCGAGGCCCGGGTGAGGCGGGCGCTGCCCGGGGTGACGCCCGGGTACGTGTGCGAGCCCAAGATCGACGGGCTCGGCGTGGCGCTGCTGTACGAGCGGGGGCGCTTCGTCCGGGGCGCGACGCGGGGCGACGGCCGCATCGGCGAGGACATCACCCAGAACCTGCGCACGATCCAGTCCATCCCGGGCACCCTGGGCGGCCCCCTCGAGGGAGCCGCCAAGCTCGAGGTCCGTGGGGAGGTCTACATGCCGCGCGAGGCCTTCGCCCGGCTCAATGCGGGGCTCGAGGAGGCCGGGCAGCCGGTCTTCGCCAATCCTCGGAACGCGGCGGCGGGAGCGGTGCGGCAGAAGGACCCCGCGGTGACCGCGGCGCGCCCGCTCGAGATCTTCCTCTACCACGTGAGCGTGCTCGAGCCGCCGGCCCTGCGCTCGCACTGGGACCGGCTCGAGGCGCTGCAGGCGAGCGGCTTCCCGGTGAACCCGCGGTCCGAGCGCTGCCGGGATCTGGACGCGGTGCTGGCCTACTTCGGCCGGCTCGAGGCCGAGCGGGACGCGCTCGCCTACGACGCCGACGGCGCGGTGGTCAAGGTGGACGATCTCGAGCAGCAGCGGCGCCTCGGCGCCACCGCGCACCACCCGCGCTGGGCCATCGCCTACAAGTTCGCGGCGCGCCAGGCCACCACCCGGGTGCTCGGCATCACGATCAACGTGGGCAAGTCCGGCGCGCTCACCCCCACCGCGCAGCTCGAGCCGGTGGAGCTGGCCGGCGTCACGGTGTCCAACGTGAGCCTGCACAACGAGGACGAGGTCCGCCGCAAGGACGTGCGCGTGGGCGACACGGTGCTGATCGAGCGCGCGGGCGACGTCATCCCCTACCTGGTCCAGGTGGTCACGGCCAGGCGCCCCGACCCCGCGCCCGAGCCGTTCCGGATGCCGACCCACTGCCCGGCCTGCGGTGGGGCCGCGGTCCGGGCCGAGGGCGAGGCGGTGTGGCGCTGCACGAACACCGCCTGTCCCGCCCAGCTCCGGGAGCGCCTCTTCCACTGGGGCTCGCGCCGGGCGATGGACATCGAGGGCCTGGGGGAAGTGCTCATTCGCCAGCTCGTGGACCGCGGGCTCGTGCGGGACTTCGCCGACCTCTACGGGCTCTCGGTGGACACCCTGGCCGACCTCGAGCGGATGGCCGAGAAGTCGGCCCAGAACCTCCACCGGGCGGTCGAAGCCTCGAAGACGCGCGGCCTCTCGCGGCTGCTCAACGCCCTGGGCATCCGCATGGTGGGCGAGCGCGCCGCCCAGCTCCTGGCCGCGCGCTTCGGGACCATGGAGCGCCTGCTCGCCGCCACCGAGGCCGACATCAACGACATCTACGGCATCGGGCCCCAGATCGCCCAGGCGGTGACGACCTTCCTCGCCGAGCCGCGCAACCGCGCCACCATCGAGCGGCTGGCCGAAGCGGGCGTCGCCATGACCGAGGCGGGCCACACCGAGGGCCCCCGGCCGCTCGAGGGCAAGACCCTGGTGCTGACCGGCGGCCTCGCGACGCTGAGCCGCGACCAGGCCAAGGACCTGATCATCCGCATGGGCGGCCGGGTCACCGGCTCGGTGTCGAAGAAGACGGACTACGTGGTCGTGGGCGAGGACGCGGGGTCCAAGGCCGACGACGCCAAGCGTTTGGGCGTCGCCACGCTCGACGAAGCGGCATTCCTCAAGCTGGTGGGACGCACGTGAGCCGCGCGGCCGCGGCCCTGGCCGGTCTCGCCCTGGCGCTGGGGCTCCTCGCGTCCGGCGCCGCCGCCCAGGCCAAGGGGCCGCTCACCCGGGAGCAGGCGCTGGCCGGCGTCCAGAGTCCCGATCTCGAGACGCGTCGGCACGCCACCGCCTGGCTGGGGGAGGTCGGCGTCATCGCGGACGCCCCCGTCCTGATCGGGGCGCTCTCGGACCAGGACGAGGTGGTCCGCGCCCTCGCCGAGCACTCGGTCTGGCAGGTCTGGAGCCGCTCCGGCGATACGGAGGCCGACGGCCTGCTCCAGATCGGGATCGAGCAGATGAACCGGGGCGACGGCCCGGCCGCGGTGGAGACCTTCACGGAGGTGATCCAGCGCAAGCCCGACTTCGCGGAGGCCTGGAACAAGCGCGCCACCGTCTACTTCCTCATGGGCGAGCACGAGAAGTCGCTCCGGGACTGCGACGAGGTGATGAAGCGCAATCCGGCCCATTTCGGGGCCCTGGCCGGCTACGGGCAGCTCTACCTGCAGCTCGACCAGCCGGAGCGGGCGCTCGAGTACTTCCGCCGGGCCCTGCGTGTGAACCCGAACCTGGGCGCGGTGCGCCAGGTCATCCCGCAGCTCGAGCAGTTGCTCACCGAGCGGCGAAAGGGCACTATCTGATCCGACCCAGCCGCCACCCCCACACGGAGGACATCGTGCCGCTCACCACGCAAGAGATCGAAGCGCTCAAGAAGATCACCAGCCCCAGCGTCGCCAACGCCATCGAGACCTTCAAGGTGAGGCCCCGGGAGCAGGGCAACCTCTCCTCGGACATCCGCGCGCTCTTTCCCAAGATGGGGCCGATGGTGGGCTACGCGGTCCCCTGCGTCATCCGGGCCGAGCAGGGCCCGATCGAGGGCCACCGGGCCAGCACCTACGGCTGGTGGGACTATGTCCAGACCATCCCGGCGCCGCGGGTGATCGTGGTGCACGACCTGGACGACCCCCGCGGTCAGGGCGCCCAGTGGGGCGAGGTGCAGGCGAACATCCACCGCGCGCTCGGCTGCGTGGGCGTGGTCACCGACGGCTCGGTGCGCGATCTCGACGAGGTCCGGGCGCTCGGCTTCCAGTTCTGCGCGGCCCACGTGTCGGTCTCGCACGCCAACGTGCACATGGTGGACTTCGGCATCCCGATCAAGGTGGGCGGCGTGCTGATCAAGCCGGGCGACCTGGTCCACGGCGACCAGCACGGGGTGTGCACGATCCCGCACGACATCGCGGCGAGGATCCCGGAGGCGATCGCCAAGGTGGAGGCCGACGAGCGCGAGATCATCTCGGTGTGCCAGAGCCCCGGCTTCACCGGCGACAAGCTCAAGGAGCTGTTCAAGCGGATCCGTCCCGGCACCTACTGAGTCGCCGGCCGCCGCGTGCCATGCGCCCGGGCGCCCCATGATCGAGATCCGCCTGCCCCGGGTGGCCGACGAGGTCGGCTGCCGCACGCTCGCCGCTGCCGTCATCGGCGAGGAGCGCGCGGGCGCGTTCATCCGCTCGCATCTCGAGCGCCATCACCTGATCGTGGCCGAGGCCCTCGGCGAGATCGTGGGCTTCCTCGCCTACCGGTCGGATTGGTTCCAGTGCACCTTCGTGAGCCTGGTCGTGGTGCGGGACGACTTCCGCCGCAAGGGCATCGCCCGCGAATTCTTCAAGTCGGTGGAGGCGGTGTCGCCCACCCCGCGCCTGTACTCCTCCACCGAGGAGACCAACGTGGTGTCGATCCAGATGCACAGCGCGCTCGGCTTTCAGCCGAGCGGCCACATCGACAATCTGCCCCAGGGGGTCCGCGAGCTGCTCTTCTACAAGCGCATCCCGCCCCGATCCCTGGTCTGAGCCAGCCAAAGGAGGCGAGCCGGCCATGTCGGAGAAGACGACGCTGCTGAGCGAAGCGGAGACCGAGTTCACCCACTTCAAGCGCGCGATCGCGGGGCTCGACGAGGCGCGCATGCGCCAGGTCTGGCTCGGGACGTGGAGCGTGCGTGACATCGTGGCCCACATCTCGGGCTGGCACCGCGAGATGGGGCCGGCCCTCGAGCGGCTCGCGCGGGGCGAGCGACCGATCGCGGAGGGCGTCTCCTACGAGGACGTGGACGCCTGGAACGGCCGCTTCGCGGAGGCGAAGCGGTCGGCCACCACCGCCGACATCCTGGCCGAGCTCGACGCCTCGCACGCCGCCTTCATGCGGGCGGCCGCCGCGGTGCCCGAGGAGCGCTACGTGCCGGGCAAGACCGCCCACAAGATCGTGGACCTCAACAGCCGCCATCACTATCAGGAGCATCGGGGCCAGATCGAGGCCTGGCGCAAGGCTCGCTAGTTGGCCCGGACGCGCTGGGGAGTCCTGATCGTGCCCGCCCTCCTCTACTTCCTCTCCTACTTCCACCGGGTGGCCCCGGTAGTAGTCGCGGGCGACCTGATGGCCGCCTTCGCGGTCTCGGCGGCGACGCTGGGCGTGCTGTCCTCGATCTATCCGTACTGCTTCGCCGCCATGGCCCTGCCCGGGGGCAGCCTCATCGATTTCCTCGGCCCGCGCCGCACGCTCACCCTGGGCGGGCTCAGCATGAGCGCGGGCTCGGTGCTCTTCGGGCTGGCGCCCGGCTTCGGGGTGGCCTTCGCGGGGCGCCTGCTCGTGGGCCTGGGCGCCTCGGTGATCCTCATCGCGGGGTTGCGGCTGGCCGCGGAGTGGTTCCGCACCGAGGAGTTCGGCACCGTCGCGGGCGCGGCCCAGAGCGTGGGCTCGATCGGCGCGATCGCGGGCACGACGCCGCTCGCCCTGCTCGTCGAGCAGATCGGCTGGCGCCAGGGCTTCGTCGCCATCGGCACCGCCACCGCGCTGCTCGCCGTCGCGTGCTTCCTCACCGTGCGCGACCGCCCCGAGCGCGCGGCCGCGCCGGGCGCCGGGCTGCGCGCGGCGGAGCCGGGCCTGCGCGAGATCATCGCGGGGATCCCGAGCGTGGTCACCAACCCCCGTTCGTGGACGGTGGGGCTCATCTCGGGCGGCATCTACGGAGGCTTCGCCGCCTTCGTGGGGCTCTGGGGCGTGCCCTACCTGACCCAGGTCTACGAGCTGCCGCGGGTGCGCGCCGCCAACCTCGTCGGGCTCGCCGCGCTGGGCCTCCTGGTGGGCGCGCCCCTGATCGGCTGGCTCTCGGACCGGCTGCACCGCCGGCGGCTGCCCCTGCTGGTGGTCAGCGGCCTGAACGTCTTCACCTGGGTCGCCCTCGTCGCCCCGGCGACGCCGATCGCGCCGGACTTCCTGCCCCTCCTCTGCTTCCTCATCGGCCTGGGCTCGAGCGTGGTCGTGCTGGTCTTCGCGGCCATCCGCGAGGTCAATGATCCGCGCCACGTGGGGGTGGCGCTGGGCTTCCACAACCTGCCCACGTTCCTCTCCTTCGGCATCATGCAGTGGGTCACCGGGCTCGTGCTCGACCGGTACTGGGACGGCGCGCTGGTGGCGGGGGCGCGCGTGTACGGGGCCGACGCCTACCGCGCGGCCTTCGCCCTCTGCCTGCTGCTGGCCGCGGGCGCCTTCGTCTCCGCCTGTCTCGCCCCCGAGACCCGCGGCCGGAACATCTGGGGCGCGGCCTGATGGGCCGGATCCTGGAGCGGGCCGAGCAGTGCTGGTCGGGCGGCGTCGAGCCGCGCGAGTTCTGGAAGGCGACCGGCGAGGTCGAGGAGATCGCCTCCGGCGTCTTCTTCGTGCACGCCTTCGCCAACGTGACGGTGGTGCGCGCCGGCCGCGGCCTGGTCCTGGTGGACACCGCCAACTACGTGGGCCGCGACCGGACCTTCGCGGCGGTCCGCGCGATCGACCCGGGCCCGCTGCACGCGGCGATCTACACACACGGCCACGCCGATCACGCGTTCGGGCTGCCTCCGTTCCTCGCGGAGGCGGCCGGGAAGGGCTGGCCGCGGCCCCGGATCGTCGGCCACCGGAGCGTGGCCGCCCGCTTCGACCGCTACCGCGCGACCCTCGGCTACAACGGGCTCATCAACGCGCGCCAGTTCTCCATCGCGGCCTCCTGGCCCACCGAGTACGACTACCCCGACACGGTCTACGACCAGGCGCTGCGCCTCGACACCGACGGCGTGGCGCTCGAGCTGCAGCACGCGCGGGGCGAGACCGACGACGCCACCTGGGTGTGGTGGCCGGAGCGCCGCATCCTCTGGACGGGCGACCTCTTCATCTGGGTCGCGCCCAACGCGGGCAATCCCCAGAAGGTCCAGCGCTACGCCGCGGAGTGGGCGGCGGCGCTGCGCGAGATGGCGGCGCGGGGCGCGGAGCTGCTCATCCCGGGCCACGGCATGCCCATCGTCGGGGCCGACCGCGTCCGGCAGGCCCTCACCGACACCGCGGCGTGGCTCGAGGCGCTGGTGAGCCAGACGCTCGCGCTGATGAACGCGGGGGCCACGCTCGAGGAGGTGCTGCGCTCGGTGAGGCCGCCCGCCGACCTGGCCGAGCGGCGGTATCTGCAGCCCGTGTACGACGAGCCCGACTTCGTGGTGCGCAACCTCTGGCGGCTCTACGGCGGCTGGTACGACGGCGCGCCCGCGCACCTCAAGCCCGCGCCCGAGGCCGAGCTGGGCCGCGAGGTCATAACGCTGGCGGGGGGCATCGACGGCCTGATCGCGCGGGCGCGCGCGCTCGCCGCCGAGGGCCGCCTGGCGCTGGCCGGCCAGCTCATCGACTGGGCCGTCGCGGCCGAGCCCGAGCACCGCGACGCCCATGCGGCCCGCGCCCGGATCTATGAGCGGCGCGCCGAGGACGCGCGCGCGCTCATGACCCGCGGTATCTTCTCCGCCACCGCCCGCGAATCCGCGGAGAAGTTCCGCGATCCCCTCTCCCCTCAGGGGAGAGGGCCAGGGTGAGGGGTGGTCGTGGCAACCACCTACCGCCTCAGCCCCAGCCGCCGCGCGGCGAATCGTCTCGTCCGCCTCCTGCTGAAGCTCGGCCTGATGCCCGGCCCCACCTACCTGCTCACTGTCCCCGGCCGTCGCACCGGCCGCCCCCTGTCCACGCCGGTGACCCTCGTCGAGGAAGGCGACAGCCGATGGCTGGTGGCCCCGTACGGCGACGTCGCCTGGGTCCGCAACGCCCGCGCCGCCGGCCAGGTCACGCTGAGCCGCGGCAAGCGCTCCGAGACGCTGCCGATCCGCGAGCTGAGCCCTGCCGAAGCTGCCCCCGTGCTCCAGCGCTACATCACGCGAGTCCCCATAACCCGGCCCTACTTCGACGCAAACCCCGATTCCCCCCTCGCCGCGTTCATCGCCGAAGCCCCCCGCCACCCCGTCTTCCACCTGGGGTCAGGTCTTACATTCCGACATTTCTGAGGTATCCCGAGGCGCCTCTGCCGGTCTTTGCACGGGGAGACGGGCCGGTGACAGGCCCCGCCCGCCTCGCGCTCAGCAGCTTAGCGGCACCGCGAGCGCAGCGCCGCCGCCGAATGTAGGAATGTAAGACCTGACCCCGGGCTAGACGACTTCGTCGGTGCGCGAGAGGACCTCGCCGAAGCGGGAGAGCGCGGGCGGCGGGAGGGACTTGTAGATCTCGGCGATGCGGAGATTGATCTCGCGGTTGGCGAGGGCGAACAGGCTCCGGCCTTCTGCGTCGCCTTCCACCAGGAACGGGCCGAGGCGCTCGACCTCGAGGACCCAGAGGGCCTGGGCGATCCCGAGCTCGCGCAGCCAGTGCACCTCGCGCACGCGGGTGATGCCGCGGCCGTAGGCCGCGCCCATGCCGTAGCCCACGGTGGTGAGGTAGACCGCGCGGTGGGGCACGAACCACTCGCGATAGGCCAGCTCGGTGAGCCCGGCCTTGCCCACGATCACGCGGGCGCCCGAGCGCTCGAACCACGGGCCCATGGACTTGCCGAAGCGGAAGCTGGCGGTCGCGGTCACCGCCTCGACCACGTGGGTGCCGTCCGGGCGCGTGGCCGCGGCGGGCGAGCAGTGGAAGTTCACGTTGGTGAGCGCTCGCACCGCGGGCGGGAACGGGGCGTTCTTCTCCACCACCTGGCGGTAGACGCCCTCGCGCGCGGTGTAGAGCGCGCCGCTCAGGTAGACGACGTCGCCCAGCTTGAGCGAGCGGATGGCCGCGTCGGACACCGGGGTGGTCAGGTGCACCTCGTCCATCGCCACGTCGTCGAGCCGCGCGATTGCCGCGCCCATCACTCGATCCCCAGCCGGCGGTAGTACTCGGTGAACCAGCCGGGATCGCTCCGGAACTCCACGCGACCGTCCGGATGGATGCGCGCGGTGGCCCGCCGTGAGGAGAGACAGAACTGGTGGATGCCCACCGGCATGCCGCCGGTGTGGGTATAGGCCAGCTCCACGTGGGTGGCCACCACCATCGAGGTGCCCGCGAAGCCCATCGCTCCGATCCCGATGTAGTTGCCGAGCGCGGTCAGCTCGTCCTCCAGCGCCGCCGCGGCGGGATCGGGATTGCGGCTGCCGACTGTGCGCAAGCACGCCGCTTCCTTCCCCAGCCGCACGCAGGTGTCCTTGGCCCCGCCGATGCCCACCCCCACGATGGCGGGCTGGCAGGCGAGGCCCCGCTTGCCCGACTCGATCAGGGTGTCCACGAAGAAGCGCTTGATCCCGGCCACCCCGTCGCCGGGGAAGAGCATCCGGTAGTCGCTGCCGAAGAGCCCGCCCTTGTGCACGGTGGTGACGTCGATCCACTCCGCCCCCGGCTCCACCGCGTACGTGATCTCCGGCGCGTGGAGCCCCACGTTGTCGTTGCGGTCCTCCCGGGTGAGCGGGTGGACGCGGTTGGGCCGGAGCGGGATGGCCTGGGTCGCCTCCGCGGTCGCCTTCCGGAGCGCGCGCTCGAGGGCCACCAGCCCGCCCTCGACCGCGGCCTCGTTGCCGAGCCGCACGTAGTACCGTGGCAGCCCGGTGTCCGCGCACATCGGCCGACGGTCCGCGGTGGCGATGTCCCAGTTGCCGAGCATCTGGTCCAGCACGAACCGCGCGAGTCGGTTGGACTCCCGATCGCGCGCCAGCCGCACCCCTTCCCGATAGTCCGCCGGGATGTCAATGGCCGCCCGCGACATCAGCTCCAGCGCGGTGTCCTCGATCAACTTCGCCGCAATCAGGTTCGGCATTGGAATCAAGATTCTCCAAGGCGGTAGGGCTGGGGGCGGGCGGCCGGCGGCGGGGGCGGGATGGGGTCTCTGACC
>Ga0209640_10004539_pt1 | contig 12153 bp, 10 predicted proteins | sample RifCSP10_1_FD_184018 | JGI IMG/M metagenome (GOLD analysis project Ga0209640, IMG submission 184018) | Soil microbial communities from Rifle, Colorado - Rifle CSP2_sed 10_1 (SPAdes) (version 2) | ecosystem: Environmental > Terrestrial > Deep subsurface > Rock core/Sediment | place: Rifle... | reverse complement strand
CGGTATAGGCCTTCGGGTGGCTGACCACTTCATAGGGAATCTTGTTCGTGTCGAGAAAACTCTGGAGTCGTTTCAGGATCGGCATGGCAACCTCCCTCGCTGATAGACAGGATACGTACATGTTATGCGTGGTTCGTTTAACCGTGCAAATAAGCAAATGAAATGCCATGAGTGCTCCGCGGGGGCGATCACGCAAACGTGTGAAGAACAGAGGAGTTAGCGCGCAGTGCGGTAGAAGATCGAGAAGCCTCTGCCGTCCCCACTGTCGCATTTCACCACGGTCCTCCGTTGCTAACGTGGCAAAAGGCTCCTAGATCGACCACTTTCCCCCATAAATTCGCGAGATTTCCGTGTGGCACACCTCATGCTGACTCTATAAATGGAGTCTTATGACCATGAGGCCAAGAGTTGCTAGCAGGATGCTGAAAAAGTCTCTCTTCGCACCCGCCCCGCCCCGGCGGCTACTTTACCCGCCCGCCCTGAGTCTGCCAAGACAGCCTTTTCGCCCAGGGACGCGCTTTTTCCAGAATTTCGTTCTCGACGCACTCTCGATATTCGGGAAGCGCGAAGCGTCGTTCCTGAATTGTGAGCGAGAGAGGCAAGGTGTGCGCGAGAGGCGAGGCTCGCAGTTCGAAGTTCTGGGTTCGACGTTCCAACAACCTCGAACTTCGGACCTCGAACCCTCGCCCGTCCCGCCCGTTTCGCTCACGTTTCACGAACGATATGGGGTCATTCTCCTTGTCGCATTTGCGATGGCGGGACTTATTGCTTGCGAGAGAACTTCCGACCAAGCGACTGAAGCCAAGAAGGCGGTTGTAGCTGAGAGGCCGGGACTGCTCCATCTCACATCCGAAGAACTCGCGCGGACGGTGATCGAGGTCAGACCGGTTGCCCGTGGGCAGTTGCTGGTACCTCGGGAATTTCCCGCCACAATTCAAGCCAACGAAAATGAACTGGCGGAGGTGACCACGCTCATCAGGGGCCGGGTGGTGAAGGTCCATGTGGATGTCGGCCAAGAGGTGAAGAAAGATACCTTGCTGGCGATGCTCCACAGTACGGACCTCGGTGTGGCGGAGGGGGCTTATCTAAAATCTGCTGCAAAATTGCACGAAGCGAAACTGGCGTATGAGCGTGCCAGGGACCTGCATGAACAAAAGGTTGTGAGTTTGGCCGAGTTGCAGCGCCGCGAGGCCACGATGAAAACGGCACAAGCCGAAGCGCGCGAGGCGCGCAACCGTCTGGAACTGCTCGGCGTCCCCCGGCAGGAAGTCGAGCGGCTGGATCGTGAGGATACGATCAAGGCCGACGTGCCACTGCGCGCGCCGTTCGACGGCCGGGTCATCATGCGCAATATCACGAGGGGCGAGGTGGTCGAGATGGAGCAGAAGCTCTTCACTGTCGCGGATCTTTCGGATGTGTGGGTCGTCGGCAACGTGCCGGAGAAGGACGTGCAGTTTATCCGGAAGGACCAGAAGGTTGATGTGATTGTGTCCGCCTATCCCCATGCCATCGTTCCGGGAACGATCACCTACATTGGAGATGTGCTCGATCCGGCCACCCGCACGATGCGCCTGCGGGTGACTGTGGCGAACCCCGATCGGTTGCTGAAGCCGGAAATGTTCGCCGCTGTCCGCGTCTATGCGGTGTCGGCCACGGATGCGCTGACTGTGCCGATCGAGGCAGTCCAAAACGGGCTGACCGGTAAGATGGTGTTTGTTCAGAGGGGGACGAACGACTTCGAAGTGCGAACGGTCAAGTTGGGGGAGGAGCAGGGAGAGGTTGTGACGGTGTTGGAAGGGGTGAGCGCCGGCGAGCAGGTTGTGACCAAGGGATCGTTCGTACTCAAGTCTGAGATGGAACGGCACAAGATCGAGCCAACGCCATGATCGCCGCCCTTCTGGAATTCTCACTGCGGCAACGGATCCTGGTCCTGGGCTTGGCCTGTCTATTGTCCGTCGCCGGCGTCTTCGCCTTCCAGTCTATTCCGATCGATGCCTATCCCGACGTCACGAACATCCAGGTGCAGGTGCTGACCGAGGCACCGGGTCTCTCGCCGATCGAAGTCGAGCGGTTCATCACCTATCCGCTCGAACTCCAGATGACCGGCCTGCCTGGTTTAGCGGAGATCCGATCCCTTTCCAAATTCGCCCTGTCCCAGATCACGGTCGTGTTCAACGACGACGTGGATATGTACTTCGCCCGCCAGTTGGTTCTCGAACGGATCATGGCTGCGAAGGAGCGCTTACCAGAGGGGCTCGAACCAGTGATGGCTCCCGTAACGACAGGGCTTGGCGAGGTCTATCAATATTATGTGGAAGGGCCGAATGCGACGGCGACCGATCCCAAGATCGTCGAGACGGAGCTGACGGATCAGCGCACGATGCAGGACTGGGTCCTGCGCCCGCTGCTCAAGAGCGTGCCGGGCGTGATCGATGTGAACGGCATGGGCGGGTTCGTCAAGCAATATCAAGTCCTGGTCGATCCAGCCAAGCTCCGCAAGTTCGACTTGACGCTCCACGACATTTACAGCGCGGTGGCGAAGAACAATGCCAATGCCGGCGGCAATGTGCTGGAGCGCCATGCGGAGCGCGCGATCGTCCGCGGCCTGGGCCTGATCAAGAGCGTGAACGATATCGAGTCCATCATGGTGAAAGAGTCAGGCGGCACGCCGGTCTTCGTTCGTGATGTCGCGGAAGTCCGCATCGGCCACGCCGTTCGCCATGGTGCGGTGGTCCTCAATGGGGAGCGGGAGGTCGTGATAGGGACGGTGCTCATGATTCGCGGGGGCAATGCGCGTCAGGTGGTCGAGGCGGTCAAGACCAAGGTGGACGATCTGCAGCAGCATCACATCCTCCCCGCTGGTACGAAGCTCCTGCCATTTTACGATCGCATCGAGTTGGTGAAGGCGGCGATCGAGACGGTGCGGGATGCCTTGATCGAGGGGATCGTGCTAGTGGTCTTCGTCTTCTTTTTCTTCCTGGGCCACGTCCGCAGCGCCGTCGTGGTGACGGTCTCACTCATCGTTACCCCCCTGATCACGTTCATCGTGATGCAGCGGCTGGGGCTCTCGGCCAACTTGATGACGCTCGGAGGGCTGGCCATCGCCATCGGCGAGATCGCGGACGGTTCGCTGGTCGTGGTGGAAAACGTCTATCGGCACCTGGCGCAGAACAATGGCGCAACGAGGAAGAGCACGTCGGAAGTGATTCTTCAGGCCACGAAAGAAGTGGGCCGGCCAATCCTGTTTGGCATTCTGATCATCAGCGTCGTCTTCCTGCCGCTGATGACGCTCCAAGGCATGGAAGGGAAGATGTTCGCGCCGCTGGCCTACACGCTGGTGATCGCGCTCTTGGCCTCGGTGGTCGTCACGCTGACCCTGTCGCCGGTGCTCGCATCGCTGCTCTTGCGCGGAGACCATCCGGAGGAAACGCGCCTCACGCGTTGGATGAAACAGCGCTATGTGCCTGTGTTGCAATGGACGCTCCGGCACCGCAGTCTCGTCCTGACCAGTTCGATGGCGATCGTGCTCTGCAGCCTCGCCCTCGTTCCATTCGTGGGGCGGGAATTCATTCCACTCCTTGAGGAAGGAGCCCTGACTCCCCAAGTCGTGAAGCTGCCGAGTGTATCGCTGGCCGAGTCCATCGAGTTGGAGAAGCAAACTCAAAAGGCCATGTTGGAGTTTTCCGAAGTGAAGATGGCTGTGAGCAGAATCGGAAGAGCCGAAATTCCCTACCATCCGGAAGATCTGTATGAGAGTGACCCAATTGTATCATTGCACGACCGCAGTACCTGGAAGACGGCGAAGACCCAATCGGGGTTGACCGATGCGATCCGCCGGAAACTCGCAGAGATCCCTGGTATTTCCGTGCTGATGAGCCAGCCGATCCAGGAACGGGTGGACGAGCTGATCTCCGGCATCAGGACGGAATGCGCCATTAAGCTGTTCGGAGAGGATCTCGATGTCCTGCACGACAAGGCGAAGGAGATTGCTGCCTTGATGCAGCAGATCAACGGTATCAAAGATATCAAGGTCGAGCAGATCGCCGGCCAGCCCTATCTGACGGTCGACATTGATCGGCAGAAGATTGCCCGCTTCGGGATCAACGTGGCAGACGTGCAGGAGATCGTGACCACCGCGATCGGCGGCAAGGCGGCGACTCATGTCTACGAAGGCGAGCGGCGGTTTCAGTTGACGCTTCGGTTTCCGGAACTGCAACGCAACAGTATCGGCACCATCGGAGAGATTCGGGTGAAGTCGGCGTCTGGTGCGCTGATCCCGATGAGCGAACTCGCCACGATCGAGATGCGCGAAGGCCCGGCCCGCATCAGCCGCGAACATGTGAAACGCCGCATTTACATCGGCTTCAACGTTGTCGGGCGCGACATCGGCAGTGTCGTAGATGAAGGGCGGAAGAAGCTGGAGCAACAAATACACCTGCCCGAAGGGTACCAGGTAACGTGGGGTGGGGCGTTCGAGAATATGGAGCGGGCCAACGCGCGGCTGTTGATCGTGGTGCCGATCACGTTGGGGCTCGTGTTCTTTCTGCTCTTCTGGGCGTTTCACTCGCTCCGCTATGCAACGTTGATCATGATAAATCTCCCCTTTGCCTTGATCGGGGGCGTCGTGTCTCTGTGGTTGAGCGGGCAATATCTGAGCGTGCCGGCTTCCATCGGCTTTATCGAACTATTCGGCCTTGCGGTGGGGAACGGGATCGTATTGGTCTCCTATATCAATCAGTTGCGCAATGAAGGCACGCAGATGGACCAGGCTATCGTCAAGGGTTGCGTCCTCCGGCTTCGCCCGGTCGTCATGACCATGATGACGACGCTGCTGGGTCTGCTGCCGTTGGTGCTCGCGCAGGGGATCGGGGCCGAAGTGCAGCGGCCGCTCGCGACTGTCGTGATCGGTGGTCTCTTCACCTCGACCGCGCTCACGTTGGTGGTGCTGCCGGCCCTGTATCGAGGGTTTGCAGAAAAAGAAGCGGGAAAGGAGCATGCGCCGGAGTGGGTGTGAGGGGGAGGGTGCGGCTGACGAAGGGCGGGCAGCTTCGGTGGCGACATAATGCGATGATTCTGTTAGGCCATTGGCCTCAGGGACATACCTCGCGTGCTCCTATGAAACCGCGCCGAAACGGCGCAATGTCGTCGCACGCTGTCTGTACTGCCACTAGACACAGTTTCCCGCTATGTCGCCACCGCCGTGCCCATCCCTTCCAGCCGCCGCGTACTGGAGGAGAAGGAAAACGAGCGAGCTTGGAGGGAGCATTATAGAGCTCGTTCGATGCGCGTATTTGAGGATCGACCGGGCCACCTTCCGAAGAGAGAAACGAGCGAGTTTGGAGGGGAGAGGGGGTGCGGCTGATGTCTGACTCCGCTGCACATCTGTTGAGCTTCACCATCCGATGGGGTATCGTTCCGGCGAGGGTTCGGAGATATCCCCTCGCCGGAACGATCGGATTGACTTGTGCTGGATCGGCTGGCCCGACATGGGACCGAGTTGGCGAACGAGCGCACGTTGCGCGGCTTCAGAATGTGAGGCCAAGGGTGTGAGGAGTTTTCTTTGCTCCCGGAGCGCGCGCCCTAAGAAGGGCCTCGCTCGACGGCCGCAGTCGAACGCTTCTCACACCCATGCTCGATTGGGTGATGAACTGGGGGAGGCTAAGCGTCTACGCGCGCAATGGGAGATCAAGTAGACCACCCTCCCGTGAAGAGCAAACAAGCAAGCTTGGAGGGAATATTGTATACAGGATAACCGTGTGGTCGACGTCCGCATCGGGCGCGAACAGCACGGACTGTTATGAATAGAGAAGGGAGCTACGAAGTAGTGTCACGCTGGGCAGAGCGCAGCCGGTTTGCATTTTCCATGTCACACAGAGGAGGGCACGATGTCGCGAATCAAGGAACTCAGAGCGTCATTCGGTAAGAAGTTGGATGCGTTGGAGCACCAGGCGCTGGCGCTTGAGGCCCAATTGACCCAGACGAAAGATCAGGCGCTGCAGCGGTTGGAGCAACGCAAACAACAGCTGCGGGATCTGCTCAAGCAGGTCCAGGCCGACGTGCAGACATCGAAGGAGATGGCAGAGCAGGCGAAGACTGAGGTGCAGGCCAAGCTCGAACATCTTCAAGTGCAATTGGCCCTCGGCAAAGCGGAGGCTCGCGACACGTTCGAGGAACAGAGGACGAAGACCCTCAAGGCTTTGAACGAGTTCGAATCCGTTGCGGAACAGAAACTGAAAGGGGCCGTGTTCGAATCGGGCAGGGTCTGGGAGGATTTCGTGGGCCGGACGAGCACGCTCGAAGCCGAGTATGAGGCACTCAAGGGCCGGTTTGAGAGTGAGAAAGCCAAGCAGCAAGTCACGCTGGAGTCACAGAAGCAGGAGTTACTCACCAAGCTGGTGTTGTTCAAGGACCAGCTCAAGGCCAAGCGCGTGGTAGTGCAGGCCAAGGCCGATGTTCTTGAGACCGACTTACGCGAGGGGCTGGATCAGATTAAGGCGGGGTTTAGGAGGTTGTTCGAATAGAGGAGAGGGAGGGGAGCGGCCAGGTGCCCTTCTTGCTCGCAGAGCCCCCGCGATGAAGCGGCGGTCGCTCGATGCGCGCAGTAAAGGGCAGCCTCGGCCACTCCCCTGGAGAGAGATAGGTTGAATCACAAGGTCCTCGCCAGGGCTAATGGCACGTTTCGGCGTGCCGGTGGGTGGGCGGGTGAGAAAGTTACGCGCAGTGGGAGCCCAAACAGGCCTCTCTCCGAAGAGAGAAGTGGGAGAGCTGGAGGAGGGGATAGGGAGCAGCCGGACCATCCTTCTTGCTCGCAGAACGCGCAGGATAAGACGGTGCTCGTCCAATGCGCGCAGTGAAGGACAGTCTGGCGGCTCCCTTGGGCGAGAAGGCGTGATGGTGCAGAGAAGCAGACAGAAGGCCCTCGCCAGGGCTAATGGCACGTTTCGGCATGCCAGTGCGTGGGCGGATGACAAAGTTGCGCGCGGTGAAGATTGTGATCATCAGAATACAGAGGAGGGCAGGATATGGCGTGGGGATCGGATGCGAATACAGACGATGAACTGGAAAAGCTGGCGGCCGTGCGTGGGTATTTTCAGGAACATTTCCCCGGAGCCTCGATTCGTGACTCGTATGATGTTGGCAGAATAGCGCAGGTGTTTCGGGTCGAAACCGACGGCGAGCTACGTAATGCAGTGGTCTCGACCGATTTTCTCGAAGAGTATGTGCCTGATAAAATGGGAAAGGCGTTGACCAGCTTGCGGGTCGCGGAACATCTCCGCTCAGCGAAGGGCAAGGAGGTATTGCTCACAAGTTGGGGCGTGGAAGAAAAGGAGGATTGAGGGAGACGGGGGCCGCCCGGTTAGTCCCCCTTGCTCACGGAACCCCCAGGATAAAGCTGTGGTCGTTCGGCGTGCGCAGTTGGGGACTAATCCAGGCCACCCCCTTGAAAGAGAAATGAGCAAGCTCGGCAGGATCATTTGTATCGTTGAACGCGCGGCCTCGGAAGGTGAGACGCAAGGGTGCGAGAAGCTTTCTTTGCTCCCGGATCGCGCGCCCTAAGAAGGGCTTCGCTCGACGGCCGCAGTCGAACGCTTCTCACACCCTTGCTCGGATTGGGTGATGAACTGGAAGAGGGGAAGCAACTACGCGCGCAGTGGGAGATTAATTGGGTCACCCTTAATATGAGAAGTGTGCAAGCTTGGAGGGAGCATCATAAGCAGCCACGGCAACTAGCGCGCACCGATCAGGCGGTTCGTCTCTCGGATGACCGGTTTCCTCAAACCCCTCCGTTGATCAGGGCCGGACTTAGTGGGTCGCAGGTCCCTTGTTGTGCTCCGGCAGCCGGATCATGTAGAGACCTCGGGTGTTGAATGTCACCAGCACCTGTCCATCCCGGCTCAGCCGATCGACTTCAAGAAAGACCTGGCTCCAGGACAGGTCGGAGAGACTCTTTGTCAACATATCCAGATCGCACCCATGTGTGCGTTGTACTTCGCCGAGAATGCGATCGGTCACAGGTGTATGCGGAGCCATGATCAGACCCTCCCTCTGATGTTCGGGCGTTCACTGCAATTTCCGGTGCGACCTCCTTCCGTTGGCGGCTCGGTTTCCGATCCTGGATAGACAATGCCGAACTCCTCGTCCGGCATGATTTGTTGCGAAATCGCTGAGCCGCGTCGCGAGCCCGCAGGCCGAAGGCTTGTCGCAGCAGCGGATCGGCGATTGCAGCAGAAGAGTTCATGAATAATGTGGGCTGGACTAACCGCGCCACTGATTCGGTCCAGTTCCTGTGCGTACAGTGAGAAATCGTACGCAGGATATTTCTTCGTGAAGTACGTCGTCAGCCTGCGCCCAAAGTCATCCAGCCAGGTGACCGGTGGAGAGAGACGTTCGGTGGGCGCAGCGGCAGCCAGGAGAAAGGACGGAGTCTCACCGGTCTGAATGGGATTCGGTGCATGCATGGAGAAGGCAGTTGGCACAGGGATCGGCGCCAAGAGGGGAAGGAGCACTCGTCGGCTGACAGTCACCATGAGGACCCTCGTTCCGAAGGATCCGTATCCAGGCGGTGATGCGCTACGACAAAGAATCAGGCGTAAGAGTGAAGGGGACTGCGACGAGATCGGCACGCGGGATGACGGGTAGAAGCGTGCGGAAGAGACAGCAGCCACCGTCACTGGAACGTCACGGGATTATGCTACGCCGATGGAGAGGTTCGGTCAACGGTCCCTCGACGGGCTTAGGGAGCCAGGTCGCAGGCTAGCCGGCGGCCGCCAGTCGGGCGAACTGGTATTTCATCGCGTTGACTCGTGCAAGATAGTCTCGCACGTCGTGGTCGCCGCACCGTTGATGGTAGGTTAGCCGGAAGCCGCGTGCGGCATAGGCGTGGCCGGCTCCGGCTCCGCAAAGATGGGTCACGGCTGCCAGATCCTGCTTCTGCCGGAGCGTGACCGTGCCGATCCGTCGTGGTCCTACTGCATTCGCGACGCGTCGATCCAGCAGAGCCGAGGTCAATTGGATGGCATGGCTCGGCACGACGCGGGTGTAGAGGCTGTTGAACCAACATGAATTTGGATCGTGCCAGGGGCCGTCCTCGACCACGATATGATCATGGATGCAGTATCGCGTCGCTTCGTGGAATGTCCCATCCGTAATCTGGTACATGCCGACCGCGCTCGACGCCGGTTGGTACAGCTTCAAGGGATTCCAGGTCAGATGCCACCGCCAGTAGGTCCGCGCCACCGGATTTCCTCCGCCCTCAACCTGAGCCAGTGCAGCCAGTAACTCGGGTGTGATGATTGCCGTCGCATGCTCGCGGAAGAGCGATCCGTACTGTTTCCACGTTCCGGCGGGGTTCTTGTCGAGTGAGTGGTCCAAGGGAAAGAGGACCTCGGCCGGCTTGTTGACCGCGTGATAGGCCCAGTTGATGCCGAGCCAGAGCAGGAGGATCGTTGCCAGAATCACGACGGCACGAACGGTCGGCGGCGAGGCGAACACGGCTTTTCTGACGGTACGGAACGTACGCCAACGCGCGCGTACGAAACGACGGAGCGTGGCGATCGTCATCCGACGCCTGCGCCGCTTCTTTCGGCGAGGACGCTTGAGAGTGCGTTGATTGGGTCGGGAGGGCATGGGGATACTATAACCGAAAAAGAGGAGAGAGTAGCCTGGTCGTCCTCCTGCTCGCGGAACGCGCACGATAGGAATGTGCTCGTTCGACGCGCGCAATCGAGGATCGACCAGGCTACTCTTGAAAATGAAATGGGGGATTGGGATAACGCGCGGTCTCAGAAAAGTGGGAGAGGAGCAGCCAGGCCATCCTTCTTGCTCGCAGAACGCGCACGGTGAAACTGTGCTCGTTCGATGCGCGCAGTAAAGGAAACAACCTTGGCCACTCCCTTCAAGAGAGGTAAAGAGGATTGGAGGGCCCTCGCTTGGGCTACTGGCACGTCCCGGGAGATCGATTGCGAAGCAATCGGAGGGTAGGGCGGGTGAAAAATGTCTGCCAGTGGGTGGGCGGGTGAGAAAGCTGCGCGCAGTGGGAGACCAATCTAGCCCGCCCTCAAGGGAGCAGATGGAAGAGCGGTGGTCGCTCGATGCGCGCAGCCGAGGATCAACACGGCGGCTTTGATGAAGAGGTCAAGAAGACTGTTGCTAGCACCGTGTATTATTCTAACGTGCGTGATAGGGATCAATTCCTATTAACGATAAACCGCTGGTTCGGGCTCGTCTGTCCCTACATGCTGTGCCGCGCATACCATTCTGACGCCGTGCTCCAGGAACTATTCCCCCTGGCGAATGGTGGTATAGATGCCGGCACTTACGAAGGAATGACCAAAAACCGAACAGTAGACTGCCCGCTGCTTGAAAGACGAGTCGTTTCCTCCACGTATTTTCAGGTCAGTTGTTTGGTTTTGAATCAGGTGCCTATTTTATAGGACAGTAGGTGGGTGAACTGGCCTATTGTGATCGGAGGGCCGGGAAACGGCGACGGATCGGGTGGCTGGGGCGGATTAGGCGTGGGAGACGGTTCAGGCAATGGAGGGCCGGGAAACGGCGACGGATCGGGCGGCAACGGCGGGTCGGGCGTGGGAGTCGGTCTAGGCAATGATGGGCAAGGGGAATCCATGGTCAGCTCGCCCCGCGTGCTAGCATCCGCTGGTGAATAAATTCCCTCGATTGGAACGAAGCATGTCTTTGGATTCATTGTGAGGCGACCTTTTGAGGACACACGGTGCTGACCGTCGGCCTGAATGCGTCAATTTGCATCATGATGACTCCCAGATTAATGCGATTCCCCAACTTCGCAGTGGCTCAGTTTCCCTCTTGTGGGTCAAGCCGTCCATTCATTACTGGGCACCTGGTTTCCCTTTAGGTCTTGCTCCACCGGGGGGATTGATGCCCTCGCGTGGGGAAGGCGCCACGTCAGGATTCGTTGACATGCTCGGATCGAGGTTGGGCGGTTTTACGGAGCCGCGGGGATCTCCGCGCCTCTCCGGCGTGTGTTGGATACTCGGATCTATACGAGATGGAGGGATTGCCGGAACACCAGATTCTGACGGCCTCTCGGGAGTGATGCCAAGAGCTGGCCCGCCACCGCTCTCAGGCAATTGGGCAGGCGGGAGTACATCGGCGGCGATGGCGAATGCCGGAAGGAGGGTCAGGATTGCGATGGCCACAAGTCCATGAACTTTCGCGGGACACCTCCTGGTAGATCGTGAGAGGGGAACCGTACCACATTCATGATTTGACCACGACATGCTCATCTCCTCGTCTATGATAACTTTGTGTACCCTGTGAGGGCTCGACCTATTAACGCTTCCCTCCGCACCCCTTATGGACACAGGAACAGGGAGCGCTTGTTTTTGCCTCTCGGCAATTCGACGAACAAAATTCCTTTCCCGGTTCTGCCATACACGTACAGCGCGGGTTCGCGCATGATTTTTCCGCCATGGTGTGCCTCCTCCTTAACGTTCACGGTCGTTACACAGTCAATAAATGGGCAAGCTGCTTTCCATTAAACATGGCTCACATGCTGTGTAGATAATGTCTCAATCGAGATGTCCAATCTGATCAATAGTGCTCACTATCATTGTTAACCCGGGGCAAGATCGTATGAATGGGCTTGGTCAGAAAAGGAGGCGCTGATCCTTTGTGCTCACACAACGTGCACGCTCCATTGTCGTTCGTCGATCGTGAAGCATCCGAACTCCGGAACGAGATACGCTTCACGAAGCCCGCGTAACGAGACTCAATGGCCACGCGGACAGTGGGAGACCATTCAGGCCACCATTGTAAGTCGGATAGGAGCAGGCTTGGAGGGAGCATCTGTATATGGAAGGACGCAATCCACGCAAATACGTGTATTTCGCCATTTCGCTAAGCTAAGTTGACACCTACCGGCAGCGAGTCGTAGCCTTTCCCGAATTTTCCACTGCAACCGACTGAAAAGTAGGATGTACGTATTTTCCATCTTCACGTCTGTGTACTCGAGCGCACCGGGTTTCACTGGTGCACGGAGAGTCATGGCGATCTTCATGTTCGGGGGACTCTTGACCGTCCTGCATGCGGTACCAGCTCTGGCGAGCACGGAATTCTCGCCGTTGTCGGTCAAGAAAGGTGTGCTCTTAGTGGCCAGCCCATCGCTGGATGATCCAA
>Ga0209640_10004538_pt1 | contig 12155 bp, 13 predicted proteins | sample RifCSP10_1_FD_184018 | JGI IMG/M metagenome (GOLD analysis project Ga0209640, IMG submission 184018) | Soil microbial communities from Rifle, Colorado - Rifle CSP2_sed 10_1 (SPAdes) (version 2) | ecosystem: Environmental > Terrestrial > Deep subsurface > Rock core/Sediment | place: Rifle... | reverse complement strand
ACGAAGAGCGTGCTGCCGCGCACGTATTCCCATCGGAGCACGACGTTGCCCCGCAGCGACGTGCGGTTGAAGTCCGGGTCGTCGGCGATGGCCGCCGGCGTCGCGGCAATCCTGAACGCGCGAAGCACTTTGCCGTCCTTGAGCGCGCGACCGGGCTCGCTGGCGGCGTAGACAATCGAGTCGGGCGCCGGCAGATTCGCTGCGACCTCACCGGGAGTCTGGGCCGCGCCTCGGAGAGGGCCCAGGACGACGAGCAGGACGACAAGGGCCGCGCGCGAACCGGCTTATAGCCCTCCTACCGCCCGAAGTAAGCTAGCGGGAAATGATAGGTCCGATACGCTCCCTGCTGTTCGTGCCCGGCACGCGGCCGGACAGGTTCCCCAAGGCGATAGACGCCGGCGCCGACGCGGTGGCCTTCGACCTGGAGGACAGCGTCGAGCCGTCGCAGAAGGACCGCGCGCGATCGCTCATTGCCGAGTTTCTGGTCGTGCCATCGGCCTCACATGTATTGCGCCTCGTGCGGTTCAATGCGTTAGACACCGCGGCGGGCGCGGCGGATCTGGCCTTCTTTCGAGCCGTCGACGGGTTCGACGGCGTGCTGCTGCCGAAGGTCGAGACGCCCGGCGTGCTCGAGATGGCGTCGCGGGCGTTTGCCGCGAGTGAGCCGTCGCGCCCGGCTGTGCCGCTGCTGCCCCTGCTCGAGTCCCCACGGGCCATCGTGCGCGCGGCCGATATCGCCGCGGCCGATGCCCATGTGGCCGCGTTGCTCTTTGGCGCCGAGGACCTGACGGCGCAGCTGGCCGTCCCGAGGACGGTGGACGGCGAGGAGCTGATCGTGGCCCGCGGACAAGTGGTGCTCGCGGCCGCGGCCGTGGCCGCGGAAGCCATCGACGCCGTGCTCACCAATCTCGACGACCTGACCGCGCTGCGTCGGGATTGCGAGCGGGCGCGCCGCGTCGGGTTCCGCGGCAAGATGGCCATTCACCCGAAGCAGGTTCCGGTGATCAACGAGGTGTTCACGCCGTCGGCGGCGGAGGTCGATCGGGCCCGCCGGGTGATCGAGGCGTATGACGCGGCCGCGGCGGCCGGCGAGGGCGTGACGCGGATGGGTCAGCAGATGATCGAGCTTCCGGTGGTCGAACGCGCGCGCCGCACGCTCGCGCTCGCGGCCCGCTACCACGTAGGCCGGGCCCTTCCGGGCCCGGCGGAACGAGCGGAGTGATCGCGCGCCGGGCGATGCGTCCTCTCGACGGCACCACCGTGGTCACGCTGGAGCAGGCGGTGGCGGCGCCGTTTGCCACGCGCCAGCTCGCCGACCTTGGCGCCCGTGTCATCAAGATCGAGCGCCCCGACGGCGGCGATTTCGCGCGGGGCTACGACACCGCCGTCAACGGCCTGTCGGCGCACTTCGTCTGGCTGAACCGCTCCAAGGAGTCGCTGACGCTCGACCTCAAGCGGCCCGCCGCCGGCGACATCCTCGGCAAGCTCCTGGCGCGCGCCGACGTGTTCGTGCAGAACCTCGCGCCCGGCGCCGCCGATCGACTCGGGCTGTCGGGCTCCGCCTTGCGCGCGCGCCATCCTCGGCTGATTGTCTGCAGCGTCTCCGGCTACGGGACCTCCGGGCCGTACGCATCCAAGAAGGCGTACGACCTGCTCGTCCAGAGCGAGGTGGGCGTTGTCTCGATCACCGGCACCGAGGAGACGCCGTGCCGCGTCGGCCTCTCCGTTGCCGACATTGCGGCGGGCATGTACGCCTATTCCGGCGTGCTCACGGCGCTCCTCCAGCGCGCCACGACCGGCACGGGCACGATCGTCGAGGTGTCGCTCTTTGACGCGCTCGCGGAGTGGATGGGATTCCCCGCCTACTACACGGCGTACAGCGGGCAGACGCTGCGACGCAGCGGCCCGAACCACCTGTCGATTGCGCCCTACGGCCCGTTCCGTACCGGCGGCGGTCCCGTGTACCTGGCCATTCAGAACGCGCGCGAGTGGACGCGGTTCTGCACGGGCGTTCTGTGCCGGGACGACGTGGAGGCGGATCCCCGGTTCCGCACCAACGAGCTGCGCGTCGAGCATCGCCAGGCCCTGCAGGCGCTCATCGAGAGCGTGTTCGTGCCGCTCTCGCTCGACGAGGTCATGACGAGGCTCGAACAGGCGCAAGTGGCCTACGCGCGGATGAACTCGGTGCGGGAGTTTCTCGACCATCCGCAGCTCACCACGCGCGGCCGCTGGTCGGACATCGGCTCGGAGGCGGGCCCGCTGCGCGCGATGCACCCGCCGGTGATCATGGAAGGGGTCACGCCGGCCATGGGCGATGTGCCGGCGCTCGGCCAGCACACGCGCGCCATCCTCGAGGAGCTCGGCTTCAGCGGCGAGACCGTCGCCGCATGGCGGAAGGAGGCGGTGATCTAGTGGCTGTCAAAGAAGGGTGGACGGGGCGCGTCTTCGAGGATTTCGAGGTCGGCGATGTCTACGAGCATCCGCTCGGACGCACCGTGCTCGACGCCGACAACATCTGGTTCACGTGCCTCACGATGAATACGAACCCGATTCATTTCGACGGGGAATACGCGAGCCGCACGCAGTTCGGCAAGCGCCTGGTGAACTCGTGCTTCACGCTCGCGCTCGTCACGGGGCAATCGGTCATCGACCTCACGGTCAACGGCGTGGCGAACCTCGGGTGGGACGACGTGCGCCTGCCAAACCCGCTGTTCGAGGGCGACACCGTCTACTCACGGAGCGAGGTGCTCGAGACGCGGCCCTCCAAGTCCAAGCCCTCCATCGGCATCGTCCGGGTGAAGACGACCGGCTGCAACCAGCACGGGGTCACCGTCATCGAGTTCAACCGCACGTTCATGGTGTACCGGCGGGGCCACGTGCCGCGCGGGCCCCGGTAGCCGGAGGCCTTCAGGCCTCCGGATTCAGAAATACACCCACGTCACGCCTTCGTTGCGCGGGTCCAGCTTGAACGCCGCCACCACCGGCAGCGTGCGGAGATAGCGGTGCAGCGCGTCCCTGATGCGTCCCGATCCCTTGCCGTGGACCACCTCCACGCGGTCGGCGCCGTGCTGGAGCGCCCGGTCGATTTCCTCCACGACGCGGGCGAGCGCCTCCTCGACGGTGAGCCCGTGCAGGTCGACGCGCCCCGCCGGCGCCGCCGGCGCGTCGCGGGTGTCCGGCGGCCCCTCCGGGCGGGTCGCTCGCCCGCGTGTCCTGCCGCGCGGCTCGGATGGCGCCTCGAGGTCCTCCTCGCGGCACGAGACGGTGACACTCTCCACCCGCACGCGGTAGTGCCCGCCGCGCCCCGCCTCGACGACAACGCCGCGCTTCTTCCCCAGCGTGAGCACGACAACGGAGCTGCCGATGGAATATGGCATGAGCGTACGTCGTGTCCGGCTTTAGCCGGACCAGTCCGAAAGTGAGTAATCTTATCCGGTGACCTCTCACCGCGTGGCCGTCGTGCAGGCGGCGCCCGTCGCCTTCGACGTCGCGCGTACGCTGCAGAAGGTGCGCGACCTGACCGCCGACGCGACGCGGCGCGGCGCGCGAGTGACGCTCTTTCCCGAGGCGTTCGTCTCCGCGTATCCGCGCGGGCTTGGCTTTGGCGCCACCGTCGGCGCGCGGACGCCGGAGGGCCGCGAGCAGTTCCGGATCTACTGGGAGAGCGCCATCGACGTGCCCGGCCCCCACGTCGACGAGCTGGCCGCCGTGGCACGCGCCAATCAGACCCATCTCGTGATCGGCGTTGTCGAGCGGCAAGGAGGAACCCTGTACTGCACGGTGCTCTTCTTCGCGCCCGACGGCCGGTATCTCGGCAAGCACCGCAAGCTGATGCCCACGGCGAGCGAGCGGCTCGTGTGGGGCTTTGGCGACGGATCCACGATGCCCGTCTTCGACACCGAGGTCGGCAGGATCGGCGCCGTCATCTGCTGGGAAAACTACATGCCGCTTCTGCGCGCGGCGATGTACGGCAAGGGCATTGAGATTTACTGCGCGCCGACGGCCGACGGCCGCGACACGTGGGTGGCCACCATGCAGCACGTTGCGCTCGAAGGGCGGTGCTTCGTGCTGTCGGCCAATCAGTTCGCGCGGCGCCGCGACTATCCCGCTGACTACACGACGCCCTTCGGCGACGATCCCGAGACGGTGCTCTCGCGCGGCGGCAGCTGCATCGTCGAGCCACTCGGGCAGCTGCTTGCCGGCCCAGACTTCACCGGCGAAGCCATTCTCACGGCGGACATCGATCTCAGGGAGATCGCCCGCGCGCGCCTCGATTTCGACGCCGTCGGCCACTACGCGCGCCCCGACGTCTTTCGCCTGGTTGTGGACGAGGCGCCGAAAAAGCCCGTCGATTTTCGCGGCGATTTTCGCGGCGTTGACAACCCTTCGAGCCGGGATTAACGTCCCATCGTTTGGAGGGCCGCCATGCAGAGACTTCTCACCGTATCGATCCTCGTCGTTGCCGCCTCGACCGGTGCGCTCGGCCAGCGGACCTCGTCCACTGAGAAGCCCGGCCCTCCGAAGTCGGGGTTCTACTCGTTTTTCGACGCCAGCGCCGAATTCGAGACCGGCATCGGCATCGTGGAGCGGCTCTCGTGCATGACCGGCGTGCTCCTGCAGCCGGCCGTCTACGCGGGCAACCGTCTCCTCGACTGCGACGGCGAAGTCCCCCACAACGAGACGACCATTGCCGTCGACCCCGCCAATCCCCTGCATGTGGTGGGGGGCTATCACTCCTATCAGCTGAACGTCCATGGAGCGACGGTCGTCGCGCACGTCATTGGCACCACGTCGGTGACCTTCGACGGTGGCGACACGTGGCAGGAGGTCGTACCGCCCATCACGCCCTATCAGTTCACCGGCGACCCGGCGCTCGCCTTCGATTCGAGGGGGCGCGTGTACTTCGCCAACATTGCCGATCACGAAGGTCCCGGCGGCAGCTTCACCGCGCCGAGCGTTGTCGTGTCGAGGTCCGACGACGGCGGGCTGTCGTACTCGACGCCCGTGACGGTGGCGAGTGGGCAGGGCGCGATCAATGGCGGCGCCGACCCGCTGACGGTGTTCCAGGACAAAGAGTTCATCGCGGCCGATGCGTACCCGGCGAGCCCGTTCCGCGACCGCGTGTACGTGTCGTGGACCAGCTTCCAGGAGCGATTCGTCGGTAAGAACGTCTACGCGCGATCGCCGATCCTGTTGGTGCATTCCGATGACGGCGAGCGCTGGACCCCGGGGCAGGAGATCAACGGATCGCACCCCGCCTGCTCGGTGCAGTTTGGCGGCGGGCCCGCGAAGCAGTGCGACGAGAACCAGTTTTCCGTGCCGGCCGTCGCGCCAGACGGCAAGGTCTACGTCGCGTTCGAGAACTTCAACACGCCGGCCGAAAACCAGTACATGGTGGTGTCATCCGCCGACGGCGGCGCGAGCTGGGGCGGCCCGGTGCGCGTCGATGCCGTGCACGACATCAACTATCCCGGCAACCTCAGCGGACGAAGCACGCTGACCGGCTGTCAATTCCGCGTGGCGGCGGCGGGCAACATGGCGGCCGATCCCAGCGATCCGTCGGGCAACACGGTCTACCTTGCGTGGGCGGACAACCGCAACGGCACGGCGGCGGCCACCAATAGCGATGTGCTCCTCGCGCGTTCGAGCGACGGCGGCGCAACCTGGACGGTGAGCGTTATCGACGCCGCGCCGAACGATCAGTTCTACGCGTGGGTAGCCGTCGGGCCGGGCGGCGGGGTGCGTGTCGGGTACATGGACCGAAGCTACTCGTCGGGGCAGCAGGTGTGTCAGTACGGATTCACGCTGACCAGCCTGACCTTCGATCCGCTCGGGAACATCGCGACCTCTGTCCGCCAGCGCGTCGACACGGGCTTGTCCAATCCCGGCCAGTCGCGATGGTTCTCGGCCGCCACCAATGGCAACAGCCTCTTCATCGGCGATTACAACGGCGTGGCCGTCGGCGCCGACGACCGGACGTGGAGCCTCTGGACCGACCAGCGGAATCTGGTCGCGGACCCTCCGTCACCGAGCCGCTCGCGCGGCCAGCATGCGGTGGCGGCGATTACGCCGTAGCTCGCTCAGCTACCCCTGTCCCGTGCCGACGGCGATCGGCGGCAGGCGGAACGCGCGCTGGAGGCGCGTGTAGAGGGTCCCGAAGGCGCCGGCGCCGATGAGCGCGCCGGCGAGCGCCGCCAGCGCGGAGATCTTGCCTTCGCCGATGTTCACGAAGATCGGCCCCGGGCACATGCCGGCCATCGACCAGCCGACGCCGAACAGCAGCCCGCCCGCGACATTGCCCCGGTTGAGCGGCTTGGTTTCCACCTCCACCGGACGGCCCTCCAGCGTGCGGCCGTGCCGCCTGATCAGCCAAATCCCCGGCGCCGTCAGCGCCACGGCGCTGCCGATGATGCCGTACAGCTGGAACTCCTCGAACAGAAACATGCCCTGGATGTAGTTGTAATCGGCCGCGCCGGATCGGCTCAGCACGAACCCGAACGCGGTGCCCAGCAGAAGGTAGAAGAAGCTCATCTCGTCAGTTGACGATCACGCGATAGACGAGCTGCGTCGTCACGATGCCGCCCGCCATGAAGCTGACGGTTGTCACGAGACTCGGCAGCTCGAGGTTGGACATCCCGAAGATCCCGTGGCCGCTCGTGCAGCCGCCGGCCAGGCGCGTTCCGAACCCGATGAAGAGCCCGCCGGCGAACATCCAGGCCAGCTTGCCGGTGGGGCCGAACCCGACGGCCTGATCGAACATGCCGAGCGCCCAGGTCGGCGCCCAGCCGCCGCCGGCCGCCGCCGAGAGGAAGCCGCCGAGCACGAGGCCGACCACGAACGGCATGCGCCAGCGACGGCTGGCCAGCAGCGAGTCGCGGCGGAAGTAGGTTTGTCGCAGCACCAGGCTGCAGACGTCCTCGAAGCCGGTTGAGATGCCGAGGCGGCGGTTGCCCACAAAGAGCAGGCCGAGCGTCAGCGCCGCCAGCGCGGCGCCGGCCGCGGCCCAGTGGAGCGGCTGCAGCCCATGGAGAATCAGCGGCACGATGCCAGTCTACCAACAAGCCACACGAACGGTTTCATCACTTACCGGCCTGCGGCGGAGGTGCCACGCCGCAGGCCGGGGTTGACGAGCAGCGAGGTGGGGCATGTCCGGAGCAAAACCGTAGTCAGCGTAAGCGCGAAGCGAGCCCTGATAGTGAGATGAGGACTGATGCCCGACGAGCTGAGCCGGTTTTGCGGAGTGACATGCCCCTCCTCGTCGCTCGTTCCTGGCTTGTGAAACCCTTTCAGAAGGTCACGTGCTCCGCGTCGGCGAGGATCCGAGCCCGGTAGATCGGCAGCGACCACCCCTGTCGCGTCAGCTCGTCCACCCGCTGGCGCACCCTGGCGAGGAAGTTCTGCTTGCTCGCGTAGAGCGTCTTCAGGTGCGCGGCCGTCAGCGGGACTTGATATCCGGTCAGCCTGCACAGCTGATCGATGCCCGCCTCGCCCCGCAGCGCCACCCACGGCACGGTATTCGGCGTCGGCGGCGCCGCGCCTTCGTTCGGAAAGCCGTACCGGGCCGTGGGCACATCGACGTACGGACTGCGAACACCCCCTTTTGGATTGCCGTGCTCGTCGAGCGCCATGAGCGAGCCGTCGCCGGCTGTGTTCCGGTCCACGAGGATTCTGTCGGCGCGCGGCGGCACGGTGCCGTTGTCGACCCACTGCACCAGGTGGTGCAGCGCCACCGACATGTACGCGCTCAGCGGGAACAGGGTGATCGGATGCCTGCACGGGTTCGGCCTGAAGGCCGCGACGTCGCGCGTGTCGAGATGCGGCATGCCGGGAAACTCGTAGACCCGGAACCGATCGCCGGGCGCGTCGCCGTCCTGCCGCGTCGGGACGAGGCCACGCGCCGCCTCGGTGGTGGTGGGCACCTGAATCATCGGCACGTCCACCTGGCGGATATTGGTGCCGTTGCTGGTGGGCAGCAGGCCGTCGTAAATCGGCTTCATGTCGGCGAGCCGGTAGGCCATGTGAAACGGCAGGTAGTTGATGAGGACGCCCGCCGAGGCCGACGTGCCCGCCAGGATCATCCGCCGCACAGCCACACCGGCCAGCGGGTTGTCGGGCCGCTTCGATCGGAGGAGCGCTCCGACCTGCGCGAGGATCTCGCCGGCCTGACCCGGCTGGACCCGCAGGTCGCGGTAGCGCGCCCGGTTGAATTCCGCCAACTGCGCCGGATCGCTCGTCACGATCTCGACGCCGGCGTGGCCGGCATCCATCGTGTAGGTGTGCGTGAAGTGAAACATCCAGGCGTTGCCGCTCGGGTGCATCGACTCGGCGAGCACGACGCCGCTGAACCGGCTCGCCTCCGACGGCGTCCGCACGACGATGCGTGTCGTGTACGGCTGGCCGTTGGCGGTGCCGCTCACGAAGTATTCCCGCGTGCTGTATTTGAAGTGCGCGAGGTCGTCGCCGGCGGGCAGCGCCATCAGAGACTGGAACATCTGGCCGGGTGCCGAAATGTCCCCGGAGGCGGCGGCCAGGGGCGACACGACAGGGCTGGCGGGCAGGTTCGGCGCGGCCTGTCGCTGCGCGGCCGGCGCCGCCGGTCCCTGGCCCCGTTGCCCGCGCAGCGGCAGCGGCGCCTGGGCCGCCAGGGTCACCGTGCCCATCACCACGACGGCCAGAATCCTCATGAACGCCTCCTCGCGCAAGTGGACCGCAGCAGGATATTGTATTAAACAGGTTCAGGAGGAACGCGTGATGGCTTCCGTGTGCGCGCGCCCGCGAGGATCCGTGGTGCTGGCTCTGGTCATCGCGGGGCTCTCGCTGGCGCTGGCGAGCGCGCAGGGGGACGGCCCGGCCCCCCGCCCGCCGGCCGGCGTGCAGCCGCTGCCGGTCGACCTGTTCACGACCAAGAACTTCTACCTCGATCGCAAGTACTGGATCGATCGGCGTTACACCCGGTGCAACACGCCGCGGCAGCTGACCGACATGTGGCGCGACAACCGCGTCGGCCAGTGGGGCGACTGCAATCTCGACCGCGATGTCGCGAAGATCGTCACCCCCTACTCGTACAAGACGGCTCAGGAACACTACGAGGCCCTGATGGCGGAGGCGCGGAAGACGGGCGGTCCCACGACGCACACGCGCCAGACGCTGCCCGCCTGGGATGGCTGGTACGGCCGGGGCGCGCCCGGCGAGCAGTGGATCTGGGGGCGCAACCTCCAGGCCTCCACCATGGTGTCGCTGCTGACGCCCGAGTATCAGAAGCGCATGGTGCAGATGAACTACCACGAGGCCGTGAGCAACTCGCCGCAGTGGAACGCCGCGTTCTGCTATCCGGAAGGGCTCATGCGGTGGTGGGCGCAGTTCACCTTCGGCGGGCCGATCGAGCTCGTCATGACGCCGTACCAGGTGCAGTTGCTGAGCGGCAGCGCCGACAACCTGCTGCGCAAGGTGCTCGTCGGCCGTCAACACGTCCAGCAGGTGCCGCAGTGGTACGGCGAGACGGTGGGATTCTGGAACGGCAACACGCTCGTGGCATGGACGGCCAACGTCCAGGCGTGGACGCTGTCGCATTCGATGTTCGAGTTCAGCAGCTCCCTCGAGGTGATTGAAGTGTTCAGGCCGGGCGCCGACGGCAAGACGCTCACCGTCGAGGCCACCTTCTACGACCCCGAGGCGTTTGCCCAGCCGTTACATACCGTCACGCCGTGGGAGCGCCAGAACGGCCCCGACGACCCGGAAACGCGCTTCATGTTCGTGGAGTGCCGCATCCAGAGCACGATCATCAACGGTCCCGACGGGCGCCCCACGCAGCTCACGTTCCAGGACGACGGCTATATCGATTACTTCGGCCGCCCGTGGGCGCAGAACTGGGAGAAGCATTTCGAGCAGGGGTGGGAAAAGCCCGCGGACTAGGGAGCAACGCCGTGAACAAGACTCTTGTCGGAATCCTCGCCGCCTTCATCGGGATCGTCGTCACGACCGGCCCGATCGCCGCGCACCATTCGTTTGCGATGTACGACCAGTCGCACACGAAGACGCTGACCGGGAAGCTCACGCGCTATATCCCGGGGTCGAACCACGCGCAGCTCATCTTCGAGGTGCTCGGCCCCGACGGCAAGCCGCTCATCGGTAAGGACGGCAAGCCCGTGCAGTGGGGCGTCGAAACCGGCTCGGCGGCGGCGATGGCGCGCCGCGGCCTCGCACCGAAGACCTTCCCGCTCGGCACTGTCTTTACCGTCGCCCTCTACCCGCTGCGCGACGGGCGCCCGTTTGGCGCGATGGCGGGCCTCCTCATCCGCTGCGGCCTGTCGATGCCCGCCGGCGGGTGCACCAAGGACACCGGCGACGCGCTCATCGTCGAGAACAACCAGGCCGGAGGGTCCGGCTGAAGCCGGACACTACGTACGAATCGTGCGTACGTAGTGTCCGCCTTTAGGCGGACCCTCCACGTCGTCTGCGCCTTTAGGAGGACCGTCCGGTTCACCGCGCCGTCTTGACCAGGTTTTCCAGCAGCTCGACGAGCACCGTCGCGCGCGCCAGCGGGTCCTCCCGCTCGATCAGGCGCTGGCGCTCGAGTCGTTCCATCGGCAGGTACTGCGAGAGCAGATCGACGAGGGTTTCGTCCGGCATCCCCGGCGGAGGCTGGCCGACCGCCAGCCGGTCCGCAATCGCATCGAGCAAGGCCTCGAGCCGCTTGCGCGCCTCGGCCAGCGCGGCGGTCTTCCTGTCGTCGAGCGGCTCGGGGATCACCGTGACCTGCGCCAGCCGGTACGGCCGGCTGTTGTCCTCGCCGGTCACGCGGAATTTCACCAGCCCGCCGAGCACGATGTTGTACCGGCCGTCGGGCAGCTCTTCGTATTCAGTAATCAGCCCGGCGCAGCCGATCGGAAAAATCGGCGGCCGCCCCTCGTACTCCGCTTCGTGGCCCGGCTGCAGCATGACCATCCCGATGATGCGGTTGCCCTTGAGCGCGTCGGCAATCATCGCGCGGTAGCGCGGCTCAAAGATGTGCAGGGGATACGAGGCGTTTGGAAAGAGCGTCGCGCCCTCGAGCGGAAAGATCGGGATCGTGGCCGGCAGCCCGCCGCCCGCCTGGGCCGCGGCCAGCGCGGGCGCGGAGAGCAGGACGGCCAGTCCAACCGCGCAGGCACAGATCCGGGCGCGCACGACCAAGAGCTTACGCGATCTCCGAGTGCCCGGCCGGCTATGACGCCGTTATTTTTACGCCGTAAAATGACGGCATGGTAGCGGCCCGCCGCCTTCGCCGCGCAGAGCGGCGGGGTTATTCAGGTGGAGAGCCCAGGTGCGGCCGGACGATGTCGGTCCAGATCTCGTAGCCGGCGCGCGTCATGTGCTGCATGTCCTCGATGAACAGATCGGGGCGCGGCAGCTTGTCGGGTCCGAGCATCGCCTTCTCGACGCTGATATAGGTCATGCCCTGGTGACGGCCGGCGATCTCGCGCAGCCGGCGGTTGGTGTCGAGCATCTGGTCGTTGAACTTCCATCGGGCGGGTGTCGGCTTGAGGCCGATGACCAGGATCTTCGTCTGCGGCAGCGCGCCGCGCACGGTGGCGACGAACCGCTCGACCCCCCCCGCCACCGTCTCGGGCGGCACGCCGCGCGCGATGTCGTTTTCGCCCGGATAAAGGACGACGATGCGGGGCTCGTAGGGGAGGACCGTACGCGCGGCGAAGTGCGCCGTGTCGGCCATTTCCGACCCGCCGAACCCGCGGTTGAGCACGTTCAGGTCCGGAAAGAACTCCCCCAGGTTCCACCGCACGATGCTCGACGCGCCCACGAAGACGATGCCCCCTTTGGGCGGTGGGTTCCGCCGGTCCTGCTCCTCGAACGCCGTAATGTTCGGCTCCCACCGGGCGGGATCTCTCGGCGCCACCTGCGCGAAGAGCGCGACCGACACCAGCAGAGGCGTGACGGCAAGCATGGCGGCCGCCATGCGGCGCCGCAGGGTCGAACGGTTCTGACTCACAGGCGACCTCCTCGGGAGTGAAGGCGTTGTACTCAGTCGGGGGCGCGCCGTCAAGAACCCTGTCAAGAACCCTGTAGTTCACACTTCTGGGTTCTTGGTTCTCGGTTCGTGTTCACGTTCACCATGAACGCCGAACCGAACCCGAACACCAACCGAGAACGCAGAAGCA
>Ga0209640_10004535_pt1 | contig 12159 bp, 8 predicted proteins | sample RifCSP10_1_FD_184018 | JGI IMG/M metagenome (GOLD analysis project Ga0209640, IMG submission 184018) | Soil microbial communities from Rifle, Colorado - Rifle CSP2_sed 10_1 (SPAdes) (version 2) | ecosystem: Environmental > Terrestrial > Deep subsurface > Rock core/Sediment | place: Rifle... | reverse complement strand
GCGGTTCTTCTTCTCCTCCATGTCGATGAAGTCGAGCACGATGATGCCGCCCAGGTCGCGCAGCCGGATCTGCCGGATGATCTCCTTGACCGCCTCCAGGTTCGTCTTGAGAATCGTGTCTTCGAGGCGTCCGGCCGTCTTCTTGCCCACATAGCGTCCGGTGTTCACGTCGATGGCCACGAGCGCCTCGGTCTGGTTGATCACGATCGATCCGCCAGACTTCAGCCACACCTTGCTGCGCAGCGCGCGATCGATTTCCGCCTGGACCCCATACTCCTCGAAGATCGGGTATTGCTTGTCGTAGAGCTTCACCCGGGTTGCGAGCGCGGGCATGATGCGCTCGACCAGCTCGCAGATGCGGCCGTACTCGACCTCGTTGTCGATCCGAATCGCGGAGAACTCCTCCGTGAGCAGGTCGCGCAGCAGCTTGGCGACGAGGCTCTGCTCCTGGTACACGACCGCGGGCGCCCGTGACGACTCGGATTTCTGCCGGATCTCCGTCCAGACCCGGTGGAAGTAGCTCAGATCCGAGACGATGTCCTCCTTGGCCCTGCCCGCGGCCGCCGTGCGAATGATCACGCCGCCGGTGAACCCGTGCTGCTCCCGGAACTCGCGGACGATGGCGCGCAGCCGGCCGCGCTCCTCGCGCGAGTCGATCTTGCGTGAGACGCCGACGTGATCGACGGTGGGCATGAACACCAGAAACCGTCCCGGCATCGTGGCATGGCAGGTGAGGCGGGCGCCCTTGGTGCCGAGGGGCTCCTTGGCCACCTGGACGATGACGTCCTGGCCCTCTTTCAGGAGCTCTTCGATCTTGGGCTCGGGCCCTCGCTCGCGGTCCCGATCGCGCCGGCCGTAGCCGGTGGGTCCACTTCCGGCGGCCTGTGGCTTCCGGCTTGAGCCGGACGCTACCGGAGAGCTTACGCCGGACGCTACCGGAGAGCCGGACGGCGCCTCCTCCTCCTCGGTCTCGAGGCGGTCGAACTCCTCGGACGAGGCGATCACGTCGGAGACGTAGAGGAACCCGTCGCGCTCGAGGCCGAGGTCAATGAAGGCCGACTGCATGCCGGGCAGCACTTTCGAGACCCGGCCCTTGTACAGATTGCCGACCACGCCGCGCTGCCGCTCGCGTTCGATGAAAATTTCGGCGACCTGATCGTCCTCGAGGATAGCGACCCGCGTCTCGTGGGCGCTCGAGGAGATGATCATCTCCTTGGTCATGCCCGTCACTCCGGAGGGCCCTTCCGAACGCCGACGAGACTTCGCCACGCTTCTCGCCGCGCCGCGGCGCGGCGCTTGGAAGCCACACGAACGGCGCCGGCAGGCGGCGCAGGACGAGTGCGGGGAAGGTCACGGGCATATTCGAAGAACCCAAAAAATGTCTTTGGTCTCTCGTCTGTGGTCGTGAGTCAGGACCAGAGACACGAGACCAGAGACGAAAGACTAATTCGTAAACCGCCGCATCCGCACGTTGAGAATCAGGCCGAACCCCGCCAGCGTGGCAATCATCGAGGAGCCGCCGTAGCTCATGAGCGGAAGCGTCAGTCCCTTGACCGGCGCCAGGCCGGCCGACATCGTGATGTTGTAGATCACCTGGAACGCGAAGCTGGCCAGCACTCCCAGCACCAGGTACGCGCCGAGCCGGTCCTTGGCAAGCCGGGCCGACTCGAGCGAGCGCAGAATGACGAACAGGTACAGCCCCAGCGCGACAATGACCCCGGCAAACCCCTGCTCCTCGGCGAGCACCGAGAAGATGAAGTCGTTGTGCGCGACGGGAAGGAACCGCAGCTGGCCCTGCGTCCCTTCGGTGAATCCTTTCCCCCACAGCCCGCCGGATCCGACCGTGATGCGGGCCTGAATCTGCTGATAACCGGCGCCCCGGGCATCCTGCGCCGGATCCAGGAACGTCGAGATGCGCTCCCGCTGATAATCCTGGAGCGCAAATTTCCACGCCACCGGTGCCGCCAGCAGCCCCACGAGCGCGAGCGCGCCCAGGAGCCGCATCGGCATCCCGGCCACGTAGACCACGGCAAACGCGACGGGGATCAGCGTCGCGGCCGTGCCCAGGTCGGGCTGCTGGGCGATGATGATCAGCGGAACCGCGGTGAGCGCGCCGGCCACCAGCAGATCGACGCGCGTGACGGCGCCGCGCCGGCTTTCGCCGAAGAACTTGGCCAGCAGGAGCGCGAGCGCCGCTTTCACGAATTCGGACGGCTGCACGTTGAACGCGCCGAGATCGATCCAGCGCCGCGACCCGCCGCGCACGGCGCCGAAAAAGAGGACGTAGACGAGCAGCGCGACGACCGCGATGTAGATGAAGTGCGACTTGTCCGCGAACGAACGGTAGTCGACGCTCAGGCAGACCACGAGCGCGACGAGTCCCAGCAGGACGCCGTAGATCTGCATCTCGAACACGTCGGACCACCCGCTGGTCGCACTGAAGATCTGCGCCAGGCCGATGGCGCAGAGCATCAGCACCGCGATCAGCAGCCCCCAGTCGACGTGATGATACAGGCGTCGTTCAAACACTAGTTCGTTCCTGGCGCGGGCGCCGTCTGCGGCGCCGACGCAACCGGCGGTCCGATTTCCACCGGCACCGTATCGGGATCGGGCTCGGGCGCGGGCGCCACACCCGGCGCCGGTGCCAGCACCGGCAGCGGCTGTCCTTCCTTCTTGGCGAAATACGTCTCGATGACGTGCCTGGCGATCGGCGCGCCGAGATAGCCGTGCTCGTTGTGCTCGCCGAAGATCACCCCGGCAATCTCGGGGTTGTCCCTCGGGGCAAAGAAGACGAACCAGCCGTGATCGCGCAGATCGCGGCCGCTGCCCCGCGCCGCCTGCCGCCCCTGTATCGAGATCACCTGTGCGGTGCCCGTCTTCCCGGCCACGTCGCGTCCCGGGATGCGCGCGCGCCTCCCCGTGCCCGCGGCATTGACCACCCGCCACAGACCGTCGTGCAGCGCCGAGAGCGTCTGGGGGCGGAACGCGACCTGCTCCGCCACCGCCGGCGGTGTCGCCATGCGCCAGCCCCCGCCTTCATCCACGGCGCGGATGATGTGCGGCGTCACGCGCGTGCCGCCGTTGGCGATCGTCGCCATCATCACCGCCATCGACGCCGGCGTGACCGTGACCTGCCCCTGGCCGATCGACACCGAGATCGTCTCGCCCGCGTACCACTTCTCGCCCGTGCGCGCCAGCTTCCACGCGGTTGACGGCACGAGGCTCTCCTGCTCGTTCGGCAGGTCGATCCCGGTCTTGCCGACCAGTCCGAGGTTCTCGGCCCACTTGTGGATCCGGTCGACGCCCAGCATGTTGCCGAGGGTGTAGAAGTAAACGTTGCACGACTTCTCGATCGCCTGGCGCATGTCGACCACCCCATGGCCGCCCTTGAGGTGGCAGAGGAAGTACCGCCCGAAGAACGAGGCGCCGCCGCCGCAGTTCACCCGGAAGTCGGGGGTCACGAGGCCTTCTTCGAGCGCCGCGGTCGCCACCACGAGCTTGAACGTCGACCCGGGCGAGTAGCGCCCCTGGATCGCCCGGTTCTGCAGTGGCCGCAGCGCGTCGTTGTTGAGCGACGCCCAGGTCGTGGCGTCGATGCCGGCCGCGAAGTCGTTCGGGTCGTAGGCCGGCAGGCTGACCAGCGACAGGACCTCGCCGTTGCGTGGATCCAGGATGACGGCCGACCCATTGAACCCCGCGTGCCTGAAGCCGTCTTCGGCGGCCTTCTGGAGGTCGTAGTCGATGGTGAGCTGGACGCGGCGTCCCTCGGTGGGCGGCAGCTCCGCCTCGGTGCGGATTTCACGCCCCACGCTGTTGACCACGACGCGCCTGGCGCCGTCCTCACCCATGAGCAGATTGTTGTAGACCCGCTCGACGCCCGACTGGCCGATGATGGCGCCGCTCTTGATGCCGTTGCCGATCTGCGCTTCGTTCGCCTCGCCGACGTAGCCGAACACGTGCGCCGCCAGCGCATCGGTCGGGTACTGCCGCGTCGGGACCTGCTCGACCACGACATCCGGCAGCTCGAAATCCAGGCGCCGCGCCGTAATCGCGGCCACCTGGGCGAGCGACGCATCCTCGATGACGACGATCGGGCGGTACGTCGGCTCGCCGCGATGACGACCGACGATCTGCCGCACCTGCGCGACATCGAGCCCGGCCACCGCGGCGAGCAGCCGGATGGTGCGATCCAGGTCCTTGGTGTGCTCGCGGACAATCGACACGGTGAACGAGTGGCGGTTTTCGACGAGGACCTTGCCGTTGCGGTCAAACAGCACGCCGCGCGGCGCGCGCAGCGCGAGCGTCCGCTGGTGGTTGTTGTCGGCCATCTCCTGATACTGCGCGTGCTGGATGATCTGCAGAAACCAGAAGCTGATCGCGAGCGCGGCGAACGTCACGACGACGCTCACCTGGAGCACCATCAGGCGCAGGGCAATCCGTCGACGATCTTCAGTCAGGGCCATTCGTTCTTCAGTCTTCCGGCTGAAGCCGGAAGCTACATGTGGCTTCCGCCCTTAGGCGGAAGGCTACATCCGTCTCCGCATCCGCCTGCGTTCGAGAGCGCCGGGCAGCGACTCGACGATGGCGAAGGCGACCATGCCGATCACGGCGTTGCCAACCGCCTGACTCAGAATCGCCGCCCACGGCGAGGCGAACGATCGCAGCCCGAGCAGCACGTACAACCCCATGAACACCGCCGCGTGCATCGCCGTTGCCGCCACAAACATCACAAACCGTGGCAACGCCGCCGTCACGATAAACTGCTGGCCGATCGAGCCCGCCAGAAACCCCACAATCGATTTCGCCAGCCCCCCGACGCCGATGACGCCGCTCGACAGGGCATCCTGAATCAGACCCGCGAGGCTCCCCGCGAACATCCCCGTCGCCGGCCCGCTCGTCAGCGCCACGTAGACCACCACGACGAGCACCAGATCGAGCGCCGCCGTGCCGCCGACCAGAAAGCGCGCCAGCGTCGTTTGCAGCGCGAGCGCCAGCGCGATCGCGACCAGCACGCCGACAACCTTCACTGGGGCCCCTGAGCGCCGCCAGCGGGGATGGCGCCGTCATCGGCGGCGGCCGGCGGCATCAGCACCACCAGCACGGCTTCGAGCGACGAGAAATCGACGGCCGGCCGCAGCCCGATGGCGCCGAACACGCCTTGCCCCCGCTCCACAGATTGTATCTGACCTATGACAAAGCCCTTAGGGTAAATGCCGTCGATCCCGGAGGTCAGTACCGTGTCCCCAACCAGGATATCGGCCGTGCCCGATACGTAATTCATTCGCAAGCCGCCGCCCGTCCCCTCGACCACTCCCTGGGCCCGCGAGCGTTCCACCAGGGCGCCGGCCGCCGCGTTGCGGTCGATGAGCAACTGGACCTTCGCCGCGCGGGCGCTGGGGGTGATGATGCGCCCAACCACCCCGGCCGGGGCGATGACCGCCATGTCGGGCCGGAGGCCGTCGGCGGTCCCCTTGTCGATGGTGATCGTCCGGAAATCGGGGCTGGCCCCACCGGCAATGATGCTGGCGGCCACGGTGACCAGCTCGGCCTGCGACCGGAGATCGAGCAGCTGCTCCAGCGTGCGCGAGCGCTGGGCGAGGGCCCGTTCCTGCTGGAGCCGGACGCGGAGCTGGGCGACCTCGTCGCGCAGGCGCGCGTTCTCGCGCCGCACCTCCTGCAGCGCCACGTAATCGCTCCAGGACGTGCGCAGGCCGCCGATGGCCGACGAGGTGACGCGCTGCACTTCGGCAAAGGCGCCGAAGGTGACGGCTTCCAGGACGGGGACGCCGCGGTCGGTATTGACCTGGGCGGAAATCAGGACGATGTGGCCGACCGTGAGGGCAATGAAGAGGTAGCCGGTGCGTTGGCGGATGTCTAGGAGCGCCACGGCAGTAGGCGGTAGGCAGTGGGCAGTAAGCAGGAGGCGGCGGGGAGTGGAGAACAACGAACCATACTGCCGACTGCCTTCTGCCTACTGCCTACTAATCGATCGAAATCTTCCGCAACAGATTGAAATCCGAGAGCATCTTGCCGGCGCCGAGCACGACCGAGGAGAGCGGATCTTCGGCCATCGCCAGCGGCAGCCCGGTTTCCTCCCGCAGGCGCTTGTCGAGGTTCTTGAGCAGCGAGCCGCCGCCGGTGAGCACGATCCCGCGATCGACGATGTCGGCCGACAGCTCCGGCGGCGTGCGTTCGAGCGCGACGCGCACGGCATCGACGATGACGTTGACGGTCTCGGCGAGCGCCTCGCGGATCTCCTCGTCGGTAACGGTGATGGTCTTGGGCACCCCCTCAATCAGGTGCCGTCCCTTGATCTCCATCGTCATCTTCTCGTCGAGCGGAAAGGCGGAGCCGATTTCCATCTTGATCTGCTCGGCGGTGCGCTCGCCGATGAGAAGGTTGTACGTCTTCTTGACGTACTGGATGATCGCCTCGTCCATTTCGTTGCCCGCCACGCGCACCGCCTTGCTGTAGACGATGCCGGCCAGCGAGATGACGGCGATGTCGGTGGTGCCGCCGCCGATGTCGACGATCATGTTGCCTGAGGGCTCGGTGATCGGCATGCCGGCGCCGATGGCGGCCGCCATCGCCTCCTCGACCAGGTGCACCTCGCTGGCCTTGGCGCGATAGGCGCTGTCCTTCACCGCGCGTTTTTCGACCTGCGTGATTTCCGACGGCACGCCGATGACGATGCGCGGGCGCACCCAGACGTTGCGGTTGTGCGCCTTCTTGATGAAGTAGGTCAGCATCTTCTCGGTGACTTCAAAGTCCGCGATGACGCCGTCCTTCATCGGCTTGATGGCGACAATGTTGCCCGGCGTGCGGCCGAGCATCTCCTTGGCGTCCTTGCCGACGGCCTCGACGCGGCCGTTGATCTTGTTGATCGCGACAATGGACGGCTCGTTGACCACGATGCCCTTGCCGCGCGCGTACACGCACGTGTTCGCGGTGCCAAGGTCGATCGCCAGGTCGTTCGAGAACAACGAAAAAAGCGAGCTAATTGCCAACCTCTTGTTTACTCCTTCAGGGGGAAGATCGCCTTCCTCCTTCGTCCTGATCGTCGGCGACGTGTATGCCGTTCTTTCCCGTGTCCTTGACCCGGTACATCGCCCGGTCCGCCGCCCGCAGCAGCTCGTCGGCCGATGTGGTCACGTCCGGCAGCGTCGCGACGCCGACCGAGGCGGTCAAACGCACCGTAAGACCGTCGGATTCCAGAAAGCGAAACGCCCGAATGCGATCGCAGATGCGCTCGGCCACGAACACGGCACCCTCACGTCCGGTATCCGGCAGGATGACCGAGAATTCGTCGCCGCCGAATCGGGCGACGACATCGGTCTCGCGCGCGCACGTGCGGATCACGGCCGCCACCTCGACGAGCGCCTTGCTGCCGGCCATGTGGCCGTGCGCCGTGTTGACGTTCTTGAATCCGTCCATGTCGATGAAGAGCACCGACAGCGGCCGGCCGCTGCGGACCGACCGCTTCTCTTCCCGGCGCAGCACGAGGTTGAGATAGCGCGAGTTCGAGAGTCCCGTGAGGTCGTCGGTGACCGACAGCGCCTCCGCCTTCTGGAGCGAGAGGGCGTTGTCGAGCGCAAGCGCCACCGGCTCGAGCAGCGTGCGCAAAGCGGCCATCACCGACGCCCCAAGCGACGGCACGGTCGCTGAGGGAAGCGAATCGAGCCCGATGAGCACGCCGACCGTCCGGTTGCGGCAGACCAGCGGAATCCCGATGGCGGTGCCCCCGGCCTCGCCGCCGACTCGCCGGTCGGTGGCCAGGTCGGCCGCCATGAACTCGGCGCCCTGATCCGCCACCCAGTCGGCGACGGCCCACACCGAGGCCCGCACCGCCGGAATCATGCCCTTGTCGGCCAGCACGGCCGGCTGGCCGTTGACATCGGGCGCCACCACGACCCAGCACGGCGCCGGAATCCACTCATCGGCCTGTCGGACCAGCCAACCGGCCACCTTCTGCGGATCCAGCGTCGCGTTGGCGTCGCGGACCGCCTCGATCAGCGCGTTCCGCCGCTCGATGCGCGACTTGAGCGTACGGAGTTGGGCCTTGACGTGGCTTGAGAAGTCGATACGGCGGGCACCTCGAGCCATGTGGTGCGCGGCGTCAGGCTTGGTGGAGATCGGTGTCACCGCTCACACAGGCGGGAACGAATTCGGGCATGTGCATTGCGGCGTAGGCGCCGCTAAGTCCTTCAAAACTGGACGAATCTTATCATGGCCCCGGGCTTTGGACTCCGGGCTCCGAGCCCTGTAAGATCAAGGCTTTAGGGAACAGGCCTGAGCCCGAGGATTCACTCATGACAATGCTCGACCGGATGCGACGCCACAAGGGCTGGCTCAAATGGAGCCTGGCCCTGGTAGTGCTGGCTTTCATCGTGTTCTACATCCCGAGTTTTCTCGACGATCCGACTGCGGTCGGCGTGGGCGCCGCTCCGGGTGAGGTGATCGCCGACGTCGAGGGACGTACGGTGACGGCGGGCCAGTTCCGCCAGCGGTATAACGCCCAGATGCTGGCCTACCGATCGGCGTACGGCAGCAACCTGAGCGATCAGCTCCTGCGCCAGCTCGGCATCGAGCAGCAGATCCTGCAGCAGATGGTCGACGAACAGGCCGCGCTCGTCGAAGCCGAACGCCACGGGATTCGGGTCAGCGACGAAGAGCTCGCCCAGCAGATTTTTGCGATCCCGGGCCTGCAGGAGAACGGCCGGTTCGTCGGTGAGCAGCGCTACGAGCAGATCCTGCGCACGCAGAATCCGCCGCTGACGAAGGCCATGTTCGAGGAGAACCTCCGGCGCAGCCTGATGATCGACAAGCTGCGCTCGGCGCTCACCGACTGGATGACGGTGTCGGACGGCGAGGTCGAGCGTGAGTTCACGCTGCGCAACGAGAAAGTGAAGCTCCAGGTCGTGGCGCTGACGGCCGACGCCTTTCGCGGTCAGGTGTCGGTGACCGACGCCGACGTCGCGGCGCACTTCGAGGCGCACAAGGCGGAGTACCGCGTCGGCGAGCAGCGCAAGGTGAGAATGCTGCTGCTCGACCGCGAGCAGGCACGGACGCGGATTGCGGTGGCGCCGACCGAGGTGCAGCGCTACTACAACAACAATCTTGCTCAGTACCAGACGCCGGAGCAGATCCGGGCCAGCCACATCCTGCTGAATACGGCCGGCAAGGAGGAAGCGGCCGTCAGGAAGCAGGCAGACGCGCTGCTGCAGCAGGTGAAATCCGGCGCCGACTTCGCCGAGCGTGCCCGGACGCTGTCCGAGGACGAGGGGACGAAGGCCAACGGCGGCGACCTCGATTATTTCAGCCGCGGCCGGATGGTCCCGGAGTTCGAGACGGCGGCGTTCGCCCTCGCCGCCGGCCAGGTCAGCGATGTCGTCAGGACGCAGTACGGCTTCCACATCATCAAGGTGGTCGACAAGAAGCCGGCCGTCACCCGGCCGTTCGAGGAGGTGCGGGCGCAGATCGAGGACCAGCTGAAGTCGCAGCGCGCCGACGAACAGATCACCGCGCGCGCCGCGGAGCTGGCCGATCGCCTCGACGATCCGGACGACCTGGACACCATCGCGCGCGAAGCCGGGTTGCGCGTCACCGACAGCGAGTTCTTCGGGCGCGACGAGCCCGTGCCGGGGCTGGGCGTCGCACCGCAGGTGGCGGCCGCCGCGTTTCAGCTGGAGGAGGGGCAGGTCAGTCAGCCCGTGCCGTCGCCGCGCGGCCCGGTGTTCCTGACGCGGTCGGGCACGCGCGATCCGTACGTGCCGACGCTCGATCAGGTGAAGGATCGGGTCCGTGACGATGTGATTCGCGCGCGGGCGACCGAGCTGAGCCGGCAGCGCGCGGCCCAAATCGCGGCGACGCTGCGGAGCGCGGCCAGCTTCGACGCCGCGGCCAAGGCGGCGGGACTCGAGGCCAAGGAGACGCAGCTCGTACCCCGAGGGTCGCCGCTGCCCGATATCGGCGTCAGCGCCGAGGTCGACAAGGTCGCCTTCAGTCTGCCGGCGGGCGGCGTGAGCGAGCCCGTCACCGCCAACGACGCCACGGTGATCGTCCGCGTCGCCGAGCGTGACGAGGTGACCCCGGAGGAATTGAAGCAGGGCCGGGGCGCGTTCCGGGAGCAGCTCCTGACCGAGCGCCGCGGGCGCTTCTTCACCTCCTACATGGCTCGAGCGAAGGAGCGGATGAGCATCGAAATCCGCGACGACGTCGTGCGGCGGATGATCGCCGCAACCTCTACGCTCTAACGCACGAACACCATCGGCATCAGGGCCAGCGCCTCACCGCGTCGGAAGAGACGTACCGGCGCGGTGAGCGTGGCGAGCGCACGCCCGTCGCCGCCTCCCAGCAGCCGGCCCCACAGGCCGAAGCTCGACGACTGGAACTGTTCCGCCAGCGCCTCGTAGAGCGTGCGGCGCGGCGGGTACACGACCAGCTCCACGTCCTCATCGCCCGGAATGCCGGCCCGCTCCTTCGCGATGGCCACGGCGTCCTGGAGCCCGCCGAGCGCGTCGACGAGTCCATGAAGTCGCGCCTGCTGTCCGGTCCAGACACGCCCCTGCGCGACGGCATCGATCTGCTCGGGCGTCTTGCGCCGCGAGGCCGCGGCTTTCTGCACGAACACGTCGTAAAACGTCTTCATGTACTCCATCAGCTTGGCGCGCTGCTCCGGCGTAAACGGCGTGAAGGGCGAGTCGATGTCGGCGTTCCTACCCGACTGCACGGTGGCGGTGTCGATGCCCAGCTTGTCCATCGTGCCGCCGAGCGCGATCTTGCCGCCGAAGATACCGATCGAACCGGTCAGCGTCGCCGGCTGCGCCACGATGACCTGCGCGGGCATCGCTATGTAGTAGCCGCCGGAGGCGGCCAGATCGGACATGGAGGCCACGAGCGGCCGCGACGGCCGCTGGTCGCGCGTGATCATCAGCTCGCGCCAGATCACGTCCGAGGCGACCGAGGATCCGCCGGGGCTGTCCACCCGCAGCACGATGGCGCGAATCGAATCGTCCGCGCGAATACGCTGGATTTGATCGACGAGGGTGTCGGAGCCGACCGTGGAGCCGTTCATCGGATCGTACCTGCTTCGTCCCGAGACGATGATGCCGGAGGCGTGGAGCACCGCGATCCGCGACCGCGGGCGGATGCCGACGGCGCGAGGGCTGACGCGCTGATACGCCGACTCTTCCACAAGGCGCTGCTCCCCGGGCGCCGTCTTCAGCGCGGCGACGCGATCGTCGAGTTGATCGAGATAGGCGAGGTCGTCCACGAGCCCGGCGCGCCTGGCGGCCTCCGGGGCGAACGGTCCCTGATCCACCAGCCGCCGCACCTCGTCGACGGTTTTCCGCCTGGCGTCGGCCACGCCGCGCACGAGCTGATCGTAGAGGTCGCGGTTGAGCGATTCGATCATCTCGCGATGCGCCGGCGTCAAGCCGCGCTGCGTGAGCTGATTGGCCGCCGTCTTGTACGGGCCGATCTGCAGGAAGTCCGGATACGCGCCGAGCCTGTCGAGCGCGCCCCGCAGAAAGATCTCGTAGGACGCGATGCCTGTGAGATCGAGCGGGCTCGTGGGCAGGAGAAAGATTCGATCGGCCGCGCTCGCCAGGTAGTACTCGCGACCGCCGCCGTACTCGAGGTACGCCACGACGGTCTTCCCCGACTGGCGGAAGTCGAGGATGGCGTCGCGCAACTCCTGCACCTTGCCCCAGAGCGGCGTCTCGAGAGCGGAGGGACGCAGCAGCAGGGCGGCGATCCGCGGGTCGCGCCGCGCCTTGCGGAGGCTCTCGATCAATCCGCCGAGCGTCGTGGCATCGCGTCCGAGCAACTGTCCGGCGATGTCATCGGGGCGCACGTCGAGCAGCTCGCCGCCGGGCCGCAGGACAAGCGTCGCGCGGTCCGGCACCGACGGCCCGCGGGTCGTCAGCAGATAGAGAAGCACAACCCCGGCAACCGGCAGCAGGACCGCCAGGCCGATGAGCGACAGCGCGAGGGTGAGGCCGCGGCGTAGAGTCACCAGAAACCTCCTTCATACAACGCAAGCCACGTATAATCCGAACCCGGAGGACAGTGCGATGGTGCGATACGGTGCGACGGTGCGACGGTGCGTGCGAGGGTGCGATAGTGCGAGGGTGCAACCGTTGCCGTGCGGTTCGGCTT
>Ga0209640_10004532_pt1 | contig 12161 bp, 13 predicted proteins | sample RifCSP10_1_FD_184018 | JGI IMG/M metagenome (GOLD analysis project Ga0209640, IMG submission 184018) | Soil microbial communities from Rifle, Colorado - Rifle CSP2_sed 10_1 (SPAdes) (version 2) | ecosystem: Environmental > Terrestrial > Deep subsurface > Rock core/Sediment | place: Rifle... | reverse complement strand
TCGTCCGATCTCGTGAAACGCATTGCAGACCGACGTCTGCATGCTCCGGATGAGCAACACCTGCACGAAACGCCCGACCGCTGAATAGAGTGATTCGTGAGCAAGGAGCTCGCACCTCAACACATCGGCAGTGATTCGTTGCGCCGAACCGGGAATCAGCACAATGCCGTCGCACGTCATCGTCGTGACGCCGGGGAAGGGCGCTGCGATCGTTCAAGAACTTCACAAGCGCTGGAACCGAGGGGACATCCTGGCGGCGCGAGTCACCGGAGCCGTCCTTTTTCCGATGGAGATCCACCTCCGGCGTCCTGCCGCGCGCGACATCGCCGAGCGTTTCGGCGAAGTGTCAGATTGGGCCACAGCGTTGCGCGAGGCGAGCGCCGAGTCCACGGGATTTGGATTCGAGCTTCGACGAGAGAGCGTCCGCAATCGCGTGCACGGCAACAACGACCTCCCGGTCGCGGCGGTGGTTCCGCGAGAGATCGATGCCCTGCGGTTGATTCGCCAGCAAGCAGCAACGGAGCGCTTCCAGGCGTTGGTGGACCACACGCTCACACGGCAGCCGCTTCTGCGTGAGTGGTTGGCGCGTTGTCCGCTCAAAGCACTCGAGCACGCGGACCATTGGAATCAGGTCTTGGCTGTCCTCGAGTGGTTTGGCGCACATCCTCGCCCGGGTCTCTACTTGCGCCAACTCGACATCCCTGCTGTGGACACGAAATTCATTGAAGCTCAGCGCGGCATTCTTGCTGAAGTATTGGACATCGTCCTGCCGGCCGACGCGATCGATCGCACCGTGTCGGGGGTGAGAGAATTCAATCAGAGGTATGGCCTTCGAGTGGAGTCGCCGCTCGTTCGATTCCGCATCCTTGACGAGGCACTCGCCATGAACACGTGGACGGACCTGTCACTGCCGCCCGAGCACTTCGCGGCTCTGCCAGTTCCGGTGAGGCGAGTCTTCATCACGGAGAATCGCGTCAACGGTCTGTCATTTCCCGATTGCCCGGGAAGTATCATCGTGTTCGGGCTTGGCTACGGACTGGAACGACTGGCTGATATCGCATGGATGCGCACCGTCGACGTGCACTATTGGGGTGATATCGACACGCATGGTTTTGGGATCCTGAATCGCCTTCGCGTTCATCTCCCGCACGCGCGTTCGTTCCTGATGAATCGAGGCACTCTCGACGCCCACCGCAACCTCTGGGGCCAGGAACCCATCGATCGCCGCTACGCGGGCGACACATCGTTCTTGACGCAGCAAGAACGTGCCCTCTTCGACGATCTTCGTTTTGACCGGCTGGGCGATCGAGTTCGGCTGGAGCAGGAACGAATATCCTATGGCTGGCTGCAGCGTGCCCTACGGCAGCTCGGCGACGCCGCCATTCGGCCAGTGTCGGACGTGCACTCCGAGTTCCAGCGGTCAGGTGTAAACTAGTCGGCAGAGGTTGCCAGTGGCATTTCGGACAATTCAGAAGTCGACCGGCAGGCCGTCGATCAAGCGCAGCCAGATCAGGTCGGCCGTTCGCTCGGTGACTCGCGACTCTCATGACGGGCGATTTATCGCGAGGAGCGGCGCGCGCAGCGCACGAGGCGATTCCGCAAAATCTTCGAGGACGACGCCTCAGAAGTCGCGGGCGACTGCGCAACCGAAACGGCGCGTCGGCTGATCCCGCGAGATGGCGGTCGCGACACCCTACCAGAAGAACGTCTTCATCAACTGTCCGTTCGATCGCAGCTACCGACCGATCTTTCACGCCCTGGTCTTCGCGGTCCACGACGCCGGTTACATTGCACGATCGGCTCAAGAGGTGCGCGACACCGGCGAGGTTCGGATCGAGAAGGTCCTTCGGCTGGTGAGGGCATCGAAGTTCGGGATTCACGACATCTCGCGCACCACTCTGGACCGGGCAACCCGTCTCCCCCGCTTCAACATGCCCTTGGAGCTCGGGCTATTTCTTGGTGCCCGAGAATTCGGTGATCGACGCCAGCGGGAAAAGGTAACGCTCGTTCTCGAGCGCGAGAAGTACTCGTACTTGAAATTCTGCTCGGACATCAGCGGCCAGGATCCCGAGGCACACACCGGCGAACCCTCCGACGCCGTGAGAATCGTTCGGAACTGGCTGCGTACGCACTCAGATTTCGGCATGCCCAGCGCCGAGCAGATGCTACGGCGATTTGCGCGGTTCCGTCGTCAACTGCCAACGATGTGTCGCCGGCTCCGCCTCAATCCAAACTCGTTGATCTTCGTCGACTATGCCGCATTGGTATCCGAGTGGCTCGCCGAGAATCCGCTCGTGAACGCAGGTCGTCAACAACACCGCTGAGCGGCTGCACCCTCCCTCGGCTCCCCCTGCACCCTCCCGACAGGCGGGCTGTGTTGGGTGCGATGCCGCCACCCGCACAGGGCGCGCGCTTCGCGTGCCAGCGGAAGGCCAAAAGTCTCCTCTCCTGAAGGAAGCGACGACGGCATGCCGCCACCGTGAAGTGGTCGCTGCTGATGCGCAAAAGGGTGGAGGTCCTCGGCACCTCCGCCCTCCTCCATAGGCACGCGTCGCAAGTCACAGGAAATTAAAGGCTTGCGAGAATAGACTGTTACACGCCTGCCGATCTCGAGACAATTCGAGACAGTTGGCGAGACCCCCTGAGCCCCGCTCATGACGAAGCGCGTGAATTTCCTAAGTAAAAATGGAGGCGCCGTCCGGATTTGAACCGGAGATGGAGGTTTTGCAGACAGGGTCGGCGATCACTAACTTGTTGTCTCGTCTTGCCTTCTGGTCGGCCCTGATCCGCGTTTTACCCCGTTTTCGGCGGGTTCTGTTCCCAAGTTGTTCCCACGTTTCGGGTGGAGGTTCGCTCGTAGGTCTTGCTGGGAACAGAATGCCCTTCTGAGCAACGCACTTTTCAACTTCTGTTCCCATGCTTGTTCCCACCGGTTTGGTCCATTGTTATCATCTGTGATAATTTAACAATGAGCCGTGGATGGCCTTGACCGTTCGAGAGTACCTGACCGCCGACGGCAAGAACCCGTTCCGCGAATGGCTCGGCTCGTTGACGAAGGCCATCAGGGCGCGGATTCAAGCCCGCGTGCTGCGGTTCGAGCTGGGCAATCTGGGCGACCACAAGAGCGTTGGCGAGGGCGTCTGGGAGGCTCGCGTGATGTTCGGCCCTGGCTATCGAATTTACTTCGGCAAGGACGGCGACGCGATCATCGTGCTGCTCGTCGGCGGCGACAAGGGATCGCAGGCGAAGGACATCGCGCGGGCACGAGGATTCTGGCGCGACTATCTGGAGGCGAAAAGGTATGGCAAGGCGACATGAGGACTGGAATGTCGGGCTGGCGGAGGATCTTCGCGATCGAGAATTCGCTCGCGAGTTCCTGCTGGGCGCGATCGACGAGGGTGTTCCGCTTCAGGTCGCGCTTGCCAAAGTCGTTCGAGCGATGGGCGTGAAGGAATTCGCGGGCAAGGTAGGGATGGCCAGCCCCAATCTCCTGCGGACCCTCAACCCGCGCCACAACCCCACGCAGGACACGCTGAATCGGCTTCTGAAGCCGTTTCGGCTGAAGCTAAGCCTCGCCCCTATCTCAGATCGACCGAAGCGCGGGCGCGCAGCGTAGGTGTCATGAAGTCCATCGACGAGGCGGAAGCCCAGGCGCGACTGGATGAAGTTCTCGAGGAGGCGCGGCGTCAGCCGCTCGTGATTCGTCGACAAGGTGAACCGATGCGCGAGTCGAAGTTGCTGCAGCGGGTGCTACAACCGGCGGCGGAGCGTGCTGGGCTCGGACGTGTGACGTGGCATCAGTTCCGCCACATTCATTCGTCGCTACTCAACGATCTCCGCGTGCCGGTGAAGATCGCGCAGGAGCAACTCGGACACGCGAGTATCTCGACGACGCTCAACATCTACACGCACGTGGTCGATGCCTCGCATCGCCAGGCGATCGAGGCGGTGGAGCGCCAGTTGTTCCCAACTGTTCCCAAGTCGCAGGAACCGGACACTCCGTCCGATTCGCTAAGTGTTGCTAAACGTGTTGGTTAAGGATGGAGGCGCCGCCCGGATTTGAACCGGGGATCGAGGTTTTGCAGACCTCTGCCTTACCACTTGGCGACGGCGCCGTTCAGGGAGGCTAGGTAAGCTCTCGGGAGGTCACCACCTCAACGCGCCGGCAGCCCCGCGTCGAAGATTGGCTTGCCAGCCGAAGCTCGAGGCAGAATCGTGCAGCCTTCGCCTGCACCCGAGAGCGAAGGCTGGAGCGGGAAACGGGATTCGAACCCGCGACTTCGACCTTGGCAAGGTCGCACTCTACCACTGAGTTATTCCCGCTCGCGACGAATATCGATCATACCGTAGGGGATCGGTGCCAGCAAGGATCTGGCGGGCCGTAAAGGCCCGCCCTGCTTCAAATGCGGATGTCCCGCAGCACCTGCGCGGCTTCCTCGGGCGAGGTCGGATTCAGGTAGAAGCCGGTGGCCCACTCGAAGCCGGCCACCTTCGTCAGCTTCGGGATGATCTCCACGTGCCAGTGGTAATACTCCCCCGCCGGTTCCACCACAGGCGCGCTGTGGATCAGGAGGTTGTACGGTGGAAACAGGAGCGCCTTGTTCATCCGCCTGAGGATATCGCCAAGCATCCGTGCGAGCGACGCGTACTCCTGACGCGGCGCCTCCTCGAAGAGCGCCTGATGACGCTTCGGCAGGATCCACGTCTCAAATGGAAATCGCGCGGCGTACGGCGCTACGGCAACGAGGTCCGCATTCTCCGCAATCAGCCGCCGGCCGTCCGTCGCTTCCTGCCGCAGGATGTCGCAGAAGACACACCGTTCCTTTGTCTCGTAATGCAGCCGCGAGCCGTCCACTTCGTCACGCACCTCGCGCGGCACGATCGGGAGCGCAATCAGTTGAGTGTGCGAGTGATCGAGCGACGCCCCGGCGGCGGCGCCATAGTTCTTGAAGATGATCATGTAGCGGAACCGCCGATCGCGCTTCAGATCCTGCACGCGCTCGCGACAGGCCCACAGCACCTGCTCGACGGCGCGCTCGTCCATCGACGCCAGCGTATCCTCGTGCCGCGGCGACTCGATGATCACTTCGTGGGCGCCAATGCCGTTCATCTTGTCGAAGAGCCCTTCGCCCCGCCGATCGAGCGCCCCCTCCACGCGGAGGACCGGAAACTGGTTCGGGACCACGCGCAGCGTCCAGCCTGGCGTATTGGGACTGCTGCCGTTGCGGCCGTACACCAGCAGCTCCCTCGGCGTCATCTCCTCGTGTCCTTCACAGAACGGACACGTGCCATCCGGCGCAACATGGACCGACTCGAGCTGGAAGTCGGTGGGGCGCTTCCGCCGCTCGGTCGAGATAATTACCCACCGGCCGGTTACGGGGTCTTTACGAAGCTCAGACATGCAGAACGGTTCTCGGGTTCACAGGTGCTCGGGTGCTTGGGTTCCGGTTCATGGGTTCAAGCCCTCCTCAGGTTCATCGGTCGTTCGCAGGTGCGCGCTCTAAGTACCCGTGAACCATGGACCCATGAACCCATGAACCCATGAACCGGAACCTGAGCACCCAAGCACCCGAGCACCTTGATGGCTATGCCGTGAACGCGTGCGTATAGACCTCGATGCGGGGCCGGCCGCCCTCGAAGTCTATCGCGACCACGTCGAATCGGCACGGCGCCTCCAGCAAGCTGCGACGCGCCAGGTAATCGGTCGCCATGTGCGCGATCCGCCGCTGTTTCCAGGATGTAACCGCCGCGCCCGCACCGCCGAACCCGTCGTGCCGTCGCGCCTTCACCTCGACGAACACGATCGTGTTCCCGTCGCGGGCAATGATGTCGATTTCGCCATGTCGGGTGCGATGGCGCCGGGCAAGAATTGCGTACCCCCGACGGCACAGTTCGGCGCACGCAAGCTCTTCGCCCATTTTACCGAGGGATTGGCGGGCATCGTCGGACATCCCCGCGAGCGCAGGCATGTTCCGGACCAGAAACCACGAAGCACACGAAGGCGCGAAATCCAGTCTTCATGTCCTCGTGAACTTCGTGTCCTTCTATGTGGTTCAAATCGCTGCTAGTGCCTGATCGAGGATCTCGACCGTGGTATCGGCGTGCTGCCTGGTGAACACCAGCGGCGGGGACAGCCGAATGGCATTGCGTCCGGCCCCGAGGACGAGCAGTCCCCGCTTGAAGCACTCTTGCACCAGCACGTTGCGCTCGCTGGTGGCGCGCTCCTTCGTCTGCCGATCGCGCACGAGCTCGATGCCAATCATCAGGCCGCGCCCGCGCACGTCGCCGATGATCGGATGCTTGTCCATGAGCGCCTTCAGGCCGTCCATCATGTGGGCACCAACGACTTCGGCGTTCCTCATCAGCCCGTCGCGCAGCAGCCGGATGGTCGCCAGCGCCGCTGCGCACGATACGGGATTGCCGCCAAACGTGCTGGCGTGCGAACCAGGTGGCCACGACATGATCCGCGCAGGCGCCGTGATCACGCCGAGCGGCAGCCCCGACGCAACTCCCTTTCCGATGCTGACGATGTCGGGCTGGACGCCGGCATGTTCGACGGCGAACATTCGACCCGTTCGCCCCATGCCCGACTGCACCTCGTCGGCGATGAGCAGGATTCCGAATTGGCTGGTGAGATCGCGGAGCCGCTGCAGAAACACATTCGGCGGGACGATGTAGCCCCCCTCTCCCTGGATCGGCTCGACGATGATCGCCGCCACTTCATCCGGCGACACGAGATGGACGAACAACTGCTGCTCGATGAAGTCGAGACACTCGGCCGCGCACGAATCCGGCGTCGCGTTGACGGGGCACCGGTAGCAGTCCGCGTAGGGCGCGTGATATGTGCCCGGCACCATCGGCGCAAACCCTTTGCGCTGGATCACTTTGCTGCCGGTCACCGACAGCGAGCCCATCGAACGTCCGTGGAACGCGCCGAAGAAGGCAATCACGTTGTGGCGCTTCGTGTAGTACTTCGCCAGCTTGAGCGCTGCCTCGTTCGCTTCGGTCCCCGAATTCCCGAAGAACGACCGGTGCGGCCCGCCCATCGGCGCAATCGCCGACAGCTCCTCCCCCAACCGCACCTGCGGCTCGTAATAGAAATCGGTGCCCGACATGTGGAGGAACTTTTCCGCCTGGTCGACGATGGCCTTCACGACGTCGGGATGCGAGTGACCGGTGGACGTCACGGCGATGCCGGCGGTGCAGTCGAGAAACACGTTGCCGTCGACGTCTTCGACGAGAGCGCCGGCGCCTTTTGCGATGACGAGGGGATAGTCGCGCGTGTACGACGGCGACACCACGTTTCCGTCGCGTTCGATGATGGCCTTCGCGTTCGGGCCAGGCAGGCTCGTCTTCACCGCGGGGACGGTCGCCGGTATTGTCATCGTGCTCATTTCTTCTTCCAGCGCGTGCCGCCCGGATTGTCTTCCAGCAGCACGCCGCGATCGGCCAGCTGCCGCCGGATGCTGTCGGCGGCCGCGAAATCGCGCTGCTGTCGCGCCGCCTGGCGTTCGTGAATCAGCCGTTCGATTTCCTCCACCGGAACCGGCGGCTGCGCATCCTCGGCCTGCCGGAGACTGACCACGCCCAACACCCGATCGAATTCCTCGACGGCTTGCCGAACGGCGGTCGCGTCCGCCGTTGAAATCTCGCGAGCGTCAATTGCTGCATTCACATCTCGGACCAGGTCGAACACCGCCGCCAGCGCGGCGGCAGTATTCAGGTCCTGCTCGAGGGCCGATCTGAACGCCTGCCGCGCGGCCTCCACTGCCTCCCGCACCCTCGACTGACCGCTGCCGGCGTTCACGGTGTGGAGACGCGCCAGAAAGTCCACAATCCGGCGAATGGCCTCCTCCGCCTGATCCATCCCGGTCCAGGTGAAGTTGAGCTGCTTGCGGTAGTGTGACGACAACAACAGGTAACGGAGCGCAGATGGCCGATGGCCGCGCGCGGCAATCTCGGCCAGCGTGTACGTGTTGCCGAGCGACTTCGACATCTTCTCGCCTTCGACGAACAGGTGCTCCACATGCACCCAGAAGCGCGCGAACTCGCGCTTCGTGGCGCCTTCGCTCTGGGCAATCTCGTTTTCGTGGTGCGGAAACACCAGGTCGATACCGCCGGCATGGATGTCAATCGGCGGCTCGCCAAGCACCCGCAGCGCCATTGCAGAGCACTCGATGTGCCATCCGGGACGACCGGGGCCGGTCCCGTAATCCCATGACGGCTCGCCGGGACGGGCCCCCTTCCACAGCACGAAATCGCGCGGATCGTCCTTGGAGTATTCGTCGACATCGACGCGCGCGCCGTCCTGCATACCGTCGCGATCGAGCCTCGCCAGACGGCCGTACTGCGGAAAGCTTGCAATGCGGAAGTAGATCGACCCGTCGCGGCGGTACGTGTGGCCGGCGCGCTCGAGAGCGAGAATCATGTCGCTCATCGCGCGCAGGTTCTGCTCGTCAGTCGCGCGCGGGGCTTCTTCGGGCGCCTCGATCCCCAACTGCACCGCATCGTCTCGAAACAAGCGAATCCACTGCTCGGTGTAATCGTGAAGGGGCACACCCGCCTGATGCGCGCCCGCAATGGTCTTATCGTCTACATCCGTGTAGTTGACAGCCTGGTGCACCTCGTGGCCGGCCACGTACTTGAGCGTCCGGCGCAATATGTCGAGGCAGACATACGTCCGGAAGTTGCCGATGTGCGCGCGCGCATACACAGTGGGCCCACACGCATACAGGCGCACGACGTTGTCCTGCGCCGGCGCGAACAGTTCCTCCTGACGCGTCAGGGTGTTGAACAGATGAAGCATACAGAGAATCGTCGTCGTTCACGCTTCTCGGTTCTCACTTCTCTGTTCGTGTTCACGTTCAAACCGGTCCGGCCAAAGCCGGACACTACGTACGTCGCCGGTGCAGCGTACGTAGTGTCCGCCTTCACCCCTCGACCATGCTCGGGGTGCCCTGAGCGAAAGTCGAAGGGCAGGCGGACCAGCCAACCTAGAACCGAACCTTGAACACGAACTGAGAAGCAAGAACAGAGAAGTGTGAACGACAAGTGTTTCACACAGATAAGCGCGTGAACAGCCGTTCGGCGCGGCGGCAGTCCGCCTCGATCTGCGCCCGCAGCCCGTCCACATCGTCGAAGCGACGCTCGTCGCGAAGGCGCTGGACGAACCCAAGCTGTACGTGCTGTCCGTACAGCTCGCCGTCGTAATGCAGTACGTGCGTTTCGACGGTCGTGGTGTTGCCGTCGCCAAAGGTTGGATTGACGCCGACGTTCGTGATGGCGGCGTGTACGATGCCGTCAACGGTCAGGGTCGTCGCGTACACGCCAAGTGGCGGGATCAGCTCGTTGTCGGTGTGCAGGTTGGCCGTCGGAAAACCAAGCTCGCGGCCTCGTCGCTTCCCTTCGACGATCGTGCCGGCAAGCGCGTACGGATGTCCGAGCAACGCGCCGGCCTCGTCCACGCGCCCTTCCGCAACCAGACGGCGGATGCGCGTGCTGCTGACGACGAACTCCTTGTAGCGAACCGGATCGATCTTTTCCGCGCGGAAGCCGTATCGCTGGCCGAGCGAGCGCAGCAGCGTGAAGTTGCCGCTCCGGTCGTGGCCGAACAGAAAATTGGCGCCCACCCACACCTCGGACACGTGCAACCAGTCCACGAGCACGGTGCGCACAAATGTCTCGGGCTCCCACTGCGAGAGCTCGCGCGTGAAGCGGACCACCGCAATCGCGTGAATGCCGGCCAGGTCGAGCGCTTCCAGGCGCTGGCTCAACGTCATCAGCAACGGCGGCGCTTTGTCCGGGCGAACCACGCGTGGTGGATGCGGGTCGAACGTCATAGCCATCGCGGTGCCGCCGTGCTCAACGGCGCCACGCCTTACGCGTTCGACAATCTTGAGATGTCCGCGATGCAGGCCGTCGAAATTGCCGAGGGCAAGCACCGGATGCGCCAGCCATGACGGCCGCGCATCATCGGGAAAGTGCAGGACCTCCATGCGGGCTACGACGCGTCGACTGTGGCGTCGAGCACGAGGCCATCATATGCCAGTTCGACACCGGCGGGCAGCCGTGTGTTGGTCTGCGCGTGCCCCAGGTCGTGCGCCATGTGCGTGAGATACGCGCGTCGCGGTGCGATTCTTTCGATCGCCGCGAGCGCCTCGTCGACCGTGAAGTGCGTCGAGTGCTTCTTGTCGCGTAGAGCGTCGATGACGAGGGTGTCGACGCCCTCGACAAGCTGCCACGATCCGTCCGGGATGGCACTGCAGTCGGTGAGATACGCGAAGCTGCCAAACCGAAATCCCAGGATCGGCATGTTGCCGTGCAGAAGCGGCACAGGCACAACGCGCACGCCGGCAATCGCGAACGGACCGTCGATATCGTGCGCCTCGATCATCGGAATCCCGCCGCCGAGCCTGGGCACGCCGTCGAAGATGTAATGAAACGTCCGGCGGATGTTCGTCCAGACGTCCGGCGTCGCGTAGCACGGGATCGCGCCCCGCTGCATGAAATTGAACCGCCGGATCTCGTCGAGCCCGAGGATGTGGTCTGCGTGGCTGTGAGTGAAGAGGATCGCATCGACGCGCGTAACGTCATACGTCAACGCCTGCTGTCGCAAATCGGGTGAGGTATCCACCAGGATCGACGCACGCCCCGGCACATCCACATGAATCGAGGGGCGCAACCGCTTGTCGTGCGGGTCTGTCGACCGGCACACCCCGCACGTGCAACCGATGCTCGGAATTCCCGACGAGGTGCCCGTGCCGAGAAAAGTGATTCTGGCCGTGGGCTCGGGGTTCAAGGAATGATGATGCGCGACTTCGGCTCCGGCGCCGGGGAGCCGGACGCGCCGCCCGACGCCTCGACGTAGCGCAACCGCAGCTCGAAGAGCACCTGCTCCAGCAGCCGCCGCTCCTCCGGCGTCAGGTTGCCGCGCGTCTTCTCGTCGAGCAGCGAGAGAATGTCGATCATCTGCTGAGCCGCCGGAAGGTTCGCCTGCATCTTCTCGCCGCTCACCGGGTCCGGGACGTCGCCGAAGTGCACGGCAGCCGTGTGCGCAAGCGACAACACGAACGCAACGAAGCTGATGCTGGAGGACTCGCTGGTGTGATCGCTATTGGGAATAGTCTCTTCGGTCATGGCGTACCGGAAACGACGAAACACGTACCACCAACTGCCAACTGCCAACTGCCAACTGCCAACTGCCAACTGCCAACTAAAGGTAGCATACGCCCCCGGAGATGCCATGGCTGAGACCGCTGGTACGCGTTTCGACCGCCTCGTAGAGATCATGCGCACCCTGCGCGCACCGGGCGGCTGTCCGTGGGACCGCGAACAGACACTCGCCTCGCTCAGACCGTTCGTGCTGGAGGAAACCTACGAAGTTCTCGAGGCGATCGAAGACGGCTCGCCCATCGGTTTGCGCGAGGAGCTCGGCGACTTTCTGTACGAGGCGGTGTTTCTGGCGCAGATCAGCGAAGAGTCGGGCGATTTCTCCATCGCCGACGCCATCGACGCCATTTGCGACAAGCTCGTCCGCCGACACCCGCATGTGTTCGCGCGGCAGCACGGAGACGACGCCATTACGACCGATCAGGTGATCGAACGCTGGGAAACCATGAAAGCGCGCGAGCGCGCGACAGAGGGACGCGATTCGGCGCGTCCACAGACGACGCTGAGCGGGGTGCCGAAGACGCTGCCGGCACTCCTCCGGGCGTACGAGATGAGCGCACGGGCGGCCGCCGTCGGATTCGACTGGGCCCGCGCGGCAGATGTGCTCGACAAGATCGACGAAGAGGTGGCAGAGGTTCGTCACGAGGTCGAGTCGGGCGCGACCGGACATCTGTCGCGTGCCGAGGAAGAGATGGGGGATCTGCTCTTCGCGATCGCGAACCTCTCGCGCAAGCTGGGCATCGAGCCGGAGGCGGCGCTGCGCCGCGCCAACGAGAAGTTCGCGCGACGATTCGACACGCTCGAGCAGGCTTTCTCCGTGCGCGGCCGATCGCTGCAGGATGCGACGCTGCGGGAAATGGAGGATGAGTGGCAGCGCCTCAAAGGGGAGTCGTAACCACGAAGAGACTATGAGCGGGCCGCGCGATTAAGCTCCTTAGGGTATTCAAAGCCAGAAGGAGGCTGTGATGATCGCAACGACCCGCCCTGAGGTG
>Ga0209640_10004531_pt1 | contig 12163 bp, 9 predicted proteins | sample RifCSP10_1_FD_184018 | JGI IMG/M metagenome (GOLD analysis project Ga0209640, IMG submission 184018) | Soil microbial communities from Rifle, Colorado - Rifle CSP2_sed 10_1 (SPAdes) (version 2) | ecosystem: Environmental > Terrestrial > Deep subsurface > Rock core/Sediment | place: Rifle... | reverse complement strand
CCGACCTCGAATAGGAATAGGTCTTCGACGCGACTTTATAGAAGGGCAGGATGCCGTTGGCCTCTACGAAGATGCGGAGCGTGCTCGCGCGCGGAAGTTCATAACCAGCTGTCAGCTCGCCCTGGAGGCCACTGCCGTGCCAGCTCGTCCTGTACGTTCCGCTGCCATAGCCTCCCGAACCGCCGCCGAAATCGGTGATGCCCCAGCTCAGGCCGCCGCCAAAATACGGGCTCGCGTTGGAGGTGGGCTTCAGGAAGTGAAGCGCTTGCAGCTTCAACAACGAGCCCGCCGTCGCGCCACCTGACGACTCGTAGCTCCTGCCCCCCGTTTGCAAATTCAGGAACGACACGTCCAAGCCGATCGAGTCGAGCTCGAAGCGATAACCAGCCAAGGGCCTGCCCTTGATATCCCGGCGAATGCCCTTGGCTGGTTGGCAGTCTCTTCTTGGCGCGCTCCGCGCGCCTAGGACCGCTATACGGATTCATAGCGAGTACAAAATTCGCGTTGGGAGCCGTATAGCGGTCCAAACCCCAGGCTTGGCGTACTGTGCGTGCGGTCGCCGAAGACGCCTCCGTACCCGAGGGCGAGGTGGAATACGGATGTCCTGATTGACGCGCTGAAAAGTTCTGAAAGCCGTCAGGCGGCGCGACTGTGGAGGAGCATCAGCACGGCGTCCCAGTGCTCTTGATACGTATTGACCCGCAAGAGCGGGTCAACGGGCACGGTCCAGCCTCCGCTGCCTGCGGGCTCCTGCTCGAGAGCGGCGTACAGGACGCGCGCCGCCCGCTCGGGATGGCCGGTAAGCGTGTTGAAGGTCGCTTCTGCGAACGCGGCTTCGATAACCGCCCCGTGGTCACGCAACTCGCGCAGTCGGCCGTCGAGCGCTGCCTTGGCTGTTGCATCGCCGATCACGGCGGCGCGTGCAGCGATGGCCACCGGATGGCCCGCGACGACGTCGGTCGCCCGTTCGAATGCCGTCACGGCCGCTTCCGGCTGCGCCTGGCGCAGTCGAATCGCTCCGATCGCACACCACGCATTCGCGCGGGCTTGACGCGTGTAGATGTGCGCCGCCTCTTCGTCGGCCAGCTCACGAGTGAATTCCTGCAGCGCCGAGCTCTCGTCGCCCTGCGAAAGCCGGAGCAACCCCAATGTCAGGTGAAGGCCGACGGCCCTGAACTTCGCGCCCTCGTGCTGGCGATCCTGCGCCGCGGCGCCGGCAACGAGTTCCCGATCCGCTTCCGTAAATGCCTGACGCGCGATATACACGGATGCCGCCAGCCAGTGTGCGAGCGCGAGGCCGGGGAACAGCTTCAGTGCCCGGTGAGCAGGGCGCAGGCGCTGCTCTCCCCAGCTCACGTATGCGAGCCGCAGATGGTGGCGCCAGTTGTCGGGCTCGAGCGCCGCCGCCCGCTGTGCGGCCGCAATTGCGCGGGCGCTGTCCCGAGACTGATGAGACGCCAGACCGAGCACGGACCAGGCTTCCCCGGACGACGGGTCGAGGCGGCATGCCTCGGCTGCATGATGCAGGGCTCTCGCGAGAGCGTCGCGGTCGGGGGCGTTCTCGGCCCGCGTCGCTTCGAAGTGAAGCGCCAGCGCATTTGCCAGGCCGACATGCGCAGGCGAGTAATCGGGCGACGCACGCACGATATCCTCGAAGACGCCCCGCGCCCGGTCGACCGCGTCCCGTTCGAGCGTTTCGAGGGCGGCCCGCCCTTCGACGAAGGCGCGGTAGGGTGCCAGCATCGCTTCGAGCGCCTCGCTGCTGTAGCGCGGCGCGGTTCTTGTCACGGGCACGCCGACGCGATACCCCCGTCTGGCGAGCGTTTCGATGTACCGCGGGCCGCCTGCTGATTGTTCGAGACTTCGTCGCAAGCCCGAGATCGCCTGTTCCAGGCTGTTGTCAGTGACCGCCACATCCTTCCACGCGGCCTCAATCAGCGCGTCCTTCGACACGACCTGGCCGGCGTGCGCCAGGAGCTCCAGAAGGATGTCAACATGCCGGTCCGGAATCTCGACCGGCTCGCCGTCTCGCGTCACGCGGCGCGACCTCGCATCGAGCTCGAACGGCCCGAAGGAGTACACCGCCGTCGGCGCCGCCGGGTGCACTGTCAATGCACAGTGGGTCCTTATGGCTGTGGTGGTGGTGCTGCGCCGGCGGATGAAGCCACGCCCAGGGTCTTGCCATCAGCGAGCACAGCCTGAAGGATGCGCCCCAACGGCCTGCCATTCTTGACAGGCTCCACGGTGATCGTCACTTGATCCCCCGGCTTGAAAGTGTCCTTGCGATAGCCGACGGGAAAGATGACATTCGGCGCCTGACCCTCCGCAACCCACGACACCACTTGACCGTCCTCACCTGTGACGTCAAGTCTCAGCAGACAGTGGGGATTGGAATACACCCATTCCTTCACCGTCCCTTTCAGCGTCACTTTTTTCCCGGTGTCGAACGCCGCGCTGCCGTGGTGTGCGAGCAGGGGAATCGAGAGTCCGACGACGAGAGCCAATACGATGACGGGCCGACTATTCATTTGCGCGCCCCTTCCGAAAGTGCGTCTCTAGTCTTCAGTCTTTGGTCTTTAGTCGCGCCCAAAGCCGAAAGCCCAAAGACCAGAGACCAGAGATTTTATATTGCCTACTTTCCGCTCGCCGTGTTGCCGAACAGCTTGTTGTAGTTCTCCTGCTCCGTCGGTGAGCAGTAGTACTCCTGGATGTCTGTGCGGGGATCGTGCAGTCGCATCGGGAGTTTCAAGGTCTCCCACGGTTTTGCGTACACCTTCGGATCGTCAATCGTTTCCGACCACACCAGCGTGTCGTAGTCCACACGCTGAAATCTCTCGGTGACGCGCACCTGATCGCTGATGGGCCGGCCCGTCGAATCGAGCCACACGCGGTCTTCGGGCATCGTTCCAACCGTCTGGACTTCGAAGGTGTAGTCGTCGACCCACCTGCCGACGGAGTAGCCGAAATACCGCTGCTCTCGCACTTCACCGTTGATGTCTACACCACCATCCACGAGTGTGGGGAGCTGGCGACCGTCGGTCCAGATGACACGCCAGCGGTTGTCGTAGTGATACAGAATCACCACCTTGTAGTCGTCCTGAAAGATCTGCGTGAGCCTGACGTTGTAATGGTTGTAGCGCGGCATTCCCAACGGTTCGCAGCGATTCCTGGGATCGTTGTCCTGGGAAGGCAGCACCGCGTCGGCGCCCTCGAGCGCTTTATGGGACCGGTACAGCTCCAGGCCGAAGGGAGTGTACGGCAGCTGATTTTCCGGCCGGCCGTTGTTCGGCCTCAACTGCACGCCGCTCCCCTGGGTTCCTGCGCCCGGGCCGCCGGCCGGGCCCCACGTTCCGACGAGGCTGCGCCGGGGTGCCGGCTTCCTGTTGGCGTCGGTCACCGGCGGTTTGTTCCAATCTGGAACCAGCCAACCGCCTGGAGCATTGTTCTGGGCAAGCGTCTTCGCGGGAAAGCCCAGCGCTGCGACGAAGAGGCCGACTATTAGAGCAGGATTCAGCATCATCGGAACCACTCCGTTCAGTGTGCTTGTAAATTTGCCCGAGGATCGATGATTTCTGTTGCCCAACGGCTTCGGCGCATTGTAGGACCGAATGACGGTTTATGGAACCCGCCCAGCTGGAAGGCGAGATGCGGCTCGAGCCGGACGCCGCAAGCCGGCGGGCGAGGCACAGGAAACCGCGGCAGGTTTACCGCGGTTTCAGAAGGTTACGGTCGCCTCGTTCGAGCAGGTGCTCGTTCCTGCCTCACAAACCTTGTACGTGTAGCTGCCGCCGCCCTTCTTGTTGATGTTGTCCGTGTAGGAGCCGGTGTTGTCAGGAGTTGCGACCTTGGCACCGTTTCGGAGGACGTCCACTTTCGCGGAAGTCGCGCCACTCCACGCAAGATTCGCCTTCTGCAGTCCCCTGACCTTGTATCCGCTGGCTGTGAGCGAGATGCCCACCGGGTTGATCGCTGTCACCGTGACTAGCGCGGATGAACCGACGTTGTTCGCCGCGTCAGACGCCCTCGCCTGCAGCGTGTGACTCCCGTTCAGCGTCGTCGTGTTCCAGCTCCATTCGTACGGGAACGTGGTGTCGGTGGCCTTCCATGCGCCGTCCATGTAGAAGTCGACCTTCGTGACACCGATATTGTCGCTTGCGCTCGCCGCAACGACGACCGGTCCGGATACCGTGGCACCGTCGTCGGGAGACGTGATGGAGGTCGTCGGCGGAGTCGTGTCGCCCCCGCCGCCGGTCGGACAGTCGCGCAGCTTGACGGATCCAATTCGTGTGCGCCACGGGGCGGATCCCGATGTGGCGTAATACTCCTGGGTATACCAGAAGGTACAGTCGTCGACGGGATCCACGGACATCTGGCTGTAATCGCCCCATCGGCCCGCGCTGTGCGTTTGGTACCCACTTCCGTTGACGATCGTCACTTCCGACTGCGTCATGGACCCTGCTGAATCGCCGTCGAAGCGGCCCGTCACGACGACGGACGGGTACACCGACGTGCTGGACTTGGAGTATCCGAGGGCGATATCGCCGAGGCCGTTCATCGCCACGCTGCCCATCCACCGGTTGTGCGTATCCGGCGCGTACGTGCCTTGCTGGAAGATGCTCCAGCCGCCGCCCGTGTTGCGCAGCTCGTACCAGCGAACCCCGGCCCGGTCGCTGCCGTTGGCATCCACCGTGTGATTGGTGACGAGAGTCTGGTGGCTGCCGAAGTCCCGGTACTGCAGCCTGTACATCAACCGGTCGGAGATCGCATCCACTTTGGTCCCACCCGGCTGCGGAATGCAGTTGCGGGAGTAGTTGCACATATTCGAATTGAACGACGCCGTCGGAAGGTTGCCCACATGTGTAAACGAAGACGCTCCTGTATTCGACCAGTCGACGTGGAACTGCCAAATCTGCAGCTGGTCGCCGGAATAGCCCCACCCGTCGTCATCGACCTGCACGAAGGGGTTGGGTGTACCGGCGAGTGGCGCTGGTCCATCCAGATCGGCAGGCAGCATCCCGCCCAGGTTCAGGTCGGTCGACGCGAGGTCGAAGTACACCATTCGCGCAGGTGCACCCGCGAGCATCGCGGTGCGCTCGAACGTGGCCACTCCCTGACCGGCCCAGCTGCACCGAACGACGTTGCAATTGAACTGGTTGATGGACATGTAATAGCCATCGGGCCAGACGCCAAACTTCGGATAGTCGTTGAGCTTCGTCTGATGAATCGTGAATTCGTAGCGATGCCACGCGCCCGTAGGGTCTTCGGTCTGCGAGACGGCGACGCACTGATAGAACGGGCCGTTCGGAAAGTTCGGGAGCGCGAACTGGCTCACCATCCATCGATCCGCCAGGTGGTCGTACTGCACGATCGGGTCGCCGTCGTTGCGAGTCTGGCAGGGGCCGCCGAAACCGGCCCAGATCGTGCGATTGTCGGCCGGGGCGATGAGCGTGTTCCCGTTCCGGTCGTAAACCGCAAACGACAGGTTGACCATCTGGACGTAGTGGTTCGGCCCGATGTCACCTGAGGGATCCGGAGGCAATACTCCATTGCGGTTCCCGATCCCCTCGAAGGTACCCGCGACGGTCGGGGCGCCAAGCCCCTCAACCGGGCCCTGCACGCCTGTGTCAACGGTATCGACTTCGAGACTTCCACGGCGATTGGGCAGCAGCTTGAAGGGCCGCTCGAAGATCTGGCCAAGGACCGCCGGAGTGGGGGGCCGGGGCGGCAGCTCGCGCACCGGTCGCGACGTATCGGTGCGCGTCGCGAAACTGACCACCGGGCGTGGGCCGTTCTGGCCCTGGGCCGCTCCCGTGGAGGATCCCGACACGGCGCCGCTCACCAACGCCACCGCGAACACGATCGTTCGTCCTCGAAGCATTCCGAAAGTGTGCATAGGAAGATTCCTGATGGTGGAGGCCGTCCTCACGAGACCATTGCGCGGGATCAGCAAAATGTCCGCCACGTGCGGGTGTCGTTGCACGAGTCGCGGTGTTCGAACGAATGACCCATTCCGCTGGTACCGCTCACACTGACGGTTTCACCAGAAATCGGCCTGTCCCAACAGAATTGTGCATCGCCGCGGCCCTTCTGACCGTCGGCGCCAGCACGATCGGCCTGACTTTAGGCTTCCTGGCCAGCGACAATTCTGCGACCGCAGGCATAACAGCACGTTTTTCACAGGCCTCGCGGCGGAGCATTCCCTGAGGAAAGGTGAGGCGCGACCGAGTTACGATTGCCGCTCATGAATTGGCGTGGTGCCGGCGCTGTCTTGCTCGCCGCCACTACATGGGCCACGGCTGCCGCGGCTCAGGGCGCCCCCGCGTCGCAAGTACGTGACGCGGGGCGATCGGGATGGGACGCAATCCGCGAGGGGCGTCATCAGGATGCCGCCGCGGCGTTCGCCCTCGCGCTCGACGTTGAGCCGCGAGACCCCTCCTTGCACCTGGGTGCGGGGCTGGCCTCGTTCCTTCTGGGTCAGCCCACCGCAGCACGACAGTCGCTCGAACGTACGCTCATGCTGGCGCCGTCGCTGACGCCCGCCTCCCTGCTGCTGGGCGACATCCTTTACAAGAACAGCGATATCGCCGGCGCGATTCAGGTGTACGAAGCCGCACTGCCGTACGCCCCGGGCGACACGACATTGCGCGCACGCCTCGAGGCCCTGCGCCGCGAAGCAGCGCTGCACGACAATTTTTTTGCAGCTCACGGTGCACGGTTCACGGTGCTGTTCGAGGGCCCCGCCGACGAGGCGCTCGCCTCTCGCGCCATCGAGGTGCTCGAAACCGCATACTGGCGCGTTGCGACGGCGCTCTCGGCGTACCCCGAGAACGTCATCACCGTTGTTCTGTACACGCAGGAGCAGTTTCGCGACATCACGCGATCCCCGCAGTGGGCAGGCGCCGCCTACGACGGAAGGATTCGTGTGCCCGTCCGCGGCACCGCCTCCCAGTCTCGCGAGCTGGAGCGAGTGCTCGTCCACGAGCTCACGCACGCGGTCGTGCAAAGCATCGCGCCCCGCGGAGTGCCTGTGTGGCTCCACGAAGGACTCGCCGTGATGTTCGAGCCCGACGGCGCTTCGTGGTCCGATGCGCAGCTGGCGAACTCGGACACGAGTCTGCCGCTGGCGCGTCTTGCGGGCAGCTTTGCCCCACTGTCCCCGGCCGAAGCGCGCCTCGCCTACGCGCAAAGCGCTGGCATCGTCCACGCGATGTTCGACCGCGGCGGCCCGGGCGCAGTTGGCGCCTTGCTGCACGACATCGCGCGCGGCGAACCGTTCGCGACAGCGTTCGAACGCCACTTCCTCACAACATATGAGGCTTTTTTCGACGGCCTTGCCAGATAGCCGTCCGCGCAGGCGTCCTTACTTTTGTGTCACCGCGCGGTACGCCGCATCCACGTTGCTCGGCCACCGATCCTGGTAGGCCCAGCTCGCAGATTCCGGCATCTTGAGCTCCTTCGTGATCTCGTCACGTGTTCGTCCCTGCATGACCATCGCGCCCACGCGCTCCACCAGCAGCGTGTAGTATTTCTCGCTCTCATCGAAGATCGCGGTTGTCCCGAACGAGCCATGTCCAGGGACGACGACGGCCGGGTTCAGCGATCGCAGCATTCTTGTCGCGGTCAGGATGTCCGGAATCGTGACGAACGCCCGCACGTTGTTGAGACTGTTTGGAATCGCGACCGACGAGGCGAACAGGACCCGTTCGGCAGGCAGCCACACGGCGGTATCCGCTTCGCTGTGGGCGTTCTTCAGGTGAATGAGCTCGAGGGTCCGTTCCCCCACGCGCAACGTCATCCGCTGCTGGTACTCGATGTGGGGAACGACGAGCCGGTAGCCCTGTGAGGCCTGCGCCATCTCGGGAGACTGTGCGGCAAGTGTCTGCGCGCGGTTCGGGTTCTCCGCTTTCCGCATGGCGTCTCCGGCGCCCTGGTGGTTCACGACGATCGCGGGAGGCGAGAACACGAAGTGGCCGGTGGTGTGGTCGGGATGCACCTCGGTATCGATGATGTATTTGATCGGCAACGGCGTGAGCTTCTTCACGGCCTCCGCCACTTCGCGCGTATCGATCAGCGTCTGTCCGCTGTCGATGAGCGCCACGCCTTCGCTCGTGAGGATGATCCCGACGTTGGAATTCACCTCGCGCGCGGTCTGCACGTAGATGCCGTCGGCGATCTTGCGGAAATGCGGCCCGAGGTCCTGGGCCAACGCGGGTGTCGCGAGCAGCAGCGCAGATACGACGCCCGTGCAGACTCTCATCGTCATGGCACCCTCCGGTGGAAGGCGACAGTGTAGCGCGTACCACCGGCTCCCGGATGGCTCGCAGGCCGGGGTAGATGGAGCACTGCGTTCTTCCAGTCGAAGAGAGCGATTGATCGGGAGGAACTGTTCACGAATACGTCTACGAACGCGGTGACGTCGCCGCTACACGCGGTCACAGACCATCAACTGCGGCACGAGCGCGTTCGAGGTCACGCGCCAGCCAGCCCGGCGTGGCGCTCCGCCGCGCCTCCACCACCGGCACCGGCGGTGTGCCTTGCAAGAAGGCCGTAATGCGCGCTTCCAGCGGCGCCGGAAAGTTCGGGACTGGTCCCGCGAGCTGCTCGCGGTAGACGCCCATCATCACCTCGCGGAAGACCGGAAGCGCGAGTCGTGCGCCGGTCTCGCCGGACCCCAGCGAACGAGTGTCGTCGAACCCGATCCGCACCGCCACCGTGATCCCCTTGATGCCGTACGTCGACCCCACGAAGAGCGCGTCCCTGAAGTCGTTGGTCGTACCGGTCTTGCCCATCACGGGAATCGGAAAAGCGCTCGAGTCCAAGGCGTGAGCGGTTCCGCCCGGCATCCGGACCACACCGCGCAATCCTTCCTGGATCAGCAGCAGTGCCGCGTCCATCTGTACGAGTGGCGGAGGACGATTGTCTTCTTTCGCGACCACGCCGCCCTGCACGACGCGACGAATGACATACGGCTGCGCAAATACGCCTGACGCCATCGTCCGATATGCATTCGCAAGCTCGAGAAGATTCATCTCCGACGCGCCCAACGCAGTGGTCGGGTAGCGATGCAGCGGCGTGCTCACTCCGAGACGACGTGCGGTGCTCAGGATGCTGTCGATCCCGATGCGCGATTCGATCCAGATCGCGGCGGCATTCCGCGACTCCGCCAGCCCCTGACGAGCCGAAATGGGTCCCTTGAACCGCCCGTCATAGTTGGCGATCCACTTGGGCTCATTCGCGCCGTCGGGGACGCTAATCGGCTCATCGGGCACTACGCTTTCGAGGTCGAAGCCTCCGCTCCGAAACGCCGCGAGATAGACGATCGGCTTCATCGCGGACCCCGGCTGGCGAAGAGAATCGGTGACGCGGTTGAAATCGACGTAGGACGCAGCCCGGTTGTTATACAGCCGACGTCCGCCGGCCTCGGCGAGCACGCGTCCGTCGCCGTTGCCCAGAACCACGACAGACCCTTGCACGAGCCCACGCGCTCGCGGATGCCGTGCCTCATACGCGACCAGGCCACGTTCGAGTGCCGCATTGACGATCTGCTGCACGCGAACGTCCACCGTCGAATACACGTCGAGCCGCCCATTCAGCAGGTCATCGAGTCCGTTCGCGATACCCTCCGATTTGAGTTCCTCGATCACATGGCCCACGGCCGACGGGGCATGAACAACCACGCTAGGACGCACGGCGATGACTGGAAGGGGTCGGCGAATCATCTCGGCCAGACGCTGCGCCGTCAGAAAGCCGTCAGCCGCCATGAGCGTCAGCGTCTGGTTCCTGCGGGGGAGCACGTTCGCCGCGCTTGCCGTCGGCGCGTAGTCACGAGGCGCCTTGGGAATCCCTGCCAGGAGTGCCGCCGTGTCCGCGTCCGCCGCTGTGAGACTACCGAGCGGTCTGCCGAAGTAGTACTGCGCGGCGGTAGCAAAGCCGTACTGGCCGTTGCCCATGTACACATAGCTGGCGTAGCGAGCGAAGATTTCTTCCTTGGCGCGCTGCTTCGAGCCAAAGCGCCGCGTCATCTCACGTTCGATCCAGACGGAGAGGCGCATCTCCTCCGCCTTGCGGGCAATCATGTTCGCGTTGCGCACGCCAAGCACGAACGAGAGCGAACGGGGCAGCCTGCCGAGTCCCTGGAGCAGGTCGCTGTTTTCCAGCGACGTCAGCCCTTTGAGGAAATGACCTCGTACGAGCTGCTGGGTAATCGTCGATCCTCCCTGGGGGAAAATTGCGGGCGCGTCGGCTTCGTCGGCTGGGCCCCTGCCAAGCAGGCGCGCGACGAGGGTCCGCGTTCTGATCCGGAGGAGCACGCGCGGGACAGTTGCATAGTCCACCCCATTGTGGGCGAAGAACCGCTTGTCTTCAGTCGCGAGAATCGCCTCGCGCACCACTGCAGGAATGTCGTCGTACGGCGTGATAGACCGGTGTTCGCGAGCGAGCTGAATGAGCGGGTGCCCGTTGGCATCGTACACATGGCCGATGGCCAGGAATTCAAACCGCTCGAAAGGGCCTGGATCGGGCAGATTCGAGTGATCGCGATAGACGTGCGCTGCCACCAGTGCGACCGGCACGACCACCGCCAGCGTGACACACGCGAAGCACCCGCCGGCGCACCAAGTGAGCACCCGGTGCCTCCCGATGACGCCCATGCAACCATCCCAACACCGGCGACCGGCGGATGCCACTGCCCGCGCCACGCGTAAGGACCGCACGACGTGTTACGTGCCGAAGACGCGGCGGCCCTGAATGACGCGAAGCAGGACGATGACAATGGCCACCACGAGCAGAACATGGATCAGGCCACCGATCGTGGTGGAACTGACCATCCCGAGCAGCCACAGAACGACGAGAACGAATGCAATCGTTGCAAGCATGGAAGCCCTCTGCACAGCATCCTACCGATCTCCGCCGTTCGGGTCTGTGCGTTTGAGCACACCGCTCTAATACGCGTCCCTCGTTGTACGGTTGTGAACACCCGTGTGGATCGAGCGCGTGTATCCTGCTCTCGTGACCCTCGGGCTTCGGCCGCTGATCCTGCTGCTCCTCGCTGTCGTGCTAGCCTCACCGCGCGAGAGCCACGCCGACATCGGACTGGTCGTCCTCGAGCCCATCAAGGCGCTGGGATTGTTCACCCGTGTGGGACACGTGGGCACGTACCTCTCCAACATCTGTCCTGACGCCAGCCCGGTCAGAATGCGGCTGTGCCGGCCCGGGGAGCGTGGGAGCGTCCTTAGCAAGTACTCGTCGCTCGGGGGAACCGGCGACTACGACTGGGCCATCGTGTCGCTCGACCAGTTCCTGCATGGTTCTGATTCTCCGGATCTGGCGCCATTGATCGCCACCCCACAGCTGCACAAGGCGATTCAGGCGGCGAGCTTCGAGCGCGCCTTCTCGGCTGCACTGAGCCGCACGGGGGGACGGAGGCGTCCCCCAGGGGCAATGGAAAACGGCTCTGGCAACCCGCTTCGACCGAACCATTTACATCCTGTCGATCACGGCCTCTGACGCCGATGACCGGGCGATCGTCGACGCGTTCAATTCCGCGGTCAACAGATCGCGGTTCAATTTCTTCTATGACAACTGCTCGAACCAGACGAAGGCGGTGTTCGATTTACTTCTGTCCGACACCGATCCGATCGGCGATCGGATGACCGGCCTCACCATGCAGACGCCGAAGGGACTGGCCAAGACACTGGTTGACCGCGCGCTGGACGATCCGGGCCTTGGGCTGCGCGTCGAGCGATACGCTCAGGTGCCAGGCACCGTCAGCAGGAGCCGTGAAGTACTGTTCCCGATGGAAAACACCTATCGGAACGTCACGTTTGCTCCCTACTGGTTCTTCGGCGGCTTCCGTGAAGTAGCAATCGGCGCCATGCTCTACCACCACGTGATCGCGCCGTTCACCCTTGCCGGTGCGTTCGAGGACTTCCTGTCACCCCACGCCGGCAATCTCACGGCGGAGCAAGGCCGGCTCAGGCACCTGCAGGATGACGTCCGGCGGACCCTCTTGGGCGGAGCCGCCGTTGGCCGGAACCGCGTCGAACGAGAGCAGTTGAACGCCAAGGTGTTTCAGCGCCTGCGCACCGTCCAGGCAGACAAGCAAACCGAGGTGCGCCGCGTCCTGGGGTCGAAGGCGCAATGGCAGGCGTTCGATCGCGAATTC
>Ga0209640_10004530_pt1 | contig 12165 bp, 8 predicted proteins | sample RifCSP10_1_FD_184018 | JGI IMG/M metagenome (GOLD analysis project Ga0209640, IMG submission 184018) | Soil microbial communities from Rifle, Colorado - Rifle CSP2_sed 10_1 (SPAdes) (version 2) | ecosystem: Environmental > Terrestrial > Deep subsurface > Rock core/Sediment | place: Rifle... | reverse complement strand
ATCAAGCGGCACCTGAAGCGCGCCACCCGCGACGGCGGGCGCAGCGCGACGCGTTGATCCCGGGATGAGCCTGAAGGCCCGCATCACGGAAGACATGAAAGCGGCGATGCGATCGGGCGAAAAGGATCGCCTGTCCTGCATCCGCATGCTCCAGGCCGGAATCCAGCAGCGCGAAGTCGACGAACGCATCGAGCTCGACGACACGCAGGTGCTCTCGGTCATTGACAAGATGATCAAGCAACGCCGCGAATCGGTCACCCAGTTCCAGGCCGGCAACCGCGCGGACCTGGTCGCAAAAGAAACCGCCGAGATCGCACTGCTGACCGGCTACCTGCCGGCGCAGCTGTCAGCAAGCGAACTCGACACGCTGATCAGGGACGCGATCGCCGCGACCTCCGCCTCCTCGATGAAGGAAATGGGCAAGGTCATGGGCTGGCTCAAGCCGAAGGTCCAGGGCCGCGCCGACATCGGCGCATTGTCGGCGCGCATCAAGGCCGCGCTGGGCGGCTGAGGAAGCCCCCATGTGCCCGAGCCGGGTTCCCGAAGGCGAATCGCGCGGCCACATCGTTCCGATCGGCGGCGCGGAGAACAAAGAGAACGACCCGCGTATTCTCGAGCGCTTCGTGCGCGTCTCCGGCGGAGACGATGCCGACATCGTCGTGATCCCGACTGCGAGCCGCGCGCACGAGACCGGCCCGCGTTATGAAAAGCTGTTCCGCGAGCTCGGCGCGCGCCGCGTCGACGTGATGGATTTCGACACGCGCCGCGACTGCCAGGAGGCGGGCCGGCTCGAGCGCATCACGCAGGCGACCGGCATTTTCTTCACCGGCGGCAACCAGCTGCGTCTGACGACGCTGCTCGGCGGCACGCCGGTCGCGAAACTGATCCGGGCGCAGAACGCGCGCGGCGTGACGGTCGGCGGCACCAGCGCCGGCGCCAGCATCCTGTCCGAGCACATGATCGCCTTCGGCGACGACGGCGCGGCGGCGATCTCCGGCAGCGTGCGCCTCGCGCCGGGCCTCGGGCTCACCAATCGCTTCATCATCGACCAGCATTTCCGCCAGCGCGACCGGCTCGGGCGGCTGATCACGGCGCTCGCCTACAACCCGTTCGCGGTCGGCATCGGCCTCGACGAAGATACGGCGGCGTTCATCGGCCCGGACGAGACGCTCGAGGTCGAGGGCAGCGGCGGCATCACCGTGGTCGATGCGTCGCGCGTCGGTTTCTCGTCGGTCGACAGCGCGACCGAGGGCCAGCCGATCTGCATCCTGGGCTTGGTGGTGCACATCCTGACCGCCGGCGCGGCCTTCAACCTGTACACGCGGCAAGCCTCGTCCGCCGCGCTGATCCCGCCCCGCGAATAGGTCGGCCGCTAGAATCCGCGGCGCGCCAGCGCCCCCTCCAGCTGCCCCCGCGCGGCAACGGACTTCATCGGGAACGAGCGGAAGAAGTCGTCACGCCTGAGCGCCGGGTTGCGCTCGCGGACGTTGGCCGCCCACGCGGTGGATGCCGTCTCGTCGCCCGCGATCGCGTGCATGGCGCTCGCGATCATCGCAATCAGGACATGCGCGCCCGGGGCGCGCGCCGCGCGCTCCGCCCAGCGTGCAGCCTGCGCGCCCTCGCCCAGCACCAGGTGCGCGAAGGCCCGGGTGCCCAGCATGCCGTAGTAGAGCGGATCCAGCGGGCTCAGTCGCATCGCGAGGTCGACGTGGGTGCGGCCTGCACGCGCCTCGCCGGCGAGAGACTCGGTCCAGGCGCGGGCATAGATCCCCTGGGCGTAATTCGGACTGAGCGCCGTCGCACGCTCGAGCCAGGGCAGCGCGCCGTCGAGGTCACCCGTCAGCCAGTAGGTGCGGCCCATGGCGAAGTTCACGAAGGGATCCAACGCGTCGAGCTCCCAGGCGCGCACGGCGAACCGGCGCGCGAGGCTTACTTCTCCGGCGATGTCGTCGGTGTGGCGCAGGAATGCGGTCTGGAAATGGACGAATGACAGGCCCGCTTGCGCCCGCGCGAACGAAGGATCCAGCACGGCTGCACGCCCGAACAGCTCGGTCGCCGCGGCGTTGTCCTGGCGGTTGAAGCGATATATGTGCTGCAGGCCGAGGTGGTAGGCGGACCAGGCATCGAGGTCTTCGCAGACGCGCAGGCGAGCGAGTTCGGCTTCGTGCTGGGGGATGCGGATCTCGAGCGCGGCGAGCGCGCTCGCGCGAATGTCCTCGCGGACGCGGTGCACGTCGTCGAGCGGCCCGTCGAAGCGTTCTGCCCAGACGATGCCGGCGTCGCGCGTGTCCACGAGCTCGACCGCGACCTCGAGCCGTCCTCGCGCCAGCGTCACGCTGCCGGCAAGGACGTAGCGCACGCCGAGCAGGCGGCCGATCTCGCCGGGATCCGCATCCGAGGCGCGCAGCCGGAACGATGATCCCCGGGCGGTCACGAAGATCCAGTGCAGGCGCGCGAAGTCGATGATGAGCTCGTCCGCGATCGCTTCCGCGATCGCCGCGAATGGACCAGCATCCCCGACGAGGTGGAACGGCAGCACGGCAATGGAGGGTCTCTCACCCGCCGACAGCCCTTGGGCAGCGGGGTCCGGAGCGCGGACTGCGTCGGCCGGCTCGCCGCCCGCAACCGCCGGCGCATCCCCCCGCGCGGCCCGCGCCTCCGTCACGAACCGGAAGCCCCTTCCATGCAGTGTCCGGATGAACTTCTGCGACTTGCCGTCGTCACCCAGCGCCTGGCGCGCGGACTTGACGCGGCTCGCGACCGCGGCGTCCGACACGATCCTGCCATCCCACACTTTTTCGATGATCTCGTCGCGCGAGACCAGTCGATCCCGGTTTTCGATCAGCAAGGCCAGCAACGCGAAGACCTGCGGCTCCAGGGGGCGCACCGCGCCCTGCGCCCGCAATTCGACTTTCGCGAGGTCCAGTTCGAATTCGGCGAACCGGTAGATCACGGGCGGCAGCATAAATCACGGCCGGGCCGGGTCGCAGGAATCCTCCAGTCGATCTCCATGAATTCTGCAAGCTTGCCGGGCGAGACTCTGTCAGGCTTTGCGCCCGGAATCGCCCATCCACCCGGAGGAGTCATCATCGTGATTACCCAGGTCGTGATACGTGTACTCCTGGCGGCGACCGCCAGTGGCCTGCTGGCCCTGGCGTCGGCCGCAGTCGCGACGGAACCAGCCGCCGAACCCGCGCTCGCGCGAACCGCCGCTGACGCGGGGCTGCTCTGGGGACCGTGCCCGCCATTCCTGCCCGCGGGCTGCGGGATCGCCGTGCTGCATGGCGATCCCGCGCAGGCGAACGTGGACATCTTTTTCAAGGTGCCGGGCCAGTCGGAGATACCGCTGCATTGGCACACCTCGGCCGAACGCATGGTGCTGGTGGCCGGCGAGCTGCACCTGTCCTACGAAGGCCAGGAACCCGCGAAGCTCACACCCGGCACCTATGCCTATGGCCCGGCCAGGCGAGCACACCGCGCAACCTGCGCGAGCGACGTTCCATGCGTCCTGTTCATCGCCTTTGAGTCTCCGCTGGACGCCGTGCCATCCGCGGCCGCGGGACCCTGATCCGTTGCCCCACTCGTACAAGGAGACTTGACATGCCGCTGGTCACCATCGACGTCATCAAGGACGTCTTCACGCCCAAGCAGAAGCAGGCACTCATCGCCAAGGTCACGGCGGCGATGATCGAGGTCGAAGGCGAAGCCATGCGCGGCGTCGCCTGGGTGCGCGTGCAGGAGTTCGAGCAGGGCGACTGGGCCATCGGCGGCATGTCGCTCACGGCCTCGGACGTGCACGCCCTCTCCCAGGGCAAGGCCGCCTGATCCGCGCCCCATGACGGCCAAGCCGGGAGCGGCAGGCCTAGCCACCTATGCCTGGACCGCGTGCTGCGCGCCCGCGGCGCCGTATGCCATCATGATTGGCTCGCCCCATCGCCCAGGACCCGGCCGCCCGGCATGCGCATCCTCGACCGTTCCGTCTACGTCGGGCCCTCGCACTACGCGCGGTTCCCGGTCATCCGCCTCGAGCTCGACCTCGGCGAACTCGAAGCCTGGCCCACGGGCAAGCTCGGCCGTGGTTTCGTCAACGGGCTGATCGAGGCCCTGCCCGGCCTCGCCGAGCACGGCTGCTCCTACCAGGAGCCCGGCGGCTTCATCCGTCGCATGAACGAGGACGACGGCACCTGGCTCGGCCATGTGCTGGAGCACGTCGCGCTCGAGCTGCAGAACGTCGCCGGCGAAGACGTCACCTTCGGCAAGACCCGCAGTCTCGACCGGCCGGGCCAGTATTCGGTCGTGTACGAATACGCGGAACGCGAGGAAGGCGTCGCCGCCGGCGAACTCGCGCTGCGCCTCTTGTGCTCGCTGCTGCCTGAGAAGATTCGCCCGGCCGGCACGGTGCCCGATGGCTGGAGCTGGCCGACCGCGCGCGACGAGTACATCAGGTACGCGCAGCGGCGCGCGCTCGGGCCTTCGACCGCATCGCTGGTGCACGCCGCCGAGAAACGCAACATCCCGTGGCTGCGGCTCAACGAGCAGTCGCTGATCCAGCTCGGCCACGGCAAGTACCAGCAGCGCATCCAGGCAACCGTCACCGGACGCACGCCGCACATCGCGGTCGAACTCGCAAGCGACAAGGAAGAGACCAACCGGATCCTCGGTGCGCTCGGTTTGCCGGTGCCGCGGCAGGAAATGGCGCAGTCGGAACGCGAGGCGGTCCGCGCCGCGAACCGGCTCGGCTACCCGGTCGTCACCAAGCCTTATAACGGCAATCACGGCCGCGGCATTTCGATCCGCCTCACGAGCGACGAGCAAGTCGCGCGCGGATTCACCGTCGCTCGCGAGCACTCGCGATCGGTCATTGTCGAGACTTACCTCGAAGGCGACGATCATCGCCTGCTGGTCGTCAACGGCGAACTGATCGCGGCGACACGCCGCACGCCGGGCCACGTGGTCGGCGACGGCAAGCACACGGTGGCCGAGCTCGTCGACATCGTGAACCAGGACCCGCGGCGAGGCGTCGGCCACGAAAAGGTCCTGACACGCCTCGAGCTCGACACGCAGGCCGAGATGATGCTGACGCGCGCGGGACTCACGGCGGCAGCCGTGCCGGAAGCCGGGCGGAAGGTGTACCTGCGCTCGACCGCGAACCTGTCGACTGGCGGCACGGCGACCGACGTGACGGACGTGATCCATCCGGACAACCGCGACATGGCGGTGCGCGCGGTCAAGGCCATCGGCCTCGACGTCGGCGGTGTGGACTTCCTGTCGAAGGACATCACGCTTTCTTATCGGGAGATCGGCGGCGGCATCTGCGAGATCAACGCCGCGCCTGGATTCCGCATGCACGTCGCGCCGTCCGAGGGCACGGCGCGGGACGCGGCGGGCCCGGTCATCGACATGCTGTTTCCGCAGGGCGCGCCGTCCCGCGTGCCGATCGCCGCGATCACCGGCACCAACGGCAAGACCACGACCGCGCGCATGCTCGCGCACGTCCTGAAGATGGCCGGCTACACGCCGGGCCTGACGACGACCGACGGCGTCTACATTGACGGCCAGCGCACCGTGTCCGGCGACATGACCGGCCCGGTGTCGGCGCGCATGGTGCTCGCGGATCCGCACATCGACGCGGCCGTGCTCGAGACTGCGCGCGGCGGCCTCTTGCGCGCCGGCATGGGCGTTCCTGCGGTTGACGTCGGCGCCGTGCTCAACGTGCAGGCCGATCACCTGGGGCTGAAGGGCATCGAGACGCTCGAGCAGCTCGCCGAGGTCAAGCGCGTCGTGGTCGAGGTCGCGACGGGCTGTGCGGTGCTGAATGCGGACGACCCGCTGGCGCTCCGGATGTCGGCGCACACGGACGCCCTGCACATCTGCTACGTGACAATGAATCCGCAGCACACGCTGGTGCGCGAGCACATCCGCGCCGGCGGGCGCGCCTGTGCGCTCGAAGCGGGCGTCAACGGCCAGATGGTCACGCTGTATGACCGCGGCGGGCACTTTCCGCTGGTGTGGACGCACCTGATCCCGGCGACGCTCGAGGGGCGCGCCACGCACAACGTGCAGAACGCGATGTTCGCGGCCTCGATGGCCTTCTCGCTCGGCGTCAAGCTCGACGCTATCCGCCAGGGGCTGCGCACTTTCGATACCACCTTCTACCAGGCGCCCGGGCGCATGAATATCTTCGACGAGCATCCGTTCAAGGTGCTGTTCGACTATGGCCACAACGCGCATGCGGTGTCGATGCTCGCGGATCTCGCGGGCCGGCTCGACGTGACCGGCCGGCGCATTGTCGTGCTGGCAGGCCCGGGCGACCGGCGCGACGACGACCTGCGCGCCATCGCGCAGGCGGTCGCCGGCCGCTTCGATCACTACATCTGCCGCCGCGACGACAACCTGCGCGACCGGGCGCCGGACGAGGTGCCGCGCATCCAGGCCACCGCGCTGCTCGCGGCCGGCGTGCCGCAGTCCGCGATTTCCGTGATCCCGGACGAGCAGGAAGCCATCGATGCGGCGCTCTGCATGGGCCGGGCCGGCGACCTGCTCCTGATTTTCGCGGACGCGCTGGTGCGCTCGTGGAAACAGATCATCCGCTTCCGGCCCGCGGGCGCGCCCGAGACCGCCGCCGCGCGTGCGCCCGCGCCGGTTGCCGCGGCGCCCGTCTTCGAGTCGCCGATCGAGAGCGCGGCGCCGTTGTCATTCGACGGCCTGATCCGCGATGAGCGCGGCATCCGCTATGCGCCCGAGGCGTCCGACTGAGTGGGCCAGACTCACCGCCGTTCACCGACTCGCGCCGCCTGACCGGCCACAACCGGTTCTTCGACGGCCCCGGCGCCGTGCTTGAAGCGACCGAATCCGGTGCCGGCATCCTGCAGGACTGGGAGCGGCGCGTGCGTCTCGCAGAGCAGGAGCTGCGCTGGCCCGCGGCACCCATTGCCGCCGTTGCCCACGCGAGCGGCGCCTCGCTGGCATTCGGTGCGCCGCCCGACCAGCTTTTCACCGCGACCGAGGTCAACGAATGGGCGCTCTGCGCCACGCTCGCCGAACGCGATCCATCGCGAAGTCCGGAGCTGATCGCCGCGCTCGCCGCGGAACAGCCGGAAGAGACCGAGCCGCCGGTGCTCGACGTGGACGGCGCCTTGCTGCGCCTGCGCCGCCGCGCCGCCCGCGAAGCCAATCCGCGCCTGCGGGCGTTGCTCGATGCCGCCACCGCGCGCGCGCTGCCATTCCTCTGCGATGACGACCTGCTGACGCTCGGCGCGGGCGCCGGCGGGCGCGGCTGGCTGCTGCACCAGTTGCCGGACGCGGCCGGAATTCCGTGGAGCGACCTGCACGGAATCCCCACGGCGCTCGTCACCGGCACCAACGGCAAGACGACAGTCGTGCGGCTGATTGCCGCCTGCGCCGCCGCCTCCGGCCGCAAGACCGGCTATTGCTGCACCGACGGCGTGTTCGTCGGCGAGCATGCGATCGGCACGGGCGATTATTCCGGACCCGCCGGCGCACGCCGGGTGCTGCGCGATACGCGCGTCGAGGCGGCCGTCCTCGAGACCGCGCGCGGCGGCATCCTGCGCCGCGGCCTTGCGGTGGGCCGCGCCGACGTCGCGGTCATCACCAGCGTCGCCGCGGATCATTTCGGCGAGTTCGGCATCCACGACCTCGAGGCACTCGCCGGAGTCAAGCTGACCGTCGCGCGCGCGCTCGCCGCCGATGGCCTGCTCGTCGTCAACGCGGACGATGCGCTGCTGGCCCGCAGATCCCTCGAAGCCGGCAAGCCGGTCGGCTGGTTTTCGCGCAACGCGGATCATTGGCTGCTCACCGTGCACCGGCACGATGGCGGAGCGATCTGCGGCGTCAGAAACGGTCATCTGATGCTGGCCCACCAGGACCGTGAGCACGATCTCGGTGCCGTTGCCGCGATGCCTATCGCGGCCGGTGGGCACTCGATCTTCAACATCTCGAACCTCGCGGCGGCGGCGATCGCCGCCACCGGCCTCGGCATCGGGGCCGGGACGATCGCCTCCGTATTCGCGCGCTTCGGTGCCGACCCGCAGGACAACGCCGGCCGGCTGATGCGTTACGAACTGGGCGGCCTGAACCTGATCGTGGATTTTGCCCACAACCCCGCGGCGCTTTCGGGACTGGTCGATTTCGCGCAGCGGCTGCGCGAACGTGGCCGGCTTGTGCTGCTGCTCGGCCAGGCGGGCAACCGCGAGGACGCCGACATCGATCGCCTGGCCGCGGTCGCGGCCTCGGCGCGGCCGGATCTCGTCGTCGTCAAGGAATTGACCGGTTACCTGCGCGGACGCGAGGCCGGCGAAGTGCCGGCACTGCTGCGCCGCGCGCTTGCGCAAGCCGGCATCGAGGATTCGGCGATTGCCGAGGCCGGGGACGAAGATGCCGCCGTGCGCCATGCTCTGTCGTGGGCGCGGCCAGGCGACGTGCTGGTGCTGCCGCTGCATTCGCGGGACGGACGCGCCGCGGCACTCGGTCTGATCGACCGCCTGCGCCGCCAGGCGTGGACCGCGGGCCAGCCGTTACCCGGCTAGGAACCTGAGGTATCGTGTACGGGAGTCTCCGATTCACTCCCGCATGGGCGCGACCGTGGCGATTCTGGCCGCTGGCAAGGCGCAAGGAGCGATGTGTATCGTGATACATGAGCGACGAGTAACGCAGCCAGCGGCCAGAATCGCCCGGTCCCTGCGGGTTGCGTGCGCGCCCTGGCGGGACATCGTTGCTTGCCTCGCCCATAGTCCTTGCTATGGGGCTTCGGCTCGCGCCTTGTCCCGCCAAGGCGCGCGCGCAACGCGCTCCACGCGGGAGTGAATCGGAGACTCCCTATGGCCGGCCGCATTCCCCAGTCCTTCATCGATGAACTGATCGCGCGCACCGACATCGTCGAGCTGATCGGCGGCCGCGTGCAGCTCAAGAAGGCCGGGCGCGAGTGGAAGGCTTGTTGCCCGTTCCATTCCGAGAAGACGCCGTCGTTCTGGGTCAGCCCCGACAAGCAGTTCTATCACTGCTTCGGCTGCGGAGCCCACGGCACGGCGCTCGGCTTCCTGATGGAGCACGACAAGCTGCCGTTTCCCGACGCGGTCGACGAGCTCGCCTCGCGGCTGGCCCTCGAAGTGCCGCGCGAGGACGACGGCCGCGCCGCGCGCGCCCGGCCGGGTGAAGGACTTCATGAAGTCCTGGCGCAGGTCACGCAGTTCTATCGCGACAGCCTGCGAGAATCGGCGCGCGCGAAGAAATACCTCGCCGACCGCGGCGTCACGACCGAGAGCTGCGTCAGGTTCGCGATCGGCTATGCACCGGATGCCTGGGACGCCGTGCTGAAGCGCTTCGGCGGTAGCGCGGAGCGCGAGCAAGCGCTCGCCGAGGCGGGGCTCGTCATCGAACGCGGCGGCAAGGGCGAGAGCGGTTATTACGACCGCTTCCGCGACCGCATCATGTTCCCGATCCGCGATGCGCGCGGCCGCGTGATCGCGTTCGGCGGACGCATCATCGACCAGGGCGAACCGAAGTACCTCAACTCGCCGGAGACGCCGCTGTTCCACAAGGGGCGCGAACTCTATGGCCTCTACGAGGCCCGCCAGGCGCTGCGCAAGGTCGAGCGGCTGATGGTCGTCGAAGGGTACGTGGATGTCGTGCGGCTCGCCCAATCCGGCATTCCCTATGCGGTCGCAACGCTCGGCACCGCGACCACGCCCGAGCACCTGAATCGCCTGTTCCGCGTCACCAGCGAACTCGTGTTCTGCTTCGACGGCGACCGCGCGGGCCGGGCCGCCGCCTGGCGCGCGCTCGAGAATGCGCTCGAGCACGCGCGCGACGGCCGGCAGCTGCGCTTCCTGTTTCTGCCGGAAGGACACGATCCCGACACGCTGGTCGCCGAAGAAGGCGCCGCGGCGTTCGAGGCGCGCATCGCCGGCGCGCTGCCGATATCGGAGTTCCTGGTGACGCAGCTCGCCGCCCAGGCGGACCTCGCGAGCGTGGACGGGCGCGCGCGGCTCGCCGAACTCACGCGTCCGCTGCTCGCGCGCGTGCCGCCGGGCGTTTATCACGAACTGTTGCTGGAACGCCTCGCGCAGGAAGTGCGCATGCCGGCCGGGCGGCTCGCGGGCCTGCTGAAGGCGAGGCCCGGGGACACGCGTGGCGTGTGGGCCGCGCGCGGCAACCGGCCGGCCCGCGGCAGGCCGGCACGGTCCGCGGGACGCCAGCCCCTGCTGACACAGGCCATCCTGCTGCTGCTGCATCATCCCGCGGCGGCGCGCGCGGTCGCGACGACGCCTGCCTGGCTCGGGACCGACCAGAAGGGATTTGCGACGCTGCGCGAGCTGCTCGAAACGGCGCGCGACGAGCCCTCGCTCTCGACCGCGCAACTGGTCGAACGCTGGCGCGACCGGCCGGAGGGGGCGCGCCTCGCGGAGCTCGCTGGCTCGGAATCCCTGGTGCCGGATGCGCGGGCCGCCGGACGCGAACTGGCGACCGTGCTCGACCGCATCGGCGCGGAACTCGGGCCGGAAAAACGACTCAATGAACTCATAGAACTGGCCCGCGAACGGCGGCTGACCGAGCAGGAACAGAAGGAATTTCAAGGACTTCTGGGCGCACGGGGCCTGCCGGGCGGCCGCTGAACCCGGCGGTCGGTTTCGACCGATCCTGGCCGCGGCTGTATAATACTCGGCTGTTTTGCGGCCGCTCCCTGCCCCGAGGATTCCCCGCTTGAGCGAGAAAAAGCTCCCGGTCATTCCCGAAGACCGTCAATCGCAGTTGAAGCTGCTGATCGCCCGCGGCAAGGAACAGGGCTACCTGACCTATGCCGAGGTCAACGACCACCTGCCGCCCGAGATCGTCGATCCGGAACAGATCGAAGACATCGTCAACACGATCAACGACATGGGCATCACGGTGTACGAAAAGGCACCGGACGCCGAAGCCCTGCTGCTGACCGACGCATCCGCCCCCGACGAGGAAGCGGTCGAGGAAGCCGCCGCGGCGCTCGCGATCGCTGATTCGGAATTCGGCCGCACCACCGACCCCGTGCGCATGTACATGCGCGAGATGGGCACGGTCGAACTGCTGACCCGCGAAGGCGAGATCCGCATCGCGAAGCGCATCGAGGAAGGCCTCGACCAGGTGCGCTCCGCACTCGCCTACTACCCGCCGACCTACGACTACCTGCTCGCCGCCTTCGAGCCGGTCAAGGGGGGCCAGGGCCGCATCACCGACATCATCGTCGGCTTCATCGACCCGAACGCGCCGGACGAGATCGCGCAGCCGCACAATCCGAAAACCGTCGTCCGCAAGGAAGAGCCTGAGCTCGAGGACGACGAGAGCGAGGACAAGGCCGACGAGGAAGAAGAGGCGATCGACACCGGCCCCGATCCGGAGGAGACCGCGCGCCGTTTCGCCACGATCCAGCGCCTGCACAACACGGTCGCGAAGGGCCTTGCGACGGCGCGCAGCGCGCGCGAGCCCAAGACGGTGCGCGCGCGCAAGCGACTCGCCGAACAGTTCATGGAACTGAAGCTCGCGCCGAAGATGTTCGACGCACTGGTCGCGCACTTGCGCAGTCATGTGGACGAAGTCCGTCGCCTCGAGCGCGAGATCATGATGGTGTGCGTGCGCCAGGCCGGCATGCCGCGCAAGGATTTCATCGGCACGTTTCCGAAGAACGAGACCAATGTCCGCTGGATCGACAAGCACATCCGCGCCAAGCGCAAGCACTCGGCCGCACTCGGCCGGCTGAAGGAAGAAGTCGTGCGGCGCCAGCAGGAACTGCGCGCGCTCGAGAAGCGGCTGACGCGCTCGATCCAGGAACTGAAGTCCGTCAACCGCGACATCGCCACCGGCGAGGCGATGGCGCGCCGCGCGAAGAAGGAAATGGTCGAGGCCAATTTGCGCCTCGTGATCTCGATCGCGAAGAAGTACACCAACCGCGGCCTGCAATTCCTGGACCTGATCCAGGAGGGCAATATCGGCCTGATGAAGGCGGTCGACAAGTTCGAATACCGCCGCGGCTACAAGTTCTCGACCTACGCGACCTGGTGGATCCGGCAGGCCATCACCCGCTCGATCGCCGACCAGGCGCGCACCATCCGCATCCCGGTGCACATGATCGAGACCATCAACAAGCTGAACCGCATCTCGCGGCAGATGCTGCAGGAG
>Ga0209640_10004528_pt1 | contig 12165 bp, 11 predicted proteins | sample RifCSP10_1_FD_184018 | JGI IMG/M metagenome (GOLD analysis project Ga0209640, IMG submission 184018) | Soil microbial communities from Rifle, Colorado - Rifle CSP2_sed 10_1 (SPAdes) (version 2) | ecosystem: Environmental > Terrestrial > Deep subsurface > Rock core/Sediment | place: Rifle... | reverse complement strand
CAAGCTTTAACTTCATAAATTAGATATTTATCGCTTTCAGCTAACAGGGGGCAATTGTTAGCCAAAAATTCTCTTAAGTCCACGTGGTTCCGGTTAAATTCTTCGAAATCTGAAATAATGAAATATTCTGGAGAAAAACCAAGAATGGTGAAGCGATCTGCCACGCTAAGCGTTCGTTCATCCAGTCGCCTGAAAATCCAATTCCTCATCTTAATGATCGGATGCGTTTCGGGCTGATCCACAAGACCGCGAAATCTATCTTTTACCAGATCCCAGTTAACAGCCCTGCGTGGCCAGTACACGCCAGATAGCTCACCGTAATATTCAAGAGGCATACCATAATACGAGGCCACGTATATTGTCTGGCTACTGTGGTTGACCTTCTCTCCAATCTCTTGCGCGGTTTCCTTATTTTCAAATTGCCGGTAAGATGCCAATTCCGTTCGAATATCGCGGATATTGAAAAGTACGGCCAACGAAAGGCTACCCAAAACGGGTAACCACCAATACCACCGGGTCGTAGTCTGTCTTAAATGATCGGAGATCAGCTTAATGATGGGCGCGATTGACAGCGCAACAATGATCATGAGCTGCAAGTGATAATGACCAGAAATGGGGATTGGGTATGTGTATGCCATCCCAAAGAGAAGATAACCGATCCATAAACCGATCAGCAGAGCTCTTGAGGCTGCGCGGGGCACCATCGATAGACCCAAAAGCCCGGCAAGAAGGGGCGTGTATCCAACGGCTCCAGCCGCAGTTAGTAACCATCCTTTCCAAAATTCTTGCGTGAAAAAGAGGTATGGGAGGAAGCCAGCCTGAAAATTCGCCGACATCTCTTTGGAAATAAAGATGCCATATAGATAGTATGAAGCGCTTGGTGATAGACAAATTCCCAAATAGACCAGCAGATCAAAGTCGATTATGCGCTTTCCGGTGGCCCTTTTGTAAATCCATTGGGATATAAAGGCACCCAAGACAATGAACAGGATAAAAGGCTTGACCAATACCGCCAGGCCGGAAATCACTGAGGCAGTCACCAATCTTGTCTTCGACGGCCGGTCATAATAGCGCAATATTGTAAAGAGACTAAAAAGCAAAAACATGACCATTAGTGGTTCTGGTAGAAAACTTATGCTGACAACAACGCCCAGCGGAACGAATAAATAGTAGGCAGTAGTAAATACGGCAGCCTCTGCAGACACCATTCGCTTTGCGATCTGATATAGGAAGACGCCACCAACCATCCAGAATAAGGACGAGAGCAAGCGGGCAATCCATAGATGTTCCCCGCTTACGAGGCGGTAAATAAAGGCAACTAATAGCTCAAAGAGCGGGGGCTCCAATACACCTGCTCGCTCCTGGCTAACTTCCGCGATTTGCAGCCTCCATTCAGGAATAAAGCTTGCCATCTGAAAGTAATATGATCTGGCGATTAGAGCAGAACGAAATTGACGCTCGGCGATGATACCAGGGGCATCTAAAATATAAAATCCGTAGATTCTGATCGCCAGGGCCAGGATAAAAATGACGACGCTCGCCAGAAACGGTCCGGGCAGTCTTCGTATATAAGATCTAAACATCTCTTAGTTGTCGACAGTAGCGATCTTAATCCAGTGATATTCGCTCATGACTTGCTGGAGCGGCTTGTGAAATTGATCAAACTTCACCAGACCCAACCGGTGAAGAACGAATTTGAGCATCGTCCAGAGTGTCCCGAGGCCGTATATAAGGCTGTCCTTGAAATTAACCGAGGAAGCCTCCGCGAAATAGCGAGTTGGCACAGCGATTTCGCCAATACGGTAACCGAATGCTACAGCTTGGGAAATTACCTCGGTATCAAACAGAAATTTGTCAGAGTTGAGGAGAAAAGGGATGGTGGTCAAAAGACGGCGGTTATACGCTCGAAATCCGGTGTGACACTCACTAAGATGTTGTCCGAGCACCAGGTTTTCGATAGCAGTCAGGAAGCGATTTGAGACGTACTTGTAAAAGGGCATGCCGCCAGCGAGGGCATCTCCTAATAGACGCGAGCCCAGGATCATATCAAATTCACCCTCCTGAATAGGAGCAATTAACTCAGGGATGCGAGTCGAATCATACTGATAATCGGGGTGGAGCATGACTATAACATCAGCCTCTGCTTTAAGAGCCTCGAGATAACATGTTTTTTGATTACCGCCATAGCCTCTGTTCTGCACGTGAACAATAGTCTCTATGCCTAGTCGTTGGGCAATCTCGACGGTTTGGTCGCGGCTCACGTCATCAACCAGGATGATGCGATCAACGACATCCATTGGAATATCAGCGTACGTTTTCTCTAGGGTTTTGGCGGCATTATAAGCCGGCATAACAACGATAACTATCATCTTGTGTTTGCTATCACTGCGTTCCAGCCCTGATTGGGTAACTAAGATACTTTGCCGTTTTGGCTGGCTAACTTTTGAAATAAGTTCATATACTTTTGGCTAATTATTTCCATAGAATATCTCTCCTCCACAGTCTGCCGGCCTGCTTCACCAAGACGAACGGCCAAAGTACTATCGGTTATTAACCTCTCCAATGCCAAGTAAAGTTGCTGGAAATCACCTGCCTCGACGACAAGTCCATTTTGTAGATGTTCGAGAATATCTTTCAGCCCGCCCACTGTTGTGGATATACAGGGCAAGCCACAAGCCATTGCCTCGATCAAAGAGATACCAAAAGCCTCATTTTCTGTTGGAAATACAAAGACATCCGAAGCTTGCAAGTATTCATGCACATTATGAACACTCCCGATAAAACGGATGCAATCGCTTAATTCATTTTTTCTAACATACTCTTTCAGATCTACTTCGCAATTGTGAATATCAAACCCTCCATCGCCTACGATTAATAGATTTATATCAGGGTGTATACAATGAATTTCTTTCCAAACTCGTAATAATAAAGGCAGACCTTTGTAAGTAACTAATCTGCCAGTGAAAATAAAAATTTTTCCTTCGCTCGGTAGCCCAAGTTTGCGGCGTAATTCCAACTTCTCATGAAAACTGACAGGATGAAACCTGTTTGTATCCACAGAATTCGGTATTATTTTTATATTGTTCGGGTCAATACCATTGGTAACTAGCTCTGTAGCGATTTCTTCCGAAATCGCCACAAATATATCAGCCTGTTTGAGAAGGGCATTGCGTAGAGGAAGAGTGATCCTGAAGGGCAAGGATGAACGACCAAGCCCAGTCTTCGCTAAACCGGCCAAAAAATAGTCGCCGGACATTTCGCCCAAACTATCCGCCTTAAGAATACATACTTTCCGGAGGAGCTTGGTCACGAGTACTGCGGGAACGCCAATAATACGAAAACCGGAGACGAATATCAAGTCGAATTGACGGCGCAACTGGATAAGCGCCGGCAGGCTGGTGAGCAATAGGCACCACTTCTTCGCGCGGGCGCTCCCTGATGGAGGAAGCCGGTAGACTTTGATCCCCCTGAGTTGTTCGACTCTTTTGAACGAGGGATGAGATCTCCGCGTAAGCACGAACGCCTGAAAACCGTAGTCGATAAGCGCTTCTGATAAACTCTGGGCCTGTCTCTCTCCTCCACCGATCTCGGGATAGTAGGTTTCAGTGAAAATACAAACTTTGTTAGCGCGCCCAGGAGGTGGGGGAGCGGCTGGTTCGGGCGGCAGTTCAACCGCCTTCGTGCGCTCATCCGTTTTCACTCTCGAATTCCTCTTTTTCGACCTGTTCCTCCTGCTCCAACAGCTCTTTCAAAGCAAGAGATTGGATCAATTCGATCTGCCGCTTCGATAGAGCAGAGAGCTGCATACTGAAGAAAATGAGTACGCCAAAAATGAACACAAAAGCCAATAAGCTCATGGCCGAGGCAGGAAAGCGAGCTCCAACGACGAGGGTGATAAAGTTGCGGAGGGGTGCAATGGAAATCATGACCATTAGACCTGCGACGGCGAGCAACCACACAACCCCAAAACCAACGTATAGCCGGTGGGTTCGGACCAGGTTGATGACCAGCAGAATAAAGCCCAGCCCTAGAAAATCAATCAGCAGGATCCCCTGTGTACTCATCTGGTTCTCCTCTCCAAGAGCCCGTCCATAGCTGCGACGACGATCAATAGCAAGGTTTTAAGGGGATACTCGACGATACTCATGTATGAGTGCATTGAGCGCCCATGATCGCGCTCTCTAGCGCTAATTGGATACTCAGAGATGCGGGCACCGTTCAAACTCAATCGCACAATGGTCTCGGTGTGAAAATCCCAAAACGTCGCCCTTATTATCTTCTCGCAAACGTGAGCGCGGAGGGCTTTAAATCCGGATGAAGTATCATAAACCCGCCAACCAATCAGAAACCCGGTCATATGAGAGAATAGGAGTTGGCCTAATCTGCGACTGATGGGTCCGGTGTAAGGCCGGCCGTCGCAATATCTGGAGCCGATAACCAAATCCGCCTTGCGCTCAATGAGGGCTTCCACGAGCCGGGGAACGTCCTCAGGCGCGTGCTGTCCATCCGCATCGATAGAAACAATGATGTCATACCCTCGAATAAGTGCATATTTCAAACCGGTCTGCAAAGCACGTCCATATCCCAAATTGCAGGCCAACTTGATTTGTCTTTCGCCCAATTCAGCTACAATGCTACCCGTCGCATCCTTTGCCCCGTCATTGACCACAACCCGGTCAAACTCCGGCACTATCCGGCGAAGACCTAAGAGTACGCTTACAATAGACGCTTCTTCATTGAAGGCTGGAATGACAATCAGGACACGCGGCTTCAATTTTCTTCTCCGGCGCCAAAGCCGCGATCGACGTTCGGGGATCGGGAGTTTACAAGGAGCCTAAAGACTCTTAGACCCCGGTTCAGTTGCTTCAGCCAGAAAATAATAATTTGGCTTAATTTTGGGTCGTGATAGAGTTTGCCCTTCTTGCCTGGCGGCTGCTGGTAACTTGCGGTCCCCCGCTTTACTTCTAGAATGGCCTGAATGTAAAGGTCGAGTCCCAGGGACTCTAGATCACGCCATACGGATCCCAAGGAACGATTGTCGATGGCCACATTACCTTGCCTGACAATTTCACCTGTGTCCAAGCCTGCGTTAACTTTCTGGATGGTGACGTCCGCCGTAGACTCGCCATTGTACATCGCCCAGAATACGGTTTTTTTGCCCCGGTATTCTGGCAATTTGCCATGGTGAATTCCCAGCGTCCCGAATCCAGGTCTCTCGAAAAGCTGGGGCTTCAGGATCGGGCTGCTGTAAATTAAGCCCAGGTCAGGTTTAAGGTCGCGCACTTGCGATAAGACCTCATCAGCGTGGATATCGGGCACAAAATGGAGGCGATCGCTCAGACGCTTTATTTTTCGATCAAGCTTTGTTTCTTTTGAGGTTTGCCGGATAAAATTGAGCAAAGCACTCCCGATGTTCATGACTAAAATGGGTGCTGCTAAGAAACCGCGGCGATTCCACAAATCTCGCATAATATCCCATAGAGCCTGGCCTTGAGATTGGCAGAAACCACCCAAAAAATCGATCTCCGGATGATCTTCAAGCCTCGAGATGAATTCTCTAACGCCCCGCTCAAGCACCGGACCACCGCCAAAGAGCACTACCCGGATCGGTCGATTTTTCAGATCATCCTGTATAGATGCCATTTTTAACAAATCCTCTGCGCCACAGATTTACGGCCCAGTCTTTCTTTTCTTTCATCCGGGGCTCCAACCAGTGGATCAGACCTATCCAGGCAACAGATCCAGTAAATATCTTAGTCCCTGGCCATAAGGGATCATATTTCAAGAAAAATTCGGGGGCCTGACTGAAATCATCCAAGAGTTGCGGAGTCAGATTTGGGCGCTGTTGCCAATCATAGAATTTTGTCGTCTGACTCTTAAACAGGTCCAAAGCTGCTCTCTTTCTATCTGCAACTTCTTCGATCTCGACCTGCATTAGAAATTCGGGATAAATATATTTGCGAACGTCCTGTCCGGGCAACAGCCGCCAGTGATGGTAGACGAAGTATTCAAACAAGTCTGACTGAAGATCTTCTTTTTGCCAGGCATCGATTACCGCATGATTGATGGCAAGGTGGTCGGCGTGGCGATCATAGCGGAATGGGACCAGCAAGTGATCGGGATGAATCTGGATGATTTTTTCAATGAGCAAATGATCCAATTCCCTCTTGTGATTCTTTAACTGACCATCGGGTAATCCCAAGAAGAAAATATTGGACTGCGGCACGCCCAAGTACTTTAGGGCTTTTCTAGCCTCCTGCTTCCGAATTGAAAACAATTCCGGCGAGACCCGATCTCGCCAGGGGAGGACAGGGGCAGGAGAGGCCATTCCGTCGGTAACGTAGAGAAGGTTAATGCGACCTTTGTTGCGCAATCTAGCCATCGTCCCGCCGCAACCCAAAACACAATCGTCCATATGTGGCACCACGACCAACAGCCTCCCCGGAAAAAGTTGGTTGGGATCAGCACCGGACATTTTGCCTACTGTACTGTGCCTTCTAAAATATCCAGCGTTCCTCTTGCACATTTCTCCCATGTAAAATGGCTGGAGCGTGCCAGTCCCTTTAAGGATAGAAAAGCCTGCAAATTTGGATCGGATAACACCTGGCAAATTGCTTCAGAAATTTCTCTAGGGCTTTGCGGGTTGACCAGCAGCGCAGCGTCGGCGGCGATTTCCCGGAGTCCATTGGCATCGGAAGTGATGATCGGTGTGCCGCAGGCCATGGCTTCGGTGACCGGAATAGGAAAGGCTTCCACATTGGAAGGATATAGATATAGACCTGCCTGAGAATAAACAGCTGGAAGATCCTCCTGGTCAATCCAGCCGGGGAAATAAATGTCGCGTCCATAACCGTTCTCGGAAATATCGTATTCCTCCCTGTACAAGTGGCAATCTTGCCCGCCAATGACCAGCTTATGTGGATCGTCCACCTGTTTATGGTACAACTCATATGCTTTCAGCATTTGCCCCAGGTTTTTTCGCTCATCCCCCCCACGTTTCGTCAGCGTCAAAATGAATTTGTCGGGAAGACCGTATCGTTGCCTGACCGTTTGGTGGACGGCCTGGTCGGTAATGCGGCGAAAATTTCGAGCCGGCCCGAAGTAAACCGTCTTAACCTTTTCCGAGGGCAAGCGGAGGATGCGGTTGAAATTTGCCGTGGTTAATTGAGACACCGATATCACCGTGCTACATTTTTTAAAATAAAGCGGCATCATCAGTCTTATATACCAGATATCCAGGTTAGCGTAATACCTGGCTTGCTCAGAGATAAACCAATCAGCGCCGTGGACAACCATCACAGCTTTACAGGGAGCAAGAAGCGGCGCGGTGAACTTGGGATGAAAAACCACATCCACTTTTTCGCGCCAGCAGGCATAGGGAATCGCAATTTGGTCCCAGAACGCTTTGTTAGGAGCTTTCACCAGGTATTCGGTGACGTTGCCGTAATGCCCGAAGCGACCAAGATTAGCAGAATTGCGGTAAAACAAAACGTATTGATTTCTACTATCAAGGCTCAGAAGTTCCTCGACGAGATTGCTGGTATACACGCCTATTCCGCCGCGCTCGTCCAGCGAGCGTAGCATCATGCCGATACGCATCAGCGTTCCTTGCTCGATCCTGTCACTATTCTTGTCTCCCCTCTAAGGTTGCTTCCCCTCCAGTTCCGCGATGTCAGGTAATGTATGACGAGAATAAATAAGGCTGCCGTAGCGGACTCCGTAAGGAATGTCCACACATGCCGGGTGCTGAAGAGCCCGTCCGACCAGTGAAGTCCGTAAAAAACAGGCAGCGGCGAGACAAATCTTTCCTGGGATAGGGGCCAAAGAGCCATCACCCCGCGACCAATCGTAAAGAAGTCTAACAATATATGTGCCGCGTAGCCGAAGAGCGTGACGAGAAATATCATCCGAAAGGAATATGTGCTGATTAGACCCGCAACGCCGCCCATACTAAGTGCCACTAGCAGACCTACAATGAGGGAATGAGTTGCATTGTTATGGAATCTCCCAAAGTCTCCGGCAAGAATTCCAAAAACCGAATCCACATCTGGCAACATCGAGACCAGTATTGAAAATATCAGGAGAATTGGTACTTGCCCGAGTTTCCGCAAGTTTGCTCTCGATGGCTCAGGTTGAAAAACTCGATAAACCATATAACCCATCGTGGTATGCATGATAGGTGAAGGCATAGGTAATTTACTGGCTGCGATACCCAATGATCCTGGCAGGAACTCCCGCTGCTATGGCGTAATCAGGGATGTCCTCAAGAACAACTGCTCCAGCACCAATGACACTCCCACTGCCGATAGTGACACCATCGACGATTCTCACCCCCACACCCATCCAGACATCATCACCAACAGAGATCCCAAGCGTGCTGCCCACTTGCTTTTTCATGGGTATATCCGTTCTCTCGTAGCTGGGATTCCCGGATACGATAGCAGTATGAGATCCAATGGTTACCAATGAGCCGATCTTAACCGGCGCAAGGCCGGCCCGGATAAAGCAATAAGGACCGATGGAAACGTCTTCACCAAGGGTGATCTTTGCAGAAACGCACGATAGGATCGTATCTTTTCCCACCAGAACCGAATCGCCCAATGCTATTTGTGAATCGACCCCTTTCGCGTCAAGAACGACATTGTTATCAATAAAAACATTTTTTCCAAGGCCGATGCGTACTGGACATCTTAAAGTGACATGTGATCCAATAACTGATCCCCTATCCATCTCAGCAAAAAGAAATTTGTAAAAAGTCTTCCGTAACAAAAAACCCAGTGCGCCAGGAATTGATGACAAAAGCCCTATCAGCAGTTCGTACTTAAATAACTCCAGCAGAGAGCTTCCACCAACGAATAATTGCTGATATTTCTCCAAGGATGAGGATTTCCCCATGGACAGCTCATCCAGAAGCGTTTCTCGAGTGGCAGTGTGTTCGCGCAAATGGGTTTCTTGCATCACTCAATCGTATTCCTCGAGATGGCCTCTCAATTGCTCTCCGACACAAGAAAGGTCTTTTTCCTCGATATATAACTGATGCCAGATTTCCAGATTAAGCAGCATCCAGAGGCGAACATGATGGTCGATTCGATTGTTCTTGTGTTCGGCGATCATGCGTAGAACTTCCTTTTCGTGAAAGACACCCTGTTTCACAAAGTACGAATTGGTCAGAACCTGCTTTACAAACGGATGTAATTGGTTGCGAAACCAGTAGGCAATGGGGAGCATAAACCCCTGTTTTTTCCGCCTGACGATCTCCTCGGGTAAGTAATTCTCTGCTACTTTCCTGAATAAATATTTCGTGGTCTGCCCCCGAATTTTCATCCTGCTGGGCAATGCCGCCACATATTCCACCAGCCCGTGATCCAAGTAAGGGGAGCGAGCCTCCAGGCCATGCGCCATCGTCATGCGGTCGGTCAGCATGAGCGAATGCTCCGGCAAGCGGGTCATGAAGTCAGCATACAGCATACGGTCGATCGGGTCATCAGCGTTGGCGCGCTCATATTGTTCAACGATAATGTTGGCAGAATCAACCTCACCAAGCTGGTCCCAAAGGCCATTGCTGAAAAGCATCCTTTTATCCGGATGACTAAAACGAAAAAAGCAAGTTGCTGCGGCGTAACGCTCACCAGGGCTCGAAAAATTTGACAAATAGTGAGCCCAACGCCCTTTTTGGGTGAGGTTTTTATAGGCGAAGCTGTCGGGCAGCCGGTCGATGACCGGCTCAAGAATCGATTCTCGGACAAAAGCAGGAATCATAGAATAGGCATCGATGTAACCAACGCCCAGATAGCGATCAAACCCGGCAAAAAGCTCGTCGCCGCCATCCCCTCCCATGACTACCTTTACGTGCTGTGAAGCCAAGTCAGCGGCGTGATACATACAGGCTGCAATAGGATCGGAGGGTTCATCCAAATGCCAAACCATCTTAGGCAGCAATTCGATCAAATTGGCCTGGACACATTTTTCAACATGATCCGTTCGATATTGATTTGCTACCACACGAGCATAGGGCAATTCATTGAAATCATCCTCCTGGACTCCCACAGAAAAGGTTTTGAACGACTGACCCAGGTCTTTGGACATGACAGCTACAATCATGCTCGAATCCATCCCGCCGCTCAAATACGCCCCAACCGGGACGTCGCTGATCAAATGGGAGGCAATCGCCTGGGTCAATTTCTCTTGAAGCCCTTGCTTAATTTCTTCTTCGCCAAGTTCAAGCTTTTGCTTGAAAGAGAAGTCCCAATACCTGGAAGTCGTTACCGACCCATCCTGGTACACGAGCACATGTGCTGGAGGTAATTTTCTGATATGGCGCAGCATAGTCCGGGGTGGCGGGACAAAGCGCAAAGACAGATAGTGGGAGAGGCTCTCAAAGTCAATATGGCGAGGCTGCTTGCTAACCGCCAGAATTGCTTTGATCTCGGAGGCAAACAAGAAGTCTTCGCCGTCCTGGGCGTAGAAGAGGGGTTTTTGTCCAAGACGATCTCTTGCCAGAACCAATTTTTTCTTTCTCTCGTCCCAGATAGCGAAGGCAAACATCCCAGTGAGCTGCTCCACACAGCGTTCTCCGAACTCTTCATAGAGATGCACAATCACCTCTGTGTCGCTATTGGTCCGGAAACGATGCCCTCTCCGTTCCAGCTCCTGGCATAAATTTCTATAATTATATATTTCGCCGTTAAAGCTGATCCATATGCTCTTGTCTTCGTTGCAGATCGGCTGGTGTCCCCCAGGCAAATCGATGATGCTAAGCCGGCGATTGCCGAGACCGATCAAGCCATTGACATACATACCCTGGTCATCCGGTCCACGGTGGATGATTGTCCGTAACATGCTATCAATTTCCACAGGACGCACGCCCTGAGGGCTGACTTTTCCGCAGATCCCGCACATTATATTTTGACTGCCGTCACGGAATATTTATATGCCAGCCGCCTGGCAACAGATTTTGGGATCAAATTATAGACAGGCCTGAAGCCGTACCTATAGAGGGCAGCTTTCAGACCTCTACGGCTTACGGGCAGAGCGCGGTAATGTTCCTGGACAGCCTCGATAATCTCGAAGCCCTGAAACATGGCCAGGACCTCATCTTCTGTGTAAAACTCATTGACGGGAGGATCATCCTCCTTAAATTCGATATTCTCGCGACCTAACCGGTGGATTACATACATCCAGGAGGGTTTGCGATAAAAATGAGAGATGATGGCCCGGCCGCCTGGCTTGAGCACCCGATGCACTTCTCGGACCGCCCGCCCCGTATCCCCAGTGGCATGCAGGACACCATTGGCCCAAACCGCGTCGAAAGTCTTATCTTCGAAAGGCAGATCCAGAACGTTAGCGGTGCGGACTTCCTCGGCTTTAACGCCTTCGATCTGAAAGTGATGGCGCGTCAATTTAACAGCATTGGGTGTAAGATCGGTGGCCGTGACGCGTACGCCTCGCTTTAGAAACTCCAGGCTGTCGTAACCCATGCCGCAGCCGACCTCGAGCAGGTGCTTGCCCTTCAGGATTTCGGCTTCACGTTCAATGCGCACCATGATCCAGGGGAATTTGAAAGGATTCATCCAGGGCTGGATATGGGCAAAGAACTCCGCACTCCCTACTTCCAGATCTGGCTCGGTTACGTACTGGTAACCGAGGGTATGGGCGTTCCAGTAATCGTGAACATCCGACACAAGAGTTTGTAAGGTTTCATCCATGCGCTTTTGCCTTAATTACCAACTCACCAGTTTCGCTGGCTTCGAGCCAACGCCAGGTCTTCTGCAATCCAGAGCACAGGTCCACTTGTGGCTCGAATCCGAGCTCACTTCTGGCCTTGGCGATATCGTAAGCGTTATTTTTCAGGAAGAAGTCCAAACTGCGTCTGGAGAAAGGCGGTTGGCGTCCAAGGAGTTTAAAAACGGTTTGCAGGGAGTAAGCAGCCAGAATTCCCATCAGGATCGGGAGGTGAACTGAGGGCGGCCTAACGCTAATTGTATCGGCTATTGAATGCACGAGTTCATCAATGCTTGCCGGTTTATCTCCCGCAATAATATACACCTGACCTGAAAGATGCTCCTGCTCTCCGCAGAGTTCAAGCCCATTTACAGCATCAGAGACATAGATTGGGTGCCTGAGATTTAAGCCTTTGCCGAAGATAGGAAAGCGTCCTTTGCGGAT
>Ga0209640_10004527_pt1 | contig 12165 bp, 12 predicted proteins | sample RifCSP10_1_FD_184018 | JGI IMG/M metagenome (GOLD analysis project Ga0209640, IMG submission 184018) | Soil microbial communities from Rifle, Colorado - Rifle CSP2_sed 10_1 (SPAdes) (version 2) | ecosystem: Environmental > Terrestrial > Deep subsurface > Rock core/Sediment | place: Rifle... | reverse complement strand
CCGCCGCCAAACACGCCGAAATTCGACAAGGTCAGCGTGCCGCCGCGCATTTCCTCGGGCGGGATGGCGCGCTTGGCCACGTCGGCTTTCATCGCCTCGATGCCGCGGCGAAGATCGTCGGCGCTGCGGTTGCCGACATCGCGCATCACCGGCACGAACAGGCCGGAATCGGTGTGCACGGCGATGCCGAGATCGAGCTTGGGATGCAGCCGGCGCGTGTTCGATTGGCTGTCATACCAGGCGTTCAGCGCAGGCTCCGCCTTGCACGCTGCCGCCATCGCGCGGATCAGCCGCACGGTTGGATCGGAGCCGGCAACCCACTCGTTCACGTCGGCCTCGTCGTAGACCGTCGCAGGCGCGACCTCGGCGTGCGACTGCGCCATCTTCTGCGCCATGGCCCGCCGCACGCCACGGATGGGTTCCGGCGGCGCCATGCCGGCGAGCGATTTGGCGACCCGCTCGACATCCGCCGCCGTGATGGTGCCTTCCGGTCCGCTGGCGTCCACCGCGGCGAGATCGACGTTCAGCTTGCGCGCCAGCGCGCGCACTGCCGGCGTCGCCTTCACCCGCGTGCGACCCGGCGCCTCGGCGGCCGCGCCCTCGTCGAGCTTGGCGTCGCTGCGCGGGGTTTCGCCGACGATCACGCCGGTATCGCGCTTGGCGCCCTGCTCGAACTCGATCAGCGGCGCACCCACCTTCAGCACGTCTCCGGCCTTGCCGTGGATCTTGGTGACGCGGCCGGACTGCGGCGCCGGAATATCGACCACCGCCTTGTCGGTCTCGACCGAGACGAGCGGCTGATCGGCAACCACATCATCGCCGACCGAAACATGCCAGTTGACGATCTCGGCTTCCTGCAGGCCCTCGCCCAGATCGGGCAGTTTGAACGTACTCATGCGTATTGGACGACGCCGCGCGCCGCCTCCATGATGCGGGTTTCGCTCGGCATATAGCTGTGCTCGAGCCGCGCGAGCGGCACGATTACATCCGGCGCGGCGACGCGCGCGATCGGGGCAAGCAGCGAGGTCAACGCATGCTCGGCGATCTGCGCCGCCACTTCGGCGCCGAAGCCCGCGGTGAGCGGCGCCTCCTGCGCGATCACGCAGCGCCCGGTCTTGGTGACCGAATCGATCACGGTTTTCGCGTCGAACGGCTTCAAGGTCGCGACGTCGATCACCTCGGCAGAGATGTTTTCCTCGGCAAGCTTCTCGGCGGCTGCGAGCGTATCCTTCACCATCGCGCCCCAGGTGACCAGCGTGACATCGCTGCCTTCGCGCAACACGAAACAGACGTCGAGCGGGGCGGCGCGGCCGTCGTCGGCCACCTCCTCGCGGAAAGCGCGATACAGCCGCGTGGGCTCCAGGAACACCACCGGATCCGGGTCGCGGATCGACGCGAGCAGCAACCCGTAGGCGCGCGCCGGCGACGACGGAATCACCACCCGCAGCCCGGGGATGTGCGCGAAGATCGCCTCTGTGCTTTCGGAGTGGTGCTCGGGCGCGTGCACGCCCGCACCCATCGGTGCGCGCATCACCATCGGGCAGCTGAGGCGACCGCGCGTGCGGTTGCGCAACCGGCTTGCATGGTTGATCAACTGGTCAAGCGCCGAATACATGAATCCGAGGAATTGAATCTCGGCCACCGGCCGCAGCCCTTCCGCCGCCATGCCGACGGCGATGCCCGCGATCAGCCCCTCGGCCAGCGGCGTATCCAGCACGCGTTCCGGGCCGAACTTGTCCAACAGCCCCTCGGTGGCGCGAAACACGCCGCCATTGCGGGCGATGTCCTCGCCCAATACCAGCACGCTGGAATCGTCCGCCATGGCGCGCGCCAGCGCCATGTTGATCGCGCCGACCAGGGTTATCTCAGCCATGGTCTTTGTACGCCGCGCGTTGCGATGCCATCGCCGAAGGCAGCGTCGCATAAAGGCTGTCGAACATTTCGGTCACGGCGGGCTTCGCCAGGGCGAGATAGGCTTTCTGGGCCTCCTCGATCTTGGCCTTGCACTCCGCAATCAGCGCCTCTTCGTCCTCCTTGGTCCACCAGCCCTGGGCGCCGATATAGGCGCGCAGCCGCGCGATGGGATCGAACGCCCAATGTGCGCTCACCTCCTCTTCCTTGCGGTAGCGGCGCGCATCGTCTGCCGTGGTGTGATCCGACAGGCGATAGGTCAAGGCCTCGATCAGCGTGGGTCCTTTCCCGGTGCGCGCCCGTTCCAGCGCGCGCGCGGCCGCGTCGTACACCGCGAGCGCATCGTTGCCGTCCACCTGTTCGCCCGGTATGCCGGCGGCGATGGCTTTCTGCGCCAACGTCTGGCACGCGGTCTGCTGCGATACCGGCAGGGAGATGGCCCAGCCGTTGTTGATCACCACGAACAGCGCCGGGAGCTGCCACACGCCGGCGAGGTTGATCGCCTCGTAGAAATCGCCCTTCGAGGTCGCGCCGTCGCCCAGCATGCACACCGCGGCACGGGGCTCCTTGCGGAACTTCATGGCGTAGGCGACACCGGCCGCGTGCGGCACATGGCTTGCGATCGGGATCGACGGCGGCCAGTCGCGCCGCGGACCGGACCAGTCGAGCCCACGCTCGTCGCCGCCCCAGAACCGCATCAGCTCGACCAGCGTCACGCCGCGGGTGAGATAGGCGCCGGTCTCGCGATAGGTGCCCAGGAACACGTCCTCGGCCTTCATCGCCTTGGCGGTCGCGCACGAGACCGCCTCCTGACCCAGGCTCGACGGATAGGTCCCGAGCTGGCCGGTGCGCTGCAGCGAGATCGCCCGGGCATCGAACTGCCGGGTCAGCACCATCGCGCGGTAGATCCCGATTACGATGTCCTTTTCGCGCGCGGAGGCAGGCAACGCGCCGACCGGCTTGCCGGCGGGATCAAGCAGCCGTGAATAGGGAACGGAAAACGTCGTGGTATGCGACGCGCCCGCATCGTCGCGAGGGGCTGCCGGCGGTTTGGCCTGGGTTCCGGTCGATTGGTTCATGTTCCCCGCCCGCAATGTAGGACGCCGCTCAGCGCGCGGCCAGGATACCCAACATTACCAGCCCAATGGCGATCCGGTACCACCCGAACGGCGCAAACCCGTGTCTGGTGATGAACCCGATCATGGTGCGGACGACGACCAGCGCGGAGAGAAACGCCGCCACGAAGCCAATGGCGATGACCAGCTCGCCGCCCTTATCCAGCGTCGCCCAATTCTTGTAGAGATCATAGGCGGCCGCGCCCAGCATGGTGGGGACCGCGAGAAAGAACGAGAATTCGGCGGCCGCCTTGCGGTCCGCGCCGAGAAACATCGCGCCGACGATCGTCGCCCCGGCGCGCGATACGCCCGGGATCATCGACGCCACCTGGCAGAACCCGATGCCGAGCGCTTTCAGCGGCGGAATCGCCTCGCCGCGGTGATATTGGCCGCGCGGCATCCAGCGATCGAGCACGATCAGCACGATGCCGCCGAGGATCAACGTGATCGACACCACCCAGGGCGAGAACAGCACCGCCTTGATGAACTCGTAGGCGAGCACGCCAATGACCGCCGCCGGCAGGAACGCAAGGATGATGGAAAGCGCGAACGACCGCGCTTCGGGGTCTGTGGGCAGCCGCACGGTCGCGCCGGCTAATCGCCCGAAATAGACCACGCAGACCGCCAGGATCGCGCCGAGCTGGATCACGATCTCGAACACCTTGCCGGCAGGTCCTTCGAACCCGAGCAGATCGATCGCGAGGATGAGATGGCCGGTGGACGACACCGGCAGGAATTCGGTCAGGCCCTCGATGACGCCGAGGAGGACCGTCTCCCACAACAGCTCGAATGACATGAATGCGCCTTGCCCGGACGGGCTGCTGCTACGCTTCGATCGCGATTCAGTCAACGTCGAGTTCGCACGACCGTATCCTTTGCAGGAGCGGGAGAATCACGCATTGAATGGTCGTAATGAAATACGTTACGCTTAACCGTGATCCGATCGTTTGGCGACCGGCGCACGGCGGCCCTGTTCGACGGGCGGCATGTACCGGGCTTGCCGCGGGACATTCGGATGCGCGCCTATCGCAAGCTTCGGCTCGTCGATGCTGCGGCAACCCTGGACTTTCTCCGCGTTCCGCCCGGCAATCGACTGGAAAAGCTAAGCGGCAGCCGTGCCGGTCAGCACAGCATCCGGATCAACGAACAGTGGCGGGTCTGCTTCGTGTGGCGGGACGGCCATGCGCGTGACGTTGAGGTGGTGGATTACCATTGAGGCAAATGATGCGTAGCAAGCGGAAATCGAAACGAGACATCCCGCCGATGCATCCCGGCGAGATTCTGCGCGCGGAATTCCTGGAGCCGCTCGGTCTTACGGTTTATGCGCTTGCGCGCGCGACCTCGATGCCGCGCACCCGCCTCAACGACATTGTACGCGGCAGGCGCGGCATCACGGCGGATACGGCGCTTCGGCTCGCGCGTTATTTCGGAACCGATGCCTTGTCATGGATCAATTTGCAGACACGTTACGACCTCGACATCGCCAGGGAGCGCATCGGCAACCGGCTCGACAGCGAGGTCACGCCGCGCGCAGCGTAACCGTCTGGCCGTGAGCCTCCGGTTGCGTTAGCTATCTCAATCCCCTTTCAAGGAACGCATAATGCCGGTTCAACTGTTCACGCCGATCAAATTGCGCGGGCTCGAGCTCGAGAACCGCATCTGCATGGCGCCGATGTGCCAGTACGCCTCGGTCGACGGGCTGGCGAGCGATTGGCATCTCATGCACCTGGGCAACTTCGCGCTAAGCGGCGCGGCGATGATCATCGCGGAAGCCACCGGCGTGGAGCCGCGCGGCCGCATCTCGCCCGATTGCCTGGGGATGTGGTCCGACAAGCATGCCGAGGCGCTCGCCCGCGTGATCCGGTTCTGCCGGCAATACGGCCAGGCGAAGTTCGCGGTGCAGCTCGCGCATGCCGGGCGCAAGGGCTCGGTGCAGGCGTCCTACAAGGGAAGCCGTCCGGTGCCGCCGTCCGAGGGCGGTTGGATCAATGTCGGCCCGACCGACAAGCCGCATGGCAACTGGCCGGCGCCGCAGGCGCTGGACGAGGCCGGTCTGCGGGAGATCAAGAAATTCTGGGTCGATGCGGTGAAACGCTGCGATGCGATCGGAGTCGACTGCATCGAGATGCATTACGCGCACGGCTACCTGATCAACCAGTTTCTGTCGCCGCTGTCCAACACGCGCAGCGACAAATACGGCGGAGCGTCGATCGAGAACCGCATGCGCTTTCCGCTGGAGTTGTTCGAGGCGGCACGCGCGGCGTGGCCCGATGCCAAGCCCATGGGTGTGCGGATCAGCGCGACCGACTGGTACCCGGGCGGCTGGACGGCGGAGGATTCCGTCATTTTCGCGAAGGAGCTGAAGCAGCGCGGCTGCGACTATATCTGCGCCACCTCGGGCGGCGTGCAGCCGGGCGCCGACATCCCGTCAGGCCCGAGCTACCAGGTGCCGCTGGCGGCGAAGGTCCGCAACGAGGCCGGCATTCCGTCCATGGCGGTCGGGTTCATCACCGAGGCCTCGCAGGCCGAGGGCATCATCGTCACCGGGCAGGCAGATCTGATCGGCCTCGCCCGCACGCTGTTGTACGACCCGCGCTGGCCGTGGCACGCGGCCGACAAGCTTGGGGTCTATGTCGATTATCCGCCGCGCTACAATTTGTGCCACCCGATGATGGGGCCGCTCAAATTCCCCGGCGAGCAGATCCAGAACCGCGAGCGGCTGCAGCAGATGTCGGAAGCGCGCGCCAAGGAGCGCCGTCGCGGGCAACCCGCCAACGCCTAAGGCGCGGGGTCGAGCGGCGCCGGGGCCATGATCGGCGGCGAGGTGCCGGGCGGCACCGTTGCCGGCGGTATGTCGTATTGCGGGTAGGCGTAGGGCTGTGGATACACGCGCGGCGGCGGATAGGGCACCGGCGTCGGGCTCACGCCGGTGAACGGATAGCCGTAGGCCGCTGCGTAGGGTCCGAAATACCCGACCAGCCGCTGCTCCTGGCCCACGAGCGGCCGCTCGCTGCAATCCACCACGCCGATCGTGCGATAGCAGTAGAGCGGCGCCACCGAGATGATGCGCGGCTCGGCATGGCCGTCATACAGGATGTGCTCCTCGTTCCAGCCGATCGTGTCGCGGGCCCACGGCTTGTACGGCCGGTAATCGTCGCAAGCGACAGCGCCGAAAGCACACAGGCACAGAATCGTAAACGCACGGCGGGCGGCGCTGACCATGGCGCATACCACCACACCATGGTTGCGGAAATGCGAAGTTTAATGGTTAACGCAGTTCACGCCAGCATGGCCAGCGCATCGCCGTCGGGCTTGCGCCCGACGATATGCACCTGATGCCACAGCGCATAGAACAGCAGCGACCAAGCGGCAAAGGCGGCATGCTTGCCGTGGGCCGAGAACAGCCGGGTGACGGCGGCCGGATCGCAGGCTTCCGCGATTCCCGGCTGGCGGGCGACCAGCGGCCCGAGCTGATTGCCTTTCTTCTCGATCCACGGGCCGATCGGCACCGTGAAGCCACGCTTCTTGCCGAACGGATCGGCGATCGGCAGGCGATCGGCCAGCCATTTGCGCAGCAGCCACTTGCCCATGCCGTTGCGTACCTTGAGCGAATCCGGCAGCCGGAACGCCACGTCCGCAACCACGGGATCCAGGAACGGCGTGCGGCCCTCCATGCCGTGCGCCATCAGGCAGCGATCCAGCTTCACCAGAAGGTCGTTCGGCAGCCAATCGGCGCAGTCAACCGCCTGCGCGATCTGCAGCCGGGTGCGCGCAGGCTGCGAGGCGATGATCTCGCTCGCCGCCACGCCGTCGCGCCAGCCCAGCGACGGCGCGCGCAACACCCCGAGCCCGTCGAATGCGCCGCGCACCCGCATGGTGCGCCCGCCGCGCCACCACGGCCGCACCACGGCGCGGTAGCGGCCGTACCCCGCCAGCATCTCGTCGCCGCCCTCGCCGGTGAGCACGACCTTGAGCTCTTTGGCCGCTTCGCGCGCGAGCTTGTAGGTCGGCAGCATCGCGTAATCGGAGGCCGGATCGTCGATCGCCGCAGCGATCTGCGGCAGCAGATTCCAGAAATCGTCCTCGCTGAACTCGACCTCGACATGCTCGGCGCCGAGCGCCTTGGCGACGGCGCGCGCGTGATCGCGCTCGTCCACCGCGCCGGGCGCATTGAAACCGGCGGTGAAGGCGCGCACCGGTCGGCCGTTGAGCCGCGCCATGAGGACCAGCAGCGCCGATGAATCGATGCCGCCGGACAGGAACATGCCGTATGGCACGTCGGCGCGCTGGTGCACGGCGACGCTGTCGGTGAGCGCGGCGTCGAGCCGCTTCAGCGCCTCGTCTTCGGACCAATCGGCCGGGCCGTTTTCGGCGAGCGCCGCAATTCGCCGCCGGTCGACCACCCGGCCGGCAGTCACCGCCAACGTTTCGCCCGGCAGCACCCGCTGAATGCCGTCGAAGATCGTCTCGCGCCCGGTGGTGAATTGGAGCTGCAACAGTTCGTCGCGCTTGCTCGGCTTCAAACGCGGCTGAACGATGCCGGCCGCGAACAGCGCGCTGGGTTGCGAGGCGAAGGCAAAGCCGGCCGCGGTCTCGGCGTAGTACATCGGCTTGATTCCGAACGGATCGCGCGCAACCACGAGCTGGCTGCGGCCGGGATCGTGCAACGCGATCGCATACATCCCGCGCAGGTCGCGCGCGAAGCCGAGCCCGTCGCGCCGATACAAATGCAGCGGCATCTCGCAGTCGGAATTGGTGGCGAACTGCGTGTTGGCGAGCACCCCACGCAACTCGACGTAGTTGTAAATCTCGCCGTTCGCGACCAGCGCCGCGCCGCCCGGCTCGTACAACGGCTGATCGCCGGTCAGGAGGTCGATGATGGCAAGCCGGGTCTGCACCATGGCCGTATCGCCGGCCCGGTACGACCCGGTGCCGTCCGGTCCGCGATGCGCCAGCGCGCGGCGCATGGCTTCGAGCGGCTCCGTGCCGGGCGCCGCGCCGACCGTCATGAGCCCGGCAATGCCGCACATCAGCGGGCAATCCGTTCGAACAGATCGAGATAACGCCTGACCACCGCTTCCTCGCCGAACTCGCGTTGGTACGATGCGCGCCCGGCTGCGGCAAGCCGATTGGCAAGCGCATCATCGTCGAGCACGGAGCGGAGCGATGCCGCGAGCGCCGAGGCGTCTCCCGCGGGCGCCAACAGCCCGTTGTCGCCGGATTTGATCAGCCATGACGGTCCTGCGCTCGCCGCGGCCACCACCGGAAGCGAACGCGCCCAGGCCTCGACGATCACATTCCCGAACGGCTCGATGCGCGACGGGCAAGCCAACGCGTTCGATGCGTTCATCAGCGCCGGCACATCCGTCCGCCAGCCGAGGAATCGCACGCGCGGTGCAACGCCGCAGTCCACGGCAAGCTCCTGCAGGTTCCCATGCTCGTCGCCGTCGCCTGCGAGCCACAGGTAGACCCCCGGCAGCTCGGCCATCGCGCGCAACAGCACGTCGAACGCCTTGTTGGGATGAAAGCGGCCCGCGGCGAGCACGAGCTTTGCATCGTCCGGCGTGCCGAAATCGCCGCGGCGCGCCGATGCCGCGTTCGTCTCATCGACGAAGTTCGGGATGTAGTGGGCGCGATCCGCCGCCCAGCCCTGGCGCACCAGATAATCGACGATATCCGGCGTGTTGCCGATCAGATGGTCGCACCCGCGATAATATTTCAGGTCGTAATAGCCGCCGAGCCGGGCCGCGTGGACAAAATTGCGGGTGCCGCGCGCGCGAGACACGAATTGCGTGGCCCGGCTCATCCATGACAGCACCACATCCGGTGCGAACGCATCGCACGCGCGGCGAAGCCGCGGCACGGTCGAAAAATCGAGCATGCCGCCGAATGGCGCCAGCGTCGGCGCAAGCCCGGCGCGGATCAGCGCGGCGCTGTACCGGCCGATGCGCGCGGCGACGCTCTGCGGCACTTCGCGCCGCTGCAACGCAAGCACCAGCCGGACGAAGAATTCCTCGGCGCCGCCTTCGTCGGCGCCGGCGATCACATGCAGTATCTTCTTCACTGGATCAGCGCCTCGAACCGAGCCGCCGCGGCATCCCAGGTGAAAAGGCGCGCCGCATCGCGGGCGGCCTGCGATTGCCGACGCCACAGCCCGTCGTCGGTAAGCAACGTGAGCGCGCGATCGGCGAAGGACGCGGCGTCGCCGTCCGCCACGACGAAGCCGGTGCTCCCGTCCGTCACACGTTCTCTCATGCAGGCAATATCGCACACCACGCCGGGCACGCCGGCCGCCTGAGCTTCGGCCACCGCCGAGCAGAACGTCTCGCCCTCATCGCCGCGGTAGAGCTGCACCCGCGCCGTCCCCAGCGCCTCGACCAGCGCCGCCTTGGCGACCGGCGGATGCACGACGACGCCCGCGGTCGCGCGGGCGCGCGCGAGCACCGATTCCATCGGCGTCGACTTGGCCGCGCCAACGGCGCCGTAAGTCGCCGGTCCGGCATAGACATGCAGCTCCGCGGCCGAGGCATGCGGACGAATGCGCCCGGCCCACACGTCGATCAACCAGTCGAGCGAACGCAGCGGGTTCGAGGTGAAGATCGCGCGCGGCCCGGGAATCCTCGCACCGCGGTCGGCCGTGAGAAAAGGTGCAGCCACACCGTACGGGATCACGGCGCGCCCGCCGTCGGGCGCCCAACGCGGATAGGTGGATGCATGATGACTACCAAGAAACACGATGACCGGGCGCCGTCCCCACAGCTTCGAAAGATAGCGCCACTTCATCAAATAGCGAGCCGGGTTGTGAACCCAGAATGCCGCGCGTCGTGCGGCCGGCGCGAGCGGCACGAGCTTGTCGCCGCGGTTGGCGATATAGAGATCGGCGCGCTCCGGCACGCCTTGCTCGATCGGCGTCCACGCAACGCCGTTCACCGTGCGCGCGCCGGCGCAGCGGTTCGCGACCCGCACCTGGTGGCCGCGCGCGGCGAGCGCCTCGGCCAACGCGATGAACGCGGACTCGGCGCCGCCCAGCGGTCCGGTCGTGGCCGACTCGGGCTCGAACCGCACGCCATCGTCGGCCATCACGATGTCGGCCATCAGAAAGCCACCGTTCGTCCTGAGTAGCGGGCGCGCGATGCGCGCACGCGTATCGAAGGACATGGCCGTCGCATTGTGGACCGTTCACCCTTCGATACGGCCCGTCGCGTCGCGTCGGGCCTACTCAGGGCGAACGGATGAAAAGAGGCGGCGCTCATTCAGCCTCGTGGCGCGCTTTCAAGTAGGACAGGATCGGGTACAGCCCGGCGCACAAGGCGATCAGGAAACCGTAGCCGCCTTCCTTGTAGCCCTTGCGCGAGACATAGCACTTGAAGAAACGCGAGAAGATGCGGCGCAGATTGCCGGCAAACGAGCCGATGTTGCCGGAAGCGCGCAGGTCCTGCGCCCGCAGGCTGGTGTAACGATCGAGCCGGCGCAGCATGTCCGAGATGTCGCGGTCGACGTAATGCGCCAGCGGATTGACAAGGCGCGGCCCCTTCCGCCCATTGAACGCGAGCTTCGGATGCACCCGGTCCATGCCCCAGCGCTTGGCCGGCTTGCGGAACAGGCCGGGGTAGGCCGATCGGCCGAAGGATGCGCCCCAGCCGTGCCGCACCAGCCTGGTTCCGATGTAGTTGTCGACCGGGATCTCGTGCCAATCGAACGTCGAGCGCGCGGTGGTATCCCGGATCTCGGCGGCCAACGCAGGCGAGACGCGCTCATCGGCGTCGACTTCCAGAATCCAGTCGCCGCGCGCCGCCTCGATACCGGTATTGCGCCGCGCGCCTTCGAGCTGCCAGGCGCCTTCGATCAGCCGGTCGGTGAAGCGTTGGGCGATTGCGCGCGTCCCATCGGTGCAGCGGTCCAGCACCACGACAATCTCATCGGTGAAGGTAAGCGCCGCCAGGCAATCGGCGACGCGCGCCTCCTCGTTATGCACGGTGACGACCGCGGAGAGCGTCATTGCGACAGGACGGCGACGCGCTGCATGAGGGCGCGCGCCGCCTGCTCGACCGCGTCGACGGTGAGGCTGTCCATCAGGCACCGCGTCGCGCGGTGATCGAAATCCCGCGCGCCGACCAGGGTTTCGTAGGGGATCGTCGTCGCAGCGACCGCGGCGCGCGGACCCCAAGGCGCATACAACGCGGGCGGGCTCGGCCCGAACAGGCCGAGCGTCGGTATCCCGGTGGCGGCGGCGATGTGCATCAGGCCGGAATCGTTGCCGACGAACAGCGCGGCGCGCTTGAGGCAAGCCGCGGCCGTGAGAAGATCTACCTTCCCGACCAGATCGATGCAGCGGTCTGCCGGCAGCGCGTCGATCACCGGCTGCGCCAGCGCGCGCTCATCGGGCCCGCCGAACACCGCGATTCGCGCCCCGGGCAATATCCCGTCGCGGCCGGTGAGTTGCTCTGCCAGCGCGATGAAGTTCGCCGCCGGCCAGATTTTCGGCGCCCAGTTCGCCGTCGGTCCGAGCGCGAGCACCGGCGTGCCGCGTGGGATAAGCTCCGCAGCCGCCTCTTCGTGGCGCGGCGCGGTCCAGATCACCGGCGCGGGCGGCTCGCGTAGCCCGAACGCGCGAGCCAGCCGCTCGATCTGGTGGCCGCGATACAACGCCGGGCGCATGACGCGCCGATGGCGCGCCCGCAGGAAATAGGCGAGCGCGGACCCGCGCAGATCGACCACCAGATGCCACAGCGGCAATGCGCATTTGGCCCACAAATCAAGCCAATGCGTCGCGTAAGGCCGCTTTGTGACCACGATCAGCCGATCGAGCCCGGGCACCGCCTCGAACAGCGGCGCCGACGCCGGGCCGCAGGCGATCGTCACCCGCACGCCGGGTCGCGCGCGCAGCAAGTGCGCGAGAATGCCGGTCGACAGCACCGCGTCGCCGATCCGCGTGGACGTCACAAATAAAGCTTTCATGGGACTATGGCCGAGCCCAGCGGTTTATAGCGTCCGGCGCCGCTTCGGTGCAAACTCCCAGCATGACCTCGGTCAAATCCATCCGGCTCGATGACCGCGCTGTGCTGCGCCTGTCCGGCGCCGATGCGCGCACTTTCCTGCAAGGGCTCATCACCAACGACATCGCGGGGGCAACGCCCGA
>Ga0209640_10004526_pt1 | contig 12168 bp, 12 predicted proteins | sample RifCSP10_1_FD_184018 | JGI IMG/M metagenome (GOLD analysis project Ga0209640, IMG submission 184018) | Soil microbial communities from Rifle, Colorado - Rifle CSP2_sed 10_1 (SPAdes) (version 2) | ecosystem: Environmental > Terrestrial > Deep subsurface > Rock core/Sediment | place: Rifle... | reverse complement strand
TCTGCACGTTGTAGCCGCCGGCCAGCAGGTCGACCGACGTCCCGGTGCCGTTGAAAATTTCAAGCGCCTTGTTGTTCGAGGTGCCCTCGATGTATTCGGAGAAGAACAGGTCGGCTGACTGCGCCGACGCGTGCGCAGGACACATCAGGACGCCGGCGGCCAGGCACAGCTGGGCAGACAGAGCGGACAGGCGGCGGTGCATTGGAACTCCTTTTGGGGACTCGCGCGACTCTAACCGGGCGCGATGACGAAGCCGTGACGTTAACATATGGGCCAAGCCCGATGAGCACCATCCAGATTCAACCAGCCACCGAAGCGGATGTTCCGCTGATTCTCACGCTGATAAAGGCGCTCGCGGAGTACGAGCGTCTCGGCCACGAGGTCGTCGCCACGGAGGCGATGATCCACGAATCGTTCTTTGGCGCGACGCCGCACGCCCAGGCGGTCATCGCGCGGATGGGCGGCGACGCGGTTGGATTCGCGATCTGGTTCTCAACCTATTCGACATTTCTCTCCCGGCCCGGCATTTACCTGGAGGATCTGTTCGTGCTGCCCGCGTGGCGCGGCAAGGGCGTCGGCAAGGCCCTGCTGCGGCACCTGGCGCGGATCGCGGTGGACCGCGGCTGCGGCCGCATCGAATGGTCGGTGCTCGACTGGAACGAGACCGCGGTCCGCTTTTACCGCAGCATCGGCGCCCGTCCGATGGACGAATGGACGGTCTATCGGATGACCGGTGATGAAATCACCAGACTGGCCGAATGAAATCACAAATCACAAGTCAGCAATCGCAAATTCTCGAGCGTCTGTACCGCACGTTCGATCATCTGACTTCAGCGAGCGATCCCGTGCACATCGTCCGGAGGTACCGGGCGCCCGAGGATCGCGAGATCGTGGGTTTCTGCGCGGCCGGGCTGGCGTTCGGGCGGGTCGCCAGCGTGCTGAACTCCATTGAATCGCTCCTGGAGGTGATGGGTCCGCATCCGGCGGCGTTCGTGCGCGACTTCGACCCCGCGAAGGGACGCGTCCGGCTGGCGCCGCTCGTGCACCGCTGGATTCGAGGCAACGATCTCGCGGCGTTGCTGCTCATCCTGCAGCGGATGCTGCGCGAATACGGCTCCATCGAGCGCTTTTTCCTCGAGGGGGACGACCCGGCCTCGTCAGACGTTGGATCGGCGCTCAACTCGTTTTCAATGCGCGCGCTCGAGACCGACGTGCGCCCGGCCTACGGCCGCGTCCCCACGCGACCCGGCGTCTGCTATTTTTTCCCGCGCCCCTCGGCCGGCAGCGCCTGCAAGCGCCTCAATCTGTTCCTGCGCTGGATGGTTCGGAAGGATGTCGTCGATCTGGGCGTCTGGACCGGCCTGTCACCCGCGCGCCTGATCGTGCCGCTCGACACGCACGTGATTCGGCTGGGGCAGTGTCTACGGCTCACGCGTTACCAGAGCCCCGGCTGGAAGATGGCGGCCGAGATCACCGCGTCGTTGCGCGCGATCGACCCGGACGATCCGGTGCGCTATGACTTTTCACTCTGCCATGTCGGGATGATGAACGCCTGCGGGTTCAACCGCGCCCAGAAAGACTCGCAGTGTCCGCTGCGCGGCGTGTGCCGGCCAGCCGCTCGTAGACGGCCGCGATCTCCTCGACCATCCGCTCGACCGTGAATTTGGCGCGCACGCGCGCCAGAGCGGCCGCGCCCATCCACGACCGCAGCCCGGAGTCCTTCAGGAGGACGACCAGGCGCGCGGCCATCGCCGCGTGATCGCGCGGCGGCACAAGGTACCCGGTCTCGCCGTCCACCAGCACTTCGGCGATCGCCCCCGCGTCGGTCGCAACGGCGGGCTTTGATGCCGCCATCGCATCGATCAGCGCCGCGCACATTCCTTCCGTCACCGAGCTGACCGCGAACACGTCGAAGCCCTTGGTCAGCTCGAGTGCGTCGGCGCGGAAGCCGGCCAGGAAGACGTGCCGCTCGAGATGCTTGTCGCGGACGTGCCGTTCCAGCGCCTCGCGCAGCTCGCCGTCGCCGGCGATGACGAACCGTGCGTCGGGCACCTCGCGTACGACGAGCGCGGCGGCGTCGATCAGGTGGTGGTGGCCCTTGTGCGGGACCAGGGCAGCGACGTTGCCCACAATCGGCGCATGCGTCGGCAGGTAGAACTCGGCATGGACGTTCGCCGCCGGCATCCGCACGATCCGCTCGACGTCGACCCCCTCGTTGACGGTCGTCATCTTTGCGCGCGGAATCCCGTCGGCGGCGAGGCGATCGCGGATGGCGACGCTGTTCACGATGAAGCAGTCAATCTGCGCGTACTTCCAGCGCGAGAACGAGTTCTTCGCCATCGGCGAGACGATGCGCCGCGAGGCGATGAGCGGCGGCCTGGGCGTCGGCGAGAGGATCGAGAGCGCCGTGGAGGCCATCGCCACCGCGTGCGGGTCGTGCGCATGAATGACGTCGGGCGCCATCTTCTTGATCACGCGCGACAGCCGCCAGGCAGCCGACAGATCCACCTCGCCCTGCATGGCGATAGGGATCAGGTCGTGCCCCTCGCTCATCCGCCGCAGGAGCTCGCCGTCCGGATGCGCCACAAGCGCCGCACGCTGGCCGATCGCGCGCAGCCCCTGGACGATGTGAAGGACGTGGCTCTGGCCGCCCCTCCAGCCGCGAGCCGTGTCTATGTGGAGGGAGAACACGTCAACTCCCAACCCCCAACGCCCAACTCCCAAAAGTACGCATCATCACGAAGGCATCTTGGGAGTTGGGAGTGGAGGCGTTTTGGAAGGTGGACGTTGGGAGTTGGGAGTTTTTCTGAGTTCCCACAACTTGGCGAACTTCAGGAACACCGAGTACGCGTTGATGACGGAGATGATGAAGCCGGCGGTGCCGTCGAGAATGCCGAGCCGCAGCAGGTAGTTGCGGAGGAACGCGGCCGGCGGGTGCACGGCCAGGTCGAACAGGCCGGCGCGGCGTCCTCCTTCGTGCATCTGCCGGGCCGCGAGCGTCGTGTAGTGATTGACGCGGTCCATGTGGTCGCGAAGGTCGCGGAAGGAGTAGTGCTCCAGGTCATGGCGGAAGCGCCCGACCGGTCCGTCCACCGACACGGATTCGTGCACGTACTTCCCCATCCAGCGCGCGTAGCGGCGATCGTACAGGCGCGTCTGGTAGTCCGGATAGAAATCCGTGGTGCGGATCCACTTCCCCAGGTGAAACGTGACGCGTGGAACGCGATAGCCGCGCATCGGCGGGTCGCTCGACAGGAGCTCGCGGATTTCGCCCGCGAGCGGCGCGGGCACGCGCTCGTCCGCGTCGAGTGAAAAGATCCAGTCATGCCTGGCCCGTTCGGCTGCGAAATTCTTCTGATCCACCCAGCCCGGCCAGTCGCGGTGAATCACCGTCGCGCCCTTCGCGCGCGCGATGTCCGTCGTCGCGTCCGTGCTTCCCGAGTCGACGACGAGGATTTCGTCGGCCCACGCCACGCTGTCGATGGCCGCGCCGATGTGCGCCGCTTCGTTGAGCGTGATGATGGTGACCGAGCATTTCGGCATAGGTATCGCGGACCGTAAAGGTCCGCGCCGCACGAATCTTACCTGAGCGGTGCCTCCTGCACCGTTTCGAAGTCGACGATCGAGCGCTGGTAGTCGAGGATCGCCCGGACCTCGTTGTTGCGCGCCTGCGCGAGGTCGCGCTGCGCCTGGAACACGAAGAAGCTCGTCGACGTGCCCGCCGCGAGCTTGCGCTCTTCCGCCTCGAGCCGCCGCTCGGCGAGCTGCCGCGAGACGGTGGTCGTCTCGACGCGGCGTTGATTGGTCAGCACCTGCCGTCCCGCCTCGCGCACCTGCGCCGTCACCTGCAGCTCCGCGTCCCGGAGCTGGGTCTGCTGCTGGGTGTACTGCAGCCGCGCCCGTGCGACGTTGGCCGCCTGCGGGGTCGCGCCAACCGGATAGCTGATGCTGAGGGAGGCGGTCCAGCTCGGAAAGTCGTTGGTGAACAGATCGCCGAGGACGGTGCCGAAGCTGCGCTGGCTCTGCCCGATGATTGGGCCGGGAAAGCCGGCACCGCGCAGGAACTGCGTGCCGCCGAGCCCCGTGAGGCCGTAGTCGAAGCTGGCCGTGACGTCGGGCAGCGTCTCGTTGCGGAAGAAGCGCAGGTTGATATCGGCGGCTTCCAGATTCTTCCGCGACTGCTGAATGTCGCTGCGCTGCTCCAGCGCCGCGCGAGTCGCGCCATCCACGTCGATGCGGATCGGCGTGAATGGCGGAAGCTCCGCAGGCTCGATGCGCAGCGTCCAGAAATCGGGGGACGAGGGATCGTAGACGAGGGCCCGAAGCGCATCCTCCGACGTCGAAATCTGCGCTTCACCCAGGATCACGGCTTCTTCGCGCAGCGCCACCTCCGACTCGCCCTCGATCTCGTCAACCGGCGGCACCGTGCCAATCTCTATCCGCGCGCGCGTGTTGCGCAGCGACTCGCGCGCCAGCTCGAGCGACTGCCGCTGCACGTCGAGCGCCGCGATCGCGAAGGCCAGGTCCCAGTACGCGCGGCGAACGGCCCGTGCGGTCACGGCCATCGCCTGCCGCAGGGTGACGTCGGCAATCTCACGGTTCTTTTCGCTCAGCAGCACCTGCTGCCGCGAGGTGTCGATGCTGAAGCCGCGCAGCAGCGGCTGCGTGTAGGTCAGCGCGAGCGACGAGCGCACCTGCGGCGAGAAATTCGAGAAGATATTGGTCGTCGTGGAGCGCGAGCTGTCCCAGCCCACGTTGTAGCGGCCGCCCCACGGCAGCGCCTGTTCAACGCCGACGTTGGTGTTGACCCGGTCGTCGCTGATCCTGGTCTCCGCGCCTGAAAGGAAGCTGTTGCTGGGTGAGTCGGTGCTCGCGCTCTGGAGGGTGCTCCTGAGCGTCGGGAACCAGGCGGCGCGCGCCTGCGCGACGCCGAGATCCTGGATCTGCGGATCGATCCGGGCCGCCCTGACGCCCAGGTTGTTCTCGAGCGCGAGCCGAACCGCGTCTTCGACGGTCAGACGCCGCACCTCCGGCGCCTGCGCCGATGCGCCGGGGACGACTCCGAGTACTATCGCCAACACGGTCGCGGCACACGCGTATCGAACGAGCGTCATACACACCTCGTAATGGTTTCTTAGACAATATACCGATGCCCACGGACACCGCGGCCATCCTCGATCGCTTTCGCCGTGCAGGCGCGCTGCTCGAGGGTCACTTCCGCCTGACCTCCGGACTGCACAGTCCGGGCTACCTGCAGTGCGCGCTCGTGCTGCAGCATCCGCGCGAGGCCGAGGCGCTCGGGGCGGCGGTCGCCGATCGCGTGCGGGGCCTGGGTGTGCAGACCGTGCTCTCGCCCGCGCTGGGCGGCATCGTCATCGGCCAGGAGGTGGGCCGGGCGCTGGGCGTCCGCGCCATCTTCGCGGAGCGGCAGGACGGCCGCCTGATGCTTCGACGCGGGTTCGCGCTCCAGTCCGGAGAGCGGGTGCTCGTCGTCGAGGACGTCGTGACGACGGGCGGGTCCACGCGGGAGACGATCGACGTCGCGCGCGCGGCCGGAGCCGTCGTCGTGGGCGCAGCCGCCATCATCGATCGGAGAGAAATCCCAAAACCCAACTCCCAAACCCCAAACTCCGAAACCCAACCGCCCAACTCCAATGCTTTGGGATTTGGGAGTTGGGATTTGGGATTTGGCGAGGTGCCGTTTCATGCCCTCGCCGAAGTCTCGCTGCCGACCTACGATCCCGAGAAGTGTCCGCTGTGCGGCGCTGGTCTGCCGGTCGTCAAGCCAGGTTCGCGGGCCGTGTGAGAACGCTCAAGTTGACGCTCGCGTACGACGGAACGCGTTTGGTCGGCTGGCAGCGGCAGGCGGATGGCGTCTCGATCCAGGGGCTGCTCGAAGACGCGCTCGCGCGGCTCGAGGGGGGTCCTGTCACGGTGCACGGGGCCGGGCGGACCGATGCCGGCGTGCATGCGCTCGGCCAGGTTGCCAGCGCGCAGGTCACATCGGCACATCCCGTCGAGGTCGTCGCGCGCGCCCTCAACGCCTGCCTGCCGCCGGAGATCAGGGTGACCAGCGTCGAGCAGGCGGCAGACGATTTTCACGCCCGGTTCAACGCCCGCTCCAAGAGCTATCGTTATGTCATTCGCAACGCCCCGATCGCGAGCCCCTTCGAGCGCGCGTACGTCTGGCATATCCCGGATGCGCTCGATTGGCAGGCGATGGCCGAGGGGGCCGCCGCGCTGGTTGGGACCCACGACTTTGCGGCCTTTCGAAGCACAGGCAGCGAGGTGAAAGACACCACGCGCACAATTACGCACTCGGAATTCGTCGTCTCGGAGGAAGCCACGCGCCTTGTGTACGACATCACAGGGACAGGCTTTCTCCGCCACATGGTCCGGGCCATCGTTGGAACGCTCGTGGAAACGGGCCGCGGCCGGCGCGCGGCCGCCTCAATAGCGGCGCTGCTGGCCGGCGGCAGCCGCGCGGAGGCGGGCGCCACGGCGCCGCCGCAGGGGCTGTTCCTCGTCCGGGTGGACTATGATTAAAAGGAAACCGGGTCAAGAGAAACCGGGTTTGATTTTCGGAAGGCTGAGCGGTCGAAAATCAAACCCGGTTTCGTTTTCTACTGCACATCGAAAATCACACCCGGTGTCGTCTTGAGGAACTGCAGTGTCGCTTGAGCAGTTGCTGGCGTGGATTCCGGCCGGGCACCCCGACGAGGCACTTGCGCGGCAGGTGCACTTCGAGCGGCTGCCCGCCCACATCGCCATCATCATGGACGGCAACGGCCGCTGGGCCGCCCAGCGCCACCTGCCGCGCGTGGAAGGCCACCGCGCCGGCATCGACGCCGTGCGCGACACGGTGGAGACCGCGGCGCGTCTGGGCCTCCAGGTGCTCACCCTCTACGCCTTTTCCGTCGAGAACTGGAAGCGCCCGGCGTCCGAGATCAGCACCCTCATGCGCCTCCTCAAGCGCTACCTGCGGTCCGAGCTGGACACGCTCCTCACCAACGACATTCGCTTCCGCGTGATCGGGCGGATGGAGGAACTGTCCCCGGATATCCAGGACGAACTGCACATCGCGATCGACCGGACGGCGGGCAACGGCGGCATGCTGTTCAACATCGCGCTCAACTACGGCGGGCGGGCGGAGATCGTCGATGCCGCGCGCCGGGCGATTGAAGCGGGCGTGCGCCCCCGCGACCTGGACGAGGAGCGCTTCGCCGGTTTTCTCTACACGGCGGGACAGCCCGATCCGGACCTGTTGATCCGGACGAGCGGCGAGATGCGCGTCAGCAACTACCTGCTGTGGCAGATCGCCTACGCCGAGATTTACGTGACCGAGACGCTGTGGCCCGACTTCCGGCGGCGGCACCTGCTCGAGGCGGTGCTGGCGTACCAGAAGCGGGAGCGGCGCTACGGCGGCATCACGCCCGCGCCGGCGGTCATCGGCGCCGAATGACGCGGGTCCTGAGCGGGGCCGCCCTCGGGGCGGTTGCGCTGGCCGCGATCCTCTTCCTTCCATTCACCGGTCTTCGCATCGTGGCGACCCTGATCGCCCTCCTCGCCACGCGCGAGTATCTCGACATCCTCCACCAGGATCGCCGTTCACCCGGCGGGCTGATTGTGCTCGCGCTCGTGGCCGTCGTGTGCTGGCGGTTTTCGGCGCCAGGATTTGTCGACGTCCTGTGGCTGCTGCTCGCGGCCCTGGCGTGGCTCGCCATCGAAGTGCTGTTCCGCGGGTTGACGGTTGACCGCGCCAGCGCGCGGTTCCTCGCGCCGTGGTACATCGGCATGCCGTTCGGGATGCTGGTGGCGATCCATGCGGTCGGCGGGCGGATGGCGACCCTTCTCCTGATCGCGACCGTGGTCGTGAGCGACACCGCGCAGTACTACTCGGGCCGGGCACTCGGGCGGCGGCCATTGGCTCCTGCGATCAGCCCGAAGAAGACGATTGAAGGCGCGGTCGGCGGCCTGGTTGCCGCCAGCGTCTTCATGACGTTCGCCGGGGCAAGGGTGTTCCCGGTGGCCCGCCCGGTGTCGCTGTTCCTCCTCGGTGTGGCGATTGTCGTCCTGGGCATCGGCGGCGACCTGTTCGAGTCGCGTCTCAAACGCGTGGCGGGCATCAAGGACAGTTCCTCGCTGATCCCGGGGCATGGCGGCGTACTCGATCGCATCGACGCGCTTCTCTTCGCCACCCCAGCCTATTACCTCTACCTGCAGGCCTGACGTGAAGCGAGTCGCCGTTCTCGGCTCCACGGGTTCGATTGGCCGCAGCACGCTGGCGGTGGTGGATGCGCACCCCACGCGGCTCAAGGTCGTGTCGCTGGCGGCGGGTGAGAACGCGTCGCTGCTGGCGGAACAGGTGAAGCGCTATTGCCCTGAGATCGTTGCGATGGCGGCGGGCGAGGGGGTCGATCGGCTCAGGGCCGCGTGCGGGCCGAACCTGCCGCCCGTCGGCACTGGCACGGAGGGCCTCGTGGCGGTCGCCACCCATCCGTCCGTCGACATCGTCATCTGCGCGTCCGCCGGCACCGCGGGGCTCGAGGCGGTGCTTGCGGCGATCGAAGCGGGGAAGACGATTGCGCTGGCCAACAAGGAAGTGCTCGTGATGGCGGGCGCGCTCGTCACGGCCGCGGCCGGCAGATGCGGTGTCGCCATCCTGCCGGTGGACAGCGAGCACAACGCCATCCATCAGTGCCTTCATGCGCGCCCGTCGGCCGAAGTGCGCCGCATCATCCTCACGGCCTCGGGCGGCCCGTTCCGCGACTACCAGGCCGATGCGCTCGAGCAGGTCAGCCCCGATGCGGCGCTGCAACATCCCACCTGGCAGATGGGCCGCAAGATCACGATCGATTCGGCCACGCTGATGAACAAGGGGCTCGAAGTCATCGAGGCGCACTGGCTGTTCGGTGTGTCCGCCGATCAGATCGACGTCGTGATCCATCCGCAGTCGATCGTCCATTCGCTCGTCGAGCTGATTGACGGTTCGGTGATCGCGCAGCTTGGCGTGACCGATATGCGGCTGCCGATTCAGTACGCCTTTTCCTATCCGGAACGCTGGGACGGATCGCTGCCCTCGCTCGATCTGGCCCGCGCCGGCCGGCTGGAATTTCTCGAGCCTCCGCACGACCGGTTCCCCTGCCTTGGCCTGGCGTATGCGGCGCTGCGGCAGGGCGGGACCCAGCCGGTGGTGCTGAATGCCGCTAACGAAATTGCAGTTGGCGCGTTCCTCGATCACAAGCTCGGCTTTATGGCGATTCCGCGCGTCATACAGAAAGCCATGCATGCGCACCAGCCCGAGCCGGTATCAACCCTGCAGGTGGTCCGGCGTGCCGACGCCTGGGCGCGTGACTACGCCCGCGACGCGGCCCGCGAGTTAGAATTGACAGTCTGAGCCTGCGGAAGGGACATTTCCTCACGTGAACACTCTCTTAGCCTTCCTGTTCGTCCTTGGCGTGCTCGTGTTCGTGCACGAGCTGGGTCACTTCCTGGCGGCCCGCCGGCTCGGCGTCCGCGTGCTCACGTTCTCGCTCGGGTTCGGGCCCAAGCTGCTGAAAGTGCGTCGCGGCGACACCGAGTACTGCGTGAGCGTGATCCCGCTGGGCGGTTACGTGAAAATGGCAGGCGAGAACCCCGACGATCCGCGCACCGGCCGTCCCGACGAATTTCTCTCCAAGACGAAGTGGGAGCGGTTCCAGATCCTCATCATGGGACCGGCGATGAACATCATCCTCGCGGTCGTCGTGATGGCCATCGTCCTGGCGCAGGGCGCCGAGGTGCCGATTTACCAGGACCAGCCGCCCGTGGTTGGCGCCGTGACGCCTGGTTCTCCCGCCGAGCGCGCGGGCATCCAGCGCGGCGACCTGATCCTCACCGTGGCCGGGGATGACGTGGAGACCTGGGACGACCTGTTTATTGCGGTCGGTACCCGTCCGGACCGCGACGTCTCACTCACGCTGGTCCGCGGCGGTCAGACGCAGACGGTGTCGCTCCGCACGGAGTCGGAGACGCGTTTCGAGATCGGCAACATCGGCGTGCTGCCCGACATCAATCCGATCGTGGCGTCGGTGATCGCCGGCACGCCGGCGGAGCGCGCCGGGCTCAAGGCGGGCGACGTCGTCCTTGCTGTGAACGGCGAGCGCATGGTGACGCGAACGCAGTTCATCGAGGCCATCTCCCGCAACCCCGAGCGCGAGATCGAGATGACGATCGAACGCGGCGAACAGCAGCTGCAGGTCAGGGCCACGCCTTACAAGGAAGGCGACCGCGGGATGCTGGGCTTGTACGTCAGCGAGCCGACGCGCTCGTTCACGCCGGGCCCGCTCGAGGCGATCCAGCTGAGCGTGCAGCGCAACATCGAGTTCAGCGGCCTGATCTTCAAGACGCTGGGCGGGCTGTTCGTCGGTGAGACGTCGCCCCGGCAGCTCATGGGGCCCGTCGCGATCGCGCAGCTCTCGGGTGAGTCGGCCCAGGCGGGCTGGATCGCGCTCTTTACGCTGATGGCGTCGATCAGCCTGAACCTCGGGTTACTGAACCTGCTGCCGATTCCCGTGCTCGACGGGGGGCACATTCTCATCATGGCGCTCGAGGGCGTGGCGCGCCGCGACTTCAGCATGGCCGTCAAGGAGAAGATGCTGCTCGCCGGCTTCGTCCTCCTGATGATGCTCATGGTGACAGTCATCTATAACGATCTGACCCGCATCAGCTGGATCGAGCGCCTGATGCCGTGGCGTAATTAACAGTCGGTCCGGCTAAAGCCGGACACTACGTCCAACTCCAATCACGTAGTGTCCGCCTTTAGGCGGACCATGGTCGGCGCGACAATTGCAGCCGACCTCGAGTGGAGGGATTTGCATGCTACGCATTCATCGGGCTGCCTTGACGGCCCTCGCTGTGACGGCCCTGGCCGCGCCCGCCGTTGCGCAGAACGTCACTCAGGTCGAGATTCAGCGGCTCCAGGACAATATTTACCAGGCGAGCACAGATGTGTCGCAGCTCCGCAGCCGCGACGCGTCGCGCGCCACCCAGCTCCAGACGGAGCTCGACGACCTGCGCGACGAAGTCATTTACCTGAAGGTCAAGCTTCGCAAGGAACGGTCGCTCACGCGTACTGAGTACGCGGACGTGCGCGATCGCATCGAGGACCTCCGCACACGCGCGCGTGACGACAGGTTCAGCACCTACGCGCCTCCGGCTCCTTCGCAACCGGCCACGCGCGGCACCGCCGGCACGGGCGCCACGACCACTTCGGCGCGCGGAGCGCTCGAGATTCCGTCGGGCACCGAAATCGACGTGCGGCTGTCGAACAACCTGAATTCGGGCACGGCGCAGGTTGAGGATCGGTTCGAGGGGACGACGCTCGTCGATGTGAACGTGAACGGCCGGACGGCCATTCCGGCCGGGTCGGTCATGCGCGGCGTCGTGACGGCCGTCGAGCCGGCCACGCGCACGAACCGCACGGCGCGCATGACCGTCAGCTTCGACCAGGTGACCGTCAACGGCCGCGCCTATCCGATGCGCGGCACCGTCACGCAGGCGATTGAAGGCGAGGGGATCAAGGGCGAGACCGCGCGGATCGGCACCGGCGCCGGCGTCGGCGCGATCATCGGCGGCATCCTCGGCGGCTTCAAGGGAGCGCTCGCCGGCATCCTGATCGGGGCGGGCGGCACCATCGCCGCCACCGAGGGCAAGGAAGTCGAGCTGCCGCAGGGCTCCGTGCTCCGCGTGCGCATCGACTCGCCGTTCCAGGTCACCAACGCTCGCTGAAACAGCAAACACGAAGGGCACGAAGGGCTCGAAGGACACGAAGGAACCTATTGGGTTTCGTAACTTCGCGGCCTTCGTCCTCTTCGTGTGCTTCGTGTTTGTTGTCGTTTAGATGTGGCGAGCGACTTCCTTCATAGCGGCGCGCGCGGCGGCGATCGTCTGCGTGATATGGCGGTCGGTATGCGCCGCCGACAGGAACCACGCCTCGAACTGCGACGGCGGCAGGTAAATCCCTCTCGACAGCATCCCCCTGAAGAACGTGGCATACGCGCCCGTGTTGGCGCTCAAGGCGGACTCATAATCGCGCACGGGCGAGGACGTGAAGAACGGCGTCACCATCGACGCGAACGCATTGACCTGCAGCCGCACACCGGCGCCCCGCGCCGCGTCGGCGAACCC
>Ga0209640_10004525_pt1 | contig 12171 bp, 12 predicted proteins | sample RifCSP10_1_FD_184018 | JGI IMG/M metagenome (GOLD analysis project Ga0209640, IMG submission 184018) | Soil microbial communities from Rifle, Colorado - Rifle CSP2_sed 10_1 (SPAdes) (version 2) | ecosystem: Environmental > Terrestrial > Deep subsurface > Rock core/Sediment | place: Rifle... | reverse complement strand
ACTTCGTGGCGAACGCTCGTCTCGCAGGCGCCACCCCTCTGTGGGAATGGATCGGGGAGGAGGCGGCGACCGTCTTCAGCTACTAGATCTCACGCACGCTACCGCAGCCCTCGGCGCCGTCCTGTGGTGGCAACCGGTGGTTCTTTAGGAGACATTCCCGCACACTCGCGCATTCAGGTGACGCCTCGCGCGAGACAGACCAGGCCCGTCCCGTAACGCACCCTGTCGACCCCCCTTCCAGTACCAGCGGAGTTTCGTTCGAGACGGATCCGCTAGAGACGGGTGCGAGGGAGAAGGGCCCTGCCGAGCAAGCTCGGCCCGGTTGCGCTCATACGCGCGGACGGCAGCCTCCGCCTCCGGCGAATAGTCGCCGCCTTCGTAGTCGGCCTTCGAGGCCGCGAAATGTTCAGTGACGGTGCCAACGCGCATCGAAGAAGATAAGACTGGTTTGGTGAGCGAACGGCGCCTCAGAGTCGGACTCGTCACAGAGCCGACAGGCATCGACGACCCGTATAACCGCGGGGCCTACCTCGGGCTCGAGCGGGCCGTCCGAGAGTTGGGGATCAGAGGGCGAGTGTTGACACCGGCCCCGAAGGAAGGCTACGTCCCGAGCCTCTCACTTCTCGCGCGACAGAAGTACGACCTCGTCATCGGAGCAACCAACTTTGCCGCCCCCGCGATCGACAGAGTCGCCGCCGGGTTTCCCGAAACGAGGTTCGCGATCATCGACGTCGCCCACGACGATCTGGCTCATAGCCCGAAGAACGTCCTGGGCCTCGTGTTCAGCGAAGAGCAAGCCGGCTATCTGGCCGGCCACATGGCTGCGCTCGCGCTGACGCTCTCTCCCGGGGAGGAGGTGATCAGCTCGGTCGGCGGCCAGCGGGTGCCGTCGGTGGAGCGGTGGATTGCCGGCTACCAGGCAGGCGCGAGAGGAGCAAATCCTCGCGTCACGACGTTGAACACCTACACCGACGACTTCTTCGACCCCGTGAAAGGTAGGTCGGTCGCCCTGAGCCAGATCGCGAAGGGATCGCGAGTCGTGTTCCAGGTTGCCAGCGCCTGCGGCCTCGGGGCGCTGGAGGCGGCAAGCGAGCGTGGAATCTGGGGGATTGGAGTCGATGTCGACCAATCCCATCTGGGCCAGCACATACTGACGAGCGCGGTGAAGAGGATGGATGTGGCCGTCTTCGACACGATCGAGGAGCTCGCGCGCGGGACGCTCGAGACCGGCCGCACCTCCCGCTTCTCCCTCCGGAACCGCGGTGTCGGCCTCGGCACGATCAGCGCGGCGGTGCCCCGCTCGCTCAAGGCCGAGATCGAGGACGTCAGGGCCGAGATCGTCGCCGGGAAGATCATGATCGCGAGCTCGGTCACATAGCGCTCTCGCTCTGTATCGAAACCCAGATGTTCCCGTCCCAGGAGGCCACGTCCGTCGGCGCGTGGCCAACCGGGACGAGGCCTACCACCTGACCGTCCCGAGCATCGATCTGGACGACGGTGCCGTCGGCGTTGTTGGCTGCGCACACCACTCCATCCGTCGCGCACAGGCCCACCAGCCCTCTGCCGACCGGGGTCGTTTGGCTCACTGTCGCCGTGTCCGGGTTGATGCGCCAGACCTGGCCTCGCGAGTCGGAGACCCAGACAGCCTGCTTCCCAGTGGTCAACGCGACGGGGTACCCGATGGGCACCTCGGTCGTCGCTGTGTTCGTGTGCGGCTCGATGCGTAGGGCCCGCTCGGCGGTCGTCACCACCCAGAGTGCTTCCTCGCCGAGTGCCACGCCTACCGGTGCATGGCCGACGTCGATGATCGCGAAGGGCTCGTTCGTCGTCGGGTCGATGCGGAGCACATGGCGGGGACCCGCGGCGATCCAGACCGAATCGTCATCGGCGGCGACCGCGTAGGTCGGGTTCCAGGCGAGTTGGCTCGAGCCCCTCAGGTCGATCGTCGCGACGACGGCGTCGGCGCTGGGATCGATGCGCGAGACCGTGCCGTCGCTCCCGTTCGCCACCCAGACCGCATCGGTTGCGACCGCGAGGTCTATTGCCGGTGCTCCGATTCCGATCGTCCTGATGACTTCGTGGCGATCTGGATGGATGCGGGAGACCGTTCCATCGTCTGCGTTGGCGACCCAGACCGAGCCGTGCCCGATCGCGAGCGCGACAGGCCTGCGGCCCACGAGCACGTGGCCCACGACCCGGGAGCTCTGCGTGTCGATCACAGCGACCGAGTCGGGAGGAACCGCCGGCTGAGTCCGCGACGACGCTCGGCGACGCTCGGCGACAGCGGGTCGTTCGACTCCGGCGACTACCGGCGACTCGAGCGAAGGATCGTGGTTGAGGATTGCTCTCTCGAGGCGTTGGAGCTCATCGTCCGGCTCGAGCCCGAGCTCCTCGTCCAGCAACCGCCGGCCCGAGCGGTAGACCTCGAGCGCGTCTGCCTGGCGGCCGCAGCGGTACAGGGCCAGCATCAGCTGGCCGCGGAGGCGCTCCCGTAGCGGGTGCCCGCGAACGAGCCCCTCGAGCTCGGGAACGAGCTGTGCGTGACGTCCGAGCGCGAAATCGGCGTCGATGCGCTGCTCGAGCGCGGCGAGCCTCTGCTCGCCCAGCCGCAGACTCGCGTCACGTGCAAACGGGGCATCGAGCTCGGCGAGGGGAGTGCCTCGCCAGAGCCCCAGCGCCTCGGACAGCAGCTCGGACGCCTCGACCGAGGACGAACGCTGTGCCTCCGCCACCCATCGCTCGAAGCGCTCGAGGTCGAGCTCGGCGTCGTGAAGTCGGATCAGGTACCCGGGCGCCTGGGTGACGATCACGTCAGGTCCGAGGGCCTTTCGCAGCTGCGACACGTGAACCTGGATCGCAGTCGCCGCGGTGTCGGGCGGCTGGCCACCCCACAGCTCGTCGATAAGCCGGTCGCGTGACACCACCTGGTTCGGGTGGAGAAGCAGGAAGGCGAGGAGGCTTCGCTGCTTTGAGCCCCCAAGCTTCACGAGCCGGCCCTGGTCTACGACCTCGAGCGGTCCAAGGATGTGGAACTCCATGCGCTCTTGGCCCTCCTTTAGCGAGACGTTAGGACGGCTACCAGTGGTCTTTTAGCCCCTTGAGGTCTCGTGTGCAAAGACCGCATGAGGCGGTCGAGACCGAAGGGAGACGAAATGAACCTCCTCCGCACCATCTTCCTCGTTACGGCCGTGGCCGCGGCGGTCGCAGTCGCGCCGGTCGCACTGGCAGGCAATCCGACCCCAGCCGAGCTGAAGGCGCTCGAGATTCGCGGCGAAGCACTCAATCAGGCATGCCTCGATCCGACGCACTCCCGCGATGCGTTCCGGGCCTTGTGCACGTATGCGGGCGCGCAGAATCAGCCGACCCCTGCCGAGCTGAAGGCGCTCGAGATTCGCGGCAAAGCACTCACTCAGGCGTGCCTCGATCCGACGCACTCCCGCGAAGCCTTCCGGGCGTTGTGCACCTATACGGGCGCGCAGAATCAGCCGACCCGGGCCGAGGTGCCGAGCTCGAGCGGGTTCGACTGGCGCGACTTCGGCATCGGGGCCGGGGCGATGCTCGGCCTGGCTCTGCTCCTCGGAGGCACCGCGGCAGCCGTGCACTACGGACGTAGGAGCAGCGTGCAGCCACGAACGGTCTCGTAGCTGCGACTCACCGAGATCCGGCCGGGGCGCCTCCTCCTTACCGCCCCGGCCGATCGCGGGCGCACTTCTCCCTCGCCCCCGTCTCTAACGGATCCGTCTCGAACGAAACTCCTCTGCTACTGGAAGAGGGGGGTCGACGTTGCGTTGAGGGGGAATCGAGTACGACTCCACCGTGGACATATCGTGTCACTCGCCCGAGGAGTGCGCCCGTTCCATCCTTGCAGCACTTGTGCGGTGACCCCACTCAAGGAACATTTCCGCATACTCGGGCAGGCAGCGATCCCCTCTTCAGAGAAGCGAGTTAGCAGGCTGCACAGCAGGTCTCGCCGCGCCAGCTCATGAGCCCTTCTCGGATCGCGAGCGCGGCGATCGCCAGGGCGGCGATCGGGTCGAGCCACCACCACCCGAAGAGGGCGTTGCCGAGCAAGCCCGCCAGTACGGCCAACGAGAGGTAGCCGCAAAGGACGTTCTGTGTACCCTCGCCGTGCGTCGCGCCCGAGCCGAGCTGGTGCGCGAGTCGCTGCTTCGCGCGACCGAGGAGCGGCATCCCGATCGCACTTGTGGTCACGAGAGAGATGCCGACCAGGCTCGTGTCGGGGTGGCTGTCGTTCACGAGCTTCTTGATCGCCTCGTAGGTCACGTAAGGGGCGAGGATGAAGAACTGGACCGCAACGATCTGATGCGCGCGTTTCTCTGCCTTTCGTGAGTGCATTCGCGAGCCCGTAAAGCGCCACACGATCACCACGCTTGCGAATCCCTCGATGAATGCGTTGATGCCGAACCCGGTAAGCGCGATCGAACCGGCGACGACACCGGTCGCGATGCCGACAAGGCCTTCGGTTCCCATCCACGCGAGCGACATCCACGAGAGCAGCCGTGCCTTACGTGCCGCGCGTAGCCACTCCTCGCGAGGCGCCGGCTGCGCTTGGCCGACGAGCTGAAGGTCGCGCACCGTGGTGCTCACGCGGGCACCCGACCCAAGAGCACCGCATAGAGCAACGCCTTGCCCTCGTCCGTCAGGGCGAACATCACAAGCTTTCCGTCACGACGAGACTCGACAAGCCCTTGCGTGCGTAGAGCGCTCATGTGGTGCGAGACGAGGTTCTGTGCCCGGCCTGAGATCCAGGCAAGGTCACAGCCGCACAGCTCGCCGGCTTCGGCAAGTGCCACAGCGAGCCCGAGTCTCGTCGGGTCGCCGAGGCCACGGGCCCGTTCGGCTGCTTCTCGGAGCTCAGCGTCCCTTTCCAGCGCGATCGAGCGGAGCCTCTCGGCTGCGTCAAGATCCAGGCATAGAAGATCGCAACGGTCATCGCGCATGCCGCGTCATTCTAACGACGGTTGATTCGTTCGCTGCGCTGCGGGTATCTACCGACTCGGTTGGGCGCCACGCCCCGATTGCGACTCCAGGGCGAGAGGGCATACTCGGACTACGACAACACGTCCGTCGAGGTAGCGAATATGAAGGGTGTTCGCATCGGAAACCGGGGCATCCTCTTGGTGACCGTTCTCATCCTTTGGTCGGTCATCGCGATCGCAGCGCTCGTGATGGCCGCTTGGGCGGATCCTCCATCTGTCGCGTGGATCGGACTCGCGATCCCCGTCCTCGTCGCAACAGCGCTCTCCGCTGCCGCGTACGTCCTGCTCGAACACGAAAGGCCGCGAGCTGGTCTTCCCATGCGAGAACGTGCAGTTCCCTCGTCCGCGTTGCATCGACTCCTCGTTATCGCGAACGCGACTCTTCAAGGGCCGACATTGCCCGACGAGGTGCGCCGTCGTGCAGCCGAGAAGCCAACTGAAGTGCTCGTCGTCGCGCCTGCGCTCTCTGGTGCTGTCGCGCATTGGACAAATGCCGACCACACAGCACGGGCGACAGCTGGGAGTCGGCTCCGAGCGACATGCGCAACTCTGCGAGATCTCGGCGTGGTCGCCAACGGGAGGGTCGGGGTCGACGATCCGTTGCGCGCGGTCGAGGATGCGCTGCGCACGTTCGCCGCCGACGAGATCATCGTCTCGACGCATCCGCCTGGCAGGTCGAATTGGCTCGAAGACGACGTCGTGGAGAAGCTACGCGACTTCTACGACATCCCGATCGTGCACATCGCCGTTGATCACGAGCACGAGAGCGGTCGCTCGCCCGAGACCGTGCCTCGCGTGACGTAGCAACCCGCGGCGGCCACCACATCTGCTCCGAGCAGGCGGTTCGAGCCGAGCGACATTCCGGATCACTAGCCCAAGGCAGAGACGCCTCCACCGATGGTGTGGCGGCCACGATCGGCGCGACTTGGAGGGGCTCGGACGAGCTTAGGCCGGCGCCGGAACAGTGGCGCGACGCCGCTCGTGGACGAGCAGCCCGACTCCCGCAACGAGAAGCCAGAGAAGGGCCGGTGCCCAGCTGAGGAATGGCGCGAACGTGAGAAGCGTGAATAGTCCAGTGAACACGGCGCTCACCCAGCCCAACCAACGCGGGAACACGGCGTCGTGCAAGGAAGCGATCGCCACACCGGCCGTCACCAGCCCCAGGACAACCCAGCCGATGTAGCCGAGGCTGTCCGCGATCGTGTACATGGCCACCACGGTCGAGGGCGCGCGATTCTCCTCCGCCGCACCGGCCAGGACAAGGCTGAACGAGTAGCCGACGAATGTCGTCGCAACCGTAGCGCCGCCTCCGATTGCGATAAGCGCGGCTGCGAAGGATTGTGGCGCTCTGCTGCTCACCGAGTGAACGAGACCGGCGACGAAGACCGCGACGAAGGCCAGGCCGAGCACCGTCAGGCCGTATCCGATGAAGAGATCCACGACTCGCTCGTCGATGTAGCTCACGGTGTCGGCACTTGGCGTCGCCTGCAAGTCCTCGGTGAGATTGGGGGTGTCAACGAGGCTGCGGGCCTCGATGAGGACGACGGCAACAACCGCCGAGAGAGACCACCAGCGCACCCGGCGACTCTACGGAGTACGTCGGACAACTTGACTCAGCAGTCGATCCCTCAAGCGACATTCCCGCACGCTTGCGCAGGCCGGCGAGTTGTTCCTTGCTGAGTCGATTGAGAATCTCACGCAGACTCGATCCCACGACAGCGACCTGCCGCGAGACTTTGCCGGGAGGTCGACCGAGACTGTGCTATCGAAAACTTAGGCGCTTCTTAGCGGCCATTCAGTTCACGTTCATCGGGTCCAAGTCTGATTGGGCTCGATGTTCTACGTCACGTACATGCTCTCCGAGTTGCGGCGGCGTCTTGGGCGCACGATCCTGACTGCCCTCGGACTCGGCATCGGAGTCGGCCTCGTCGTCACGGTCACGGCTCTCTCGAACGGGCTCGATGAGGCTCAGGCGAAGATTCTCGAGCCACTCACCGGCGTCGGTACCGACATGTCCGTCTCGCGACCCATCGAAGTGTCGGCGCCGGGAAGTGGACAGGGCAACGGGCCCTTCGGTCAGCTCTCGGACGAGGAGCGCGAGCAGCTCCGAGAGGAGAACGGTGGAGGGCGGTTCGGCCTCCGGAATCTGGGCGAGCCTGGTAGCAAGTTCTCGCGGGACACCTTCGTCTCGACGGCGCAGCTCTCCATGCCCGAGGCCGACGTTTCCACGATCGCGGATATCGACGGCGTTCAGGCGACGGCCGGCGGACTCACGCTCAATTCGCTGCACATCGAGGGCACCGTTCCCGAGCAGACACAGCAGCCTGGAGAGTTCGGGCCGCCGCAGGCTGGGGCTGGTCCGCGAAACATCGACGCGTCCTCGATCAGCGTTTCCGGTGTTGACCCGCGCGTTACGGAACTCGGTGCTGTGACTCCGGGCGAGATCACCTCGGGGCGCTACTTCGGAGCCGGTGCTGGCGCCCAAGCGATCCTCAACGAGAGCTACGCGAGCCGGCAAGGTCTCGCGCTCGGAGACACGGTGAAGCTCGCCGGGAAGAGCTTCACCGTCACTGGAGTCGCGAAGACACCGCTCGGCGGTCAGTCGTCGGACATCTACATCAAGCTCGCCCAACTCCAGAAGCTCTCGGGGCGGAAAGGGCGAGTCAACACGATCTACGTGCGCGCCGACAGCGCGAGCGATGTGCCGGCGGTGTCGGCAGAGATTGAGCAGAGCGTCGGCGGCGCTTCCGTCACGACTGCGTCCGATCTTGCAGAACGCGTATCCGGCACGCTCGTGGACGCCAAGAATCTCGCGGGAAAGCTCGGTAGCGCGCTCAGCATCGTCGCGCTTCTTTCAGCCTTTCTCATTGCGACGCTCCTCACGCTCTCGTCGGTCTCGAAGCGGATTCGCGAGCTCGGGACGCTCAAGGCACTCGGCTGGTCGCAGTGGCTTGTCGTTCGGCAGGTGACTGGCGAGTCGCTCGTCCAGGGACTGCTCGGCGGAGCGGTCGGGGTCCTCATCGGGCTCGCCGGAGCTGCAGCGATCGCCGGTCTGGCGCCGTCACTCAAGGCGACGGTCGCCACCGCGAACCAGGGCCTCGGATTCTTTCCTGGGCCGTTCGGACAGGGGGCGGTCGAGGGCACGACGACGAGTGTCGCGCTGGGCGCCCCGGTGAGCCTGACGCTCATAGTCGCGGCGGTCGGCCTGGCCGTACTCGGCGGGCTCCTCGCGGGAGCCGTCGGAAGCCTTCGCGCGGCGCGACTGCGCCCCGCCGATGCCCTACGTCACATCGACTGAGAGAGACGAGACCATGAACACACTGACAGGAGACGTGAAACCTGCCTACGAGCTGCGCACCGTCTCCAAGACCTACAGCCTGGGAGGCGGTCAGGTCCACGCCGTCCGCGAGCTCGACCTGACGATCGACGCCGGCGACGCGGTCGCCGTCGTCGGGCCGAGTGGCTCGGGCAAGACGACACTGCTCCAACTTCTAGGAGGGCTCGATCGCCCGACGGTGGGCAGCGTTCTCTTCGAGGGCCGGGACATGGCCGCGATGGCCGACGGCGAGCTCAGTCTCCTCAGGCGGCGAACAATCGGCTTCGTCTTCCAGCAGTTCAATCTCATCCCGACGCTCACAGCTGCCCAGAACGTCGAGGTCGCCCTCGCGCCGGCTCGGATGAAGGCGTCCACGCGGCGCGAGAAGGTTCAAGAACTGCTGGACTCTGCCGGCCTCGGAGCCCGCGGTGAGCACGTGCCGAGCAAGCTCTCCGGCGGCGAGCAGCAGCGCGTCGCGATTGCGCGAGCGCTTGCGAATGAGCCGCACGTCCTGCTCGCCGACGAGCCGACGGGGAACCTCGACACGACGACCGGCGCCGAGATCCTCGGCCTTCTCATGTCGCTCTCGCGAGCCGGTCGGACGGTCATCGTCGTGACGCACGACTCAGCGGTGGCTGCGCGTGCAAGGCACGTCATTCGTATGCAGGACGGTCGCTTGGCGGATCGGTCGGTCGGTGCAGGCCATGTCCCCGCCGCGCATCCGGTTGCAACGACCGGCTAGGACCTCCCAGCTCAAGAGACATTCCCGCACATTCGCACACCCTGCTCGCCTCTCACCGGACGTGCAGGATTTCGGTACGCTCGAGGGGCTACCACCCGACCAGTTCATGGCCGGGTTTCTGCGACTGCAGCTCGCGCCCGGTGTTGAGCCTCCGCCGCCCCCCGACGGTCCACCACACCGTGGATGGCCAGGCGCCCCGCAGGTCTACGCGCCTTCATCGACGCGTGCGACCGAGGTGATCTCGACACCGAAGCGCTCCGCGCGTTCGATCGGCCGGTCTTCGTCGCACTCGGTGGCCGCAGCAACCCCGACTACTACGGCCGTATGGCGGAGCGGCTAGCCACGATCTTCCCGGACTTCACGATCGAGACGTTCCCCGAGCGCCACCACTTCGACCCGCCCCATCGCATCGAGCCCGAGCGCCTCGCCAACTCGCTGCTCGCGACTGGCGGCGCGCCGAGTCATAGACGGGTTTCTCCCGAGGATCCGCGACGGACTGATCAGCGTCATCTTCGAGGGACATTGTGAACACTCGCGCAGGCAACGCGATACGTCCGGGCGCGATCCCCCGCCCCCCGGACCCCCTCAGAGCCTCTCGATGATCCCTGCCAGGCCGCGGTGGTGTTCTTTGTGGCTACGCGCGATAGAAGTGGTTACGATCGTTTCATGCCAGAGCTGCAGCTGGCGGCGGCTGACCGGGGCTCCCTCGTTCTTGCGGACATCTCTGGGTATACGAGCTACCTGCTCGGGACAGAGCTCGAGCACGCGCAGGACGTGCTCTCGGACCTCATGGCTGTGGTTGTCTCGAACCTGCAGCCGGCGCTCACGGTGAGCAAGCTCGAGGGCGACGCGGTCTTCGCCTACGCGCTCGAGGGAGCATGCTGCGCCTCGACGCTCCTCGACACGATCGAGCAGTCGTACTTCGCGTTCCGATCGCGGCAGCGAGACATCGATCACTCGACGTCTTGCACGTGCGATGCGTGTAAGCGGATTCCCACGCTCGACCTCAAGTTCATCGCCCACTACGGAAGCTTCGTTCGCCGCGAGCTCGCGGGGAACGAGGAACTGACGGGACGGGATGTGATCGTTCTTCACCGCCTCTCGAAGAACTCCGCGGCCGATGCCTTAGGGACGACGGGATACGCCCTGCTGACGGACACCTGCGTGGACGCACTCGGCCTCGACCCGGTTGCGCTGGGGATGCAACCGCATGTCGAGCGCTACGACGATGTCGGGGAGATCCCCTGCTGCCTCGAGCACCTTGGCGAGCGCTGGCGGGTCGAGACCGAGCGCGAGCGCTCGTTCGTCTCAGCGGACGATGCCGCCTTCGACGTCGCCTTGACGCTGCCGGTCGACCAGGTGACGGCATGGGACTGGCTCACGTCTCCTGCGAGGAGAGCCGTCTGGCAGGCCGACAGACTCGACATCGTCACTCCCGGCGGGCGCGAGGGCGCCGGCGTCACGAATCACTGCATGCACGGCGAGCACGTCATCGTCGAGCACGTAGTCGACTGGCGTCCGTTCGACTACTTCACCGTGACCTACGACTTCCCAGGTATCGAGCACATGCGCTTTACGACCGAGCTGGAAGCGAGCGGCGACGAGACCGAGGTGCACTGCCGCGGCGAAACGCTCACCGGTGACGGGCTGGCCGCGTGGGAGAGTCAGGCTCCCACGCTCATGGCGAATCGCGAGGCGTTCTGGGTCGCGCTCCTCGAGGCAGTTGTGCGCGAGACGTCGCCCGCTGCGAGCACCGGCTGAGGGTGGGGCTTCCCGGGTTGCGCGCGCCTACCGCGGCGCGTGGCTCAAGGGACATTCCCGCACACTCCGGCACTCAGGCGCCGCCCGGTTCGTGAAGGTCGGGAGCGGACCGGCGTCACGCTGGCACAACACGAGGGGAACGGACTGGGAAGCGATACACGGCCCGGCGACGGTCGAGCCGGAGGAGAAAGAACTACGCCCGGAGGGAGATCGAGCCGGAGGAAGCCGCAGGACACGATCACCTCTCGCCCGACCTCGTCCGCTTACGGAGGGGTGCTCTGCGAGGTGCAGCGGTGCTCGTAGTACCGTAAGCAGCACCCTGAGCTCCACGTCCTCACCGAGCCTCGCGAGTGGCCCGCTCGTCCTTGCCGACATCAGCGGCTACACGTCGTTCCTCCAGACGGTGGCCTTCGCGCATCGAGACGATGCGTTCGCAGACGGCCGTGTCCCCGAGGCGTACGAGATCCTCTCGGGCCTGCTGGATGGGATCGTCGAGCGCCTCGTGCCGCCGTTCACGCTGTCGAAGCTCGAGGGAGACGCGGTCTTCGCCTACTCGGACGACTCGACGTCCATCCCCCGGGGGCAGGAGACTCTCGACTGCCTCGGCAAGTGCTACGCGGACTTCCGCCATCGAGTCGACAACGTGTACGCCGTCTCGACGTGCTGGTGCGACGCGTGCTCGGGGATCGACCGGCTCGACCTCAAGTTCGTACTGCACGCAGGTTCGTTCGTGATCCAGGACATCGCCGGACAGCGCGAGCTCGTCGGCCCGCAAGTCGTCCTTGCTCATCGACTGCTCAAGTCCCGGGCGGCGGACCTCGTCGGCCACAACGGGTACGTGCTCGTGACCGATGCGGCAGCCGATGCGCTCGACATCCCGAGCGAGGACGCCGCCCAGCTGTCGGAGACGCACGACGACGAGCACGTGAGCGCGCACGTCTTCGCGTTGCGGTAGGAGCGAGCCGACCTTAGGAGGACCGGCCGAGCTCGACGATCAGGCGTTGGGGTGCGTGGCGCCGCCGTGCACGAGGCCGCACGGATCATGGCCGCCGCGGCTCCAGACGAGATCTTGTGTCGGAATCCGTTCCGGCACTGGTGTCCAGTGTCGGTCTCGTCTTCGCGCCGCGCGGAGAATACGAGCTCAACGGATTCGGCGCGCGCACCCTTCTTGCATACACGGATGGAGCGCGCCTCGGGTAAACACTCAAGGGACATTCCCGCACGCTCGCGCACCACACGTTGCTATCGCCCGCGGGAGCAAGAAAATGCCCAGCCTGCGGTGACACGCAGCAGTCGAGGACGGGCTAGCCTACTGTCCCCTCTGCGGGAGTGACCACGTGAAGACCACCACC
>Ga0209640_10004524_pt1 | contig 12173 bp, 11 predicted proteins | sample RifCSP10_1_FD_184018 | JGI IMG/M metagenome (GOLD analysis project Ga0209640, IMG submission 184018) | Soil microbial communities from Rifle, Colorado - Rifle CSP2_sed 10_1 (SPAdes) (version 2) | ecosystem: Environmental > Terrestrial > Deep subsurface > Rock core/Sediment | place: Rifle... | reverse complement strand
CTCTCCGTTCGCCTTAAAAATGACCACCTGAACGTTCGGATCTTCCTCGGCGACTCGACAATACTCAACAATCGACTTCACCATCTCGCGGTTGACCGCGTTCAACGACTCCGGCCGATTCAAGGTTACCCAAGCGATCTTGCCTTTAACTTCGTACAGCACCTTGTGATCTTCCACTGGACTCCTATGAAATTACTTGTTCAAGCCGTTCAACATGTTCAAATCGTTCAAGCCGTCTAAAGTCCGGCGCGCGGGTTGCATTTCTGATGGTTCGAACGATTGGAACGGCTTGAACTTTTGAACTGCGGCTATTTTCCCTTCCACACCGGCGCGCGCTTCTCGGCGAATGCGCGCGGCCCTTCCTTGCTGTCTTCCGTGGCGCCGATCAGCGCCGACAAATCCGATTCCAACCGGAATCCTTCATCAAGCGACAATTCGACGCCTTTCCTGATCGCTTCCTTTATAAATAGAACCGACAGCGGCGCGCCTTTGAGGATCCTGTTCGCCAAATCTTCGGCTGCTTTCATGACCTCTGCAGCCGGCACGGCGATGTTCACCAGGCCCAGGTTTTTTGCTTCGCCGCCGCTGACGTTGTCGCCGGTCAAACAAATCTCCAGCGCTTTGGCGACACCGACGGCGCGCGCCAATCTTTGAGTGCCACCCGCGCCCGGAATCAAGCCGCGTTTCACTTCCGCCAATCCGAGCTTGGCATCTTCAGCCGCGACCCGCAGGTCGCAGGCGAGGGCGAATTCCAGGCCACCGCCGACGCAGTAACCGCGGATCGCCGCGATCGTCGGCTTGGTAATCGCCGCAACGGCGCGCGTCTGAGTATGAATGGTCGCGGAAAGCTTCTGGGCGCGCCGCTCGATCGGCGAAAATACGGTCTCTGCCCGCTCTTTCAAATCCATGCCGGCGGAAAACGCCTTTTCGCCCGCCCCGGTGAAGATCGCGATTCGAATTGCGCTGTCCTCTTCTATCTCTGCGCACGCTTCGATCAGCTCCCGGGCCATCTGCCGATTGACGGCGTTCAACGACTCCGGCCGGTTAAAGGTTACAAAGGCAATCTGACCGCGCGTGTCAAACAGTATCGTTTGAAAATCCATCTAAGATTCCTTCCCCGTTAGGCATCTGTCGGGCGATTGCACCTCCCCCGGCGATAAGCAGCTTCTTCGGCTGTGCCCCAGAAAACCGGTGCAGGGGGGAAAGGATGCGACACAGCCTTCTTAAATGGGCAAATGAAGGACGCCGTGCATCGCTCCCGATAACTTATCGTCCTCTCGCCTTCCTTTCCTGCGCCAGCTGCTCCAGAAAAGACAAATCCAACAGCTCACTCACGTTCAATTTCATCCCGGCCAGGTTTTTGTCGTTGGCAATCACGTTCTCCATCGCCTTGGCCGTGACAATCGGCAGTCCCGGCGTCACTTGACTATAGACTCTGCGGGTTTCTTCCAGCTCCTCGATCACGTTGGAGCGATAGTATTCCCCGAGATATTTAAGGACGCGGTCTTTGTTTTTGTCGTCGCGATAAAAATCCATGCCATCCGCCAACCCGCGCATGAAGTTCATGACCGTCTCTCGTTCCCCGCGGATGAAGGATCGCGTGGTCACCGGTCCGGCAATCGTATATTCGAAATCCTCCTTTGAGAAATCGATAAACGTTGGGTAACCCGCTTTGCGCGCCTTAAGGGTAAACGGAGATTGAAGCACGGTCGCATGAACTTGCCCCGTCGTCAGCGCCGTCCAACGGTCGCCCTGCCCGCCGATGCCAACGATCTGCACATCCTTATCAGGAGTTAGACCAAGGCGCCGCGCGGCCAGCCGGGCAATAAAATCCGTGCTCGATCCGAGTTGGCTAACTCCGATTCTCTTGCCCTTGAGATCCTCGGGTCGCTTAATCGAAGGATGAGCGGCCAAAATGTAATCCAGGCGATTGCCGACTGCGCCTATAAACTGAAACTCCTTGGCGCCTTGGGCCCACGCCGCCACTACAGTGGAAGCCCCTTGCAGTTGTAGCAGCAGGGCACCGGAGAGCGCGGCCTGAATCCCCATGAGCCCGCCCCTGATATAGATCGGTTCAAGCTTCAAGCCATGCTTTTCGAATGAGCCCGAACGGTACGCAACCCAAAAGTAACTGGACGAACCGCCCAACGGGTAGCCGACTTTAAGCTCGCGCAGAGGTTTGGTCTGGGGAGAAGCCGCCGACGGCAGTTGAAGGACTAACAGCGCAATGCAGGCGACAATGATTTTCTTGCAGCCTCCAGCTGCTATTTTTGGATTTTGGATTTTCGATTTTGGATTATCGGATAAGACGTTCTTCCAGTATGATCGATTCATCCCATTCTCCTTTTCCAATTTTTTCCAATCTAAAATCAAAAACGCGAATCCAAAAATGCTCAGGCCAACTCGAAGCACGGCAGTTTGATCGCCGGATCGTGGGTCGATTGGAAAACCGCTCGAACACGGTCGCCGGTTTTCACTTTCTCTTTCGACTCGCCGACCAACTTGCTTTCGATGATCACGCCTTCGTCCAAGATCACGTTGATATAGTAAATGGGAACTTCGTCTTTGAACGCCGGATTGCGCGGCACCCGCACCAGAGTGAAGCTGTGAATCTTGCCGGTGCCTTTCGACTCGACCCAATCAAGCTCGCCGAAACAATCGACGCAGGCGACGCGCGGAAAAAACTGCAGCTTGCCGCAGCTCTTGCATTTTTGCAGCAAAAATTTTCCGTGCGCCGCGCCTTGCCAAAAAGGCTCATCGACTTTATTGACTTTGGGAATACTTTTCTGGGGCATTCTGGCTTCGGCCATTACTTTCTCCTTTCCATGACCAGCGCCGCCGTCGTACCGAGATTGCGGCCATAGTTGAGCCAACCGATTCCTGTAACCAGAGCACGCTCGGCTTTCTTAACTTGATGGCCATCGGCTTCGCCACGCAGTTGGCGCAGCGCCTCGACGATGTGAAGATAGCCGCCCGCCAAGCCAGCCTGCCCGACCGACAATTCGCCGCCGCCGGTATTGACGGGGAAATCGCCTTTGTAAGTCAGATCATGGGCGTCGACGAATTTCCCGCCTTCGCCTTTTTTGCAGAATCCCAGGTCCTCGATCTGAATCATGACCGCGATCGGGTAGTCGTCGTAGATTTCCACCAGATCGATATCGGAATGCTTGACCTCGCTGAAAATGCGCTCGCCGACGACCTTCTGGCCGAAGGTGGTCTTGTCGGGCAACATGTTCGCCACTTGGTAATGGGAAATCTCCGCGTCGGTGACCAGGTAGACTAACTTTTCGGTGATTTGCTTCGCCTTCTCCTCGGATGCCAACACCACGCACTCGGCCCCGGAGCACGGCATCACGCAGTCGAACAGTCGAATCGGATCTGAAATCATCCGCGAAGTTAAATAGTCCTGCAGGGTCATCGGTTCGCGAAACAGCGCTTGCGGATTGTTGAGCGCGTTTTCGCGTTGCGCGACGGCGATCTTGCCGATCTGTTCGAGCGTCGTACCGTAGTTTTCCATGTGCAGCCGCTGGATCAGCGCCATCAGACTATTCGGCCCACCGTAACCGTAAACGTCGACGAAATTGCCGCGCTGATATTCCAATTGGCGCTGGGTCGGGACGCTCTTATCGAAGGAGTTGCCGCCGACTAAAAGCGCGACGTCGAGGTGGCCGCACTCGATCGCATCCGCTGCGCGCCGGACGCTCATCACGCCGCCGGCGCCGCCATAATCGCCGTTCAACACCCAGTCGACTTCCAAGCCCAACTGCTCGGCCACGTGCGGCGAGTAGTCGGGACTCGCTTGCGTCGTGATTGAAAATCCGCGGATGGCTTTTTTATTAAGGCCCGTCTGGCGCAGCGCACCACGTATCGCATCGGCGTAATAGGAAAGCGCAGATGCTTCGGACTTGCGCGAATACTCGGTCGAGCCGTACCCGACAAAACAAACTTTTTTTCGCCTCATCATCGCTCCTTTGCGGTCGCCGGTATATGGCGTGGACAAAAGACAATCGTAGCGGCGCGGCGCCCGTGCCTACGGCTCGCGGCGCGCCTCAGGCCTCGATAAATCTTTCTCCCCGCGCCCGATCCAACTCGTGCTCCTGACCCCAGAGCAAGCGCATCAGGCGCGCCTCCCGGTAAAATCCTTCGAAGGGAAGTTCCTTGCACACGCCGTAGCCGCCGTGTATTTGAATCGCCGTATCGGCGGCTTGGAACGCCATCTTCGATGCGCGCTTCTTAGCCAGCGCCGCTTCTTCGAAATAACTCAATTCCTGATCGGCCCGCCAAGCAGCTTCTAGAGTGAGCCAAGTCGACGTGCGTATTTCAATGGAAAGGTCCGCCAGCATCCATTGAATCGCTTGGCGCTGCGCCAGCGGCCGACCGAAAGTCACCCGGTTGCGCGCATGTTCAATGGAGGCGGCCAAGCAGCGCAGGCCGATGCCCAACGAGCGCGCGGCGATATTCAATTGCTCGGATGCGATAACAGCGCCCGCCTCGTATTCGTAGCCAAGCAGTTGTTCGCTGGGAATTTTGCACTGCCGTAGCATGAGCCGCGCCACGATCCCGTCGGTCGTGAGATCGACTTCATCGCCGATGGTAACTCCCGGCATGTCTCGTTGAATAGCAAACAGCCCCAATCGCTGTGTGCCCTGCTCTCGGGCGGGAAACAAGAATAGATCCGCGCGCGGATTGGCAATAAAACTCGATGAATCGCGCAAGATACAGCCCTCCGGCTCCTCCCGGTAAAATGTTTGCAGGCGGCTGAGCTCGCCGGTCCTGTGCGCTTCTGCAAAGGCCAGTGCAAACGAGATCGTACCGTCGGCAAGAGGTTCCCCATATTTGGTTTCGAACAAGAACCGTGGGATCGAAACCGGTCGAAAGGGTAATACCGAGCGGCCGAACTCACGGTGAATCAATACCCGGGCGACCGCACTCGTGTTCGAGCCACCGAAATTTTCGGGTAACTCCAGACTCCACAGGCCCACCTGACGCGCCCGCTCTTTCAGCTCGATCCTGGCCTGCGGGTCAAGCTCGCGTCTTGCTGGGGCACCGGGCGGAAGAAACGGCGCTTGCTGTTTTAGATACGCGCCTTCGCGCGCAATCAGTTCCCTATCGACGAACTGTGCCGCAGTATCTTTGATCAGCTTCTCTTCTTCGGTGAGTTTGAGATCCATGGGAACGCCTCTTCTTGAACGCAAGCAGGTTCTAGGTCCAATCGTTCTAGGGCAATGCCAATGCCGCTGCGCCTTCCCGGAACAACTCTCGTTGAATAATATGCCGCTGGATTTCAGACGGTCCTTCGACAATTCTCGTTGCCCGCGCATGGCGGAATGTTCTGGCGAGCACGTGGTTCTTGTGCAGCCCCGACGGTCCGCAAACCTCCAAAGCAAAATCTGTCACTCGGTGTAGGAGTTCCGTGGCAAACAATTTCACGCTGGCTGCCTCGGAGCGCACATTCATTTTCTGATCGGCTTTCCAAGCGCCGAGGTACGTCAGCGTCCGTAGAGCTTCGATTTCGCCGAGAAAATGGCCGATTCGGCCGGCAAATCGGTCAGCAGCCTTCGGCTCATGCCGTACTAAATCGGCGACCACGCGGAGCACCCGCCGCGCTTGACCATGGGCGCGAATGCCGACTTGGAAGCGCCGGTTGCCCAGCCAGGCCTGATTGAGCGCCCAGCCATCGCCCACTTCTCCGAGCACCTGGGATTTGTGCACCCGGCAGTTTTCGAAAACCAATTCGCACGGTTCGGTCCCGGCAAGAGTTGCGATGCTGCGCGCCACTCGATAGCCCGGCGTACCGGTATCGACGAGAAAGCAGGTCACACCCTCGTGCCCTACCGTACCCGGCAACCGGGCGAAGAGTTGCACGAAGTCAGCGACGTCGGCAAAGGTCGGAAACATTTTCGTGCCGTTAATCAGGAAATCCTCGCCGTCAGGCGTCGCCGTCGTCTGCAACATCGAAGGGTCGGCGCCCGATGCGGGCTCGCTGAGACCGAAGGCCGAGGTCTTCTCGCCGCGGATGCAGGGCCAGAGATATTGGTCGATCTGCGCGCCTTTGCAGCTATAAAGGATATTCGACACGTGATTGCCGAACTCAAAAGGAATAGCGGTTTTCTCGAGCTCTTCGGTCACCGCGATCATGGCGACATTGCTGATCTCCGTGCCGCCGTATTGTTTCGGCACGTCGAGGCGCCACAATCCTTTGGCCTCGGCCTTTTTCTCAAGACTTTCCATGATGCCCAAGTAACGTTTGATCTCCGGGTCATCGCTCGATTTAACCCGGCTCTTCCAGCGGCTGCCTTCGAATATGTCCGGCGCGTTGGTGAATTCCGGCTCTAGCGGAACCAGCTCATCGCGCACGAACTCGGCGACAACCTTGCGCAGGTTTTCCTCATCGCTGGAAAGATGAAATTCCATGGCCGGCCAGTCCTTACATGTTCCTAATCAACGATCGAGCGCTCACAGACTTCACGGCAAGACAACGTCCCCTTATCACACCTCGCGCTCTCCGCGAAAGAGCGCGGCGACGTTGACCCACCCCTGATCTCTGTGCTAAGCGAAAAACCAACCCAACAACGGCTGGCACGCAAAGCGGCCCATTCGCATAGACTCGCGGGGAAAACTTTGCTACATTGCGCCGCTCTAGGGATGGCGAGGACCATCGCGGCACCGCCGGCAACCGGGCATTCGAAAGGAGTTTTCGTTGAAGATCACACCCGCAGCGTTATTTAGCTTTTGCGCTCTGGTTTTTTTCTGTGTGTTCGTCTATCTGGCGCAGGACTGGCGCCTTCAGGCGCGGCTTTATCCCTGGGCGATCGGCGTCCCGATGGTGATTCTCGCCCTCATTCAAGTCATCCTGGACTTAAGGGGTTTCAAAGCTAAACAATCGAGCGACGCAACGCCGATGGATTTTCAGTTCACCAAAGAGATCGATCCGGTAACAGCCAAAAAGCGAGCCATCATCATGTTTTCATGGCTGCTTGGATTCTGTGGATTGATTTGGCTTCTCGGTTTTCCCATCGGAATCCCCCTAATGATGTTCGCGTATCTGAAGTTCCAGGGCGGCGAGTCATGGGTTCTGTCGATCACGTTGACCGTCATCGCCTGGCTGTTCTTTTATGGCCTGTTCATTAAATTGCTCCACCTGCCGTTTCCGGAAGGATGGATCATCACCTGGCTTGGATTGGATTGAACGCGTCGCTTTGTCCGTCTCGGCTCGCCGCAATCTCTAGAAAACCGTGCCGCTCCCAGCGCCCGATCTTCGAAAACCGGATACATGCCAGCACAACTGAGGAGATTGAGATAACCCGCCGATAGGGGTTCTTGAAAAAAGGGCGCGCATGATTGATGAACCAGCCCGCGCTCATCGTCTAACAGTAAGGAAGGATTGGCCAATCGAATGTTTATCGCCAAGCGCGCGCCAGCGCGTTTTGACATACAGAAAAAGGAGGAACAAGACAGATGAGAAAAATCCTACTGGCAAGCCTTTTAATGGTCCTGGCCGCGGCGAATCTTCATGCCCAAGCCACCCCTTACTATCAGGGGAAACAGATCAGGGCCGTCGTCGGCTTTACGGCCGGCGGGTTCTACGACCGCTGGGCAAGATTGTTGGCTCGTCACCTGCCCAAGTACATTCCCGGCAAACCGGAAATGATCGTCCAAAATATGCCGGGTGCCGGCTCGGTGGTGGCCACCAATTACGTCTATGAGGTTGCGAAACCGGACGGCTTGACCCTGGGCTTTCCTAGCAGCGCGATCTACCTGGACCAACTGGTTGGCCGCACCGAAGCGAAGTTCGACATCCGAAAAATTAATTGGATTGGGTCGCCGGTCAAAGAGCCGGTGCTTCTTTATGTGCGAAGCGACAGCCCGTATAAAACTGTTGCGGATTTGAAAAATGCCAAAGAGCCGCCCAAATGCGGTGCGACCGGAACGGTGAGCACCGATTTCATCTTGGCGCGCTTGCTCGAAGAGACCATAGCAGGAATCAAGATTGAAACGGTGTTGGGATATCCCGGAGGGTCGGAAATCGATCTCGCCGTGGAGAGAGGCGAAGTCGTCTGCCGCGGCATGACGGCGTCACCGTTCCATGGCCGTGAACCGTTTCTTTCGTGGCAGAAAAAGAACTTTGTCCGAGTTTTGCTCTTTACCGGCGAAAAGCGCCACGAGAAGATGCCGAATGTTCCGACGCTCGACGAGATTTTCGATAAAGAGAAAGTTCCCGAATCCGGTCGACGGGTTGCCGACGTCATACTGGCTGCCGAGAAGTTCGGGCGCCCGATCATTGCCGGACCTGGAACCCCGGCCGAAGCGGTAAAGATTCTGCGCCAGGCCTTTAATCAGGTGATGAAAGATCCGGAGCTGCTGGCCGACGCCAAGAAAGGAAAGATGGATGTGGATCCTGCAAGCGGCGAAGAACTCCAGAAGCTGGCAAACCAGGTTTTGGAGCAGCCGCCTGAGGTCATGGCCCGCGTAAAAAAAATCCTGGGAAAGTAGCCGTTTGTCATTTTATTATAGTTGACCGCAAGAAAAACAATTGGAGGTGAAAAGCGTATGAAGATAGCCATTACCGTGTTTGCATCGTTTCTGCTCTGGTGCACGGCTGTTCAAGCCCAGGAACCCTTCTACAAAGGCAAGACCATCACCATCATCGTTGGCACCAAAGCGGGAGACGTTTACGACCTCTATCCAAGAATGCTGAGTGATTACTTCACGAAACATATCCCCGGCAACCCGAACGTGATCATTCAGAACGTACCTGGCGCGGCGTCGCTGATTGCCGCCAATCAGGTCTACAACGTCGCTAAGCCTGACGGGCTGACCATTGGAGCCATCTATCCAGCCCTCTACTTCGAGCAATTGATCAAACGACCGGAAGTCAAGTTCGACTGGAACAAGTTTGGTTGGATCGGCAGCACCGTCACTTCCAACCATCTCATGTATGTGCGCTCCGACACAAAGTACAAAACCTTCGCAGATGTCCACCAGTCACCGGTCGCACCCAAATGCGGAGCAACCGGAGTCACTTCCACCGGGTACTACATGCCGAAGTTGGTGCAAGAGGCCACCGGTGCAAAGTTTGACATCGTTTCAGGTTATGTGTCGGGCCAGGACATCGATTTAGCCGTAGAAAGAGGCGAGCTCCAGTGCCGCGCTTTTACCATTACGGCTTATTTCGCCCGCGAACCATTCATCACCTGGCGCAAGAAGGGTTTCGCTCACGTATTGTTCCAGACCGGTCAGAAACCCGATCGTAGGGTTAAAGATGCGCCGACGATTTATCAGCTGATGGACACGTATAAGACTTCTGCTGGTGTGAGAAGTCTGGCAAAAGTAATTTTGGCCTCCGGTGAATTCGGCCGGCCGCTGGTCACGCCTCCCGGCGTTCCTGTTGACCGTCTCAAAATCTTGCGCGATGCTTTCGACAAGTCGATAAACGACCCCGGCATCAAGGCGGATGCCGAGAAGCGCAGACTGGAGTTGGATCCTGCAAGCGGCGCAGAGCTTGAGTCACTGGCCAAGGAAGTCATGGCCTCGAGCCCCGATGTTGTTCAGAGGGTACAGAAGCTGCTGGGTAAATAGCCGCGAAAATCCATGCGAAGGCATTCGCAGGTAGCGCGGATGTCTTCGCGGCTTAGTGAGCGAAATGGGGTGTTGGAGTAGAGGAGTATTGGAGTATTGGGTTTCAATCCATTACTCCAGCACTCCACCACTCCAATGCTCCAAACGTCTACGTTGTGGCGAGGCGATCAAGCGCAACAGAGCATATGAGTTTTTTCAGCGCCTTTTGTAGAGATCAGCGTCCTTTACACCCCAACACTGCTTTGGTATGAGATTGAGGCGCCCTTTTGGGTGCTGTTTGATAGCAAGGAGGACAAGATGTATTCGGCTTTTATTACATTCGTGTTGTTCAGCCTGTGGAGTATCAGCGCCCACGCTCAGACGCCTTTCTACCAAGGGAAGACCATAACTTTCGTTGTCGCCGCCAAGGCCGGCGATGTTTACGATCTCTACCCGCGCCTGCTTGCGGAATTCTTGCCTAAACACATCCCGGGTAACCCGAATATTATTATTCAAAATGTTCCCGGCGCGGCCGGCTTGATTGGAACAAACCAGTTTTACAATACCGCCAAGCCCGACGGCTTGGCGTTGGGTGCAACTTATCCGGCGCTTTATTTTGAGCAGCTCGTCGGGCGGCCCGAAGTCAAATTCGACTGGAACAAGTTAATCTGGGTCGGCAGTCCGGTGAGCTCAAAGAGCCTCATGTACATGCGTGCCGACTCGCCGTACAAGTCGGTTGAAGATATCCGCACGGCCAGCACGCCACCGAAATGCGGCGCAACCGGAGTCACTTCATCGGCCTATTACATGCCAAAACTTATGGAACAAGCCTTTGGAACCAAGTTCGATGTCGTCTCCGGCTACGTTTCGGGATCCGACATCGACCTAGCCGTGGAGCGCGGCGAAGTCATTTGCCGGGCCTTTACGATCAACGCATTTTTTGCTCGCGAGCCGTTTATTACCTGGCGCAAGAAAAACTTCGTTCGCGTAATGTACCAGACGGGGAGCAAACCGGATGAACGGCTGAAAGACGTGCCGTTGTTCAAAGATTTCATGGACAAGTACAAGACCCCTGAAACGGTGCGACGCTTAGCCAACGTCGTATTAGCCTCCGACGAGATCGGCCGTCCGATCATTTTCCCGCCGGGAGTGCCTGCCGAACGGGTCAAGATCATTCGCGACGCGTTCAACAAAACGATTGACGATCCGGCGCTCAGGGCGGAAGCGAAGCGGCGCCGGTTGGATATCGACGCCGCCAAGGGTGAAGAGCTCGATGTTTTGGCCAAAGAAGTCATGACGACACCGCCGGATGTCGTGGAACGGGTGAAAAAGCTGCTGGGCAAGTAAAGATCTCATCGCGATGACCGGAGGTCACTTATGCGCCTACGACCGAGCGCCGGGATGAAAAGTCGCGCTGATGAATACACTCCAAGTTCGAGTCCAGGAAGAGCAAGACTGGACGCCTTGCTCTTCTTTTTTTTGCTAGCGCTGTTGCCGGCCTGGGCCTCCAGCCTCTACGCCCAAACTCCTTTTTATCAAGGCAAGACGGTAAGAATCATCGTTGGCTCGACCACGGGCGGCGGCTATGATCTTTGGGCGCGTCTGCTGGCTCGATATTACGGCAAACATATTCCCGGCAATCCTGAAATCGTCGTGCAAAATATGCCGGGAGCCGGCTCGCTGGTGGCAGCCAACCATGTCTACAACGTGGCCAAACCCGACGGTCTCACGCTCGGCGCAATCCTACCTGCACTTTACTTCGATCAGCTCGTTCGACGTAAAGAGGTCCAATTCGACTGGGCGAAATTTACCTGGATCGGCTCCCCTGAACAGAACGAACCACTCCATTACATGCGCGCCGATTCCCCGTACAAAACCATAGAAGATATCCGCAAAGCGAAGGAGCCGCCCCGCTGCGGCAGCTCGGGGACGGGAACCACCGGCCATTACATTCCCAGACTTCTCGAAGAAACGCTCGGACTCAAACACACCATTGTCGGCGGCTATCAAGGCGGATCGGAAATTGATCTTGCAGTGGAGAGAAATGAGGTCCAGTGCTGGTCGCCGCTCATCGCGACCTTCTTCGGCCGGGAACCCTACGTTAGCTGGTACAAAAGAGGGTTCGTACGCGTGCTGGTTCAAATGGGCAAAAAACGCGACCCTCGGCTCGAGAGCGTGCCAACGATTTACGAGCTCATGGACCGAGACAAAACGCCCGAGGGAGGCAAGCGCCTCGCGCGGGTCGTCTTGACCGCAGCATCCCTAGGCCGTCCGATCGTTGCGCCGCCGGCGCTTTCGGCCGAGTTGGTCAAGATTCTGCAGCAGGCGTATCTGAATACCTTGAAGGATCCGGAACTTTTGGCCGACGTAAAGAAACGGCGCTGGGAAATAGCTCCGCTTTCTGGCGCTGAACTCGCTGAGATGGCCCGAGAAGTCATGGATCAGCCGCCGGCGGTTATCGATAGAATGAAATGGGTTATCGGGCGCGAATAAGCAAAGGCTGCTGGCGAAGTGAATCGCAAAGAGAGGTTTGAAATGAGGCACAAGCTTCGAGGTTTCACGCTTCCGAACTCCGAATGTTCAAAGATACAAAGGTTCAAGGTGCCGGCTCTCAT
>Ga0209640_10004523_pt1 | contig 12174 bp, 11 predicted proteins | sample RifCSP10_1_FD_184018 | JGI IMG/M metagenome (GOLD analysis project Ga0209640, IMG submission 184018) | Soil microbial communities from Rifle, Colorado - Rifle CSP2_sed 10_1 (SPAdes) (version 2) | ecosystem: Environmental > Terrestrial > Deep subsurface > Rock core/Sediment | place: Rifle... | reverse complement strand
CCTCGGGCCACCGACCTACGCGGCTACCGCGACTGCGACCTTGATCTGTTTGGGCTTGGCTTCCTCGCGTAACGGCAGCCGGACCGTCAGCACGCCGGCCTTGTACTCGGCGCGGACCTTGCCAGCGTCGACCGTCGGCGGCAGCGCGAACGACCGCGCGAACGGGCCATAACTGCGCTCGATGCGATGGAACTGCTCCTGCGTGACTTCCGTGTCGAGCTTCTTCTCGCCACGCAGCGTGAGCGTGTTGTCTTCAACCGTCACCTCGAACTCGTCCTCTTTCATATCGGGCAGCTCCGCCTTGAGCACGAGTTCATGCTGGTCATTGCTGTAAATGTCGACCGCCGGTACCCACGCGCCTCGGGTGAGGTCTTCCTGAGGACGGACGTAGAAGCCGCCTTCGAGCATCCGGCTCAGTCGCTCCTGGAGCGCGGCCACATCACGGGACGAATCCCAACGAACGATAGCCATGATGATTCTCCTCTCCTGACAATGTGATGTCGTGGCGACACTCGTCCGTCGATCTCGCGGAACCGGGATGGAGACACCCCGGCCGAGAGCGCCACGACGGAAAAAGCTTTGGTGAGGGCTGTTGCTCAGGGTCGGGGGATTCCCCGGCGAGCTGCGGCAGTGCTCAGGAAAGCGATACGCGCGAAGTATACGCCCTTTCCGAGACACAAGCGAGGGGAATGAGAAGGAATAGTGGAGAGGCCGGCGTTTCCGCCGGCCTCTTGTGTTGCGAAGCGAAGGAAACAGTCTAGCGACTGCCTCCGGTGCTATGTGTCATAGATGCACCTCCCGGCCGCGACCGTATCGTAGTGCTCCCGGGGATTCAGAGAGCGTGGTCGCTAGAAGCCTTTGTTTGGCGTCGCTCGTCGACGTGACCGCGACGGTAATCTCACGATACCACGCGTCGCAACTCAGCGCGTGTGCTCGTCAACGTTGCCGGCGAGCGTCAGCTGACCTTGGCGGAACGCCGCGCACGCCGGGCGCGCATCGCGCGAATAGGGTCGGAAAGTGGCGAGCGCTCGCTCGATTCGCGGCTCGAAATCATCGGCAGGGGCAGCACAAATCCGACGCTGTCACGGGACGTTTATCTGAAGCGCCGCTGTGTCACCCCGACCGTCTGACCGCAAGTGCCTCACACCTACTTTCTAGCGACGAACCGAGTCAGTACGTCGTCTATCAGCGACGATTCCGTGAGCTCCTTCGACAATGGTACCGGCCATTGCACAGTCAGGGTCGTCGCAAGGTCGGCCTTACGATCCTTGTGCAACGACAGCCGCACCAAATCCCGCTCGATCTGGACTCTCCTGACGATGAACTCCACGCCCGGCTCGTAACGCACCAGCATCAGCGCCTCGACGTCCTGGGCGGGGCCGATGTCGAGGTGCATGCCGCGGTAATACTGCTCCCGCAACATCGCAACGATGCGATTGGGATCGCGCTCGATGATGTCCTGTTCGGAGTCACGCCGAGCGTCGAACTGGTAGTACATCCCGCTTGACGTCGCCACCGTGAGTCCACTGACGCGCCCCTGCCGCTTGACGATCGGCACAAAGCGGGTGCGTTCGTCGAAGACGATGCTGTAGAGCGTTTGCTTGAGGACAACGGTGCGATCTTCCCAGGCGCTGACGAATGCCTTCTTGCCCGATTGTTCGGCTGCGTGGAGGGAGATCGCAGACGCCGCGAGGATGATCAACAGGATCGGCATGAGCGTATGGGAGAATTCACGCTGCGCCGATTGAGCAAATGATGTGCCCCGGGGCGCCACTCCACGTTTCCCACTCGCTGCTCACTGCCGATGCCAGAACTGTAACGCCGCGCACAATTCGTGCGGCGTTCATCGCGACTCAGGGCTTTTCGATTGAGGCGAGGCGTGTTCCAGGTCACCTTGACAGGTTTGCCGCCCACATCTACAGTTCGGACGACCTGCGCAGCATGCGAGGGGCGAGTGACTCAGGGCACGGATCGCCGGAAGCCGTAAGAGGACGTCAACGGGAGGAAGGCCAGATGAGGTCAACGACGAGATTCCTAGTCGGTGGAGCCTTCGTGGTCGGATTTGGTCTCGGGTGGGCGGTCAATGTCGATCAAGGCACAGTTGGGGCTCAGGCGCCGCACAAGCCCTTCATGATGCAGCGGATCTACACGGGTACCGACGGCCTGTCCCATGTGGAAAATATCGAGCTGAACGCCCAGTCGGTGATGGAGAAGGTCACGGGGGCCAGGGTGAGTGTGTCACAGCCCGGAAGCTTCAGCGATTATCATGTCGGTCCCGAGCGTCGGTACATCATCAATCTGACAGGCGGCGGACAGCTCCAGGTTGCGGAAGGCAAAGTCGACTTGCGCGCCGGGACGATCGAATACATCGATGACCTGACGGGCAAGGGGCACACGACGGCGAACGTCGGCAAAGAACCTCGTGTGTCAATCCAGCTTCAGTTCGCGGATCAGCAGCAGATCGTCGGACCCATCGGCAACAAGAAGTAAATCCAGCGGCGGCAACACTCCCGCTGAGAGGGCCGACTCACGAGGCGATGACGATTGCCAAGCTGCTGAAGCTGAAGGACAAGAATATGCGCGTCACTTCTCTGATGGCCGCACTGTGCGTACTGGTTCTGGCGCAACCGCTGTTGTCGCAGGAGTGGAAGGAGTACGAGAATCGAGTCGATCATTTCACGGTTCCTGCACCGGGTGAACCGAAGGTTGAAACGATCATGTGGGACTCGGAGTACGGCGCCACATTCCCGGGCCGTGTCTACAGATGGGAGCAGGGCCGGACCCGTTACTCAGTGACGGTCATCGACTACTCCGATGCCGAGCGGATTCATTCGGAAGTGAACCACATCGCGTATCGCGGAGGTCCCGGGTACTGGACGATCGACATCATGGGATCGATCGACTATGCCGCCACACGGTATCGTCAGAAGCCTGGCGTCAAGGTGACGTACGACGCCTGGCATTACATCGAGCGCGTCACGGGCCATGAGCTCCAGCTGACCAATCCCGATGACACGCGCAGTTATGTCGGTATCTATCTGCACGCGAACCGGCTGTACATCCTCGACGCGACGGCCCCCGCCGACGAGGCGCCGCCAATCATCTTCCAGCAGTCATTCGGGTTCCTCGATGCAGAAGGGAAGCCCGTCCAGTACAGCAGTTTCTACTTCAACCGTCTTCCCCCAGCGCGGCTCGGGCGACCGTAGCGCATACGCCAAGTAGCGCGTCGAGGTTTCGTCGTCCGATGTAGCCTGTATCGGAATAGACTGTTCCCCTGTCTAAGAACCGAAGCGATCGCATCCCGCTTCTGTTGAACGGCAACGAAGCCATCGCGGCTTCTGCGCCGGAGGATAGTCACATGAATCCGCATGTACGAATGCAATGGGTCGCAGGCCTCTTCGGGGCGCTGGTTGCCGTGCTGGCAGCGGGCTGCACAGCGCAAGGGGCATCAGCCGTCAGTGCCCTCGAATCAGACAAGCAGGCGCTGCAGCAACAACTGGCCTCGATTGCTCCGACCATGGTGGTACAGGCCGGCCAGCTTGCACCTCCTCCTCCCGCCGCCCAGCCAGCCGGATGGGACACGCCGGAGTCAGTGCGCGGCAGGTTGAAGCTGCTGGCGACATACGACTCCAGCGGCCCCGACGCCTGGGACGTGAGGGAGCATCCGTTGGTCTACTTCACCAGCGAGGGCGTCGAGACGGGCCGTAACGGCAGCACGCACAACAGATCGGGCGTGCAGGTGATCGACGCCTACGCCAAGAAGGTCATCGCGTCGGCGCTGTTCGATCTGGGGGAAGAGGTCACGGAGAATCCGCACGGCGTGGGCATATCGCCCGACGGGCGATGGCTCTACCTCGGCCAGATGCAGCGTGTGAAGGCGACCGGCCAGGGTAGAACCGTGCTGATGATCGTCAATGCGAGGACGCTGAAGCTGGACAAGACGCTGGAAGGCCCTCGCGTCGACTGGTTCCACCACATTACTGCGTTCAAGGACTGGCAAGGGCGCGACCGGGTGATGGTGGCCTTCGGCCGCAACCCCGGCGGCGGCCCCCACTGGCTCCTCGATCCCAACGACAACAATCGGGTCGCGAGAGCCATCACGATCGAGGACATCGGCTACAAGATCGGTCATCCGTATCCGACGGTCGACCCAACTGGCCGCTTCGTGTATGTGTCCGTCTTCGCGCCGCCATGGCGCGGGCAGCATCACAACACGGCGGGGATTGCGAAGCTCAACCTGGAAACCGGCGCGGTCACGATCATCCCATTCGTGGGCGACAACCCGATCGGCATGGCGCATACCTCCGACGGCCGATTCACATACGTCAACGACGCCGAGAGCAGCCATGTCTACAAGATCGACAACAACACCAACGCCGTCGTCGATAGTACCAGTGCCGGTGTGGCGGGCCCGTACGGGCTGGCCCTCAATTGGGACGAGACGTTTCTCTACCCGATCGGCAAGGGCGAAGGGACCCACAACAACGGCTCGGTGGTCGGCGTCATCGATACGAAGACGTTCACGTCGCCGCGCAACTTCATTCACAACATGCCGCTCTACCTTGGCGGGTCGGCGTCGAGCGTCGATCACGGCATCGTCCATCCGGACCCGAAGCTGAACGAGCTCTGGATCAGCAACATGAACGGGTGGGAGACGATCGTCATGGACCTCAATACCCACAAGGTGATCGCCTACATACCCACTCCGAACGGCGGCGACACGCACTCGGGCGGTTTCGTCCGCTATACCCCCGACTGGAAGGGCGAACTGCTGGCCGACATGGGCGGCCCGAAGGCAGCCGTGAGGGCGACGATGCGCCAGCGGGTCGCCGCGCTGCAACCGTCGGCGCCGGCACCCAAACCCGCTGTCGCGGCGGCGGCGGGGGGTAATGCGCTCGCGCTGGGCCGGACGATCTTCGAGAAGACCGCCGGCGGTGTTGGATGCGCCGCCTGCCATGGGATGGACGCGAGGGGAGGCGCGGAAGCAAAGGCGCCGGACATTCGCGGCGCCGATGAGATGAGGGTCCGGGCCGCACTGGCTGGGGTGACGGTCATGAGCCGAATCACGCTCAACGACGCCGAGATCGCGGCGGTCGTCGCCCACCTGCAGCAGCTCAACAAGCAGCCATGAGGAACGCCATGACGAAGATTGTGCTGGCACCGTTCGTCGTGGCCGCCCTCGCGGTGTGTCTCAACACGGCGGGTCCGCTCCGCGCGTCTTCGTTCGTGCCTCGCGGCACCCGCCCCACGGCTCTGGCGGCGGAGCAGCAGGCCTCAATCGCAGCGGAGGCCCAGTCTCATGACGCTGTGGACCATGGCGCCGCACATGAGGCGCTTTCCGGTTCGCCGGCGGACTACTTCACGCTCAATGTTGCCGTCTCGGACACCGGCATCGAGCCGTCCGTACTCTTCGTGCCCGCCGGACGGCCGGTGCAGCTTCTGCTGCGGAACCGAGGCACCACCGAACATCACTACCACGTCGTCGGGATGGTTCCCGACGAACTCACGTGGGTGATGCAGGGCAGCGCGGGGACTGGAAGCGCAGCCGACGACAGTCACGATCACCATAACCGCACGTTCGTTCGTACGCGGGCCGCGTCTCCGGCCGGGATCACACCGACGGGAAATGACGTGCATGCGTACGTCACTCCCGCGCAGGGTCTCGACGTGGTCCTCTTCACGGCCAACGAGGCCGGAACGTTCGTCGTCCAGTGCGATCTGCATCCGGAGCAGGTCGGCAAGCTGACCGTCTTCGACCCAGGCCAGCGGACCGGGTCGGTGATTTCGCCGCGCCAGCGGCAGGCGTTGACGCTTGCGCTCAGCAGGGATCTCGGGTCGGTGGATTATCCCGGCGCTGCCGGTGTACACGTCGAGGCTACTTACGCCACGGCCGAGTACGTGACGGGGGCGTTGGGCGGGGCGGCAACCGTCGCCGCGCTGGAGCCCGAGCGGCACGTCGCGTTCCTGCTGACGGAGCGCCTTCATACCGCGAACCTTCCAGTCGATGCGGATCCACCCGGCTTGTACGTCAACGGAACAGCTGTGCCGCTCGTGGATCGGAAAGTCATGACGAACTCGCCGCACCACCGGGCAACCTTTTACCGGTTCGCGCGAGACGACACGTTCGGGAGCGGGCACCAGATGATGGCGCTCCGCCTTGGCGCCGGACAGGAGGCCACGTGGCACCTGCCCCTCGTCATCCCCAACGTGGACGACGCCGGCGGGCCTATCGGGATCGGCGAACAATGGGGGCTGATACTTGCGCTCCTGGGCGGGATGCTCGCGGCGATGTGGCCTTGCCTCTTCCAGTTGACCGTGTACTTCATTCCCGCGCTCGCAGGCGTCGCGATGCAGGACACCGGCGCCTCGAAAGGGGCGCGCCGACGGCAGGTGCTGCGGGCGGCGTTCTTTTTCATCCTTGGCTTCACGCTGCTCTACACCGCGACCGGCGCGCTCATCGGCTTGGCCGCCGAGCGGCTGGGCGACACGGCCCAGTTCGAGGTGTGGCAGCGGTACTTCGGCATCGCCGCCGGCGTGATCGTCATCGGACTCGCGGTGCGCGTGGCTGCAAAGGCGAGGGCGCCGCTCGTCTGCCGGATGCCCGTACTCTCCAACATGGCGCGCTCGAACAAACCTGCCGGTCGCCTGGAGATGATGGTCGCCGGGCTGGCGTTCGCTACGGGATGCATGACCTGCTTCGGATCCGCGCTCGTCGTCGGCATGGTCGTGTACATCGGGCTCGCCCAATCCGCGTTTTATGGCGCGGTGGTGCTGTTTCTGTTCTCGCTGGGTATGGGTGTGCCGCTCGTCATTGCAGCGGTTGCGATGGCCAGGGCCCTGCCCTTGCTGTTGAAGCTCGAGACCGCGGTCCCGTGGATGGGGTTGATGAGCGCCCTGATCATGGCGGGCTTCGGCGCGCTGCTGGTCAGCGGCAACTACATGATGGTTGCCGAATGGTCGCAGCGTCTGGCCAGCGACGCCGGCTCGTTGCCGAACGTCTCCGGCGGGCTCGTGACAATGGGCGCCGTCGCGGGCAGCGTCGGTCTGGCCGCGGTGCTGCTCTGGATGACGATGAACGGGAGGGCCAGACGATATCATTTGTGATTGGTGATTCGTGATTTGTGATTTGTGATTGGCTGCTCAATCGCCAATCACGAATCGTCAATCACCCATCGCCAACGAGGTCATCATGAACAGAGTCGTGCATTTCGAGATACCGGCCGACGACGTGGAGCGTGCGAAGAAGTTCTACAGCGAGAACTTCGGTTGGAAGTTGAATCAGCTCGGACCCGAGATGGGCAACTACGTGCTGGTGCACACCGGACCGACGGACGAAAAAGGGATGCCGCAGGACAAAGCATTCATCAACGGCGGTCTCATGAAGCGCGACCCGTCGGCAAGCTCTCCGGTCCTCGTCGTCGCGGTCGATGGCGCCGATGCAACCGTCGAAAAGGTCAAGAAGTCGGGCGGCAAGCTCGTGGGCGAAATCCTGAACATCCCGAACGTCGGCCGCTACGCCCGCGTTCAGGACACTGAGGGCAACGTCATCGGGCTGCTCGAGCCGACGACGCCGTAGAAGGAAGGTCGCCGGGTTGCATCGACATCTCGTGTATGAAAAGCTCGGCCGCATGTACAAGCCGCTGGCGGTTTCTCTCCTGGTCTGGGCAGGGCTCGGAACGGCGGGGTGGGCGGTGAAGGCGCAGGTCTCGGCAACCGACGGACCGAGGTACACCGCGGATGGACGACTGGTCCGGCCGCTCGACTATCGGGAGTGGGTGTTCGTGACGAGCGGCCTTGGTATGACCTATGGGCCGGCACAACGGGCTGCCAACCGGCCGCCGCTGTTCGACAACGTTTTCGTCAACCCCGCGTCGTACCGCGGGTTCCTGCGCACGGGGGCGTGGCCGGATAAGACGATGTTCGTGCTCGAGATCCGGCGCGCCGACGAGAACGTCTCCATCAACAACGGCGGGCGTACCCAGGGAGCGATGGCGGCGATGGAGGCGGCGGTGAAGGACCTGCAACGCTTCCCTGATGGCGGGTGGGGCTACTTTACGTTCGACAGCGCCGATGGGCCCGTGGACGCCGCCAATCCGTTGCCTGCCAGCGCGCCGTGCTATTCGTGCCACCGGAACAACGCGGCGGTGGAGAACACGTTCGTGCAGTTCTATCCGACGCTGATGGACGTCGCCCGAAAGATGGGCACGATCAAATCAACCTACGACCCGACCAGAAAGCCGTAGGCGCATAGGCTATTACGGCGACCCGCTGATTTGGACAATCCTGGCTGTTGGAGCGCTGCGCCCGCGCATTTCGGCGACGAGTTTCGGAAACGCCACGGGGCGCTTGAAGCGACACGCAATTTCGTACCACGCGAAGCCACCTGAGCCGACCCGGCGCGACCGAAGGACGCGCGCCAGGACGAGAACGGTCCCTGTCGTCCCCGAAAACTCGAACACGATGGCTGCGTTCGCAGACATCTCGCGGTCGTTCCTGATCAGGATCCCGTTGGCGGAAATATCAACGATGACGACCTCGGGTCCGTACTTCAAGCGAGCGCCGCGCAGCCAGCGCACCTCGCTCGGCCGGCGCCGGAGTTCGCCACGCCGGTTGGCGACGGGATCGCAAAGCTCGATCGCATCTGAAAGGGAGACGACCTTGCCATACGCTGAACTCATGGTCGAGACGCGGAGCAATTTGGAAGCCAGCCTTTTCGGTCGGCGAGCAGCACAAGAGCCGATGATTCCGGCGCGAGAGCTGTCGGATTCGCGACATGGTGGCCGGAGACTCGGACGCGGCGCGACGAACATCGAGGGGGTCAGGCGCTCAGGCGGCCGAGGTGGGCGTCAACGGCACGCGCGAGGCCGTCGCGCGAGTAGCCTCCCTCGAGCACCGACACCACACGTCCGCCTGCATGCTGTCGAGCGATTTCGATGACCACTGCCGTGAGCTCATCGAAGTCGGCATCAGTAAGAGTGAACTGGCCCAGCGGGTCTCGGGCGCGCGAATCAAAGCCGGCGGAGATCATCACGAGCTGGGGCTTGAATCCCTCGGCCGCTGGCACGAGCCGCGTGCGAAACGCGCCGAGAATTTCATTGCGGCCGGAACCGGCGGGAAACGGCTGGTTGACGATCAGGCCGCGGCCCTTGCCTTCACCGGTTTCGCTCGGGCTACCGGTGCCCGGATACCAGGGGTGTTGGTGTGTGTCGAAAAAGAGGACGGAGCCGTCGCTCCAGAACACCTCCTGTGTGCCATTGCCGTGGTGCACGTCCCAGTCGGCGATGAGGATTCGCTCGACGCCGTATCGTCGGGCGGCGTATCGCGCGCCGATGGCGATATTGTTGAACACGCAGAACCCCATGCCGCGGGCTTGCGATGCATGGTGGCCGGGTGGCCGCACAGCGCAGAAGGCGTGACGGGCGCGCCCCTTCAAGACCGCGTCCACCGCCGACACCACAGTACCTGCAGCGGCCAGCGCGGCATCGAGAGTGCCGGAGGAAATCTCAGTGTCGCCCGTGCTGAGCGATCGTCGGCCCGCTGCAATCTCGCGTTGCACCAGCTGGACGTATTCCGCCGCGTGCACCAGCAGAATCTCGTCCTCCACCGCGGGTCGCGGTGTTTCCACGGACAGCCGCCCCTGTCGCTCGAGCGCACGGACCGCTTCCATCACGGCGTCGATTCGTGTGGGGCTTTCGGGGTGACCGCTGCCTGGCTGGTGCCGAAGCGTGGCCGGATCGTAGAACACGCTGGTGGCCGGAGGCTGTGCCGGGGCCGGACGAAGTCCACCACCAAGCGACAGCAGCACGCCCGATGCCTGTTGTAGCAACGTGCGCCGGCTCAGTGGGAGGTTCATGCGGTCGCTATCGTATCGTGTCTGCACCGAGCTGTTCCCGGCCGCTCTACTTCCGCGCCTCTACTTCCGCGCCCCGTGACTGGTTACCCTCGCCGGGCGTAGAATGCGTCTGCGTCGGGCGGCACACAGAGACGCGTGACCGGAAGACGGGTCCCGGTGGTGCTTCAAATGAGGTGAACACATGGCCAAGAAACGGGATCAGAACGATCCAACGCTTCAGAGCGAGAAGGCCGTCAGTCGGCGGGATTTCGTCAAGACGGGAGCTGCCGCCGGCGTAGGCGTTGCCGCCGGCGTAGGCGGCTCGGTTCTGTCGACGTCAGGAACGGCTTTATCGCAAGTTTCCCCCGCCGACGCCATTCAATGGCACTACGAGGCGGATGTCGTAGTCATCGGGGCAGGGTGTACGGGGCTGCCCGCGGCCATTCGTGCCCGAGACCTCGGGGCGTCCGTCATCGTCGTCGATCAGAACTTCGACATCGGCGGCAAGATGCTGCACAGCGGCGCACAGGTGTCCCTTGGCGGTGGGGATCCGCTTCAGTTGAGGGATATCAAAGGTGAAGGGGACGCGGAGGGGTTTGTCACGGCGCCGCGGCAGCACGCCGTGGAGGAACTGACCGAGGACACCGACTTCTTGTTCAGGGATCACACCGACTGGTCGGTGATGGACGCCGCGGCCCAGGCGCCGTACCGGTACAACGAACGCGACCTCCATCGGGCCTTTGCCGACAACTGCTCCGCCACCAGGGAATTCCTGATGGCGAATTACGTGCGCATGGGCCGCATCTCCGGCACCCACGGCAATGGCGGCATGTCGCGCGCCAGGCGGGCTGTCTGCTTCCTCATGGAAGGTCCGGCGACCGACATCAAGAAGGGAACGGTCTCGACGCAGGATGCCGGAATCGGGGGGGTGAGCTCGAGTCATTTTGCGCCGCGGCTGATGGGGGACGGGGCCAAGGTGGCCAGCCAGGGTGCGCGCACGAATGGCGCCGCGCTGTCGAGATGCCTGGAGTTCAGCGCTCGGGAAAAAGGCGTCCGGTTCATCCTCAACCGGCACATGGACGAGATCATCCGCGAGCAACAGTTCTCGGGCAGGGTTGTCGGTATCCGGGCCAGCTACTCGCCGAGGTTCCATCCGCAGACGGGCGCGCGCCTGGAGAGCCTCTGGCAGAACGGCAACGTCGACGACCGCACCGAGACGATCTTCATCAGGGCTCGCAAGGCGATTGTCATTGGCGCCGGAGGCCATGCAGCGAACCCGCAGTTCCGCAGCATGTTCTACGCGGCGTGGAGAGAGCCGGCTTTCGTGTCGAGCGGCTGGGCCCTTCTGGGACCCCGCGGTCAGGACGCCAGCGGGATCATCGCCGGAATGAGGATTGGGGCGAACCTCGCGGGGATGCAGCAGAACCTCTCGTACGGCAGCACGTTCCATTTCCCGGGAACCCTGGCCACGCGGGATCCCTACACCGACATGCTTCCGGGCCACCCGACATTCCCGTTCCGGGGATCCACGGGCATTCCTCTCGGCACCGATTCTTTCCAACACCTGATCGTCGTGAACCAGGTGGGGAAGAGATTCTTCAACGAAATGCTTGTGACCGTCAGGGAGGGTGGCGCGGCGTTTCCGGCCGGGCCCAGCAAAGGCCAGCCGAAGTCAGGGCTCGACCACGTGCAAATGGATTGGCGCAATGCGAGCGTCGCAAACATCAGGGCGACCTACGCAGAGCCCAGCAGCATTCACGCCGCGCTGGCTATGAACGAGGGTTCGAAGGCTCCAGACTTCTTCTCCGGACCGATCTGGGCGATCTTCGACCGGGCGGCAGTGGAACGTGACAAATGGAACATCGATCCACCCTTTACGTCGCCGACCAACGGCTTCTTCTTCAAGGCCGACACCATTGCGGAATTGGCCGCCAAAATCAAGGCGGGGCACGAGTTCCAGAGGGTTCCTCTGACGTATTTGACGGAGACAGTGGCCAAGTGGAACTCGTACGTGGACAAGGGAGGCGATCCGGAGTTCGCGCGCGGGGCAGATGCACCCATGCACAAGATCAACACGCCGCCGTTTTACGCGGCCGCGCTCTACCCTGTCTGGCACGATTCGTACGGCGGTCTTCGGATCAACGGCCGGGCCCAGGTCGTCGACATGCAGGGTGAGTCAATACCCGGACTCTATGCGGGCGGAGAGTCAAGTGGTGGCGGTAACCAACATGGCCTGGGGAGAGCCCTCGTCCATGGCTACATCGCAGGCACGAACGCGGCCAGGGAGACCACCTAGGGGAGCTCAGTTAGGTTGCGTAGGGCGGGCCTTTATGGCCCGCCTT
>Ga0209640_10004522_pt1 | contig 12175 bp, 7 predicted proteins | sample RifCSP10_1_FD_184018 | JGI IMG/M metagenome (GOLD analysis project Ga0209640, IMG submission 184018) | Soil microbial communities from Rifle, Colorado - Rifle CSP2_sed 10_1 (SPAdes) (version 2) | ecosystem: Environmental > Terrestrial > Deep subsurface > Rock core/Sediment | place: Rifle... | reverse complement strand
CACAAGAAGGCGCTCACCTACGCCGAGCTCGCCGGGGACGTGAAGGCGTTGCTGCCGGTGTCGGCCCGGTAGCTCGGAAGGAATCACGCCCTCGAACCGGGTAGGCCTTTCCACCTCGAGCTACTTCCCGGGCTGCAGGCCGCTGAACAACACGATGTCGTCCTTGACGGTCGCGCGCGCAACGGCAAGCCGCTTGCCGTCGCGCGACCAGGCGAAGTCGGCGATGGTTCGCCCGTCCGTGAAACGCGTGAGCTGACGCGGTGGCTTGCCGTCGAGCGGCAGCACCCAGAGATTTGGTCCGGGACCGTCGTACGCGATGCCGCGGCCATCGGGTGTCCACCGAAGCCGCGTCGCGACGGGGGCCGACAGGGTCCGGCGTGCTGTACAGGTCGGCAAGTCACAGACGACGAGCGTCGGTCGATTGGGATCCTCGGTGGAGATGAATGCGATGGACTTGCCGTCGGGCGAGACGTCGCCGCCTATGTTGGCGAGTGGCCCTTTCACGAGCTCGGTCGGCGTCCCGCCTTCGATGGGCACCTTCCAGAGAGACATGACCCCGGTGCGAGTACCCGAAAGGTAGAGTACGGAGCCGTCGTCTGGAGTGATGACAGGGTGCCCGGAGTTGTCAGGCACCAGTTGGATCGTGCGGCGCCCATCAACGTCGGCTCTCCACAAGCTGCCAAGCGCGGAGAACGCCAGCGAAGAGTACACCAGCGTCCGGCCATCCGATGTCGCCGTGAGCCACATCGTCGTCAACGGGATCTCGTCGGTTGTCGCTCCATCGGGAGAGAAGATCGACAATACCCGGCGGCCTCTGGAGAGCGTCGGATAGACCAGGCGGTCGGCGGCCCAGGTCAATCCGTAAAAGTCGAGAGTCGTGCCGCCCAGCGCGATCGGCACCAGCTCGACGCCGTCACCCGCGGCACCATCACCGATCCAGATCCCGACGAGGGTGTCTGTCCGAGCCGTCACGAGGGCGCGGCGATCGGGCGTCACGCTGACCCCTCGATAGCTGCTCAGGTCGTTGGTGAGTCGCGACTGCTCCCCGCGCGGGTAAGACAGCCGCGACAACTGGACGGGCAGTCCTGCCCCTCCTGCCCGGCTGACCACGAGCTGCGAGCTGTCGAGCCAGGCGAGGCCCCAGATGCCAGTGACCTCAGCGATCTGCTGCGATCCATCTGCCGCATTGACAAACGCAATGAGCCCCCTGATTCCGGCGCCCTGGTTATCGAATGCGACGAGCGCGATCATCCGGCCATCGGGTGACCAGGCGGGGCGCAGGCTCCCGAGATTTGGAAGTCCGTTGAACATCGGGGCCGGCGCTTTCGCAGCGAGGACGACACGCTCGTGGCCACCGTCGGCGTCGGCGACGACCAGCATGCTTTGCCTGCGCACGAACGCCATCTGCCGGCCGTCAGGCGACCACCCGGGCAGACCGGCAACGTCGTCGATCAGTTTTCTCGGCGGGCCGCCGAGGAACGGTACGCGCCACAACGATCCGGGATCTTTACGTTCGGTCCGAAGGAAATCCACAAAGCTGCTGTCCGGCGTCACCGTGGCGCCGTGCAGCTCGACGCCGGACTGGGGCGCGACAATCTGCACGTTGCTCGCCGTGGCGGTTTGCCGGATCCACAAACTGGTCCCGCGGTCGTCCCGTTGGAGGTAGGTGACGTACTTCCCGTCTGGTGAAATCGCAGGCACCGCGGCGTTGCCGCTCGTCGTCAACTGCGCGATTTCCACATCCTGGAACGACGCCGGGCCCGGCGCGGCCGCGGGGACGGATTGTGGGCCCCGTTGCTCGAGCAGGTAGAACCCGCCGGCGAGCACCGCGATGGCGACCGCCCCCGTCGCAAGCGCGAGTCCGCCTCGGTGCCGCTTGACGAGCGCGGCAACAACCTGGGCGTCCGATGAATCGACGTTCACCCGAGCAAGAGGTGTCGCGGCGGACGTGTTCGTCAGGGCGGGCGTCGCCGCGGATGCGGTTCGCGGGGACACATGAGCGGTCGTCGGCTCGTGACGCGAATCCAGCTCACGCTTCACGCGCCGGAGGTCGGCGCGCATGTCCGACGCCGTCTGATAGCGGACTTCACGATCCTTCTCCAGCGCCTTGAGAACGACGTCTTCCAGCCGCGCAGGGAGATCGGCGCGGAGCTGGCGCGGCGGGACGGGCTCCTCGTGCAAGATCGCGGCTGCGATCACGGCGCTCGTTGTTCCACTGAAAGCCGGCCGGCCCGTCGCCATCTCGTACAGCACGAGGCCCAATGAAAAGAGATCGGTCCGGACGTCGAGGTGCTCACCGCGCAACTGCTCGGGCGACATGTACGCGACGGTTCCAACCGTGCGGCCAGGATCGGTCAGGGCCGACCCAGCGCGTGTCGCTTGCGCAGTCGCACCGGCTGCCGCCGTGTCGGCCGTGACCTTGGCCAGCCCGAAGTCGAGAATCTTCGGAACGATGGATCCGGCCGTCCGCATCACGAGAAAGATGTTCGAGGGCTTGACGTCGCGGTGCACGATGCCGGCTCCGTGCGCGGCGGCGAGCGCGTCGACGAGTGAGATGCCCAGCTCGAGGAGCTGCGCGATATCCACAGCCCCGCGCACGAGTCGATCGTGCAGCGTCTCGCCCTCGAGCAGCTCCATGACCAGGAACTGTCGGTGGTCGATCGTTTCACCGACGTCATGAACGGTGCAGATGTTCGGGTGATTCAGCGCCGAGGCGGCGCGAGCCTCGCGTTGGAACCGCTCGAGCGCCTGAGAGGATCCGGTCAGATCCTCGGGTAGGACCTTGATTGCCACCTGCCTGTCGAGACGCCGATCGCGCGCGCGATAGACCTCTCCCATCCCGCCGCTGCCCAGCGGGGTCAGGATCTCGTACGGTCCGAGCAGCGCACCGGCCGCCAGCGTCATGGCGTTCGCTCCACCAAGAGCAGCATTATAGCCATCGATCGCGGACGTGAAGGCATTGCTGCTGGTGACCGCCAAGTAGCTGAGGGCCAACGCTCCGTACTACTGCCGTTACGGCAGCGGGACGTCGACCCTCCGCTCGTCCCGTTCGTTGAGCGTCACCCGGGCTGCGCGCGGGCGCAGCCGTTCGAGCGCCTCCGGCGTCGTCGCCTCCGACGGCCCGGCGGTGTCGATCGCGGTCACCGCCGCCACGAGGTAGTCCCCCGGCGGCAGCGACGCGGCGCGGAACGAGCCGTCGTGCGTGGTGCGGACGACCTTGACGAACCGAGACTCGTCGAACCACTTCTCGCGGTCCTCCGGAAACACGATGACGGACGTGCCGGCCGGCGGCCTCCGCTGCCCTGGCGTGATGCGTCCGGCGATCGAGCCTCCCTCCGCCGAGATCACCACCTCGGCGCGCGCGGCGCCAATGGCGCCGACGCCGAAGTCGATGACCTGGTCCGTCACGTCGGATCCGTCGATGGCGAGAGACTTCAGATACCAGCCCTCCGGCATCCCGCTCAGCACGAACCGCCGCGGGCCGGTGAGCGAGACGATGCGGAAACGTCCCTCGACCACGCGCGCCGTGGCTCCGGTACCGCTCGAGAGCGGCGCGAGATCGAAGCCGACCGGGTGCGCTTCGATCTGCATCCGCGCGTACGGGTCGTGGGGGACCGCGGAATCGGTGAGAATCCGCCCCTCCATCACGGCCCCGCGCGCCGTGTACAGGCGAACCGGCTCGGCGTCGCCGGCGACGACAGTCACGTACTGGGCCGCAAACTCGAGCCCTTCACGGAAATCGACGCTCGGACCGAGCTGCCCGCCGCGGGTGAGCGGGCTTCTGACCGCCTGCACGACGTAGTCCCCCGGGGCAACGTTGAAGAACGTGAACGCCCCGCCGGGCCCGGTGCCGGTCGTCCGCGAGCTGGGCACGACGCTGCCCGAACGATGGCTCACCGCGAGCGTGATCGTGCCGTTGAGCGGCGCGCCGCTGGAGTCGAAGGCCACCCCCGTCACACGGGCGGCGGGCACGTCGGCAAGGGCAACGTCGATCCCCTCGACGTCGGTCGTGGTGAGGGTGACGGTGGACGCGTCGGCAATCGATGCCGAGCCGGGAAAATAGATCGGCACGGGCTGCGACACCGTCGTGCCGCCACCGAGCGACGCCGCGTCGGCAAGCGCCGCGATCACGTACGTACCCGGCTGCAGCCCCATCACGCGGTACTGTCCCCGGTCGTCGGTCTGACGGATCCCGCCCACGAGTGCGCCGGCCAGGACCGCCCGCCGTCGATCGCCACTCGTGCTCAGTCGCAGCGCCTGCACCGACACACCCTGCAGCGGCTCGCCGTTGCGGTCCCCGATCGTGCCGGTCACGGCAAGGCCGCGCGACAGCACCAGTGTGACCTCGTCGACCCGGGCCCCAGTGGAGACGGCGATCCGGCTGCCCGACTCGGAGGCGGTCTGCTGGTCGAGCGTGCCGGGTAGGAAGTCGCCCCTGCTGGCGCGCACCTCGTAGTCGCCGGGAATGAGTCCGGGGAACGTAAAGCGTCCCCGATCATCGGTAACGAAGTACCTGGGTGGCATCGGACCGGAGATGTTCACGACGGCTCGCGCGATCGGGCGGCCCGAGGTCGAGAGCACCCGGCCGCGGATCGTCCCCCGCTCCGGCGTCTCCGCCGGCTGCGGGCTGGTCTCGATCGCCGAGTCCGGCGGTGGCGTGGCCGTGAAGTTGATGCCAGAAAGATCATCGCCGGGCTGGAGATCGAGCGTCGCCACGGCGTCGGGGTCCTGCGCGCCTGTGGCGGTCACCGAGTAGCGGCCTGGCGGCAGGCCGCCCAGCCGGTACTCCCCCCGGTCGTCGGTCGTGGTGATGAACTTGCGGAGGCCCGCGGCGGTCGAGTTGTCCGGGTCGAGCCGGTCGGCGTAGACGCGCAGGCCCACGACTGTCTCGCCGGTCGTGTCCACGACCCGGCCGTTGACAGCCGCCGACCGTGTGAGCGCGATTGCCAGTTCCCGCGCGGGCGTCGCGGCGAGCGCCGACCTCTGCAGTGGCACGTGCGCGGCGGCGAAGCCTGCCTTGACGACCAACAGCGTGAAGGTGGCCGCAGACGGCGCCGCGACCTCGAACTGACCCCGGTCGTCCGTATAAGCGGGCAACCCCGGCACGCCGTCGACCGCGACCATGAGACGCGCGCGCGGCAGCGCCGCGCCGGTGTCGACGGCGAGCACCCGTCCATGAATCGTCGTCAGCGCCCCCTGCGCGAGCGCCGGCGCCGGCGCTGCGCCGGCCAGCAGCAGCACCAATCGCAGTGCGGCCGTCATCAGCCTGTGCCCTCCTGCTGTCGAACGCCTTTCGCGGCTCGCCTCGCCGAAGCTTCAGCGGAGGCGGGCTCGCCTCGCCGAAGCTTCAGCGGAGGCGGGCCATCAACGATTCGAGCAGGGCGACGGTTTCCGGGAACGGCTCCCCCGCTGCCTGGCGGACACCAGGGACGCCGACACCCTTCGCGAGATCGAGCGCTGTTCTGCCGCTCGCGTCCTTCGCCTGCAGATCCGCGCCGTTCTCGGCGAGGAGCTTCACGAAGGGTGTGAAGCCCCTCTCGGCCGCACCGTGGAGCGCCGTCTGGTGGGGTACGGCCGACGCGCTCGGCACCTGACTGGCTCGTCCGCCGCGGCCAGTGGCGGCGGCCGCGCGCGCAGAGGCGTCGTTGGAGAGGGCGCGCCTGGGCTCGGTCACCGTCCGGGCATTGATGTCGGCGCCCGCGTCGAGCAGCAATCGCATGGTCGCGAGCACACCTTCGTCCGTGCGATTCCGCCCACGTGTGACGCGCGTCCCGAATTCGACGCCCGCGGCAGCCATCAGGGGTGTGACGCCTTCTTTGCTCGGCAGATCGACGAGCGCCTTGTGTGTCAGCAGGAGCCCGACGAACGGGGCATCGCCGGCCCGCGCGGCGCGCAACAGCGGCGTCGCGCCCTGGGCAAGTATCGTGTCGCCGCCGCGATCCTGCGGGACGTCGCGGTACGGCGGGCGGCGCTTGAGCTGAAGATTGGGATTGGCACCGGCCTCGAGCAACATCCTGGCAACGTCGAGCGCGGTGACCGAATCCTCGCTCGGGAGCACGGCCATGGCGCCGTTCCCCTTGACCGGCAGCGTGCTGACGTCGGCGGCCATGTACAGCGGCGACCGGCCGAAGAGATCCCATTTGTCGACATCGGCGCCGGCCTTGATCATGAACGCGGCGAACTCGAAGTGCAGATTGAGCAGCGCCATGTTGAGCGGCGTGATGCGCTCCGGGTCTTCCAGGTCCAGGTCGGCCCCGGCCGCGATCAGGTGCCGCGCACAGTCGGCACACCCCTCGCGAGCGGCATAGAGCAAGGGCGTGAACCCGCCCTTGTTCATGTCCTTGGGACGCGGCTCGGTGATGACCTTGCGCTCCCATTGGCGGATGACGCCCCGCGCATTCAGGTCGGCGCCCTGGGAGGCGAGGAACCTGACCATCTCGGCCTGACCTTGCGCGGCCGCCCACATCAACGCCGATTGCCCGCCCCAGCCTTCCCTGGCGTTGATGTCGGCCCGCGCCTCGAGGAGCAGCCTGGCCGCGTCGACCTTGCCGCTCCGGGCGACGGCCATCAGCGGCGTCTCGCCTTCCGGATTCTTCGTGTTGGGATCGGCGCCCGCCTTGAGCAGCGCGTCGACGATCGCCGCGGACCCGATGATGGCGGCTTCGGTCAGGGCAGACGTGCCGAACTGGTTCTTCAGCGTGACGTTCGCGCCGGCCCTGATCAGCGCGCGGACGAGCTCGAGATCGTCGTTGCTCGCGGCCCACATGATGGCCGTCGTCCCGTCCGGCCCGGGCGCATTCGGGTCGGCGCCGGTGGCCAGTAAACGTATCGCAGCTGCGCGATCGCCGCGTTCGGCCGCATCCAGCAGGCTCGTCTCGGCGGCAGTCGTGATCGAGATCGCCGCCACCGAAACCGCCACCAGCGTCACCACCCACGCGCAGGCTAAAGCCTGCGCGCTACGGAGCACGCAGAGCGGGGGCTTTAGCCCCCGCGTCGCCACCCACAGCGCGCGCATGTCAGACCTCCGAGAAGATGCCGCCGCTGTCGCCGAGCTTCTCCACGGGGATGTTGTTCCGGTCGAACAGCGTCACGAGCAGATCGGCGAAACGCGAGTCCTGCGGATACTTCAGGTGCTGGCCGCCCTTGATGCGTCCGTGCGCATGGCCGAGGATGGCCGACGGCAGCGGATCGTTGTTATGGCGGTCGCTGTTGCTCATGTTGCTGCCGTAGAGAATCGTCGAATGATCCAGCACGGTGCCCCCGGCTTCCGGCGCCTTCGACAGCCGCTCGACGAACTTCGCGAACACCTCCGTGTGGTACTTCTGAATCTGGACGAGCTTGTCCTGCTTCTGCGCCTGGTTCCCGTGATGTGACAGCGGATGGAACCCTTCGGCGATGCCGAGGTTCGTGTAGGTGCGCATGCTCGCCTCGCGGTCCATCGAGAACGTGATGACGCGCGTGACGTCCGCCTGGAACGCGAGGGCCATGAGATCGAACATCAGCTTGAAATGCTCGGTGAGGTCGTTCGGCGTGCCGACCGGCGCGTCTGGAATCTCCAGCCGGGACATGTCCTGCTGGGACGCCATCTGCACGCGCCGCTCGATCTCGCGGACCGAGTCCAGGTAGTCGCTCACGACGACGCGGTCGCGCACGCCGAGGCTCGCCTGGAGCCGTGCGGCCTGTCCCTTGACGCGGTCAAGGATGCTGCCGGTCTCGTGGAGAATCGCCGCGCGTTCGGCGTCGGTGTCGCCCTGGCCGAACAGCTTCTGGAACACCGCGCGCGGATTGCCTTCCTGCGGCAGCGGCTGGGTCGCCGTCCGCCAGGCCAGTCGCGCGCCGCCGAGCGCCGTCGTCAGCTCGAGCGACGGCAGCCGCGTGTCCTGACCGATGTGCCTCGCAGCAAACTGGTCGGCGCTGACGCCCGAGTCCGGACCGGCAATGCCGCGGTCCCAGGGCTTGACGCACGTCAGCCACGTCATCTCGATGTAACCGTGCGGCTCGGGCGTTTCGCCAGGCTTGTTGCGCAGCCCGGACACGATGGTCAGGTGCTGGCGGAGCGGCGCCAGCGGCGCGAGGATCTCCGACATCTCGTAGTCGGTGCCGGTCTGCTTCGGCGACCATCGGTCCATGATGGCGCCGTGCGGAAAGCCGATGAAGGCGAACCGCTTCGGGGTCGAGCCGGCTGCCGTCTGCGCCCACGCGGTGGCGGCGGGACTCATCGCGTCCAGCAGCGGCAGGGCAATGCTGGCTCCGACGCCCTTCAACACCGTACGCCGCGAGACGTGCTTTCTGAAGACGTACATGTCGTTCACCCTTCTCGGTTCTCGCTGCTCAGTTCGTGTTCACGTTCACGTTCGGTTCTCGGTTCTCGGTTCTCAGTTCCCGGTTCGTGCAACGCGCTCTGCGGCCGGCGCCCGTTGCGGAACCCGGCGCATTCTGAACTGCTCGCTCCGCACCACCGCTTGGACCAGCGCTGAAAACCGATAGTCGCTCGCTGCCGCACCGCGCACGATCCGGCGCACCGTGGGCATGTCGTAGTGCTCCAGTTTACGCCCGGTCGCATACGTCAGCAGCCCCTCTGTGAACGTCTGCGCAAACTGGTCCGGACGACGGAGCAGCGCCTGGCGGAGGTCATCGGGGCCGTTGATCGGCGTCCCGTCCGGCAGCACGCCGGAGGAATCGATGACCGCGCCGGCATAGCGATCGCGATCTCGCCACATGCCGGTCGCGTCGAAGTTCTCGAGCGCCAGGCCGAGCGGATCCATGACGGCGTGGCAGGACGCGCACACCGGGCTCGCGCGGTGCTTCGCGATCATCTCGCGGACGGTGAGCGCCCTCGTCGTGCCGATGTCCTTCTCGTCCAGCGTCGGGATCGTCAGGTCAGCCGGCGGCATCGCCGGCGGCACACCCTGGATGTGCTTCAGCACAAAGGCCCCCCGCAGGACCGGCGACGTGCGGTTCGGGTAGGCCGCCGCCATCAGCACGGCGCCCTTGCCTAGCAGCCCCCAGCGCGCCGATTGCTCGAGCTCGACGCGCCGGAAGCGAGTGCCCTTCACGCCGGTGATGCCGTAATGCAGCGCGACGGCCTCGTTGAGAAACGTATGCGTCGCTCTCAGCAGATCGACGATGCTGCGGTCTTCCCTGAAGATGCTGTCGGCGAAGAGCGTCAGCTCCGTGCGGAAGTTCTCGCGCGGATCGGATCGACCGGAGGCATACGGAAACACGGCCGAGTCCGGCACGATCTCGTCCAGGCGCTTCATGTCGAGCCACTGATGAACGAAATTGGCCGCCAGCGTCCCGGAGCGCGGATCGGCCAGCATGCGCCGTACCTGGCGATCGAGCATGGAGGGCTCGCTCAGCGTGCCCTTGACGGCGAGCTGCAGCAGCTCGTCATCGGGGATCGTGTTCCAGAGAAAGAACGACAGCTTCGACGCGAGCTCGAGATCGCTGATGGCGTACGTCTCGCCGGGACGTACACCCGCGGGGACGGCCTCGCCGCGGTACAGGAAGAACGGGCTCGCCAGAATGCCGGTGACGGCGCCGCGGATGCCCGACTCGAAGCCCTCCTTCGCGCCGTCCCGGTAGTACTGGAACAGCTCGTTCACGTCCTCGGCCGACACGGGTCTCCGGTACGCACGTGTGGCCAGAGACGTGATGATCTGTCTGGCACAGCGTTCCTGCGCATCTCCTTGCTGGCGCTGCGCATCCGCCTTATCAGGGTGACACGTGAAGATGCGCTCGCGGCTCGGCGTCGGACTGATCCCCTTCGCGCCGAACGGCCCCTGGAGCTGGAATGAATTCACGCGATACAGGCGATCCTGCCCGCCGCCGCGAGAGAACATCTGCAACTGATCGTCTGATTCGGCGAACGTCCGGCGCCTGAATGTCACACCGATCTTGTGCGGCCCCGCCGTGGCGCCGAAGCGGATGTTCTTCAGGCGGGCGTTGACGCGATCCAGCGCGCCATTCTGCACCTGGTCGTACAGCTTCATGTCTTCTTCGCCGCCGATCACGGCCTCGTAGACCACCTTGTTGTCGAGGACGACCACCAGCGGGTTCTCGAACTCCATGCCGTTGGCCCAGATGTGGGTGGCCATGTCGGCGATGTCGATCTGGTACTCGCCATCCGACGGGAGATCGACTTTGGCGAGGATGCCTCCGCGCGTGCCGAGCGGAAGGCCCGGAACGTGCGTGAGCTGCGCGCCCGGCCCCGCGCGGAAGGTCCATCCGCCGGGCCGCGCATCCGGCCGGCCCACGGCCTTCATGGCCACGGCGCGCGCGGCGATGACGTATTGCTCGATGAAGGACGGCGACACCTGCAGTGCCGTCGCGATGTTGTCGAACCCCTCGGCGACATCGTCTGCCGGCAGCACATCGCTCGCGTCGAAGTCGACGGCGAGGAGATCGCGAACGGCGTTCGAGTATTCCTTCCGATTGAGCCGGTGCAGGACGACCTGGTCCGGCACGTGCGACCTGGTTGCCGCACGGTCCAGGGAGTCTTCGAGCCAGGCGATCAGCCGGTCGGCAGCCGCGGGCTCTGGCTGCCTGGCGCCCGGCGGCGGCATGACGCGCCCGCGCATCTTGCGCACGGCCTTCTCGAACACCTCCGAGCGCTGGCCGATGCTCTCCGGTGTGAGCCCCTGGAAGCTGACGCCCGCCACCTTGCTGCGGTCGTTATGACACGAGACGCAATACTGCTGAAGCGTGGCCAACTGTCCCTGGCTCGGGATCCGGGATCCGGGATCCGGGATCCGCGGTCCGGGTTCCTGAGCTGCGGATGCCTGGGATGCCTGAGGAGCAGGCGGCGCCTGGGCGGCGGTGAACACGCCCGTCAGCGAGGCCACGAGCACGACGGCGGCCAGCGACAGCACGACGGTGGGACGTTTGGCGGTCATAACAGGAATTCAAAATGCAAGATGCAAAATGCAAAACTTTGCACTATCTGCTTTACCAGACGCCAACACTGACGACTGCTGGTGCAACCTGAAACCAGCCAAAGTACCACCCCAGGACGCTTAAGACGGCGGCGATGAGGAGCAGAGCCAGCCGAATCCTCTTCCGCTCGACGGTCCTCCACTCCAGGCCCGCCCGCGATTTCTTCCACTGGTCGGTGGTCAGGACAGGTGCCATTCTCGAATCCTATGCGTCCGGTGACAAGTATGCCCACAGGCTCTCGAACGAGCGCCGGACGAACTCGTCGGGATTGCCCATCTGCGCATCGAATTCCTTCGTCGGCCGTGCGTCCACGGCCTCGCTCGGGCCGCGTCCCCTGTTCAGCAATTGCGTCAGCCGATCGTAGATTGTGCCGTACATCGCGGCCTGAGCCTTGAGATCGGCCAGGCCGAGCACCGGCCCACGCCCAGGCACGATCCGTGTCCCGTCGTTGGCCAGCGTCTGGAGGCGCCCGAGGCCGCCGACGATGCCGCCAATCCACCCGCCGGTGGCCCAGTCGACGAGGGGCCAGCCCTGGCCCGAGACCGCGTCGCCGACCGCGAGCACGTTCTGCTCTGGAAAGTACACGTACATGTCGCCGTCGGTGTGCGCGGCGTCTGGGATGTGCCCATAGCGAATGCCACCGAGCACGCCGGTCGTGTAGAACGTCTTGTTCGGCTGCGCGACCTTGGGCAGGCGCTTGAAGCGCTGTCCGTTCCAGGACCAGGTGACGTCGGTCGTCAGCCACAGGCGCGTGTTCTCGTGCGCGATGATCGTCTTCCCTGCCTTGCCGAGCCGCTCGTTCGAACCCGTCTGCTCCGGGTGCCAGTGCGTGTTGAAGATCGTGTGAACCTGGCCGCCGCCGGGCAGGCTGGCGACGGCCTTCATCAGCGCATCGGAACCGCCGGCGGATACGCCATCGACGAGCAGGACGCCATCGGCACCGGCCTGCGCGATGACGTTGGCTTCTCCGGGGATGCGCAGGACGAACAGATCGTCACTCAGTCTCTGGGTAGCTGCGGCGTCAGCGGGCGCGGCCTGTGCCTGCGCCGCGGCAAGACATCGAACCGGCGCGCCCAGGACGATTCCGGCAGCGCCGCCAATCGCGGCCTTCACGATCTGCCTGCGTGTGTGAGCGTCCAGGGCCACCACAGCTCTCACGGTCAAGTGTAGGCTCCCTACAGCCCAGGATCCACCCCCCAAACACGAGTAGTGGGTCGATCTGGCAATCTGGCTTCACTGG
>Ga0209640_10004521_pt1 | contig 12176 bp, 9 predicted proteins | sample RifCSP10_1_FD_184018 | JGI IMG/M metagenome (GOLD analysis project Ga0209640, IMG submission 184018) | Soil microbial communities from Rifle, Colorado - Rifle CSP2_sed 10_1 (SPAdes) (version 2) | ecosystem: Environmental > Terrestrial > Deep subsurface > Rock core/Sediment | place: Rifle... | reverse complement strand
CCGCCCGGCTCGAGCTCGCGCCGGAACTTCCCGAGCGTCGCCTCCGAGAGCCGCCCTTCGAGGAAGGCGCGCGCGTAGATGCCGGGCGAGGCGTGGCCCTGGAAATAGACGAGGTCGCCGCCGAAGCCGCTCTCGCCGCGGCCGCGGAAGAAGTGGTTGAAGCCGACCTCGTAGAGCGTCGCCGCCGACTGGTAGGTCGAGATGTGGCCGCCGATCCCCTCCTCGCGCCGGTTCGCGCGCACCACCATCGCCATCGCGTTCCAACGCACCCAGCTCTTGATCCGGCGCTCGATCTTCCGGTCGCCCGGGAACGGCGGCTGCTCGTGGGCCGGGATCGTGTTGACGTACGGCGTCGTCGGCGCCGGCAGCGGCACCGTGCGGCGGTAGGCGTGGTCGAGCAGCCGCTGCAACAGAAAGAGCGCGCGATCCTCGCCCTGGGCGCCGATGACGCCGTCGAGCGCCTCCAGCCACTCGCGGGTCTCGGTCGGATCGATGTCAGGTCGGGTTTCCATCGGATCTCCTGGAACCGACAAGGATATCGAGTGCCGAATCCGAAGGACCGGCCGCCCGGTTCAGCAGGAGCTGCGTTCGATCAACTCGGCGACGACTCGAGGCCGACATCGCCCGTCGGCGATACCGACTCGGCGCCGCCCTCGGCGCTCGCCCCCGCCGCCGCGTCGCGACGCCCGCCGCGACGGCGTCCGCCACGACGACGACGACGACGGCCGCCGTTCGCGGTCCCGGCACTGGGGGCTCCCGGTTCGGCCGGACTTTCCGGAGCCTCTTCGCCGCCGTCGGATTCGCCGCCGCGCGCCGCGGCCGGCTCGTTGCCGGAGCTCGCAGCCGCCTCGCCGTTGCGCTTCTTCCGCCGCCGCCCGCCGCGCCGGCGGCGCTTGCGGCCGGCGCTGGACTCCTCGCCTTCGCCCTCGTCCTCCGGAGCCGGCTCGGTCGCGGCTGGGGCGATCTCGAAGACGACCGGCGCCGGCGGTGGGCGCCGGGCGACCGGCTCGGCGGGCCGGAACGGCAACGGGGTCGTGCCGCTCGGGTGGTCGCGCCACTCGATCTGCTCCTCGGGGCCGAGCAGCCGGTGCGAGGCCACGATCTCGATCTCGACGCCGTATTCGCTCTCGAGCCGCGAGAGCTCGCGGCGGCGGCCGTTCTGGATCGCCTCGGCGAGCTCGGGATGGAGCTCGATGCGAGCCTTCTGCAGCCGGCCGGTGGCCGCGCGGCCCTCGATCCGGCGCAGCAGGTTCAGGCCGATCGACTCGATCGACGGCACCCGCCCGGTCCCGCCGCAGGTCGGACACGGCCGGTGGGCCCGCGCGGAGAGCGAGCGCTGGATCTTCTGGCGGTTGATCTCGAGCAGGCCGTTCGACGAGATGCGCCCGACCGAGGAGCGCGCGCGATCGGCTTTGAGCGCCTCCTTGACCTCTTTCTCGACCGCGCGCCGGTTCTTCGGGCTGCGCAGATCGATGAAGTCGATGACGACGAGCCCGCCCAGGTCGCGCAAGCGGAGCTGGCGCGCCGCCTCGCGCGCCGCTTCGAGGTTGGTCTGCAGCACCATCTCCTCGTGGCCGCCGCCGCTCGAGCTCTTGCCCGAGTTGACGTCGATCGCGGTCAGCGCCTCGGTCGGGTCGATCACGATCGCGCCGCCCGAAGGGAGCTGCACGGTGCGCGCGAAGACGCGTTCGATCTGCGACTCGACGCCGTAGCGCGAGAAGAGCGGACCGCGCTCCTCCCAGCGCACGAGCTGGGTCTTCGAGCGCGGCATGAACGCCTGCATGTACTCCTGGGCGTGACCGAAGACCTCGTCGTCGTCGACGATGAGCTCCTCGACCGAGCCGTCGAGGTGGTCGCGCAGGGCGCGCAGCAGCAGATCCTGGTCGCTGTAGAGCAGCCGCGCGCCCTTGCCGGTGGTGGCCTCCTGCTGCACGCGCTTCCAGACTCTCAAGAGGGCCGCGAGATCGCGCTGCAGCTCGGTGCGGGTCTGGTCGAGCGCGTTCGTGCGCACGATGACGCCGCAGCCCTCGGGCAGCTCGAGCTTGTGGACGATCTCGCGCAGGCTCGAGCGGGTCTCCTCGTCCTCGACCTTGCGCGAGACGCCGCGCGTCGCATCGAACGGCGTCAGCACCAGGTAGCGTCCGGCGAACGAGAGGTTGGTGGTGAGGATCGCGCCCTTCTGGCCCTCGGGGTCGCGCTCGACCTGGACGACGATCAGCTTGCCCTTCTCGAGGATCTCGTCGATGCGCGGCCGGCCCGCGCCCTTGGGCTCCTTGTAGCGCGCCTCCGGGACGACGTCCTGGAGCGTCAGGAAGCCGTTGCGCGAAGCGCCGTAGTCGACGAAGGCGGCGTCGAGCGCCGGCTGGAGGTTGGCGATGACGCCGCAGTAGATGTTGCCGCGGGTCAGGCCGGCCTCGGCGACTTCGACCTGGTAGTTCTCGAGCGTCGAGTCGGCGAGAACGGCGATCCGGATCTCCTCGCGGCTCTGCGCGTTGATCAGCATCCTTCGGGTCACGAGCTTCTTCCTTTACGGCGGCCGCTCCGGCTGGGCCGGAGCGGGGGGCGCCCGGGGAGGGGCGCGCTCAAGGTCAGCGGATTCTAGCAGGCGAACGGCGCCCGAACGGACAAAGCATTGAAAAAATTAGGTTTGCCGACGCAGATCCCGCCGCGCTCCCCGATGATACCTTCCCGGCCGCGATGAGCGCGCGCCGGGAGCCTCCGCCGTCGGATCCCGAGAACGGCATCTGGCGAGGCCGGCGGGTCGCGCGCCGCTTCGTCTCCCCGGACGGCTTCACCGTGCTGGTCGGCAAGTCGGCGGCGGACAACGACGACCTCTCGCTCCGGCTCTGCGCGCCCCACGACTTCTGGTTCCACCTGGCCGGCGAGTCGGGCTCGCACGTCGTGGTGCGCAACCCGGAGCGGCTCGAGCGGCTGCCGCGCGAGACCGAACGCTTCGCCGCCGCCCTCGCCGCCGGCTACTCGAAGGCGAGAAACGCCGGCCGCGTCGCGGTCCACGTCGCCCGCGGCGCCGACGTCTCGAAGCGCCGCGGCCAGCCGCCCGGCGAAGTCGAGCTCGCGCGCTTCAAGTCGATCACCGTCGAGCCGCTGCGGATCGATTGACGATGCGCAAGATCGTCCACGTCGACATGGACGCCTTCTACGCCTCGGTCGAGCAGCGCGACGATCCGGCGCTCCGGGGCAAGCCGGTGGTCGTCGCTTGGAAGGGGGCGCGGTCGGTCGTCTGCGCGGCCTCCTACGAGGCGCGCAAGTTCGGCATCCGGTCGGCGATGCCGGCGCTGCGCGCCGAGCGGCTCTGCCCCGACGCGATCTTCGTCGCCCCCGACTTCGTGCGCTACCGCGAGGTCTCGCGCCAAGTCCGCGCGATCTTCCACCGCCACACCGATCTCGTCGAGCCGCTCTCGCTCGACGAGGCCTACCTCGACGTCACCGTCGAGAAGACGGGGCTCCCCACCGCGACCGCGACCGCGAAGCGGATCCGCGAGGAGATCCGCGCCGAGACCGCGCTCACCGCCTCGGCAGGCGTCGCGCCGAACAAGTTCCTGGCCAAGATCGCCTCGGACTGGAAGAAGCCGGACGGCCTCTTCGTCATCCAGCCGCACGAGGTCGAGAGCTTTCTCGCGCCGATCGCGGTGGCCAAGCTGCCGGGCGTCGGGCCGTCGACCGACGGCGTCCTCGAGGCGCTCGGCATCCGCACTGTCGGCCAATTGCGCGCGGCCGATCCGCGCGAGCTCGAGCGCCGTTTCGGACGTTTCGGCATCCGTCTCCACGAGCTCGCCCACGGCATCGACGAGTATCCGGTCGAGCCGTCGCGCGCGGTCCAGTCGGTCTCCTCCGAGGACACCTTCCCGGTCGACCTGCCGCTCGAGGAGCTCGGGCCGGCGCTCGAACGCGCCGCCGAACGGGTCTGGGAGGCGACGCGGCGCCACGGGCGGAACGGGCGGACGGTCACGCTCAAGCTCAAGACCGCGGATTTCAAGATCGTCACCCGTCGTCTGACGCCGCCGCATCCCCCCGGCTCCGCGGCCGAGCTCGCCGAGCTGGCGCGCGCTCTCGCGGCACGCATCGAGCTGCCGGCCTCGACCCGCTATCGGCTCGCCGGCGTCGGCCTCTCCGGCTTCCCGGAGGACGAGGACGACCGGGCCCAGCCGGGCCTCTTCGACGACTCCGCATAGAATCGGCGCGGATGTCCGACGTTTCCCTACCCCAGCACCCCGTACCCGTCACCGATCGCAGCTTCGACGAGCTCGGGCTCTCTCCGGAGATCCGCACCGCCGTGGCCGAGATGGGCTGGGTCCATCCGACCCCGATCCAGGCCGCGATCGTGCCGGCAGCCCTCGAAGGCCGGGACGTGGTCGGCTTGGCCGAGACCGGCTCGGGGAAGACCGCGGCCTTCGCCTTGCCGCTCGTCCAGCGCCTCGGCGGACCAAGAGGCTGGCCGCGCGCGCTGATCCTCTCGCCCACCCGCGAGATCACCCTCCAGACCAAATCGTTCCTCGACTACTTCGGCGCCAGCGGCAAGCTGCGCGCCGTCTCGCTCGTCGGCGGCCTCAACATCCGCCACCAAATGGACGAGCTGGCGAAGAAGCCCGACATCGTCGTGGCGACGCCGGGCCGGCTCCTCGACCACGCCTCGCGCGGCACGGTCCGGCTCGACCGCGTCGAGGAGCTCGTGCTCGACGAGGCCGACCACATGCTCGACCTCGGCTTCCTGCCTCAGATCCTCGACGTGCTCGAGAAGCTGCCCGCGAAACGCCACACGATGATGTTCTCGGCCACCATGCCGCGCGAGATCGAGCGGCTGACCCAGCGCTTCCTCGTCGACCCGGTACGGGTCGACATCACGCCGCGCGGCGCCGCCTCGGGCATCACGCACCGGCTCTACCTGGTCGACGTCGACAACAAGAAGTCGTGCGTGCTCTCGCTGCTCAACCACGAGCTCGGCACGACCCTCGTCTTCGTGCGCCGGCGCTCGGACGCCGAGTGGCTCTTCCGCGTGCTCGAGCGCGAGGGCCATCCGGTCGAGCGGATCCACTCCGACCTCTCGCAGGCCGAGCGGATCAAGGCGCTCTCGGGCTTCCGCGAGGGTCACCACCGGATCCTGATCGCCACCGACGTCGCCGCGCGCGGGCTCGACATCCCGATCATCCGGCACATCGTCAACTACGACCTGCCCGACACCGTCGAGGACTACATCCACCGCGCCGGGCGAACCGCGCGGGGGGAGATGACCGGGCTCGTCTCCTCGATCGCCACCTGGCTCGACAAGGAGTACATCCGCGAGCTCGAGCGCACCCTCGGCGAGACGCTGCCGCGCTGCTCGACGCCCGGCGTCGAGCCGTACGTCGAGATGAAGCCGAAGCGGATGATGCGCCGCGGCCGGCGCTGAGCTGAACGCATCGGAGGACGGATGGCGAAGCCGACTCGCAGGGAGCTCCTCGCCGGCGCCGCCGCGTTCGCCGGCGCACCCGTCTTCGCGCGCTCCGCGGGCCCGACGCTGCTCCTACCGAAGAGCGTGCCGCCGGTCGCGGTCGCCTCGGCCAACGGCCACCAGTTCAAGAACGGCGGCGAGCGCACGGCGATCGAGGAGGCGTTCGCGCGTCTCGTCGCCGGTTCGGATCCGCTCGACGCCGTGCTCGCCGGCGTCGCTCTGAACGAGCTCGACCCCGAGGACGACAGCGTCGGCTATGGCGGCAAGCCCAACGCGGACGGCGTCGTCCAGCTCGACGCCTCGGTCATGCACGGCCCGCGGCGGCGCGCCGGCGCGGTCGCCGCGCTCGAGGGCGTGCGCACGGCGTCGGCGGTCGCCAAGGCGGTGGCCGACCTCACCGATCATCACCTGCTCGTCGGCGCCGGCGCGCGCGAATTCGCTCGCCAGGTCGGCTTCACGATCGAGGACGACTTGAACACCGAGAAGTCCCGCCGGCAGTGGCTCGAATGGAAGCGGAAGATCGATCCGGAGCACTGGCTCGACCCCGCCCGGCGCGAGAGCGCCGCCGAGGCTGCGCGGCGCGCCATGGTCGCCGAGGCGGGGGTCGATCCCGAGCATCTCTGGGGGACGATCCACCTCTCCGTCCTGAGCCCGAAGGGCGAGCTCGCCGGCGCCACGACGACCTGCGGCCTCGCCTGGAAGATCCCGGGCCGGGTCGGCGACTCGGCGATACTGGGCGCGGGGCTCTGGGTCGACGGCGAGGTCGGCGCCGCCGGCTCCACCGGCCGAGGCGAGGCGAATCTCTACAACCTGTCGTGCCACCTGATCGTCGAGGAGCTCCGCCGCGGCGCCCATCCGAAGGACGCCGCGATCGAGGCGCTCCGCCGCGTGCGAGCCAACTCGCTCGAGCCGAGGCTCCTGAACGCCGACGGCAACCCCGCTTTCGATCTCAAGTTCTACGCCGTCGATCGGCTCGGCCGCTACGCCGGCGTTTCGCTCTACGGGATCTACAAAGGGCGCGAGACGCGCTTCGCGACGGCCACCGAGCAGGGCGCCGAGATCCGGGCGATGGACTACCTGCTGCCGGAGTGTCCCGCGGGCTGATCCCGGCTCACCGGCGGCCGCCGCGCGCCGGCGGGCCGAGCGCGAGGGACAAGGAAGGGGCGTCGCAAACGTGGTCGAGACGGAACTCGACCGCTTCGCGCAATCCGAGCGGCGCGTACCGCTCGCGCAGGCTCGCCTCCGCGGCCGGCACGAATGCCGCGGGCTTGCGGCCGAACTCGCCGCACAGCTCGGGCAGCCGGGCGCGGAAGTAGCTGGCGAGCGCCGGGCTCAGGAACGACGGGTTCAGAGCTTCGTCCCAGTAGTCGTTGACGTGGTCGCTCCAGGCAAACCGTCGCCGGATCGCCGCTCGGCCGCCCGCGAACTCGACCAGCGGGCCCTTGCCCGGCACGATTCCGCTCTCGAAGAGGCTCCGGAAGAAACGGTAGCCCTCGAAGTTCGCGACCAAGTCGGCGTTCGAGTAGACGCTGGTCGTCAGCTGGCCGAAGATCCAGCGCTCGTTGAAGCGCCCGCGGCCGGCGATCCTCTGTTCGCTCCAGCCGGCGAGATGGCTGCGGTAGTACTTGAGCCCTTGCGAGACGAAATGGCCGAGCTTGTCGGAGCCGACCAGCGTGTCGCCGAGGCGGATCGTGGCGCCGACGCCGAAGACGAAGTTGACGCGCGTTGCCCAGAACGGCGCGCCGTGGAAGATCGAGCGCCAGCGGAACTGCGGCAGCTTCTCGATCGAGCTCGACTTCATCGCCAAGCGCTCGATGCGGTCGACCCAGTGCAAGCCGCCGATCTCGCGATAGACCTCGTGAGCGAATCTCGAAGGGTCCGCACCGCCTCGCCAGCGCGCGGCGATGCGGCGGAGCGCCGCGTCGACCGTCCGGCCGAGCTCGGGCGCCGCGTCGGCGATCGGCTCGAGCCGGTTCGAGTACTGATCGCTCTCGTAGGCGGGCGACGGCGCCGCGACGGCGAGCGCGCCGAGAATCGCCGCGACCGCGGCGCTCCTCTTGCGGCTAGAAACGGAAACCGATCTCGACGTCGACATGCTCCCGGTCGCCGAAGCCCCCCTCCACCTGGAGTGTCCAGCGCTCGCCGAACGCGAGCGTACCGCCCGCCAGCCAGTTCCAGTCGTCCTTCTGCGACAGGTCGACCTCGAACGGCACCGGAAACGCCGGCAGGCCCGGGAAGAGCGCCAGCGCGATCGTCCCCGCGTGGCTCTCCTCGGCCTGCTGGTACATCGCACCGACGTAGACCGCGCCGTGGCGATTGTAGTAGCCGAAGCGCGGCATCGCGACGAACGCCTCGGCGTCGGATTCGAAATCCCCGGAGAGGCTGGTCTGGGTGGCGATCGCGGTGAGCGAGCCGAACAGGCGCTCGCTGCCGCCGGCGAACACCGCTCCGACCCCGTAGACCTCGCCGTCGTAGTCGATCTCGATCGACCGGAACGGCAGGCCGAGCAGGACCTGAACGGAGCTGAAATCGACCTCGGTCGTGCCGTCGAGCTGGCCGGCGAGGGCGAAGACGTTCAGCCAGGGCAGCAGCCAGGCGTCGAGCTTGCCGTTCACTTCGTCGATCTCGTTCTCGATGGCGAGCTGGCCGGCGGGGATGGCTGGGAAACCGGGCACGCCGATCACCAGGCGGTCGATCACGTACTCCTGCTCCTGGCTGAAGTAGACCGCGCTGACCCCGAACGGGAGCGGGAACGGCTTGCCCGCGACCAGGTCCTTCCCCCAGACCGGCTCGCCCGCCGCGGCCGGCGCGGCGACGGCAACGGCGAGCACGACGACGACGGCTGCGACGGCGATTCGGCGCACGGCGTCCCCCTTCCCGGATTCGTGGAGCTTCGCCCGCGACTCTAGCTCAGAAGCCGTGGCGCGCAGGCGCCTCATCCGCCGCCCCGCGGCACGAGGCGCAGCCGGGACACCGCGCCGCGCTCCTGCGCCGCCTCGCCCCACGGCACCGGACGCGCATCGCCCGTGAGATAGAGGCCGAGCTGGTCGTCGTAATACGGGTCGGCCGGGTGCCCCGCCTGGCCGCCCGGCACGATCGCGAAGGTCGCGGCCGGGTCGGCGGCGTCGGTCACGAAGCGCATCGAGGGACCGTAGGCGACCGATACGGCATCTCCGCGCCAGGGGCCGCCGAGCGCGTCGACGGTGGTCGCCGAGCCGTGGACCGGGAACGGTCCACGCTCGAACCAGCCGCCGACCAAGGGCAGGCCGCCGAGCGCGTGCTCGAGCGTGAGCGTGTGGATCCGGGCGTACGGCCAGCGTGCGACCTCTTCGCCCCACCTGGCGACGCCTTCGCGCCACGCCTGCTCGAGCGCACGCGCGACGATCTGCTCCCGGCTCTCGCGTTCGGGCGTCGCGAGATCGTCGAACCAGGCCTCGGACATCTGGCCCTCGAGCAGCCGCAACAGCCGCCAGCGCGTGCCGAAGCGCGCGAGCCGCGCGCGCTCCGCCTCGTCCTCGAAGATCGCGCGCTGGAGCGTGCGCTCGACCAGCGCGAAGAGCGCCGCCGGACCGCGCTCGCTCATCGCGCCGTCCCAGGCGCCGAGCGCCGCGGCGGCGCGACCGGCGTCGCCCTCGGAAACATCGCCGAGCGCCGCCACCAGCCGTCGGGCCCAGAGCGAGACCACGTCGCGCTGGAGCCCGAGGAACTCGCGCGGCGTCCAGTCGGAACGGGCGGCCAGCCGCTCGCGGATCCGGTCCATGCGGAACGGGGTGTCGAAGTCGCCTTCGAACCAAGCCGGCTTCTCGACCGGCAGGAAGCTGTTGGCGGTCACGATCTGTGCGGCCGCCGGGTCGCGCAGCTCGGGGTTCGCCGCGGCCGGCAGCAGGCCGCGCCAGCCGACGTCGGCGCGCCAGCCCGGCGCCGGCAGCCAGCCGTCCCAGCCGAAGCGATCGGGCGCGCGGCCGAGCGGCGTCCAGAGGATCGAACCCGACGCGTCGGCGGCGACCAGGTTCTGCGCCGGGAAGGCGTAGGGCGCGATCGCCGCCCGAACCTCGTCGATCGAGCCGGCGCGGGCGAGCGCCACGAACGCGGCGAGTGAGTCGCTCGGGCTCCAACCGGTCCAGGCGATCGAGCGCTCCGGCAGCCCGCGCTCGGGATCGGCGGCGAGCAGCGGACCGCGGTCGGTGCGCTTCACTTCGATCTCGATCGCCTCGCCGTTCCGGACCCGCACCGTCTCGCGCCAGCTCTCGACCGCGACCCAGCGCTCGCCGCGCAGGACGTTGCGGCCGCCGGCGTCGAGCCGTTCGAGGAAGACGTCGACGTCGTCGAGATAGAGGTTGGTGCATGCCCAGGCGAGCCGCGGCCCGCGGCCGAGAATGACCGCTGGCGAGCCGGGCAGCGTCATGCCCACCGCCTCGTAGTCGGGCGCCACGATGCGCGCCTCGAACCAGACGCTCGGCAGCTCGAGGTCGAGGTGCGGGTCGTTGGCCAGGAGCGCGCCGCCGGTCGCGCTCTTCGCCGCCGAGACCGCCCAGTTGTTGCTGCCGAGCCCGGCGCCTTCGGCGCGCTTGCCGAGCGGCTCGGGCGACACGGGCGTCGCGCGCGAGAGCTCGACCGCTTCGTCGAAGACGACGGCATCGAGCTCGCCGATCAGCTCGCGCGTGCGCTCCGGACCGAAGGCGCGCAGGAAGGCGAACGACTCGTCCTCCGCCGGCTCCATCACCGGCGAGAGCACGCGCGCCATCACGTAGATCACCGCCAGGCTGTCCTCGGGGCGCCACGGCTCGGGCCGATGCCGGAGCAGGCGGAACTCGGGGGGCAGATCGGCGCCGCGCTCGGCGAGCCAGGCGTTGACTCCCGCCGCGTAGGCCTCGAGCCAGCGCCGCGACTCGGGCGAGACCTGCGCCGCGAGCTCGCCGGTGACACGGCCGAAGCCGAGCTTCCGCACCCGCGTGTCGAAGCGCAGAGCGCGTGCGCCGAAGATCTCGGCGAGCCGGCCCGAGGCGGCCCGGCGCGTGAGCTCCATCTGGAACAGCCGGTCGTTGGCGTGCAGCCATCCGAGCGCCGCGGCGGCGTCGACCGCCGAACCGGCGTGGATCGACGGGATACCGAAGCGATCGAAGCTCACGTCGACCGGGGCGCCGAGCCCGGCGACGGCGGACTCGCCGCTGCGCCGGGCGCGGCCGCTCGCGGCGAGAGCGAGGGCGAGCGCGCCGAGCGACACGATCACGGCCAGAACGGCGAGAGCGAGGAGAGAAAGAACTCGGGACCGCTTGCGTTCGTCCACGGGCAGCGAGTCTATCGGCGCCGATCGGAGGCGTGAGCCGCGCCCGCGGCGAGGCAACCGATCTGGCGCCGCAAACGTATTCGCCAGAGATGAACCGCCGCCGTTTCCGCCCAGCGCTCGCTTCCTTCGCGCTCGTCTTCGCTCTCCTGCCGCTCCCGAGCGCGCTCGCGACCGCCGGGCCCGAGTTTTCGACGCCCGAGGGGGGCGTACGGCTGGTCTCGGGCTGGGCCACGGCTCCCGCGGGGGGCGACGCGCGGCTCGGCGTCGCGTTCACGCTCGCGCCCCGTTGGCACGTCTATTGGAAGAACCCGGGCGACGCGGGCTACCCGCCCGAGCTCACGTTCGCTGCCGGCGGTCCGATCGAGGGCGGAACGCTCCGCTACCCGGCCCCGTCACGCTACGAGCTGCCCGGCGGGCTGGTCGCTCTCGGCTACGAGAAAGAGGTCATCTATCCGATCGACGCCCAGATCTCCCGGAACGCCGCCGGATCCGCCCGGATCGCGGCCGCGCTCGACTACCTGGTCTGCGCGGAAACCTGCATTCCGTACGCGGCCGAGCTCGCGCTCGAGCTGGCGATCGGCGCTCCGGCCGAAGATCCCGAGCTCGCGCCTCGCATCGCCGCCTGGCGCGCACGGCTGCCCCGGCCCGCCGCCGAGCTCGACCGCGTCGAGGCGCGCCTCGAACGCGCCGAGGGAGCGGCGATCGAGCTCGAGCTCACGCTCGCCGGCGCCGGCCTCCGCGCCGCGGCGCCCGATCTCTTCTTCGAGATCCATCCGCTGGTCGCCTTCGACCGCCCGCGCTTCGCGGCGCGTGCCGGCGGTCCCGGGTTCGCGGTGCTTCTACGACCGCTCGACCAGACCCAGCCGCTGCCCGACCGGCTCGCGATCGCCTGGACCGCGACCGGCTTCGAGCGCGATGGCGTGCCGGCCGCGTTCGAGGGCACGGTCGACCTCGAGCGGCCCGTTTCGCCGCTCGCCTCCGGCGGCTCGCTCCCCCTCCTGCTCCTCGCTTCCGCTCTCGTCCTCGCCGCCGCGCTGGTCTACGTCCAGCGCCGCGGCCGAACTTCCACCGCAACTCCCCGGAGGTGATTCGATGTTCCGTCCGAGATTCTCCGTCGTCGCGCTCGTCGTTGCGCTCGTCGCGTGCGCGAACCCTTCGCTCGCCGAGCTGGCCGTGGGCCAGGCGGCGCCCGGCTTCGAGCTGCAGGACCTCGACGGCCAGACCGTTTCGCTCGCCGGTTTCGAGGGCAAGACCGTCGTGCTCGAGTGGATCAACCCGAACTGCCCGGTTTCCCGCCGTCACGCCGACGCCAAGACGATGACCACGACCGCCGCCAAGCATCCCGAAGTGGTCTGGCTGGCCGTCAACAGCACGAATCCGAAGAGCGGCGACTACGTCGAACCGGCCGCGCACAAGGGCTACGCCGCTTCGAAAGGGATC
>Ga0209640_10004520_pt1 | contig 12177 bp, 13 predicted proteins | sample RifCSP10_1_FD_184018 | JGI IMG/M metagenome (GOLD analysis project Ga0209640, IMG submission 184018) | Soil microbial communities from Rifle, Colorado - Rifle CSP2_sed 10_1 (SPAdes) (version 2) | ecosystem: Environmental > Terrestrial > Deep subsurface > Rock core/Sediment | place: Rifle... | reverse complement strand
CCGCCACTTGGTGCCCACGATCGCGGCGGGCTTGAGCGCGCGCAACACCTGGCCCAGGTTCTTCTCGGATTCGCCCGAGCCGTAGGACGGCGCGGTGTCGAGGTAGTTGATCCCGAGCTCCATCGCGCGCGCGACCCCGCGCTCGCGCTCCGCGGGGGTCCCGCGCACCATGAGCCCGCCCACGTCGCCGCAGCCGAAGGCCAGCGCGGAGACCCTCAGCCCCGTCCGTCCCAGTGTCCGGTATTCCATGGCCGTTTCTTATACCACGGCCCTCGCGCGGCCGCTTGCCCGCCGCCCGACCGTCGTTTACTCTCTGACCCCTATGCAGCACGCTCGCCTCGGTCGCACCGGCCTGTCCGTCTCCCGCCTCTGCCTCGGCACCATGACCTTCGGCCTGCAGTGCGACGAGGCCGCGTCCCGCGCCATCCTGGACCGCGCGGCCGCGGGCGGCATCACCTTCCTCGACACCGCCGACGTCTATCCGCTCGGCGGCGGCCTCGACACGGTGGGCCGCACCGAGGAGATTCTCGGCCGCTGGCTCGAGGGCCGCCGCCAGGACTTCGTCGTCGCCACCAAGTGCGTGGGCGTGATGAGCGCCCGGCGGTGGGACCGTGGCGCCTCGCGCAAGCACATCCTGGACGCGATCGACGGCTCGCTGCGGCGGCTGCGCACCGACTACGTGGATCTCTACCAGCTCCACCACTGGGACCCGACGACCCCGATCGACGAGACCCTGCGCGCGCTCGACGACGTGGTGCGGGCGGGGAAGGCCCGCTACGTCGGCTGCTCGAACTTCCACGCCTACCAGCTGGCCCGCGCGCTGGGGCGGAGCGAGGCGCTCGGCGTCGCGCGGTTCGACTCGGCGCAGCCGCGCTACAACCTGCTCTTCCGCCAAGTCGAGCGCGAGCTCCTGCCGCTCTGCCGGGAAGAAGGCATCGGCGTGATCCCGTACAACCCGCTGGCGGGCGGCTTCCTCTCCGGCAAGCACCGCCGAGACACCGGCCCCACCGCGGGCACCCGCTTCACGCTCGGCACCGCGGGAGGGCGCTACCAGGAGCGGTACTGGCACGAGCGCGAGTTCGAGACGGTGGAGGCGCTCCGTCCGCTGGCCGCCGAGGCCGGCATGTCGCTCACCCGGCTCGCGGTGGCGTGGACGCTGGCCGAGCCCGCGATCACGGCGCCGATCGTGGGCGCGAGCCGCCCGGAGCAGCTCGACGACGTGCTGCCCGCGACCGAGAAGCCCCTCGACGCCGCGCTCAAGGCGCGCCTCGACGAGATGACCCGCGAGTACCGCTGGGGCGACGATCCGCGCTGACCCGCGGCCCCGCCCCGAGGAGGACGCCATGCCCACGCCCGTGAATCGCCAGATCGTGCTCCGCCGCCGCCCGGTCGGGACGCCCAAGCCGGACGACTTCGATCTCGTCGAGTCGCCCCTGACCGCGCCCAAGGACGGCGAGATCCTGTGCCGCACCGTCTATCTCTCCCTCGACCCGTACATGCGGAGCCGCATCAGCGGCGGCAAATCGTACGCGGCCTCGGTAGAGCCGGGGCAGGTGATCGTGGGCGGCACCGTGAGCGAAGTGCTCGAATCGAAGCACCCGGGCCTGGTCCGCGGCGACCTCGTGTTGGGCTACGACGGCTGGCAATCGCACGCGGTGGCCAAGGGCGGCGCCGCGCGCAAGCTCGACCCCAAGCAGGCGCCGGTCTCGACCGCGCTGGGCGTGCTCGGGATGCCCGGCATGACCGCCTACGTGGGCCTGCTCGACATCGGGCAGCCCAAGCCGGGCGAGACGGTGGTGGTCTCGGCCGCCTCCGGCGCGGTGGGTTCGGCGGTGGGGCAGATCGCCAAGATCAAGGGCTGCCGCGCGGTCGGCATCGCGGGGTCCCCGGACAAGTGCGACTACGTGGTGCGCGAGCTCGGGTTCGACGCCTGCGTGAACTACAAGACCGGCGACCTGCTCGCGTCGCTCAAGGCGGCCTGCCCGAGCGGCATCGACGTCTACTTCGAGAACGTGGGCGGCGACGTGCTCCGGGCCGTGATGCAGCTGCTCAACATGAACGCGCGCATCCCGCTCTGCGGGCTCATCTCCGAGTACAACGCGACCGAATCGGTCCCCGGTCCCAACCTGCGCCCGTTGCTCTTCAATCGCGCGCTCGTGAAGGGCTTCATCGTCTCGGACCACATGGCCCGCCTGGGCGACTTCCTGGCCGACTGCGGCGGGTGGGTGCGCGAGGGCCGGCTCAAGTACCGGGAGGACATCGTGGTCGGCCTGGAGAAGGCGCCGGAGGCCTTCATCGGCCTGCTGCAGGGGAAGAACTTCGGCAAGCTGCTGGTGCGGGTGGGGGAGGATCCGACGAGATGAGGCGGCACGGGGGCCCGGCGCGCGTCCTCGCGGCGGTGCTGCTGGCGCTCGGCCTGGCTCCCGCGGCCGCCTCCGCCCAGGTCTTCATCGCCTCGAAGCCGCAGCCGGAATTCTGGATCGCGCCGGTCTTCATCACCGCGAACATCCGGCGGGCGGACGTGGAGGACGGGCCGGCCCCGTTGACGCTCCGGGTCTCGTTCAGCGTGGCGCCGCCCCCGGCGCGGGACCCGTCCGAGTTCGCCCAGGATCTCTACCTCCTCTGGCCGGGTGAGCTGGTCGCCACGGACGGTGCCGACGGCGCCGACCCCACACTCGTGCGCCAGGTGGAGGCCACCGGGTTCAAGGTGCTCGCGAACGGCCGGGTTCCGCTCTCCGCGCGCAGCCGGGCCCAGATGGGCGCCGGAGCGGGCGCGGCGGGCCGGCGCGAGCTCGGCGACGCGCCCTTCGTCACCTTCGCGCGCCCGGAGGGGCTGGCCCGGGGCGCGAAGCCCGCGACCTACATCCGCATCCCGTGGAAGCCCGAGCTGGCGAGCCTCGACTGGCTCCCCCGCCTCGATCTGCGCGTGAGGGGGGCCATCACGCCGCGGCGGGTGAGCTGGCTCGAGGAGACGTTCTGGGGCCGTCGGCACATCGTCGCGCTGAGCTTCGGCGACGTGGGGTACTCGTCGCTGTATCCCCTCTACTACGGCAACCGCGATCGCGTCGTCCCGCTCGCGCCCGATTTCTCCCGCCTGTCGATCAACTTCGCCGAGTCGAACCACCTCAAGATCGACGAGGTGGTGCCGGGCACCGCGAGCCGCCGGATGAGCGAGACGCGGGACAGCACGGAAACGCTCTCGATGCCGCTCGTGGCGGCCGACGGGATCATTCCGCAGACGCTCAAGGTGCAGTTCGTGTACTTCCGGGGGCGGCTGCCGTGGCGGCCCATCCTGCTCTCCGCGCTGCTCCTGGGTCTGGGCAACCTCACCGGCCCGATCGTCGGCAACCTGCTGCGCCGGCTCGCCCGGTCGCTGCGGAGCCGGGTGCACTTCGGGCGCGGGGAGGTGCCCGGCCGGGCTCGCGGCCAGGTCCCCCCGCCGGAGGTGCTGGCGCGCATCCGCCCCGGAGAGACGACCCACGGGGAGGTGCTCAAGCTCGCCGGCGGCGAGCCCGAGGAAGAGCAGCGCCTGCCGTCCGGCGAGATCCGCGCCGTGATCTACCGGGGCCAGCGGCTGGTGCCGCATCGGGGCCGGCGGTTCGGGTGGCTAGCCACGGTGCACCACTGGGAGATGGAGCAGCAGGAGGTGCAGATCGACTTCGAGCAGGAGCGGGTGCGCGACGTCCAGGTCCGCATCCGCCGCACGCGCCAGAGCCAGCCCGCGGCCGTCTGAGCCGCGGGCGCGATCAGTGGGCGCGGATCCAGGCGCCGATCGCCGAGACTACCTGCGCCTCGATCCCCAGATAGCCGTGGGCCGCCTTCGCCTCGCACGGCGCCGAGATGGGCGGGCTGCCGCCCTGGAAGGCCATCAGCTCCTTCACCGGCGCCTGCTTGAGCGCCCGCACGATCGGCTCCGCGCCGGAGTAGGGCGAGGCGCGGCAGGCGTCGTCCTTGTGGTGGACCACGAGGGTCGGCACCCGGATGTCGCCCAGCCCGGCGTGCCGGACCGTTTCGTAGGTGAGCTTCGAGGTCTCGGTGACCGAGGAGGTGAGCACGACGCCGTCGGGCCCGCCCTCGGTCAGCCGGGCGGCCGCGTTGGCCGCGGAGAGCGTGCCCATGCTGGTGCCCACGAGCCACACCGGCGCCTTGGTGATCTCGCGCACCGCCGCGATGGCCGCCTTGACGTCGGCGGCGTGCTCGGGCGTCGTGCGGAAGTTCCACAACCCGGTCTTCCGGTCGGAGGGCCGGTCCAGGATGGCCACCGGGAAACCCTCGCGGACCCAGCGCGTCCGGGTGCGGACGAGGAAGTTGCCCTGGAGCTGGCCGATCCCCGCGCCGGTCAGCGCGAGGTCGCCATCGCCGCCCGCGAAGAGGATCAGGCTGGCCACCGGCTGGCCCGGCGTGCGCAGGAGGAGGACCGCCTGGGTCACGCCCCGCCGCGTCGGGATCGTGCGGACCTCCTCGTCGTCGGCCCGCGCGGGCGGTCCAGGGAGGAGGGCGGCCAGGAGCAGGGCCGCGAGGACGTACCGGCCGGGCATGGCCGGATCATAGGCGGGGCGCCGGGTGCTGGCAAGGCGGGGCGGCGCGTTGTAGAGTCCCTGGCCAGGAGGCGGCGAGCATGGCGACGATCTACGACGAGTGCTACCGGCGCGCGCTGAGCGATCGCGCGGGATTCTGGGCCGCGCGGGCCGAGGACGTCTACTGGGAGAAGCGATGGGATCGGGTGCTCGACGACTCGCGCCCGCCCTACTACCGGTGGTTCGCGGGCGGGGTGCTGAACACCTGCTACAACGCGCTGGACCTTCACATCGAGCGCGGGCGCGGCAAGCAGACCGCCCTGATCTACGACTCGCCGGTGACCGGGACGGTGCGCGCGTTCACCTACGCCGAGCTGCGCGACGAGGTGGCGCGCTTCGCGGGGGCGCTGCGGCGGCAGGGGGTGGAGAAGGGTGACCGGGTCATCATCTACATGCCGATGGTCCCGGAGGCGGTCATCGCGATGCTGGCGTGCGCGCGCATCGGGGCGATCCACTCGGTGGTGTTCGGGGGCTTCGCGCCCAAGGAGCTCGCCACCCGCATCGACGACGCCAGGCCGAAGGTCATGCTCTCCGCGTCGTGCGGCATCGAGGTCAACCGGGTCATTCCCTACAAGCCGCTGCTGGACCAGGCCATCGCGATGGCGTCGCACAAGCCGTCGCGTTGCCTGATCCTTCAGCGCCCGATGGAGACGGCGCCGCTTCAGCCGGGACGCGACGTGGACTGGGGGGAGGCCGTCGCGGCGGCCGCCCCGGTCGGGTGCGTGCCGGTCGCGGCCACCGATCCGCTCTACATCCTCTACACCTCGGGTACGACCGGGATCCCCAAGGGGGTGGTGCGCGACAACGGCGGTCACGCGGTCGCGCTCAAGTGGAGCATGGACGCGGTCTACGGCATGGGCGCGGGGGAGACCTTCTGGGCGGCCTCCGACATCGGCTGGGTCGTCGGGCACTCCTACATCGTCTACGCGCCCCTGCTCCGGGGCTGCACCACGATCCTCTACGAGGGCAAGCCGGTGGGTACGCCCGACCCCGGCGCGTTCTGGCGGGTCTGCGCCCAGCACGGGGTGAGCGCGCTGTTCACCGCGCCCACCGCGTTCCGCGCGATCAAGAAGGAAGACCCGCAGGGCGTCCACATCGCGAAATACGACCTCGCGCGCTTCCGCACGCTGTTCCTGGCCGGGGAGCGCTGCGATCCCGACACCCTGCTCTGGGCGCGCGAGCGTCTCCAGGTCCCGGTGGTGGACCACTGGTGGCAGACCGAGACCGGCTGGCCGATGGCGGCCAACTGCGTGGGCCTCGGCATGCTCCCGGTCAAGCCGGGCTCGCCGACCAAGATCGTGCCCGGCTACGACATCCGGGTGCTCGGGGAGGACAACCGGGAGATGCCGGCGGGGCAGATCGGGTCGATCGCGGTGAAGCTGCCGATGCCGCCCGGGACCCTGCCCACGCTGTGGAACAACGACGCCGGCTTCGAGGGCTCGTACCTCACGCGGCATCCCGGCTACTACCTCACCGGGGACGCGGGCTACAAGGACGAGGACGACTACATCTACATCATGAGCCGCGTGGACGACATCATCAACGTGGCCGGGCACCGCCTCTCGACCGGGGCCATGGAGGAGGTGCTGGCCTCGCACCCGGACGTGGCCGAGTGCGCGGTGATGGGGGTGGCCGACGAGATCAAGGGCGAGGTGCCGGTCGGCCTCGTGGTGACCAAGGCGGGGGTCGCGCGCGGCGACGCCCTGCTGTGCCGCGAGCTGGTCGAGCTCGTGCGCGAGAAGATCGGCCCGGTGGCCGCGTTCAAGACGGTGGCGGTGGTCAAGCGGCTGCCCAAGACCCGCTCGGGCAAGATCCTGCGCGGGACCATGAAGAAGATCGCCGATGGCGTCGAGCACGCCGTGCCCGCCACCATCGACGATCCCGTGATCCTCGACGAGATCAGCGCCTCGCTCAGGACCCTCGGCTACCCCCGGTAGCTCGCGGCCGGAAACGACCCGGTCGGACCGACCAGGACGTGCTCCTCGCCGAACCAGATCGGCGAGCGCGCGAGATCGATGAAATGCTTCTCATCCTCGGCGAGGCGGCGCCCGGCGGCCCGACCCTCGGGGGTCGCGCCCGCGCGGGCAAAGGCGTCGATGGTGTCCCACCAGAGCTCGGCGACGCCGTCGAAGTCCTCCGGCGCGCCGCGGTGGCGGCGCATCGCCTCGCTGAAGGCGGAGGTCACGCTGTGTACCTGGACGTAGCGCCGGATGCCCAGGGCGGGGGCCAGCTCCCGCACCAGCGGGCCGTGGGTGTCGAGCCAGTAGCGCTGGAACTCCTCGCGCGAGAGATGGGGCAGGCGGCGCAGGCAGAACACGAGCTTGATCATGGCGTGGGCGCGAGATCCTTCCTGAGGAAATGGTGCGTGTGCCCCGCCGGCCAGTCGTCGGCCTTGGCGTAGACCTGGTAGCCGAGCTTCTCGTAGAAGCCCGGGGCCTGGAAGCTGAACGTGTCGAGGAAGACGCGTCGGCAGCCGCGCTCCAGCCCGCGCCGCTCGGCCGCTTCCATCAGGCCCCGGCCGAAGCCCCGTCCGCGCAGGGCCTCGCTGACCCAGAGGATCCGCACGTAGAGGACCCCGCCCCAGATCGAGCCGAGGAGGCCGCCCACCACCTCGTCGCCCGCGTCGCGGAGGAAGAGATTGACCGGGGAATATTCGTGAAAGCCGGTCACCGCGACGTTGTAGGTGTCGAGGTGATCCACCACGACCTGCTTGAGCCCCTCGGAGGCGTGAGGATCGGACACGATCCGGATGTCGGTCATCGGCACCTCCTCCTCTCCACTCGGGCCGGTGCGCGGCCGAGGCTAGCACGCCCGCCCGGGGGCGGCAAACCCGCGCCGGGGGCTCGCGGCTCCCCCGCGGGATCGGGTAAGATGCCGGGCGTGACCAGGTCCTCGCATGACGCCGACGTGCTGGTGGTGGGCGGCGGGCCGGGCGGCAGCACCGCCGCCGCCTTTCTCGCCCGGGGCGGCCTGCGGGTCGCGCTTGCCGAGCGCGAGGCCTTCCCGCGCTTCAAGGTCGGAGAGTCGCTGATCCCGACGTGCATGGACATCTGCCGGCGCCTGGGCGTGCTCGACCGGGTCCTCGCCCACGGCTTCCAGATGAAGTACGGCGCCACCTTCCACGACCAGGAGCTGGGGCTTCAGTCCACCTTCGACTTCAAGCCCGGCCGGCCGTGGCCCGCCTTCACGCTCGACGTGCATCGGGCCGAGTTCGACCAGGTCCTGCTCGACCACGCGGTGGCGCAGGGCGTGACGCGGCTGCAGCCCGCGACGGTGGAGAAGGTGACCTTCGACCGCGACGGGGTCACCGCCCGGATCAGCGGGGGCGATGGTGAGCGCGAGCTGCGGGCGGCCCTCCTGGTGGACGCGAGCGGGCGCGACGCCTTCCTGGCCGCGCGCCAGGGGCAGCGGAAGCCGCGCCCGGGGCTCGGCAAGGTGGCCATCTTCGCCTACTTCTGCGGCGCCCGCCGCTTCCCGGGCCGCGAGGAAGGCCACGTTCGCATCCACATCTTCCCCGAGGGCTGGTTCTGGTACATCCCGCTCGCGCGCGACGAGACGAGCGTCGGCTGCGTGCTCCATCAGAAGGTGGTGAAGGCGCGCCGCGGCTCGCTCCAGGAGCTGTTCGACGACATGGTCGAGCGGTGCCACGCGGTGCGCGACAACCTCCGCGGCGCCGAGCGCGTGACCGAGCTCTACACCACCTCGAACTTCGCCTATTCGGTGGAGCCGGTGGTGGGCGACCGCTTCCTGTGCGTGGGCGACGCGGTGGCCTTCGTGGACCCGATCTTCTCGCCCGGGGTGTTCCTCGCCATGCAGTCGGGCGAGCTGGCGGCCGGCGCGATCCTCCGCGCCTTCCGCGCCGGGCGCTTCGGGGCCCGCCGCTTCCGGGCCTACGAGCGGGCGGTCCGCCGCGGCACGCGGCCCTTCGAGCGGTTCATCGAGTCCTTCTACGACCGCGCCTTCCTCGAGGTCTTCCTGCGCCCGCGCAACGTGCTGGGCATGATCCCCGCGGTCACCGGCGTGCTCGCGGGCGGCTCGTTCGGCACCCTGCCCAGGCACCTGCGCCTGTCGCTCTGGGGGTTCTTCCAGGTGGTGCGCTTCACCCGTTGGCTGAACCGGCGCCGTGGCGTGGTGCTCGAGTCCCGCCTGGACTGGTAGCCCGCTCTGAGCCCCGCCCGGGTAAGCTCCGCCTCGGCCTTCACGCGGCGCGAGGTGCGCGCGCTGCGGGCGCTCCGGAGCCCCATCGGCATCCAGCGGGCGCTCGACGCGATGCCGTACCATCTGGCCGGGACGGCCTGGTCGCCGCGGCGCGTGCTGCGCGAGCGCACCGCGCATTGCCTGGAGGGCGCGGTGTTCGCGGCGGCGGCGCTGCGCGTCCTCGGCTTCCCGCCGCTCCTGCTGGATCTGGAGGCGGTGCAGGACACCGATCACGTGGTCGCGGTGTTCCGGAGCCGCGGGCACTGGGGGGCCATCGCGAAGTCCAACTTCTCGGGGCTCCGCTATCGCGAGCCGGTGTACCGGAGCCTGCGGGAGCTGGTCATGAGCTACTTCGACGGCTACATCAACCTGCGGGGCGAGCGCACCCTGCGCGCCTACGCGGGACCGGTGAACCTGGCCCGCTTCGACCGGACGCGGCCCGGCTGGATGACGACCGAGGAGGATCTCTGGTGGATCGCCGAGCACCTGCTGGAGATCCCGCACACGCGGCTGCTGCGGCCCCCGATGGTGCGCGCGCTCTCCCGGGTGGACCGGCGCGCGCTGGCCGCCGGGCTGGTGGGATACCGTGAGCGCTGACGCGACGACCGTGGAGGAGAGCCTGGACGGCGGCCGCACCGAGTACTTCGCGGTCGAGTGCGCGGAGGCGCGCCTGCTCGCCCTGCTCCGGGAGGTGTTCGAGGAGCACTGGGCGCACGTGATCTTCGGCCCGTGCATCGAGGGCGCGGTCTTCGAGGGGCGGTTCGGCCGGCGGCCCACGCTCTCCCTGCTCGACGGCTACGTCACGGTGCAGGTGGAGGGCACCGAGTCGTGGCACTTCCACCTCTGCATCGGCCCGCATCGGGGGTCGCCCGGGCTGCCCACGCCGCCCGCGCTGGCGGAGTGGCGCCGCTGCGGGCGCGCCGCGTTCTTCCAGAGCCGCGACCGGGCCGGCCGCCCCAGCGCCTGGGGCCTGCGCCTCTGGAACGGCCGGGGCGAGCAGATGCTGACGGTCTTCTTCCCGAACCCGTGGATCGACCCGGCCCGAGGCCGCTACGTGGACACGCCCGACTGGTCCCGGCTCGAGCTCTGGATGGCTCTGCGCGCCCGCTACGCCGGCGTGCCCGCCGAGGCCCCGCCCGCGCACGCCGAGCCCCCGAGAACCCACTGAGGTAGAATCGCGGCGTATGGACGGGGTGCACGATCTGGGGGGGATGCAGGGCTTCGGGCCGGTCGAGCGCGAGGAGAACGAGCCCGTGTTCCACGCGGCCTGGGAGGCGGCGGTGCTCGCCATGATGCGCGCGGGCGGCGCGCGCGGGCTCTTCAACATCGACGAGTTCCGCCACGGTATCGAGCGCATGGCGCCCGCCGACTACCTGCGCGCCAGCTATTACGAGAAGTGGCTCGACGGAGTGTCCCGCCTCCTGGTGGAGAAGGGGGTGGTGGGCGCCCAGGAGCTGGCCGTGCGCCGGGCCTTCTTCGAGGCGCAGCCCGGCGCTCCCGCCACCGCGGCCCTGTCGGGGCCGCTGCCCCCGCGCCCGCCCTCCAATCCGGGCTGGGTGCCGGACGCCATCCGCGAGACCGGGGCCACGCCCCGCTTCGCCCCGGGCGACCCGGTGCGCACGCGCGAGATGCACCCGCACGGCCACACGCGGCTGCCCCGCTACGCGCGCGGCCGGCGCGGGGTCATCCACCGCTGCCACGGCATCCACGTCTTCCCCGACACCAACGCCCACGGCCTGGGCGAGCAGCCCCAGCCGCTCTACAGCGTGCGGTTCGACGCGCGCGAGCTCTGGGGCGAGTCGGCCGAGCCGAACCAGGCCGTGCACATCGATCTCTGGGAGAGCTATCTCCTGCCCGGGAGGTGAGCCGGATGGGCAAGAACCATCCCAACGTCGATCCGTACATCGTCTCCCGGGTGCGGGCCCTCGAGTCCCTGCTGCTCGAGAAAGGCGTCCTCGCCCCCGACGCGGTGGACCGGGTGATCCAGCGCTACGAGGCCGACACCGGGCCCATGGTGGGGGCCCGCGCGGTCGCGAAGGCGTGGACCGATCCCGAGTACCGGCGTCTCCTCCTGGAGGATCCGACCACCGCGCTCCGGCGCTTCGACCTCGACTACGCGATGCTGAGGGTGGTGGAGAACACCGAGGCCGTGCACAACCTGGTGGTGTGCACGCTCTGCTCCTGCTACCCGTGGCCCGTCCTGGGGCTGCCGCCCACCTGGTACAAGACGCCCGCCTACCGCTCGCGCGCGGTGAGCGAGCCGCGCGCGATGCTGAAGGAGATGGGCCTCGAGGTGCCGGCCGCGCGCGAGATCCGCGTGTGGGACTCGAGCGCGGAGATGCGCTACATGGTGCTGCCCCGCCGGCCGACGGGCACCGAGGGCCTCACCGAGGCGGCGCTGGTGCCGCTGATCACGCGCGACGCGCTCATCGGCGTGGCCGAGCCGGGCGCCGATTCCTGATCGGAGGAGCGGCCCGGTGTACGAGCGGCGGCGCAACATCGTGGTGCGTCGCGACGGCCGGCGCGTCAACGTCGCGCGCTTCCGCGGCCAGCTCTTCGTCTGCGCCACCGGCTGCTGCTGCGGGCGCACCGAGGACGGCTTCGCCGCGGTGCCCGCCGAGACCTTCCACCGCGAATGGGAGCGGCGCCGCCTCCGCAACATCGTTCACCTCACGATCGGCGGCTGCCTCGGCCCCTGCGCGCTCGCCAACGTGGCGCTCCTGCTCTTCGACGGGCAGGCCCAGTGGTTTCACTCGGTGGACACCGACGCCCTCGCGGTCGCCCTCTACGACCACATCGAGGCGATGCTGGAGGCGGACCGCTGCCTGCCGCCGCCGCCCGCGCTGGCCCCGTACCAGTTCACCGCCTCCGCCTGGCAGGAGCGGCCCGACGGCCAGCCGGTCGACGACGCGCGCCGGTGGCGCGGCGCCTCCGCCCACGCCTGCGACGCGACGCCGTCGGGCGCGTCGGCGAAGGGGCAGGCCCTCACGGTGGATCGCGTGGTGGCGGTGATGGAGGGCCGCGCCTCGTTGCCGCGCCAGAACGGCGAGCTGGTCTTCGAGGAGCCCTGGCAGGGCCGCGTCTTCGGCATGGCGGTGGCCCTGCACGAGCGCGGTCTCTACGAGTGGGAAGAGTTCCGCCAGGTCCTCATCGCCCAGATCGCCGCCGCCGAGAGCCGCGGCGGCCCCTTCGTCTACTACGAGATCTGGCTCCAGACCTTCGAAGCGCTCCTCGCCCGCAAGGCCCTCGTCTCCACCCCCGAGCTCGACGAGACCACCTACCAGTTCGAGTTCGGCGAACGCGACGACGTGTTCTAGCCCGGAGGGGGGCTTCCGCCCCCCTTCCGGCGGTCGTCGCGCGCCTGACGGCGCACTCCTCCCTGCCTCCCCCCAGGAACCGGGAT
>Ga0209640_10004519_pt1 | contig 12177 bp, 15 predicted proteins | sample RifCSP10_1_FD_184018 | JGI IMG/M metagenome (GOLD analysis project Ga0209640, IMG submission 184018) | Soil microbial communities from Rifle, Colorado - Rifle CSP2_sed 10_1 (SPAdes) (version 2) | ecosystem: Environmental > Terrestrial > Deep subsurface > Rock core/Sediment | place: Rifle... | reverse complement strand
TCCGCCCGCACGACCGCGACGAAGGCCAGCGCGAGCGCGAGCGCTGCCCCGAAGAGGCCCGCTGCGGCGAGCCAGAACGTCGGTTGCTGCTTCGTCGATACGTGACTTCCATCGCCCTTCACGCGCGCGGACGCTAGATAGGTGGGATGAAGGTCTCGTGAAGGGCCCGACGCGCGAGAGGCCCCGTGCCGTGGGGCCCCTCGCGTAGGCGCGTGTCCCGATCTACCGGACGACGACGAGCATGGCGAGGATGTGGTCCGCGCCCATGGTCTCGATCTCGGGCATTCCGGGCGAATCCATCTTCACGGTGCGGAGCTTGTAGACGCCCGACTTCCGGAAGGTGAGCGTCACGCGGTCGCCCATCGACATTGCCCTGCCGAGCGCAACCTTCGGGCCGGCAAGCCTCATGAGCTTGTGCGTGTCCAGATCCTGGTTGAGCACGGTCAGGCGCTGGCCACGCTTGAGAACGGCCTTGACGCCGGCCGCCGGTGCGCCCTTGCCGTTGGACCACGAGTGGCACCCCTTCTGGAGGTGGACGATCGTGAGTCGGGTGGTGCCCTTGACGACGAGTGGGTTCTTCAAGGCCATGGCAATCGCCATGGCCTCGTCGTGGGGCTCGTCTCCGTGAGCGGCGGTCGTGGCCGGGAACGCGCTGGCAGCGATCGCCGCCAGCGTCCCGAGGATGATGAGGGCGGTCTTCTTCATCGCTGCTCCTCCAAGGTCGCTATCTGTCCACCGACATCATCGGTCCACGAGCACGTGCGCGGAACGCGGGAATGGGCGGTTTTGCAGCTACGAAAACGAGCTGTTCTCAACCTGCGAGATCGGGCAGGTCAAGCGTCGTCGGCCGGCGTGACGAGGCCGGTGCGAATCGCGTATGCGACCGCCTGAGCGCGGTTCCGGAGGTGGAGCTTGGAGAGGATGTTCTTCATGTGGAAGTTCACCGTGTGCTCGGACAGGTGGAGCGAGGCTGCGATCTCCTTGTTGGTCGCACCCTCTGCGACGAGCTGCAGCACCTCCTGCTCACGCGCGGTCAGGTCGTCGCGCCGGCCCTCCCTTGGCGCGGCTTCGCTGCCGAGCCGCGCGAACTCGTCGAGGATCTTCGCGGCCAGTCCGGGTGAGAGAGCCGGCTCGCCTGCCGCGAGAGCGTTCAGCGTCCGCTCCAGCTCAGCTTCTGACATGTCCTTGAGCAGGTACCCCTCGGCACCGCTCTTGATCGCCTCGAAGAGATCTTCGTCGTGATCCGAGACCGTGACGATCGCGATCCGAGTGTCGGGGAGCTCGGCCTTGATCAGCCGCGTCGCCTCGAGCCCGTTGCACTCGGGCATCGTGATGTCCATCAGGACGAGGTCCGGGTGCAGCCTCCGCACCAGCTCGAGCGCCTCGAGTCCGTTGCCGGCCTCGCCGACGACCTCATGCCCCCACGCCCGCAGCATGCTGGCGATGCCGGCGCGGAAGAGTGCGTGGTCGTCAGCGAGCAGCAGACGCATGCGCGGCCTCCTCCTGCTGTGCGACGGGCAATCTCACCGTGACGCGCGTCCCCGCTCCCCGCTCCGACTCCACCTCGAAGTGGCCGCCGACAGCCTGTGCTCGCTCGCGCATCGTCTGCAGGCCGAAGCGGGGCCAGCCGGTCGGTCCCTCGAGACGCGGGTCGAAGCCCTGTCCGTCGTCTACGACCTCGATCGTCAGTTGCCCGCCCTCGAGCGCGAGACGGACCGTGGCCTGCCCCGCATTTGCGTGCTTGCGGACGTTCGCCAGCGCCTCCTGAACGATTCGCAAGAGCTGAATCTCGACAGCAGGCTGGAGCTCGAGCGCCTCCACGTGCTCGTCTGCGTCGAGGCTCAGGCGCACCCCGGCCATCGGCTGGTACTCGTCGAGGTACTGGCGCAACGCCGGCACGAGTCCCTGCCGCGGCAGCGACACGCGCAGGCCCAGGATGGCCTCGCGGACGTCGCCGTACACGTTGCGCGCCGCGCCCTCCATCGCATCGAGCTGGTTCCTGGCCTCGTCGTCCCGTCCGGTCGCCAGCAGGCGCTTGACGGCAAGCGTCTGCGCGTTGATGTAGCCGAGAACCTGTGCGAGTCCGTCATGCAGCTCGCGGGCGATTCGGATCCGTTCCTCGAGCACGGCTCCATCGAGCACTCGCCCGTGCAACCGCGCGTTTTCGATCGCGAGCGCGACTCCCTCGCCGATGCCTGTCAGCAGCCGGAGCTCGCGTTCGCTCGAGAGCTTGTTCGGGTCCTTCGAGGCAACCCCGAGCACGCCGACGATCTCGCCGCGGTGCCGAAGCGGCAGCCCGCAGTACGTGTGGAAGCCGAGCTCCTTTATTCGGGCGCGGACGAAGCGACTGTCGTTCGGGAGATCGTGCACCACGAGCGGCGCCGCGGAGTCCGCGGTCAGGCCGGGAAGGCCCTCGCCGTCGCGCAGCCGAGTCCGCTCCGCAAATGCCTCCTCGTCGGCGCCGCGATGACGAGCGAGCACGAGCTCGCCTGGTTCCGATCGCAACCAGACCTCGGCCGCATCCGTCTTGGTGACGTCCAGAATCGCGTCCATCGCTGCGTCGAGCAGCTCCTCGAGCTCGATCGACGACGACGCCGCCCGACCCACGGTAAGGAGGGCCTCGAGCTCGTGCGTTCGCTGCTCGAGCTCCTCGTTCTGCGCCAGGATCTGCCGCTCGAGCCGGTTGACGATGGCGAACACGCTGAAGGCGAACAGCGAGATGCCGACGATGGTCGTGCCGAGGACGACCAGGACCGCGGGGAAGCGGTGGAGCTCGAAGAACACGCTGTGCAGCAGCGCCCACAGCGCCGCCAGGAAGCCGACAGGGGCGACGATCGCGAGCCACTTCAACCGGCCGAGTGTCATCGGTGCTCGGAGCCTCGTCCGGAGTGTAGGAGGCCGGGAGACCTGGCGCCTCCCGACTTCTCCGCGCCTCTTTCCGGTCTCGATGCCGGGAACGACACGACGAATCGACTGCCTTGCCCCGGGCCGTCGCTCTCGGCGTGGATTCGGCCGCGGTGGGCCTCGACGAGCGCGCGTGCGATGGCGAGCCCGATACCGCTCCCGCCGCGTGCTCGCGTCCGTCCGCTGTCGACGCGATAGAAGCGCTCGAAGACGCGCCCCAGGTGCTCGGAGGCGATCCCCTCGCCGGTGTCGGAGACCGTGAGCTCGACGTCCGCTCCGCGGACTTCGGCACGCACTTGGACCCGCCCCTCGACCGGAGTGTGCCGGAGGGCGTTTTCGAGCAGGTTCGCGAGAACCTGGCCGATCCGGTCTGCGTCGACCGCGATCGGCGGCAGGCCGTCAGCGACCGCGCCGCCGAGGGCGACGCCCTTCGCGGCGAAGGCCGGCTCTGCGGCACGCACCGCTTCCGCGACGATTGCGGCCGGCGCCACGAGCTGGATCCGGAGATCGAGCTGTCGCTCCTCGGCCCGCGAGACTTTCTGGAGGTCGTCAATGAGCCGCCGGATACGCCCGGTCTCGGTCTCGAGCACGGACCACGTCTCGGCTGTCGGGGGCACGACGCCGTCTCGCACGCCTTCCACATAGCCCTCGATCGCGGCGAGCGGCGTCCGCAGCTCGTGGGCGAGGTCGCTGAGGAGCTGTCGCCGCCGCAGCTCGGCGGACTCGAGCGAGGCTGCCATGTCGTTGAAGGCCGAGGCGAGGACGCTCAGCTCGTCCGAGCCCGTCACTGGAACGCGCTCCCCGTAGCTCCCGCGAGCGATTCGCTCGGCTGCGTCCGCGAGCCTCGTGATCGGGCGGATGATCCGCACCGAGAGAAACCAGCTCACGGCGGCCGCGGTTATCGATGCGGCCGCGATGGCAATTCCCAACGCGAGCAGCACGGCGTCGTCGAAGGCCTCGTCGAGGTGACGGGCGACGTCTTCGGGGACGACGCCGAGCGCATCGCGCACGTGACCGCGGAAGAGGCCCGGCGCGATCGCGAGCGCGACGAGGGCGAGCGTCGTCGCCCCGGCGATGATGACGAGGAGCTGGGCGAGGAGCAGCTTCCCCGCCAGGCTCCGCTGCGGCGGGCGAATCACTCGCGCGCCGCCATCCTGTAGCCGACGCCTCGCACGGTGCGGATGTAACGCGGATTCCTGCCGTCGTCCCCGAGCTTGCGGCGCAGGTTCGCGATGTGCACGTCAACGACGTGCTCGTCACCGAACCAGGTCGGTCCCCACACCTTCTCGAGCAGCTGGCTGCGCGTGAAGACGACGCTCGGGCTCTCGGAGAGCGTGTCGAGCAGATCGAACTCGAGAGGCGTGAGCTCGACGGCTTCGTCGCCGATCCGTACCTCGTGCCCCAGCGGATCGACGATCAGGTCGCCAAAGCGCCGTGCCGCCGTTCGAGAATCTCCTTCGCGCGGTCGGCGGAGGAGCGCCCGGACGCGGGCAACGAGCTCTCCGGGGGAGAACGGCTTCGTGAGGTAGTCGTCCGCTCCCGTCGAGAGGCCGACGATCTTGTCGACCTCCTCCGCGCGCGCGGTGAGCATGAGGATGTACGCGTCGCTGAACGATCGGATGCGCCGGCACGCCTCGATGCCGTCGATACCGGGCAGCATGAGGTCGAGGACGATCACGTCGGGTGCTCGGTCGCGAGCGAGCTCGACTGCCGTCTCGCCATCGCCGGCCGTCTCGACCGCGAAGCCCTCCCGCTCGAGATAGGAGCGGACGAGAGCGGCCAAGGGGGCCTCGTCGTCGACGACGAGCGCCAGCCGACGAGACCCCGTCACACGCTCAGTCCTCCAGCATCGAGACGAAGCGTCCGTGCCACCAGTGGCTCCACACGGCGCCGGTAGCGGCGTTGACCGACAGCATTCCCGCAATGCGGCCGTCCCGGAGGACGTGCAGTGTGAAGTAGCCGGGGAAGGCCTCGGCCTCGCCGGCGGTGAGCCCGGAACTCTGGGACTCGAGCCATTCGCTCGCAATCCTCCGAGCCTCAGCGGGCGAGAGGTCGCCCTCGGTGACGCCGGGCGTCCAGGTCGGGTCGGCGTAGCCGCTGCCCATCATGCCGCCGCCCATCATGCCGCCGGAGCCACCCATCATGTCTCCGCCGGAACCGCTCATCATGCCTCCGCCGGAACCGCCCATCATCCCGCCGGCCATCATCGCGCCACCCATAGTCCCGTCGGAGTCGCGAAGGCGGAAGTCGCTCATCATCCCGTAGCGGGTGTTCCACATCATGGCCGGGCCGTACTCGAGGTACACGGCGCCGCCCGCCGGCTCAACGAGTACCTCGGTCGCGAGGCGGCCGTTCTGCTCGACCAGCTCTGCGTAGTAGTTGTTCGTGAAGCGCATCACCTCGCCCACCCGGAGTCCGAGCTCGTCGGCGAAGCGCTGCGCTTGGAGCTTCGCGCCGGCGAGGTCACGCACGGGCTCGCCGGTACCAGAGGACGAGTAGCCCATCATCCCCGACCCGTAGCGACTCATCATCCAGCCGCCGTTGCCGTCGTCGGCACGGGCGGCTGCCCAGCCGACCGAGGCAACGAGCGCCGTCACAGCGGCGATGAGCACGACGAGCGGCAGTGTCCTGACCCTCATCGCCCTCACACCCTCTCCGCGCGCGCGGCGCGCAGCTTTGTGCGCAGCTCGTCGTAGGTCGAGGAGTCGATCTCGCCGCGCGCGAGGCGGCGGTCGAGGATCTCCTCGGGTCGCTCCGTGCGCTCGACCGAGGTGGGCTCGCTAGCGATGCGGCCGGGGAACAGGCTTGCGACCGCCCAGACGATCGCCGCGATCAGCACCACCCAGAACACCGTCATCAGGAACCACCCAGCGACCCCCATGCCGTCCCATCCGTCCATCATCGAGGAGCCTCCTTTCGTTTCGACGAGCTCACGCTAGTGCCGCTCAGTCAAGCCTCCGCCATGACGACGATCAAGATTCGGTCAAGGTGCTCCGTGCCCCATTGGTCGCCTCCAGGAGGGATTGTGAACAAGCTCTGTGCCGAGGGCCGTTCCGCCAGCCCTCCTAGCCGTGGCCCATCTCCTCCATCTCCTCGAGACCGAGGTCGACCTCCCTTTCGGTCTCGAGACCGAGAACGAGCGGCGAGAAGCTGATTCCATTCGGCTTCGCGCCGACCGGGATTCGCGCCACGACCTCCTGCTCGGCGAGATCGAGGACCGCGACGTCGTCGTCGTAGATGTTCGTCACGTATGCGTGCCTGCTGGAGGGGTCGATGACGACACCGTGCGCCCCGAGGCCGGTCTCGACCGTCCTTGCCACCTCGAAGGAATCCGTGTCGACGATCGAGACGGTCGTGCTCGGACGCTCCTCCGTGCCCTGGTTCGCAACGAGCAGGTACCTCCCGTCGGGGCTGACGTAGGCCTGGATCGGCCCCACGCCGACCGCGGCCTTGCCGACGAGCTTCCGTGTCGCCACGTCGACCTTCGCGACGGCGTTCTCACCGTTGACCGACGCGTAGACGAAGCGCCCGTCGGGCGAGAAGGCCACCTGTACCGGCGAGACGCCGACCTCTATCTCGTCGACCACCGCGTTTCTCGCCGTGTCGATGACGGTGAGAGTCGTCCCCTTGGCGTTCGCGACGTAGACCCACTTCCCGTCCGGACTCACCCGGAGGCCGTGCGGAAAAGCGCCGACTGCGATCGTGGTCACGGGCTTCATCGTCGAGACGTCGATCGCCGTCACGGTGTCGTCGGCACCGTTTGTCGTATAGGACGTGCGGCCGTCGGGAGTGACGACGATGTGTGCCGGCTCGTTCCCAGTGAAGACGGTGCCGTGTACCTGGAACCCCTGCGCGTCCAGCATGACGGCCATCGCGTCGTGCCCGCTCACGACCCAGACGCTTCCTCCGTCAGGTGACACCTGGAGGTTGTGCGGTCCCTCGATGCCCGTGAGAGTCGCGACGACGGCGTTCCGCCCGGCATCGATGGCCGTCAGGCTTCCGCCTTCCTCGTTCGCAACCCAGACCGTGCCCTCGACGACGCCCTGATGTCCCGACACGGCACGCTCGCGCTCGTCCTCACCCGTCGCAAGGACGACGGCCGCGACGGCCACGGCCACGACAGCTGCCGCGGCGACGGATAGCTGAAGTGCTCGCTTGCTCATGCGCAGAGTCCTCCCATTCCTTTCCTGTGCTGGTCACGACGCGTCATCCGGCACGGGGAGGTCCGCCAGCAGCCGCGCCGGCTCGACGTACATCGTTCGGTACGGGTCGAGCCAGTAGTCGCGCTGCCAGACCACCTTTCCGGTCTCGTCGACGAGGACGAAGGCGTGCCCGGGTGTGTCCGCGTGCATCCCTTGGCCCAGCGTGTCGAAGGCCGAGGACATGTCACGGTCCTCGTCAGCGATCATCGGCGTCCGGATTCCATACTGGTCGATCGCCTCCTCGAGAACCTCGTCCGAGTCCGGCGTGATCGAGACGAGACCGATGCCCTGCTTCTCGAGCTCGGCGCCGACCTCCTCGAGGTCCTGGATCTGGACGAAGCAGGCCTGGCACATCACTCCCTCGGAGAAGAAGAGCAGGGTCCTCTTGCCTTGCAGGCTCTGCGACGAGATCTCGCGCCCGTCGACCACGTCGCGCTCGGCGAACGAGACCCGGCTGCCGATGTCGGGACCGTCACCGGCACCCATGCGGTGCGCCCCGCTCGATGCGGCAGAGTCGTCCCGGAGCAGCGACGGCACGACGAAGCTCGCGCCGACGAGAGCGAGGACGACGGCGGCGATCGTGACCGGCTTCCAGGGGAGCCGTTTCGGCTCCTCTCGCCGCTTCGGTGCCTTTACCTGACGTGGAGCACGATGCTCACGCTTGCTCACTTGTCTCACGCCCTTTCCGGATGACTGCGAATACGAAGGCGGCGACGACCGCGGCCAGGGCAGGGAGGGCCACGACGTTCGGCACGTCGTCGACATAGGCGCCGAGCCGCCGCGTCCAGATGCCGAGCGTCTCCTGGAAGGCTGGAGCGGTCTCGGAGTTGCCGGTCAGCGCAAGGCCGATGAAGAGCAGGCCGAAGCCGGCGAAGAGAGTGCTGCCCGCGAGGCGCGATACAGTCAGTCGCTTCGTGTAGCCGCCGAGGCGCAGCGTCAGCCTCGGGTCGGGAACGCGCCCCCGCAAGCGACCGGCGAGCAGAGCGAGTGGCACGAGTGGCGTAACGAGGCCGGCAAGGTACGCGGCCCCAAGGACGAGTCCGCCCGCGACGTCAGCGGTCGTCGCCGACAGCGCAACGGCGCCCGCGAGGACCGGCGCGCAGCACGCGGTTGCAGCCCCCGAGAACGCACCGAGGGCGAAGACCGAGCCCGTGGATCCAGTCAGTGCCGGCTTCGGCACGTCGATCGGCAGCATCGAGCCGCGCCACAGGGCCGCCGCGACGAGGAGCATCATCACCCCGCCGAGGACGAAGAGCTGGGCGTGCCAGTCGCTGACCAGGGACGCGAGCGCGCTCGCGCCCAGCGTGATCGGGAGGACGACGACCGCGACCCCTGCGACGTAGAGGGCGGACATGCGCGCGACCCGCAAACGGCTGCCACCGGAGACCGCCGCCAGGTAGGTCGGCAGCATGACGCCCGCGCAGCAGGGAGCGAAGAACGCGACGAGACCGGCGGCGAAGGCGGCAGCGAGCGAGCCGGCGAGGAGGACGTCCATCAGGCAAGGCTCTCCGTGGGCAGCGCGCGCCTGAGCTCCGCCTCCGAGATGTCCCCGTACGCGACCACTCGCTCGCCGTCGACGAGCACGGGGAAGAACACGACCGGCACGCCTCGGCGCGCGAGCTCACCCGCCTCGTCGTCCGCGAGGTCCACCTCCCGGAACGGGATGCCGAGTCGTCGGAGGAGCGCCCGCGCTCCGTCGCAGAGCCGGCAGTCGTCGGACACGACGAGGACGAATGAGCGGTCGCCCATCGGCCTCACTGTCGATCGAGCCTGTGAAGCACTCGTGAATCCAGCGCAAGATCCGGGTTTTCTACGGATCGACGGGCGCGGCGGGCCAGACGCGGCCCGTTCATCCGATCTTCACACTGACGAGCGATGGTCGTTCTCGTGGAGCCGAACAAGAGGATCGTCGTCATCGACGACGAGCCGTCCGTCCAGGAGGTCGTGCGCGGCTACCTCGAGAAGGACGGCTACCTCGTCTACGTGGCAGGCACCGGAGAGGAGGGGCTCGCGCTCGCCGAGCGGGCGAAGCCGGGGCTGATCGTGCTCGATCTGATGCTTCCCGACGTGAGCGGCGAGGAGATCTGCCGCGAGATCCGCAGCCGCTCCGACGTCCCGATCCTGATGCTGACGGCGAAAGCGAGCGAAGACGAGCGCGTGGGCGGGCTTGCGCTCGGCGCTGACGACTACCTGACGAAGCCGTTCAGCCCTCGCGAGCTCGTCGCCCGCGTGCGGGCGGTGCTCAGGCGGACACAGGGCACGGAGACCCCGCTCGTGGAGACGCTCTCCTTCGACGGCGGGGCCCTCGAGATCGACACGGTGCAGCACGAGGTGACGCGCGACGGTGAGATCGTCGACCTGACGCCGAACGAGTACCGACTGCTGGTGACCCTGGCGCGCTACCCCGGTCGCGTGTACTCACGCTTCGAGCTCATCAACCACGTCCAGGGATACGACTTCGAGGGCTACGAGCGAACGATCGACGCGCACGTCAAGAACCTCCGGAAGAAGATCGAGCCGGATCCCAAGCAGCCGCGGTACGTCGAGACGGTCTTCGGAGTCGGCTACCGCCTGGCCAAGCTGTGAGGATGCTCAGCCGGCTGGGTCTGCGAGCGCGGCTCGCCATCGCGTTCGTCAGCATCGCCGTCCTCGCCGTGGGTCTCGCCACGCTGCTCTCGAATCGCGGGCTCGAGCCGCTCGTCAGCGACGCCGCACGCTCCCGATTGCAGCGCTCCGCCGACCACATGGCCGAGATCGTGGGCGCCGTCTATCAGGACGAACGAGGCTGGACGCCCACCGGACGCAGGACGATCTTCCATCTCGCAGAGCTGGACGGGCTCGATGTCATCGTCGAGACCGCCGACGGGCGCCACTTCGGAGCTCCTGATCCGGAGAGCGACGTCGCGAGCGCGACCGTCACCGTGGCCGGACAGAGGGTCGGCACGGTCCTGGTCGCCCGAAGCGATCAGACACTGCTCACACCGGAGGAGGAGCACCTCCAACACTCGCTCAACCGTCTGCACCTCCTGGCCGCGGCGGTCTCGGTGGCAGCGGCACTCGTCCTTGCATTCCTCCTCGCGAACACGCTGTCCGGCCCTCTGCGGCGCATCAAGACGACGGCTCAGCGCATCGAGAGCGGTGACCTCACCGCCCGCGTCGAACCGTCAGGCGACGCCGAGGTGCGGGCGGTCGGCCATGCCCTGAACCGTCTCGCGGAGACGCTGGAGCACGAAGAGGAGATCCGGAGAATGAGCGTCGCCGACCTCGCTCACGAGCTCCGAACGCCCGTGTCCGCTCTGCTCTCGCGCATCGAGGCCGCACAGGACGGCGTTCTCGCCGACGACGCCGCCAACCTGGCCGCAATGCATGCCGAGACGCTCCGGCTCGCCCGGCTGCTCGACGACCTCGCGCGCCTCGCCGAGGCCGAGCGGCCAGGAATGCTGGTCGAGAAGCGCGTGGTCGACCTCGCCGAGGTCGGCGGTCGCGAGGCCGACTCGTGGTCCGCGCTCTTCGCCACGAAGGACGTCGAGTTCTCGACCGAGCTCGAGCCGGTTGCCGTCCAGGGCGACCCCGACAGGCTCGGTCAGGTGGTGTCCAACCTCCTTTCCAACGCCCTCCGCTACACACAGACAGGACATCGGGTCGTGCTCCGCGTACGGCCCGAGCAGGGTCGAGCCGTGCTCGAGGTGAGCGATACCGGCGCGGGCATCGCGCCCGAGGACCTCAAACACGTCTTCAAGCGGTTCTGGCGCGGCGAGAAGTCGCGGTCCCGGACCACCGGCGGAGCCGGGATCGGGCTCGCGATCGTGCACGAGCTCGTCCGAGCCCACGACGGGAGGATCGACGTCGAGAGCCGCCCCGGCGCCGGCTCGACGTTTCGAGTCTCGCTCCCGGCGCTCGACGCGAGCAGACTTCACGAAATCGCCAGAGCGAGTTCACGGGATCTTCAGACGCCGGCGAGACCCTGAGCTCGTAACGAGCAAAGGAGGTCGTCATGGAGCTTGGAAGCCTCCTCATCCTGCTTCTGCTGCTGGCCTGTCCGCTGCTGATGTTCGGGATGATGAGAGGGCACGGCGGCCATGGAGGTCACGCCTCGCACGGCGCAGGTCATGGCCACCACGCCGACGAGATGTCTGGCGCCGGATCGCTGGACGAGCTCCGTCGTAGGCGCGAGGAGCTCGACGTGGAGATCGCGGAGCGAGAGCAAGTAGAGACAGCGGCCGAGACGACCACGTCGGCCTCGGTCTGAGGCAACTCGAGGCGACCGCCGTGATTCTGGCCGAGCGTCTCAGAGCCCCGGCACGCCGGCACGTCCGCACGGTCCGTGTTCGCGTGAAGGGCGGCTACCAGCCCTCGGTCGTGCATGCGCGGGCGGGCGAGCCACTTCGCATCGTCTTCACGCGCGAGGAGACGGCGTCCTGCTCGGAGCATGTCGTCTTCCCCGCCTTCGGGAAGAGCGCCATGCTGCCCGCGTTCGAGGACGTCGCGCTCGATCTCGCTCCGGAGCGGGCAGGCGAGTACGAGTTCACCTGTCAGATGGGGATGCTGCGGGGCCGGCTCGTCGTCGCCGGCGACGAAGCCGAGCGCACCAAGTCGACAAGCGGAGAGTTCGCGGGGCATTCGAGCGTGCCTGCGACGACGAGCATCGCCGGCGAGCGCGGCGACACAGCCCTGCTCGCGTTCGTCTCCTGGCTCTGCAGCCTTCCGCTGCTGCTGCTCATCGCCGTGCCGTTCCTCGGCTGGCGAGCCGGCGGCGTGCTGGCGCTTGTCTGGTTCGGCGTCGTCGCCGCCGTCTGCGTCGCGGCCTGCGGTCGCCGCGTCGAGCGCCGAGTAGCTCAGCGTCCCGAGTAGTCGGAAGGAGATGTAGATGCACTACTGCGCCTTGCTGCTCCTGGCGATCCTTCTCGTCGTGATCGCGATCCTCGCCGTCCTCCTCTAGGAGAGTTTGGCGCCTTCACACGATCGGCAGACCGACTTCACGAGATCTTCAGCGTGCGACGTGACAGTCGAGTTGCAGAACCGACCGAGAGAGGATCGACGATGACCGGTTTCGGCCCGCACGAGATGACGG
>Ga0209640_10004518_pt1 | contig 12178 bp, 10 predicted proteins | sample RifCSP10_1_FD_184018 | JGI IMG/M metagenome (GOLD analysis project Ga0209640, IMG submission 184018) | Soil microbial communities from Rifle, Colorado - Rifle CSP2_sed 10_1 (SPAdes) (version 2) | ecosystem: Environmental > Terrestrial > Deep subsurface > Rock core/Sediment | place: Rifle... | reverse complement strand
GGTGTGGGCCAGGGATGGCCCACAACAACCTACAGGGACGTACTTGTGGCGTCCCCCGGCAGGAGACACCGGCGCCGCCCACGGGTGAGTAGTTACATTCAAGGAATGGAAATTCCTGCACACTGACTATCTATATATAGCTATAGCGTTTCAATACTTGCCGGTATTGCGCTGCCAGGGCGTGTTCAACCCCCAGGATATCGAACAGTTTTAGCGTGGCTTTTCTGGCATAGTTGTCGTTATAGCCTTGATTCATAGCCATGATGCTGACCAGTTGCTGCAATGCCGGTGCGTATTGTTGCCGGATTACATAGTGCACCGCCAGTTGGTGTTTCGCCTGGAGATTATCCGGCGCCGTCGCAACGTGATGAACGAGGTCATCGGGATTTTGCGCCGGATCCGCTTCCACAAAGAATTCCAAAACCGCTTTTTGCCGCACAATTTCTTCATGGCTTCGCAGCTCCACCGGCAAGCAATTGATGAGCGTTAACGCCTCGTCATAACGCTTTTCATGCTTCAGTAATTTACACATCGCTAATGGCAAGCGCGGATTAACTGGATCTTCCACGATTGCGCCGGTAATCATGCGGTAAGCTTCCGATCCAACGCTAATCACCACGCTTAATTGATGCATTGCAGATAAAAGAGAGGGTAAATTGATTGGGAATTTTCTTTTTACCGAAATCCGGTGTGTTTACCGGCGCGGGATGACGCTAACGCTATTGCTCAAAGGGCGCAACACCTGCAAGTCATTGCACCCTTTGCTAGCCACGATGCCGAACCGGAGGTGGCTATTCGCGGCCGCTAAACATGCCGGGTAAAATCCCCCCGTTTGGAATTACTGATCAGGCGTTTAAAATCATCGCTGCGTAAATGCACCAGGTTTTTGTGATCGCCTGCTTCTATATACACATCGTCACAGTCCAGCAGTTTGTTATCCACGATCATGTCAATGGCGTAAGCATGGCCAATAGGCGGTATCGCGCCGATTTCACAATCGGTAAATATACCGGCTAATTCCGCTTCGGAAACCAATTGCAGACGGCGGTGATACCGGGACGTTAAATCGCTCAACTGCACATGACACGTCGATGGCACAACCGCCATCACATAATCCTTATCATCTTTTAACAGCACGCTTTTCACCAACTTATCGCCTGGAATATGGGCGGCCTGCGCCGTTTCCATGCTGGTATCGGTATACACATGCCGCAACACATCATATTGGATACCCAGGTCCTCCAGATACTCCTTCAAGGTCATCGCGATAGCCATAATAAACCCTCCTCTTAATATGTTCGACCGGCCAACAAAGTTGTCATATCTTAAAAATGGCGCGCTACAACAAGTTACTATTAATAGCAAACAGACCGCGCATAACACCTTAACCTGTATCAATTATTCGTTGAAATGCTCATAAAATACTTGAATACGGCCCAAGCAGAAATTATTTGTTGTTGTTTGCGTCTAACGCGGGAAGCCGGGGATTTATTGCTTATCGATTTCTTTGGACAAGGAATTGCTTGACGACAGGGAATCCAAGCCAACAGCATCAAATGCTAACAGTGGAACGGCGGATTAGCATACTCTTAACTAAGCACTTCAAGGCTATAGCCTCTAAAAGAACAGGAATACCTGGGTGGAGATCCGGTCATCGATGTCATTCGCGATTTTATTGACGGTATCGGTGGACGGTAATCCGGGAGCTTCCGCATCGCGGATCTCATAATTGAAAATCGCTTTCGTAGTGTTATTGAAAAAGTATTGCACCCCTAAGGTCCACGTTTCGAATTTGCGTTCGTCCGTGGATTGCAAATTGGTTATCCGGTTATACCAATCGTAGCGGATATCAAGCTCGATATCAGGGGTAATCCGGTAGCCGAAATCCACGTAGCCACCATCGCCCTCGCCTTCCGGTTCCGTGATAAACTGCGCAACAACGGTTCCGGCATTGTTAACCGCACCGGGTATCGCTCCACCGGTGGTGCCATTGGAGATCATACCATCGACCTTTATATACTCCGCCCAGAACCGGTACTTACCATCAAAATAAGTGCCGCCAATGCCGCCGAGATTCCGGTCATATTCCCGTTCGGCCGCTTCCAGGGAACCGCCCCCCGCGGCAAGCGCCGTGGAACTATAAATCGCCCGCTTACCCTGGGTCAGCCACGCATACAATTTATAACCGGTGCGAAACGCATTTTGGCCATCGAATATTTTCTCGGCTGAGATATAGAAGGTATGATCCAAACTGTCATTGCGATTATCCTTATTAACGCCGCCCTGGCCTGCCAGCACGGCATAACTGTGTTCCCACTCGTCCACGCGAAAGGTATCAAACACCTGCACACCGATGTCACGCATAGCTACCGCAGCACTGCGAAACTGAGTTTGTATATCCCCGTTGCAAAAACGCAAATAGAGCGGATTGCTGGGCCCCGGTGGAGTGCCCACCCCGCAACTGGCTTCCCCGTCCGTCCATGCCGGCCGTTCGACAAGCTGCTGATTGGCGATATTGGTCAGATTGATATAATTTGCCGCGACGATACCTTGATAGACTTCTTCACTCATGGGCACTTTCATTTGCCCGAGTTTTACTTTCGCGCCCGCGACCTGGGTAAAGGTAATGAAGGCGTCAGTCAGCGTGACACTTCCACCCCCGCCGCCCAGCTGAGTGATACCGTTGTTGCCATATTCCGCCAATAAAAAATAACTTATTTTCTCATTCTCCGGCAAAGCGCCGCGCACGCCCAGACGCGCACGCTGGATCTGAAATACTTCCGAACTGGATAAATCAGGCTGCATCACATTGACCACCGCCTGCTGCCCCAGCCATGGACCATCGGATAGCGTGCTTCCCGGAGTATACAAATAGGTTGGCTGCAAAAAGCCCCAGACCAACGGATAGGGTTCTTCGGTTACGCTTTGCAGCATCAGCCAGTTTGCCGCGTTCGCGGCGCCCGCATACAAACCGGCGCTGACCAAGGTCATTACGCAAAATATATTCCTGGCAAATATTTTCATTTAGTGGTCTCCCTGGATGGCGCTTTAAAAACCCTTGTGTCAGTAATAAACACAAATCAAGCCATACGGACTGAAAATTGGCTCGCTTTTCGAAACACCAATTGATTGCTCATCGCCATTCTGGATGTCAGCGCCACTTGCAGTGGAAACAAATCCGCAAAATCAGGAAACCGGATCTTTTCATCTTATTTAAAGAAGTTCCTAATCACGTCATAGTCGGAATCCTTGGCCTCCACAAAGGACGTGACTGCAAAAGTTTTCAATATCATCTTACCCTCCGGCCGCTTGTCCCAGCTCAGGATCGCTTGCTTGAATTTTTCCTGGTCAGGTACCGGTACGCGCTCATGCGCCATATAAAGCGTGTCCGGAATCGCGCCCGACTGATGAACCACTTTTAATTTTTTCTTTTTCAACTGCGACTCTTCCCAGTGGACTAATACCGGCGTGGTGGTGCTGCATGCATCGACCTTACCTGCCAGCACCAGTTGCATACAGGAAAAGTGATTGTCGGTGTGGATCATGTCGATGGTTTTTTCAGCATCCAGGCCGGCTTTCTTCAACTCTTTGGTCATGACGACGGTAATTGCGGACTCCAGCGGTGGACTGGCCAAGGTCTTGCCGGCAAGATCAGTAATTGAATTGATATCGCTGTCAATTTTTACAACCAATATGGCGTCGAGATCGTCCGCCCGGCGCGCCAACGGCCGGTAGTGATGTTTATGCGCTAATGGGTAATCGAACGGCTGAATGAAAATTATGTCGTAGGTCTCTTTTGCTATTTCTTCCGAGAAAAGTTTGTAAGTAGGCCTGGATTGCGCAATGACGCGTTTGTTTACCAGGCGGGTAAAGTCGCTACTCACCGAATTATAGTATTTGATGAGCGCCGGCATTGGCATAAAAGGAAATACGCCAAATTTATAATGCGTTGACTCATCCGCGTAAACTTTGCCACCGCCACTCGAGACAAAACTCAGAAGCATGAACAGGGCAACTGACATGATCTTTTTTTCATAAGCACTTCGTTTCATATTGACTCCATTGCTTTTATGCTGCTCCACAATGACACTTGGCTATCCGTCTTTTTCCTGCAACAGTGCAATCCTTGGCATTAAAATAGTTGGCGCTATTGTTCTACACCGCTTCCTGATGCATGCCTTCCCCGTTCACCGGATTCTTTACCGGAAGACGAACGGTAAATATTGAACCCTCGCCAGGTTTGCTGCGTACCTTAAGGCTGGCCCCCATCATTTCGCAGTATTCCCCGGAAATTGTCAGCCCAAGCCCCGTGCCGCCGTATTTTCGGGTAGTCGACGAATCGGCTTGCGTATAAGGCTTGAATATTTCCTCGCACTGATTTTCCTGCATGCCAATGCCCGTATCACTGACTTCAATAATTTGGAAACCGTAGTCCCTAGCCCGCATTTCTCACCAGGCGGCCGCTAATTATCAAGAATAGATGCGGAAGCAAACGGCTATGCCCGAAACGTCAATAACACATTGTTCAGCGCTCTGGCCTATCGCGGTTCAGACGGGTCTTCGCGTCCGTAGGCTTGCTCTTCACTTTGGTACAGGAAGTACTTATGGCGCGGAGCACAGGGACGTGCGTGAGCGGCCATTGTGCAGGGACGCACCGGTGCCGCGGAGCCCAGGGATGGGCGAGAGCGGCCTGCTCCCGCGATCCTGGTGAGAAATGCGGGCTAGCGGATTTCCCTGCATATTATAACGGCCATCAAAATTAAGGCTTTACTGCCTGGATGTGGGATGTGGATAATTGCCCCGGCGTTAAGGGCCGCTTCCCGGCACATCCACATAAATGAATTTATTTGCCTGTATGTTAACAATGGTAATCGATGTAATCGGCATGGTCCGCGGTGTGAATACGTTTTAAGCGTTTAGTGGATGTAATCGAAGCGCAACAGGTTTTCAGGGACTGGGAGACCGAATTGCCGGGCGGATTATTCGGCGCGAATTGCCAACCGTAAGCGTAACGGTGGCTGCGTGAAGGCCTCCATCGGCAAATATAATTGGCGCGCCTCTTACAATTTCAGGCAGGTGCTTTACTCAGCGAGTTTCGAAGGAATGACGGCGGGAATATTTTCGGGCTGGGCCAATTTGAAACTTAACTTTAGGTATGAACACCTCACCCGACGATCGCTTCTTTGGTTTTTTCATACGTCTTCTCACCCTTATAAGACAACCAACCCATTTGATAAGCGATGGTTGCCGCAATCGCCAACAGGATAAGGCTGTAGATTAATTTTCTTAGCATGGAAAGTCCTTTGCGCACCACAGCATGGTGGGATTGATGTTAGACATCGGAAATTTCTTGTTTTGCCAACGCAGGTAACCGGTACTGGCAGGCCGCCGCGCGGCGCCCCTGGCCGTTGAATCTAAACGCTGCCTTTTATGGAGCTCAGTGAATAGAATAATTTTTCCATGCCCGCCTGTAAACAGGCTATCCCCTAACGCATGCAACATTTTTTGCACGGTCGTGAGACGCTTCAGGGGCAGGATAGTTATCCGGTTTTGCGGGTATGCGCACAACAAATGACGAGCCTTTGCCTTGGGTGCTGGTGACGCTAATATCGCCGCGCATGATTTGGCATAAACGTTTGGTAATGGCCAGCCCAAGCCCGGTACCTTGATTGCTGGCGACGACCGTCGGCCTGGATTTGGAGAAAGGCTTAAATAGTTGTTCAAGGTCTTGCCTGGGTATGCCGATTCCCGTATCCGCAACGGTAAACTCTATGTATTCCGTGTCAAGGCTGTTCGCTTTTTTGCGCGCGATGTTAAGGCTTACTGTACCGTTACGAGTGAATTTCCCCGCGTTACTCAATAAATTTATCAACATTTGCCGTATTCGCAACACATCGCCTTGAATCTCACCGATATCGTCTGGCATGGTAACAATAAACTGATTATTGTTTTTTCGAATACCGGGTTCAACAATGACAGTCAGACCGTGAATAAATTGCGGCATGTTGATGGTTGTTGCTTGTAATTCCAATTTATCCGCTTCAATTTTTGACAAGTCCAGGATATCGCTTACCAGAGTAAGCAGATATTGGCCGGATTGTTTGATTTTTTCCAGGTCACCGTGCAGTTCTTTTGGGTCCGCTTGCCTTTTGTGCTGCGCGTCTTCCAAGTGGATTTCACTGTAGCCAATTATGGCGTTTAACGGTGTTCGCAGTTCATGGCTCATGGTGGCCAGGAATGCGCTTTTAGCGCGATTGGCCTGCTGCGCTTCATCCCGTGCATTGGCAAGTTCGAGGGTGCGCTGTTTCACCAGTTCTTCCAGGTTTTCTTTGTGTTCCTTCAATAATACTTCAGCGCGCCGATAGTCTGTAATATCCTGACATACCCCCACCATCCTCACGGGCTCATCGTTGTCGTTATAAAAAACGCGGCCACGTTCGCTGATAATACGTTCAACGCCATTATCCAGAACTATCCGGTGTTCCGTTTGATACGGTTCTTTGTTGTTGATCGCTTTGGATATCGCCTGGCTCACATCAGCACGGTCATCCGGGTGGATTCGATCGATAAACTGTTCAAAGCTTGGCTGGGCGGTTTCCCTATCGAACCCGAATATATGACACGTTTCATCCGACCATTCCACGCCGTTGGTCTTGATATTCCATTCCCAGTTACCCATATGCCCGATGTGCTGCGCTTCCTTGAGCAAGGCCTGGCTTTTGCGCAACGCGTTCTCTGTTGCTTTCAGGTGCGATACATCCCGGATACTTTGCACAATGCCGATGGGCTCGTTGTTTTCCGCGCGAATGACTTTGATGGTAACTTCAATGGGTTTCCCCAGCGCGTTGTGCGGATCATCCGCTTCTTTGGTAAAAAAAGCGTCGCGGCGCTGCAGGCGCGCCAAACAGCCCGGACAAGGCTGGTCTTCACCTTTGAGATGTATCAGCGTTCGCACATCCTTGCCGACGCATTCTTGAGCGGTTTTGCCAACCTGCCGGTAAAACGCTTTGTTGGCTCGAACCAGATTGTCGCCAAGGTCGACCAGGTACATGGGATAATCCAGCGAGTCCATGGCCTGCATCCACTCCGCTTCCGCGTTGGCAATCAGCATGTCGTTTTTTCGTAACCGATTATGTTGCCGGAGGATATACATACCCGCCACAATAAAGGCGGTAACCAGGACGGCGGTAAGGACAACGAATAAGGTCAGCGGAAGCTGTAACATACATTGATATCGTTATAATACATCGCAAAGACGGCCCTACACCGCGCATTAACAGCAAGCACTGGCTTCAACCAGTATAACGCCATAAAATGGACAACATTTTCTTTTTATTGGCGCAACCGGAATTGCCATTCAGACTGCATCGTCCAACGGAACTGAAGCTTTATAGTTTCGGTTAATGTTAAGACACCAGGCCGGTGTGACGTTGACTAGGTATAAACAGAAAATTCGTGAATGAAAGAAAGCTCAGTGATGCAAAATAGTTTACAATTCAAATCAATAAGTTAATCTAAATAACAACTCCGCGGTGAACCCCTGCATCCCCTGGCGCAATGAGCGACCTCTACCCCGTATTGCGGCGGCAGTGCCCTGTGTTTAAATACCTATGTTTAAATACCTATGTTTAAATACCTGTGTTTAAATACTTGTGTTTAAATGCCCGTTTTTAAGTACACTGTTTTTATCCATTTTATCCATCCCGGAAGTTCCGCTACCAGACCGAATGCACCGAAAGTTTGGTGGTGTCAGCGGTGCCGGGAAGGAACCCCGCCTACTTCAGGGCTGGATACAAAATTCAAAGCGGTGTTATTTCACGCTGGTTTGCTTTGGCAGGCAGCAATCCCGGACAACTATTTGACAACTACCTGACAACCATTACGGCCCTGTCACTCATGCCAACCACACGTTCCGCGATTGAGCCCATCAACAGTTTCGTTAAACCACCGGTGCGTCCGCGCGCGCCCACAACAATCATATCCGCATTGTATCCATTCGCCTTGTCAAGAATTTCCTGGTAGATGGTGCCACTACCAACGATTGTTTCCACAGCGACGCCTTCGGCACTCGCCATGGCTCTAATCGTGTTGACGTTATCGTTTGCCGTGGCCTCATCGATACTGCCGTGAACGACGCTGCAGGCAATAAGCGAACCCTGGGTATGTTTAGCAAGACAGATCGCTTGTTTTGCGGCTTTTTTACTGTTTTCGGAACCATCGGTGGCGATGAATAAACGTTTGGCAGTCAGTTTCCCCGACCGTGGCACCACAAACACGTTACACGGCGCATGGCCAATAACCAAGTGCGTAACACTGCCCATTAACAATTTCATCAGCCCCCGGCGTCCCCGGCGGCCGATAATAATCACATCCGCTTTCAATCTCTCGGCTTCGCTGACAATATGCTCGTAGGGTTCCTCACCCTCACGTACCACCATTTCGCACTTGACACCCTCGGCGTGCGCGCGTGATTTAACCGCCTCACAGGCCTGACGGGCCGCCTTGCCGATTTCTGAAACCACGTCAGGCGCGTACTGAAGCTGACCGAGAGTCACTTGTGCCGTGCAGACCGCGTACAGTGTACTGCCGCACTGCTTGGACCATTGGATCGCTTCACGAATAGCGCCTTCGCTGTATTCAGATCCGTCGGAAGCCACGACAATCGTTCGCATGTTCTCGATAGGACACTTTTCCGATGTTGGCACGTTAAAACCCTCCTGTTTGATCGCGTATTGTTCCCGATGCCACTTATTCGCTGGCCACCGTCAGGTTGAATAACCAATGCTGCATTTATTTTATTTGACAATAGTAGTAACAACTATTATTGCTATGGCGAGTATCCATAGTTAATACCGGTGACCACATACTCCTGGTAACCACATATCCTGGCATGAGTAGACCTGCTCACCAAAAATTCCCAGCCATCAGTATACCGGCAAAAAAGATCCGGTGGAATATACAAGCCGCGTTCAATTGTGCGATAAATCCGGCGCCTGCTTTCAATTTCCACTGGATATAAAAATATAGCAGTGTTTAAGGCGTTACGAATCGATAGTAATTCGTGCTGGGTATCGCATCCAAATTGCAGGCCCCGCCCGCTGGCCGTTGCGGATAATCGGCGGGCGCATTGGAAGGAATATTCGAAAACGCCCACCGCGTAAGCTGAACCTCACCGGCCAGTTTGTAGCGCGCCCGAAAAGTCCAGAAATATTTGGCCGACGGTTTGAGCGGTAAATCAAAGCGCAATTGCGGCGCATCAAGCCCCCGGATGTCGTGAACCAGACGCTCGGGATAATCACTGCTTGCCTCCCAAATCTTTACATCGTAACTGACATCGCTAATCTGGTTCAGCAACGGCATGTTCTCCGGTTTCCGGTCGCGCGAGCGCGGAAAACTCTCCCACTGCAATAACGGCTGCAGAGAATCTACGTTTGTGTAACGAATCTGTGTACCGGGTGTGTTGGTTCGTAGCGCATCCCAGAGCGAGCTATAATTAAGTTCCGGGTAAATGGGACGCAACCAGCAGCTCCCGAATTCCGGCTGACCCGGCAAGGCCCAAAGACCCGAGTCAAACGGAAACTCGGTCACCAAAAACAACTCGTCAACGATGCGATCGGCTAAGGTAACCATGGCTTGCTTGAAACCGGATAACAGTTCCCTGGAGCCATCGGAAAACCATTCCACAAAAGGCCGTTCGCGGCCAAGGTATTGAAAATCACGCGTATAAATCTCCGCGCCATTTGGCGTGGCCACCAGCCGTATTCGCGCGTTCATGTAAAAACTCACTTTCGGTTGACCGCCGCTGCCGCCCCGGAAGCCCGCTTCCGTGAATTGCACTTCCACCACGGTATCGATGCCTTGTTTGCCTAATTCAATAAACGTGGGAGCAGTGCCGGATGGCGACTCATTCAATTGACTGACATCATAGCGGACCAGATCAGGCCGCGCCGCGGCAGCGTGAATTGCCTTGACCAGATCCTTTGCCAGATTAACATTGCCAAGCGCCGCATTTAGTTCTTGTTCAATCTGCCGGGCAGTCTTGACCGGCACGGACTCCAGGCCACCCACCACACCATAAATCACGCTACTCACCGTAGTCAGCACTAACGTAGTAATCAGGATCGTTGGTTCGGCGTACACGCCGGTTGGCTGGTGTTGAATCGCTTCGGTCATGGAATGCACCAGTCCTTGCGCCACGCCAAGCGCCCCGCCCTTTGCGGCCCCGGCCGCCCAGCCTTTGGCAAAGGTGTGAAACTCAATGCTGGGAGTTGAAGGCAGCGCTAGCAATCCAATACGACCCAATTGCAGGCGGTGTTCGGGAGCCAGCGGCGCCGGGGTTGACGCACAACCACCGAGGCAAGCCAGGTAAATGCCGACAAAAAACCTAACGAGCAAACGCTGGAAAAAATTCCTATCGAGCCTGATGCTCATGGCTGCAATAAACTACTCAGAAAATTCGCTATTCGGCTGCTAACCGCCACCACGCCGCATTGCCGGGAACCGGCGGCCGCTTTGTTAAAGTGTACATAGATTTGCCGCATACATTCCCTCCGCAATAGCTGAGCCTAGTTACCTGCGGCAATCAAGCTAACAAGGGTTGATACGATTTACAATACTTGAGTAAATTACTCGATTGACTGAACGCCAGCGCCAGCACACCATTCAGAAACATACGGTCCGGCGGCAATGAATATCCTACCAGCAAGATTCTCACTGTATAACGCGCGGTAAAGTACCTGGAGATTCGGCCGCCCGGCAGTCACGGCGCATATTGCGTGATTATATGATTATCATTTAATAGGCGCTTGCACCCTTACCCATGCTATCGCGCAATCGATAATTAACGCGCTTCCGTTTTTCCTACACGCCGGACAGCAACGGCGCAAATACCAAAGCACAGAATTACGCGAATTCAAAACCATGCAGCTCTCCATTAATATGGATTTCGCCGATCCAATCCGACGATGCAGGTGATAGTGCTTGCCCAAACGATTTACCGATAGCTAGAATAAGCGCGCTCCCGCTTATTCCGGCGCACTTGATCGGGGGGGCTTGGGAGAAAATACAAAGTACGATAATAACTAAGTACGATAACAAGTACCATAACAACAAAGGAGTGAAAGTATGTTTTTGCAACGAAGACGTATAAGCAATCCTGCCATCATTTTCTGCATTTCCATTCTCGCCACATTCTTGTTACCCAGCAACGAAGCATCCGCGGTTCCCGCATTCGCGCGGCAGATGCAAATGGAATGTTCGGGTTGTCATTTTCAACACTTCCCGAAACTTAACGCGTTCGGCCGTTCGTTCAAGGCCAGCGGTCTTTCCCAGACGAGCCAATCGACCTTGGATGGCGAAAACTTAAGTATCCCGCCCAATCTCAACGCCAGCTTCTTTATGCGTTCCAAATACACGGACCTCAAAACCGATACCAATGACCCGAGAGGGGTCTGGGAAGTGCCGGAAGAGGCGGCCATTCTGTTAGGCGGCCGGATGGCCGATGGCATTGGCGGCATCGTGGAATGGGGCGGTCCCTTGTTGAGCGCGAAAATCAGCATGACGACGGAAATGGGTCCGGCCCGCGCGGGCATGACCTTGTTCACGACCGACGGCCTGGGCGCGGCCTATGGCTTTGAACTCATGAACACCGGCGCCGTGCGCAACCATCGCCCGTTCGAACGTTCCTCAAAACCGACGCTGGGCAATAACCCCGAGCTGGAGTTGGCGGATGCGGCCACCGGTCTGGCGTTTCATGCCGCTGACACCCATTGGTTCGTCAATGCGACACTGTTTATTCCCGACAGCCCGGAAGCGGGGTATAGCGAAATGGATGCGTCAGGCAATCTGGTGGCCATGACCATCGAGCATGCTCGGGAGCAGGCACACCTTCCGCATTTGTCCTATGAAGAGATAGAGAAGGAAGCGCCCGACAAAGCAGCGCATCGGAAACCTCTGTCGCGGCGACGCTGAGACTGATCAGCTGGTCTACCATCGAATGATTCAAATCCCCAAAACCATTTACGACCAGATGCTGGCCCATGCAACGGCCGAAGCGCCGAACGAATGCTGCGGGCTGCTGGCCGGACGGAACGACCGGGTCGGACAACTCTACCGGATGACGAACACCGATCATTCCCCGGTGCGCTACATGATCGATCCGAAGGAACAGTTCGCGGCC
>Ga0209640_10004517_pt1 | contig 12180 bp, 7 predicted proteins | sample RifCSP10_1_FD_184018 | JGI IMG/M metagenome (GOLD analysis project Ga0209640, IMG submission 184018) | Soil microbial communities from Rifle, Colorado - Rifle CSP2_sed 10_1 (SPAdes) (version 2) | ecosystem: Environmental > Terrestrial > Deep subsurface > Rock core/Sediment | place: Rifle... | reverse complement strand
AGGATGTGAGCCGCCTCCACGGCATCCGACTCGTCTTCGAAGTAGGACATGGGCACCGAGAGCGACAAGGCCTGGACTTCGACGCCGGCGCGGTCCATGTCCTCGATGTGCGCTTCGATGTCTGCTCCCTTCAAGAGCGGGAACATGCCTTTGGCGTGGGAGGTGCGCATGATGTCCCACAACAGCGCGCCGGGCTTGACCATAGCTGCGACATCCTCGCCGCCTGCTACGGCAAAGAAGCGGCGGTAATTCGAGTTGCAGATCACAATGCGGTCTTCGGCGTCGAACAGCACGAGGCCCTCGGACATCGCGTCCAAAGCGTCGTTAAGCTGCTGCCGTGCATTCTCTGCGGCTTTACTCGCGGCGATGAGCTTGAACTCCGCCAGTTTGCGTCGCGTGATGTCACGAATCGCCCCGATCAGGCGAACAGCGCGCCCATCCTCGCCACGAATACAGCGCGCACTGTCAGCAATCCAGATGTAGTCGCCGCCAACGCGGCGAATCCGATACTCATGGCTCACCCTTTCCGTCTCACCCTTGAAGTGCTTGCCAACTGCTGCCCTGTAGCCCGGCAGATCGTCGGGATGGACGCGTTCGCCCCATTCAAGACTGGTGAAATCGGCGTTCCCAATGCCAAGAATTACTCGCAACCGGTCGGAGACGTAGAGAGCGTCGGTAAGCACCGTCCAATCGTAGATGCCCTCGGTCGCTGTCTCGGTAACTAGGGCGAGGCGTGCTTCCGCCGAAGACGGAACGTCCTGGGAGGCCGGCGCAGGTGGGTTCGAATTAATATCGGCCCGGCCGCGCCCAGTTTTGCTCATCTCACGCTCGCAAATTCGACGAGATCGAATGAGCTAGAATACAACCGACTGGCGCATAACACAAAGCTGCCTGGACGCCAGTCGTCAGCGTCGTTGACCATAGTCCGCTCCTGGCACGAAGCAGACATCCGGCGATGCACTGCCGATTTCCGCTTCGTGCCAACAGCGGAAGTAGCCATCGTTCGGCAATTGGCTCACGGTTCAGCCAGGCCGCGCGCCGCTGCCAATAATCGCCGGCATCGGCACGACCAATTCGCCGCCGGATGCTCGGAAGCGTGCCAGATAGTCGGCGATGTAAGAGCGCACGCCAGCCGCCGCGGCACCCGATTGGGCCGCAAGTACGGCGCGCGCGCGAACAGTGCCGGTAAGGATAGATTCGATGTAACGGTCCGCATTGGCCACGTGCCAGTCCTGATGGAACGAATACGCCGCGGCGTCAGCGAAGCCCGCCTCCTCCAGCGCCGCCCGCATGCGCTCCGGCGATCCAAACTGGAAAAAATCGGGTCCGTGCGGCAAGGCCACGTCCATACTGCCGCGGGTGCGAACCGCCTCATAGACCAAGGTGAAGCCTGCGCCAGTTGCATCCCAAACGCTGAGCGCCGCTCGGCCACCAGGGCGCAGTACGCGTAGAATTTCGCGCAGTGCCGTTGCGGGCTCCGGCAAGTGCATGAGACCGTAGCCGCAGAGCACGGCGTCGAAGCTCGCCGCCGGGAACGGCAGGGCCTGTGCGTCGCCCTGCTGAAAACGGCCTTTGGGCACCAGCTTGCGGGCGAGTTCGACCGCCTCTACTGCAAAATCGAGTCCGATCGCCTCCGCGTCGCGTTCCAATGCCTCCGCCGCCAGCATGCCGGGGCCACAACAGATATCCAGCACCCGCATGCCGCGCTTCACGCTCGCCGCATCGAGCATGGACACCACCGTCTGGCGTGCCACCGCGCCGAAGGCCGAATCGTAGCCGCGGATATTGGTGTCCCAGCCCGATAGTTCGAAAGCGGAAAATTTCTTCGAGTCGCGAGATTGCTCGATAGGCATAGCCGTTACTCCACCAATATTGCGTAAGGGCCGGTGTGCGTTTGAGCGGGGTACAAATTCCACCGCTACAAACGAGGTCAACCCGAGTACTTTGATAGGAGTTGAAAACGGATTCAAGTATACTTCCGCGGGCACGACCGATGTCCGCTTTGGGTCAGAAGCAGACCTTTTCGTGCAGACGACCAATGTCCGCTTCTGACCCGAAGCGGATATTCGATGAGACTGATCGCGAAATAGTCGTTTTCTTAGGCACTCTTAGAAAGTTCAGTATCAGCCAGCGGTTATTTTCGATTGGTCCGTCATAGCGTTGCGCCCACGAAACGTAACACCTACTCGGTCTTGGGCTTTCCAAGCGATTCGGCAAAAGCACCTTAGGTTTTCAACGGGGATCTTCAAGAAGAAATCCTGGGGTAGGCCATCGGTACTCTCGAGTTGCAGACATGCGCCTCCCGCCGAAAGATTCCGGACGATGCAATCGACCGAACTCAATTCACGGCCGAAAACGATCTTTCCGAATTCTAGCGTCGGAATCCGCTGTTCGCGCCTGCGGTCGCTCACATGCAAGCTCCCATGGCTAGCGAGGGCGAACGCTAGGCCGAAAAAGTTCCGCAGAAATGAATTCAACGCTACTCAAATCGGCAATTCCCAATTTGGAACATAGGCGACCAGCGATTGGCCAGCGAAACCCCGACATTGAACGTGAACAATCGTTGTCGGGTAGAGTCGTGATCGTCCTGAAAATGGCCACCTGAGAATTTCCCGAGATGCGAAACATGGCCTTGCACCTAGTACCGCGGCTTCCCTCGCCACGTCATATATCGCCCACATCTGAGATGGTCAGAAGCGGACTTGGTCAGACAAGAGGATGTCGGGTGCAAAGGGAGAATTTCGCACCTTTCTCGCGAAGAATTCTCTGGAGGCTATTTTCGGCATAGTGCTGAAGGAATGCGGCCATTATGACGTCTATTTCGGCAAGGTCTTTCACGAGGTGATGAAATCCACCGTTTATTGGTTTGGCGAGACATTGCGGTGAGCAGATTGATCCGAGAGCGAGGAAGAGGCATTTCGTCAGACAGAACCGAGGCAAGATTTTTTCAGCGCCCTATTTCGTTGAGCGGAGCGCAGGCCAAGTTCCGGCCTGCCGAAAATATCCATGGCAATAGTAGGAGCACGCGAGGCTCCCGAGCATTGGCAGGGTGAATTTGCGGCCATCATGCACCCATGACAAGTGGGAAAAGTGCCTTCAGCGCAAAGGCGACGCGGCCCGCTTGCCGTGATCCTGTCGAGTACGAACACAGATCCGTGTCGTCTTGAGCAATCAGTTATTTACCCTGTGGAAGTCACTCAATACAATCAGTAGTTGGGCCTTCGTTAGTTCTTAATATTTGTTTGCACGAACTCCACAAAGTCTCTGTCTAGTTCAACTGCACGTTGACAAGTTCGTGCCAATCTTCGTGATGTGTACGCTCGCACGTGAGCGTGCAGGCGAGCATTGCATGGCAGCCCGCGAAATAGACATTGAAAGTCCCGCTCTGGGGATCAAACCAAACGATCTTCAGCAAGCGAGAGCTGCTGCCAAACGCGGTGTTGCGAGGGCCGCTGGCGATCGCTTCCTTGCACAAACACCGCTCGATGCCCGCGGCCAAGTGGCGCTGCTGAATAAGATGTTTGCACCGCGCAAAGATCGCGGAGAAGCATCTTCTCCTGGCCAGACCTGCAACAAGCAGGGCGAGCCTTCCGAACGTCCAATTGCGCAGCTCCCCGAAGCATTTCAGGGAGAAATGCCACGTGAACTTGCCGACCCGAATATTCAACGCGCGATCGAGAACGCCTTGGCCGCGGCAACCCAAACTTTCATCGATTGCTTCACTGAAGTCATTGGAACTTCGAAGTCGTTGCGAAAGTCCGTTAATGTAAGGCGCCCGGCTCGCCAGGTGCATGACAAGTCAGGTAGACTGCGTGGGACCGATGTTAAGATTACGGCGGCAATTGACGAGGCACGAGACCTTGGGGTGAATTCAATTGACGATCTAAAACAGCTGATAGCGGTCGACCAAGACCTGACCGAGGAGACCCCGCCAGCCTCGCTCATCAAAGCTGTGAACGAAGTCGATCCAGTTCGGTTTGGAATTCTGCTTGCGCAGCATCGAAAGCTGCTCAAGGTGACAAAGGTCTTGAGCTTTGCCACCGATCTTTTCTCAATACCGACTGATGCTCTGGTGCAGGCGTCCCGCGTAGCAGCGATCGGGAGTACGAGTGGCTATGCGCACTTGTGCCCGGCGCAAGCTTTCAGGGAAGCGGCAAGAAGGAGCGAAAATGCACGGACACTGATCTCCGTCGTCGACAATGCCGCCGCCGCTCTGGTGATATTGGGGTTTGATGGTTCGTTTCCCGCAAGCGGACTGGAGGCGGTGGTTCTTGCCGCGCTAGTCGCAAACCAGCTGCCGTCGTCCTATCGTGCCTACTTCGTTTGGAGTTCCTCGGGCGGCGCAGATGCTTTCTATCGAGCACATCGGAAATGGGCCGAGCTGGTTGTAAGCGAAACGGAATGGTCGGCGCGACTCTCCGGATACCCTGCTCGCGGTCGGCCTTCGGTCAAGGAGCTTGAGGCCACTGCCACGCAACTTGCCCTGGTCGGGCTGCGGAAACTGCGGGCGAAACTCGCGGGCGATGGAGCTGTCGTACGTCAGTCACTTGCTCACATCGGCTTTGATCCTCAAAGTGACAGGATACGAGACGATCTAGAAGCGTTTCTGGCTCACCTTCGCGCCGTTCATCGCTTCTGTGCCAATGTCACCTACCAGCAGATGTTTGGTCGAGAATGGGCCGGGCTTGATACGCCGTTCGATCAAGTCGCTGCGGCGATACGGAAAATCCGCAACATCAAGGAGCACTTTAGGGAAGTGGAACATGGATGGCGCGTCTTCGATCGCTTGACAATGCTGGAGGCTGATCAGATCGATGCACTGGGAGCGCTAGCCCCCTCGATGGATGTCTTCCGGACGCTATCATCAGAATTGAAGACTAGACTTGCTGAATGCACGGTCGAGACATTGTTGGCCGAGCTCAAGGACGAACAAGAGCTGGCCGATGCAATCCTCGATGCAGATCCGGAACGATCGTCCTCGCCAGTCGGCGTGCCGCTCTCTCAAGTTTACGACACTGTGGCGCATGAGAATCTCCGTCGTGAACTGAGCGAGACACTCGAGCGCGATTCATTAGCCCCCACAGTCATGAAGTTCTCTGAGAGCGATGAGACGGCTGAAGCCGCGCTGAAGGCGGTAACCTGGGCGAACATTATTCGCAGAAATGAAATGCCGTCAGCATTGCGATCTCAACTCTTGTCGGATGATGCTGTCCAAGTTCGAGAGCGTGTCCGAGATGTTTCCGTCCGTGCGCGATCGGTCCTTCAAGAATTCGACAGCCACGTCACGAAGTTCGAGGAGCAATTCGGAATCGAAGGGTTGTCGTCCATGGCGCTATCGGAATTGCTATCACGGGCTGATCGCGTCATTGGACAGAGGGCGCGAAGGCGTAGCCAAACAGAATCGGAGATATCCGTCTTGGCGAATACTCCGGCGATTGCGAAAGCGTCATAAATTCTGCTACTCCGGCAGGGGATTGATCTAGCTAATTTGGCCGGATTGCTACTCCCTGCAGCCGACTAATGCCGAGCTTGAGCGGACAAAAAACCGGTTCCTGCCTCGGCAGACCTTTAGCCGGCTATTGAAGTGGCAAACGAGTAATGAACCCATTCACCGAAACCAAGGAACGTATTTAGATTGGTGCGGCCAAGACCGCACGAATTCGACGACAAGTCGTGGTTTCCGATTAATCTCTTGATTGCCTTCGAAACTCACGCGACTCGGAGGTTTAGCTTAGTTCTCTCGCGCTACTCATTCATGGATTGCGTAGGCGCTCGAAGGCCTGCGTGTTCTTTATCGCCAACACGCCGCGGAGCGGACAACTTTTATGAGTTTTTCATTCGCCGCTGACCGCGCACGACGATCCCATCTGGAGCATCCGCGCACTGATAGAGTTGGCGCGGCACGGCTCACGATCGGCATTCGCGCAAAACTGACCTGGGCGTTTGGGACCATGCTGCTGCTGATTGCAGCAATCGGCATGCTCGGACTGGTTCATGCGCGGATAAACAGCACTTTGGCCGCCCAGTTCGGGGACCGCTGGTTTCAGGGGATCGAGGTTCTAACAGATATAAAGCGAACCGTAGCCGAGCACCGACTCTCGATACAGCGCCAGGTCCGCGCCCAAGATCTCGATGGTCGTCACGTTTTCGATGAGCGTTTGGATGGGGTACTGAAGACGGCACAACGCCGGGACGCCGCTTCGGCTGCCTCCCTCAACACAGCCCTGCGCAAGCTGGAAGACCTCATCGACTTGTCGCGAGTACAGGGTGCCGTTGCAAGAATACGCTTCGATGCCGTTTACGAAGGAGCTCTGCTCCTCACCGGGGCGCTACTGGTTGTGGCGGCGCTCTTTACGATTGCCGTCGCAGCGTGGGCATCGCGTAATGTGAGCGCTCCGCTTCTCAGGATCAGCAACGCGATGCAGCGCCTCTCGGCGGGCGACATTTCGATCAACGCGGGCGGTTTTACGGGCAGTCAGGACGAGATTGGCGCCTTGGTTGAGGCCATGAACGGGTACCGCGACAGCGTCATTCTTGGCCGAAGTCTTTCCTACATCGCAGAGCGTGAGCGAGAACGACTGCACGTCGCAGTGAGCAACATGCCCATAGGGCTTTGCATGTTCGATGCGGAGCATCGACTGATCATCTGCAATAGCCGGTATGCGGAAATCTACCAGCTACCGGGCGAGCTAACCGATCCAGGTACGACATTTGGGGAGATCGTCGACTATCGTCGCAGAAATGGCATCGATGGCGGAGACGATCCGACACAATATCTCGCCCGTAGCGAAGAGCTTGAGCATGGCAGAGTTCCGCACCCGAACTTTTACGAGCTGAATGATGGCCGCATCATTAGCGTTGCTTACCAACTAATCGAGAACAGCGGTTGGGTTGCGATACACGAAGACGTCACCGAGAAGCACCAGGCGGAGACCAGAATTTGGCACATGGCACGGCACGACCCGGTCACCGATCTTCCAAATCGGGTCCTATTCAAGGAGCAATTGGAGGAAGCGCTTAAGCAGGTATCCACTAGTGAACAGCTCGCAGTCCTTTGCCTCGATCTGGATGAGTTCAAGAGTGTAAACGACACCCTCGGACATCCCATCGGCGATGGTCTACTTCAAGCGGTTGCTGAGCGGCTGCGAGAGCTTGTCCGGCCGACCGACGCCATTGCACGATTTGGCGGAGACGAATTTGCGATTGTTCAGTCTGGCCTCGAACAACCTATTAACGCCGCCGCACTCGCCCAGGTCGCGATTGAGGCGTTCCGAGAACCGTTTGAAATCGAAGGCCACCAGGTCGTCATCAGCACGAGCATTGGGGTCGCAGTCGCGCCCATCGACGGCGAGAATGCGGAAATATTGCTTAGGCACAGCGACATGGCGCTCTATCAAGCAAAGAGCGATGGCCGGAATACCTATCGATTCTTTGAACCAGAGATGGACGCCCGTCTGCAGGCACGACGGGTGCTCGAGCTAGAAATCCGTGGTGCGCTCGCGAAGGGCGAATTCGAGCTGTACTATCAACCGGTATTCAACTTGCGAAGCAATTGCGTCAGCACCTTAGAGGCGCTGATCCGCTGGCAGCACCCGGTTCGGGGCACCATACTGCCCTCAGAGTTCATCCCGCTCGCAGAAGAAATTGGCCTCATTGTGCCCATCGGTGAATGGGTGCTGCGACAGGCGTGCCTTGATGGGACCAAGTGGCCGGAGGACGTTCGAATCGCAGTCAATCTCTCTCCTGTCCAACTCACGGACAAGCGACTCCTTGAAACCGTGATTAGGGCCATCGCGGCTTCCAAGCTGCCACCCAATCGTCTCGAGCTGGAGATTACGGAGGGCGTTCTGATGTCCGACCGTGGTGCAACACTGTCCACTCTGCAGAAACTCCAAGCACTCGGGATTCGTATCGCGATCGATGACTTCGGATCCGGGTACTCGAGTCTGCGCTATTTGCACAGTTTCCCGTTCGATAAGATCAAGATCGATCGATCGTTCATTGATGGCGTTTTGACCGACGCCAATTCTCTTGCCGTCATTCGAGCGGTAATGGTGCTCAGCACAAATCTTGGGGTCGAAACGACAGCTGAAGGAGTGGAAACTGCAGATCAACTGGAGTGCATCCGAGCTGAGGGTTGCACCGAAGTTCAGGGCTTCATGTGCGGCCGAGCTCGGCCGCCAAGCGAGGTTCCTGCGCTATTTGGGACGCGCGGGGTCACAAAAGCGGCATGACGCCTGTCAGAATATCGGCAAGGAACCGCAGCTTCGCAGATCTGTGAGGTAGCGATCAAAGGCATCGCTGGAAAGCGCCTGACATATCGGCCTGCTAACGAAGCCGCGCACGCTTAGGCAGAAGGCAAGGCGCCCGGCGAACGCAAAAAAAATCGCTAAAACTCTAATCAATTTTGAAGGGCGATGCTAACTTTGGGCCAAAAGATTTAGCGATAAAGGATGTGCCATGTCCAAAGTGTATAGCTTCCTTTGGGATGAATCCGGCACCACCGCTATCGAATATGCCCTGATCGCCGGGAGCATTTCTATTGTGTTCCTCGTTGCAGCTCAAAGCATCGGAACTACGGTGAACTTGACCTTTACGAAGGTCGAGAATGGCTTGCAGTAAGGCGCGTTCTCCTGTGTGAAGACCTAGGCTCCGGCAAGTGCCCGGGGGACTTTTTTTGGTCACAGGAGTGTCCAGACTCTTGCGGTGCGTTACGACCGAAAAATACCGAATGATCTACCGATTTGAGCCACAGGCGGCTGACCACGCTCATGTATTTCCAGTCGAAAAAATACATGTCGGCATCGACCAAGATCACCACGACAGCGACAGACACGCGCCACAGGTAGAACCCACAAAGTTGAGCCCCCCATAGAATATTAAGTATCGCTCACTTCGCGGCGATTTTGCGGCGCTTGGGGCTCTTGAGCCGTTTGCCCTTAGGCTTGTGAGACTCGGGCAGGGTTTCTAGAAATACTCGAATTACCTTTTGAAACTTTGACTCTTGCGGGGGATCTTGCTTTGCCATGGAAAATACTCGTCCACCCAGAAAGGTATTAGAAGCGCTTGAGAAAGACTAGCGATCGCCCAGGCGTAAGGGGATGATCGTCCTGCTATCGTCGAGGCTCGATTGCGCAGTGTTGTAACCAACCGTGCGATTGCCTCCAGCCGCTTTGGCCCGAAAGAGCGCTATATCCGCGCGTCTTAGGAGCTCGTCGATCGTTTCACCAAACTCCCATTCCTCTACACCAAAGCTGCATGTGAACTTGATCAGCTTGTCCCCGATCCTCACCGCTCGATCTGCAATTTTCCGTCGCAGTGCCTCTGCAATCTTGAAAGCGTCGGGCAATGCATGGTCTTCCAGCAGCAATACGAATTCCTCTCCACCGAGCCGTCCAACAATCTTACTGCAGTACAAAGCGTTCTTGGCGACCAAGCCGACCACAAAATCCCCCACACTGCGTCCGAACTCATGATTGATTGCATCGAGATGATCGACGTCGAGGACTACAGCAGACAAGGTGTGAGCTTGGGCAGCGCGTTCGCATGCCCTCTCTGATTCGCGAAAGAAGTCCCCGCGATTGAGCGTCGCAATCGGAAATTTTTCCATAGTAGACCTGAAGTCAATTGACGCGGAAAGGTTGCATAAAATCTCTTAGGAAGCGTTAAATTTGGTGGGTCGCACAGACGACGCTCCTCGTCACTTACCAAACTACGACGCTCACGACGCTACCTGCGTGTTGCAGTTTCTGCACAATCCAACCGGTAGTGTCCTATGGACACTACCGGATATTCCCATTGGTTGCATTGCATCCGCATACCTGGTAAAATTGTAAAGGCGGGTCGGGGAGATGCGGTCATTAACGGATATTCGGGTCTGTCCGAGCTGCGCGGATCGCCCGATGCGGTTGTTGAGTCAGATTCAGCCTGATCCCACTCGCGGAATTGGGTTCGAGTTGCGCTTGCTGACTTGTGACGCATGCGGTCATCGGTTTTCCGAAACTGTCAAGTCGGTTTCCCCCGAACCACATCTAATTCCGCAGCATTGGCGCTGCACTCATTGCGGATGGCAAATGGAGATTTATGACCGAACTAGACCTCACCCGACGTACGGTGGGAATTTTGAATTGCTGAGAATGCGTTGTATGGGCTGTGGGCGTTCCGCGACGGCCGATGTCTGGATAAAGTGACTAGAAACCGACGTGCACAGCCTCTAGGTGTTAATCTGGGTAGTCATGCATCCATCGCCGTGAAGAATTTCGCTATACTCAAGTAGGCGTGATCGTCTGAAAGCGAGTATGCGTTCGCAATCCCGAGCCTTCTACGTGTGACTAGAATTACAACGCCTGCCTGGCTGATATAAAGCTCCGCGGCAATACGAGTGGTCACCATTTAAACTTCAGTGTTCCGGTTCCACTGTAGCTAATCAGTTTTCCGGCGAGTTCTCCATCGAACCGTGCGCCAAGAGTTATGTGGTTACCAAACTTGAGGTCGGCGACAACCGACGCGAGAACAATATTCGGAGCAGATGTGGCGCCGTCAATCGTAAAGGTAGCCGGCGGCAGCGTCTGGAAACTCGCGGTGATCCGGCGCGCATTAGTGAAATCATAGACCCAGGCCAGGCGAGACCGAAGCGCGAGAAGGGTTCCATCGGCAAGCGGAATAGTCCGGTCAAGCCAGAAACCAAGCTCACTGCGCGCAAGGATCGTCGCCTTGGCATCGTAATAGAGAGCGAAGCCCGGTGAGCCGGAGGTGGCATACTCGCGATAAGACGGAATAAAGATGGCCTGTAACTGACTCCCGACGTAAGGCGTGAAGTCAAACAGGTTAGTTGCGAACCGATAGCCGCCCTCGATGCGCAATCCCGGGCCATGAATATTGAAATCCGCTGCCAATCGATCCGGTCCGGTAATCGTTACCGTGCGGTCTGTCGAAGCCTGATGCCAAGCATAGGCGAGCGCCGCCGAGAAGTAGGCGGGTCCATTGCGTGTCAGTGCGTAGAGGCCAGCTTGAATAAAATCTGTGCGGCCACTACCGAGCCCATCCGTCAGGCTCCAAGAACTTCCGCCTCCAGCTAGTGCAAAACCGAGCATCATGCTGTGTGAGATTTTCTGGTCAACGCCCACAGCGAAGCCACTAATCCGAGCAGCAGTGTCATGGCTGCCAATCAACGTGTCGCCTGCAACTTGGTTGAAACCAGCAAAAGCTGAGGCCCAGAAATTCAGACGATTGTCGGTCCGGTGACTCTCAGGCTGGATCGATGGCGCATAGCCCAGTGCCAAGGTTGATGGCGCGAGTCCCCACGTTTCGATCGAGTTGCCGACGGTCGGACCAAACTCGATGGCGCCAACTCGAGTATCGTTGAAGGGATTCAACAACATCGGCAGGAATGAGTTCATGGCAAAGGAGGCCGCCTGTTGTGCGCCGACCGCGACCTCACCCGAAAGCTGAGTTAATGCTGCAGGCAATGAAGACGGCAATATATTGAACAGAGCCGTTAGCGGGCCGCCAATTCCACCGCCGGCGTTAAAGGCTTGGTCGATAGCGGTCGCGACTGCGAGCTGGTTGCGGTTGAGACCGGGCGATTGCCCAAGTGCCAGCGATAGGTTCAGCAACACATCGTTCGCGTTGTAAGCCAGACTGGCGATGAAATAGTTAGGGAGGTTGAATGTCGTAATCGAATCGAAAGTGCCGGTGAGTCCGCCGGTCGCCGAGAGAATTATGTAGCTCTTGGGGACATAGTTTCCGAGCTGGAGGTACGCCTGCACGTTTCCAGCCAAAGTCGCGGTGCCGGTCACGACGATGCTGTCGGCGTTGCTTGGTGACAATTCAGCGAAATATGCGCTGCCGGTTTGAAATACGAGATTGCCTTGTACCGTCAGCAAGCCGATGGAGAGCCCGGGCGCAATGATGCCGCCGGTATTTATCGTGGTCGAAGAGACGATTCCGTTGCCGGCCAACATGGCACCGGTAGCCACCGTCAGTCCACTCGATGAGCCGATGGAACCGTCTACGACAAGTGTGCCAGCGCCGACAAAAGTCGCTCCAGTGTAGGTGCTTACACCCGAGAGGTATGTGGTACCGGTACCGATCTGTCGGAACTGGCCGGTTCCGGAGATGACGCCTGCGAAGGTGAAGAGGTCGGCGCGGTTGATGGCGAAGGTCGCGTTGTTGACGACA
>Ga0209640_10004516_pt1 | contig 12180 bp, 10 predicted proteins | sample RifCSP10_1_FD_184018 | JGI IMG/M metagenome (GOLD analysis project Ga0209640, IMG submission 184018) | Soil microbial communities from Rifle, Colorado - Rifle CSP2_sed 10_1 (SPAdes) (version 2) | ecosystem: Environmental > Terrestrial > Deep subsurface > Rock core/Sediment | place: Rifle... | reverse complement strand
CAATCTTGTTTACCAGGGCACGGCCGATGCGCGCTTCGTCGCCTATCGCGCGAGCGACGGGCACAAGCTCTGGCAGGCGCGCACGCAATCCGGCGTCGTCGCCGCGCCGATGACGTATGAAATCGACGGCGAGCAATACGTCGCGATCCTGGCGGGCTGGGGCGGGGCCATACCGCTGGTCTCCGGCATGCTGACCGCCAACACGGGCACGAACCAGCCGCGACTTCTCGTATACAAGCTTGGCGCGAAAGAAGTGCTGCCGCCGCAGCTTGTCGTTCCGGTGCAGCGTCCCGAGCCGCCGGCGGCGCCGGACGACGAAGCGACGCTCATGCAGGGCAAGCTGCTCTACCAGGCGAACTGCCTCAGTTGCCACGCCGATTCGGCGCAAGGCAACAACGTGCTACCGGACCTGCGCTGGAGCCCGATGCTCGAGCCGGCCGCGTGGCAGTCCGTCGTGCTGAAAGGCGTGCTCAAGGAAAAAGGCATGATCGGCTTCGAGAAGTTCCTCGGCGAAACGGAAATCGAGGCGATCCGTGCCTACGTCATCTCCGAAGCCCGCCAAGAACTTGCCGCTCGATAGGATAAAGGGGACGCAAGAGGGGACGCACCCCTTTTAAGGGGCGCGTCCCTCTTTGCGGTACCTTCGCAGTGTGCGTCCCCTCTACGACCTGCTGATCGTCGGCGGCGGCATCAACGGCGCCGGCATCGCCCGCGACGCCGCCGGCCGCGGCCTGGCGGTTCTGCTGTGCGAGCAGGACGACCTCGCGAGCCACACCTCCTCGGCCAGCACCAAGCTGATCCACGGCGGGCTGCGTTACCTCGAGCATTTCGCGTTCGGCATGGTGCGCAAGGCGCTTGCCGAGCGCGAGACGCTGCTCGCCGCGGCGCCGCACATCATGCAGCCGCTGGAATTCGTGGTGCCGCACGACGCCGGCCAGCGTCCGGCCTGGTTGATCCGCCTCGGCCTTTTCATCTACGACCATCTCGCGCGGCGGCGAAGGCTGCCCGCCTCGCGCGCGATCGACCTGCGCTCGCACCCGGCCGGGCAGCCGCTGCAAGCACGCTTCCACCGCGGCTTCGTCTATGCCGACGGCTGGGTGGACGACGCGCGGCTCGTGGTGCTGAACGCGGTCGGCGCTGCCGAATCCGGCGCGAAGATATTGACGCGCACGGCCTGCACGGCACTCGCCGTGGCTGGAGGACGATGGCAGGCGACGTTGCGGCAGGCCGACGGCCGCGAGGAGCGCATCGAGGCGCGCGCCGTCGTCAATGCCGCCGGCCCGTGGGCGGTCCAGTTCCGTGAGCGCATCGCCGGCATCCGCCACTCGAGCGATTTGCGGCTCATCAAGGGCAGCCACATCATCGTGCCGGCGCTCTTTGATCACCCGTATGCGTATCTGTTGCAAGCACCGGACCGGCGCGTCGTGTTCGCCATCCCGTATGAAGGGCGGTACACGCTCATCGGCACGACCGACGTCGAGCACCACGGCGAGCCCGGCCCCGTCACCGCGAGCCCGGAGGAGATCGCGTATCTCTGCGACGTGGTGAGCCGCAGCTTCGGCAAGCCACTGCGTTCCGCCGACGTCATCGCCAGCTACGCCGGCATCCGGCCGTTACAAAAGGACGAGTCCTCGGATCCGTCCGGCATCTCGCGCGATTACCGCATCGAGTTCGACCGGCGCGAGGCGCCGCTCCTGTCGGTGATCGGCGGGAAGATCACGACGTACCGTCGTCTCGCCGAGGAAACTGTGGACAAAGTCTGCGTCGCGCTCGAACGCAAGCTGCCGCGCTGGACCGCCGGCGCGGCGCTGCCCGGCGGCGACCTGCCCGGTGGCGACTTCGAGCGGTTCGCGGACGGCGTCATCGCGGCGCATCCCTGGGCTGACCCCGCGATGCTGCGGCGAATGGCGCGCGCCTACGGCAGCCGCATCGCGCGGATCCTGTCCGGTGTGCAGGACGTTTCCGGACTGGGCGCGCAGGTCCTGCCGGGACTCCATGAACGCGAACTCGCGTATCTGCACGATGAGGAATGGGCGCGCACGGCCGAAGATGTGCTGTGGCGGCGCAGCAAGCTGGGCCTCGGGCTGCCCGCGGATGCCGTCACGCGGCTGCAGGACTGGATCGCCACGCACTGGCGATAAAAGGGGTGCGTCCCCTCTTGCGTCCCCTTTTTCCCTTTTTCTCAGAACTCCTGCCGCACGCCGACGAACCCGACCAGGCGGTCGTAGGCGTAGCGCTCGTCGTCCGAGTTGTCGAACGACTCCCACTCCGCCTCGAGCACCAGCGAGAAGCCGCGGATGTCGACGAAGGGAAACGGCCTGGCATAGCGGAGCCGCACGTCGAACCCCTTCTTCTCCGGCGCTTCATCGTTGATCGTCGGGTCGCCGACGAACTGCTGGTCGAACACGCGCGAGCTGTACTCCGACTCCATCGTGAGCCGGCCGTCGTCCCTGAATCGCTGGGTCCATTCGATGCCCACGTTCCACTGCGTGCGATCGGCGTGACCGACGCCGTTATCCTCGCGGATGTCGTAGCCGCCCACCAGTTCGAGCGCGCTCCGCCGCGTCAGCCGGTGCTGGTAGCGCGCGTCCACGGCGTAGTATTTGTACCCAAGATCCGTGCCGGCCACGGGGTTGCCGGCGGCATCGCTCGAGCGCCGGTCGCGATAAATGCGCTCCTCCAGCTTGAGATTGACCCGCAAGCTGCGATCGCGGCCGCCCACTTCGTACCCGGGCCCGACGCCGTACTCGTAGTAATCCAGCCGCTCCAGGCCGAACTGTTCGTAGTCTTCCACGTAATTGCGGTCCGCGGCGGTCGCCCCGACCGAGAAGCGCCCGAATTTCCGGCCCGGAAAGCGCCACTGGGCGCGCAGGTCGGCCCGGCCGCTGTCGTATCGGTTCCCGATCTCGTTGCCCAGACCGTCGGTCGCCACCTGTCCGGTCAGGCGGCTGACATAGGTCTGGTCGCGCATCGCGTAGCGCAGCGCCCAGTCCCATCCGTGCTCGTCGTATTTCTCGGCCGAATCGCCGCGCGCGCGCACGTAGATGCGTCCGCGGTCGGCATCGCGCAGGGACGACTCGTACAGCCGCCCGGTCGCGCCGATATCCGCCTGCTTGCGCCATCCACTGGTCGTCAGGCCCTCGGCATTGACCGTGGCTTCCATTTCGGTGAAGAAGCCATCCTGCTCGCCCAGCACGTCATTGAACTCGTACGCGTTCGAGTCGTAGCCGAGCCCGCCGCGCAGGTCGATGTCGGACTCGGCCGATGCGTTGACGCCCGCGAGCAGTCCGAGCACTGTCGTCGCGATCCATATTCCCGGGTTCCTGGTTCTCATCGCTGGATTCCTTTCACCTGAAGTTCAGGGTTTCTGTTTGGCCGCGCCGGACGGCGGCCTGGTACGTGAACTCGCCTGCGCAGCCGCCGCCGCGTCGCCGGCATTCCGATATCCCTGCGACAGTCGCGCCCACAGCGCCGTGTCGTCGCCGGCGAGCGCCGCGGCGCGATTGAGTTCGCGCAGCGCATCCGTGCGATGCCCGGCGCGCAGCTCGGTCTCCGCCAGCAGCAGCCGCACTTCCGGATCGCCCGGCTGCTCGGCGACCGCGTCCGAGAGAAGCACACGCGCACGATCGGTCTCGCCCTGTTGCAACAGAAGCCGCGCCAACCGGTCGCGAATGCCCGAATCCGCCGGCGCCAACAGCATCGCCGCTTCCAGGTCCGCGACCGCCAGGACATCGCGGCCCGCGCGTTCGTGCAGCCGCGCGCGATTGAGCAGCGCCGGCGTGTACCGCGGGTGCGCCGCGAGAATCTGCCCATAGAGCTTCAGCGCTTCACTTTCATTGCCGCTGCGCGCAAACAGCACCGCGAGGTTCAACTGCGTGTTGCGCGCGCCCGGATTGCGCTCGAGACTCGCACGATAGGCCTTGATCGCGCCGCTGACGTCACTGCGCTCCGACAGCACGCGCCCGAGCTGAAACCAGGCCTCGGAACTATCCGGCCGCGACTTCAGGCTGCGCCGCAGCAGCGTCTCGGCTTCCTTCGCCTGCCCGAGCCGAGCTGCGGTGCGCGCGGCGACCAGCAGCACCTCCGGCGACGGCGCGGGCCGCGCCAGCAGCATCTCGAGCAGCGCGCGTGCTTCCGGGTAGCGCCTCTGATCATGCAGCACGAGCGCCGCCTGTTCGATCGCGTCGTCGTAGCCACCCGGATGCAGCGACTCGGCATGCTGCACCTCGAGCAGCATGCGCTCGCTGTCGCGGTCGAGCAGCGCGAGCATCGCACCCGCATAGGCCCGATCCGCCTCTTCGGCCGCGTTGCGCGCGAGCCACGCGAGCGAGCCGCGCGCTTTCGATGGGTCACTGCCGCCGAGCAGATGCCGCGCCAGCGCCTTGCGGTAATCCGCATTGTCGCCGTCGAGCTTGACCGCCCGCGACAGAAACGTGTTCGCCGCGGCGCGATTGCCGCGCTGCTCCTCGAGCAGGCCCATCATCAGGTGCCCGTCCGCGAGGCGCTTGTTGAGCGCCAGCGCCTTGTCGAAGGCGGCATGCGCCGCGTCCAGCCGGTTGCGCTGCCACTCGGCGTTGCCGAGATCGAGCCAGACGCGCGGCGCGTCCGGCCGCAAGTTCACGGATTCGGTCAGGTACTGCACCGCTTTGTCCCAGCCTCCGGCGGCGCCGTGCGCAAGTCCGAGCTGGTGCAGCGCCTTCGCCTTGATGCGTCCGCTCGAGATCGCGGCCGCCCGCGTCAGGTATTGCTCGGCCTGCGGGAAATCCCCCGCGCGGCGGGCCAGCACGCCGAGGTTGTAGGTGGCTTTCTGGTGATTGGGCGATGCGGCGAGCACCTGGCGGTACATCCCGGCCGCGCGCTCCGGATTGCCCAGGTCCGACTGCGTGCGTGCGCGCAGGAACTGCGAATCCACGCGATCAGGCGCGAACTCGAGGCCGCGGGCGAGCAGGTCGTCGGCGAGCGGATAGGCGCGGAACGAGCGCGCCTGGCGCGCGAGTTCATGCAGGACGTCCGCATTCGGTTGCGGATCGGCCAGCAGCTTGCGTGCGGTTGCGGTCAGTTCGTCCGGCGTGCCGTAGAGCGGCACCGCGGCCGCGAGCGCGCTACGTTCCTCGCCTTCGTCCTCGGTGGTGTCCGTCATCGCTTCGACCTTCACGACGATCGGACTCGGCACGCGCCGCGCGACCAGTTCCTCGGAGGCGACAAACAGCGTGATCGCGGCGACCGCGACCGCGGTCAGCACCAGGCCATTCTCCTGCCAGTCGATCTTCATGCGCCGTCCGCCAGCGCCTGCCGCAGGTCCGGCACCAGGCCCTTCTGCAGGGCATTCTGGATTTCAATGCCGGGGCGGGCGTTGATCTCGAGCACTACCGGTCCGCGCCGCTCGTCCAGGCAGACGTCCACGCCGGCATAGCCGAGCGGCACGGCTTTCTGCGCGGCGCAGGCGATGCGAAGCACTTCCGGCCAGTTCGGCAGCTCACGGCCGGCGAGCTTCTCGCCGCTGTCCGGGTGGGCGTCGATCACCCGGCCCTCGTGGATGCCGGTGCCGAGGCGCCCGGTCACGAGATCCACCGCGAACCCGGCCGCACCCTGGTGCAAATTCGCGCGGCCGCCGGACTGGCGCGTCGGCACGCGCAGCATCGCCGCGACCGGCTTGCCCTGCACGACCAGCACGCGGATGTCCGGAATGCCGTCCGGCGCGATCGAGCGCGAGAACGCGTCCGGCCGGATCAGCTCCTCGAAGATCGCGCGATCCGGGTCGTCCGCGGACGAATGCAGCCCGCGGGTGATGTCGCGCACGTGGGCGCGCAGTTGTTCGTAGGTCCAGGTTTCGCCGTTCAGGAGGCGGAACTGGTCGGCGTCGGCGCCCGAGAACAGCACGATGCCCTGGCCTCCTGAGCCAGATGCCGGCTTCAGCGCAAAACCTGCGGAGGTATTCAACGCACCACGTCGATAGTCGAGCTCGTGCTCGGTCTCGACCGAGAGCAGCGTGCGCGGCGTTGGCACCCCGCCCTCGTCCAAATGCCGCTTGGTCGCCAGCTTGTCGTTTGCGACCGTCATCCAGTGCACCGCGTTCAGGCGCGAAATGAAATGGATGTTGCGGGAATTGAGCCCGAGTACCCCTGCATCCTCCGAGCCCGCGGCGCGGAACAGCCGCAAGAAGCGGAAGAACTCGCTCGCCCGGATGCCGGTCCAGCGCCCGACTGCGAGCTGCGCCGCCAGCACGGCGAGCAGCAGTTCCGGGAACTGGAAGAACAGGCCCCGCAGCAGCACCGAGGTGAACGCGAGGTAGCACAGCATCGTCACCAGCATGGTCCAGGCGATGGTGCGCACCAGTTCGCGCAGGCGGCTGCGCTCCATCATCTCCTGCAGGCGCTCGGCGGCGAAGCTCAGGATCACGACCGGGAACAGCGCGAGCAGCGCCAGGCGATGGCCCGCGCTCTCCGTCACCAGCACGCCGCCCGCCAGGATCAGCGCGGTCAACACGGTGATCACCGCCGCGATGCGCGGCACCACCAGCACGCGCATGCCGCGGAAGAAGCGGTGCGTGACGGCGCCGATCGCGAGGATGAGGACGAAGCCGAGCAGGCCCGGCAACAGGTCAGTGTACACGCAGCCGGCCGCCACCAGCATCGGCAGGAACACGCCGAAGGTACGAAGCCCGACCACGTTCCGGCAGAACGTCACGATCAGCGCGACCAGCGGAAACAACAGGAACACGCCGGAGATCTGCTCATTGGCGGCGATGAAGCGTCCGACGCCCGCGAGCCAGGCCGGGCCCGCTGCCTCCTCGGGCTTCAGGCTGTCCGCCGGCGCGAGCAGGCGGCGGATGCGGAAGGCGTGATCGAAATTGATGTCGCGCGTGTGCGTGAACAGGAACTCGTCGCCGCGGTAGAGCTTGAGGTAGTCCGCCGGGAGCGAGGCGAAGTGGCCGTTCAGCGGATCGAACGGCACCCAGTGGCCGCCGAGCAGCACCTCGACCCATTGATGCGAGGTGCGTTTGACGCCGGGCTCCAGGATCACGCCGCCGACGAGTCGCGCCGGGATGCCGTTCAGGCGCGCGAGCGCGACGAACAGGCGGCTCTTGCCGTTGCAGCTCGCCTGGCCGAGGCGCAGCGCCGTCAGCGCGTCGGTGTAGCCCTTGAACGGCGCCGGCTCGATCCGGTCGTGCGTGTAATCGAAGATCGCGCGCAGCACCTGCGCCTGGTCGGCGGACTGCGCGGGCCGGAGCTTGTTCCAGAGGCCGCGGATCTCGTGATGGCGGAAGGGAATGGCCTCGGTTTCCTCGAGCTGGCGCCGCGCCGAATCGCCGAGCGGAGTACCGAAGCCGAGACCGGCCGGCAATTCGTATTGCACGGCGCGGGTCGAGAGCCGCGCGCTGTAGAGCACGCGGTGCTGGCCCTCCGGCGGAATGCCATTCCATTCCGCGAAGCGGCCGGCCGCGGCCACCTCATCGGAAAACGCGAGCGGTCCTTGCTCGAAACTTTCCGAAATGATCGTCTGGCGTTCGTCGGCGACCGGCAGATAGGTGCCGAGCCGGACTTCGCTGCCGAAGCCCTCGAATGCCAGCTCGACGGTGAACTCGTGAATAGAGGCCGGCAGGACTTCGTCGAGCGTCGGGCGCGCCGACCACAGGTGCGCGCCCAGGAGCAGCGCGGATGCCGCCAACAGCAGGATCGGTAGCCGATGGGTCTTTAGGTTCATACCAGCCGTTCATCATCTCACTCGACCCTGCGTAGGACGTTGACCGCCGTCGTCGTCAATTGGCGACTGGGGTGAGACGGGCGACTCACTTGTGAATTACCGCACGCTTTCAGAGGGGACGCACACCATTACCGGTGTGCGTCCCCTATGGCTCAACCGGCCTGCTTCCCTCCACCGATCATCCACGGCGTTCCGAAGCGGTCGACCAGCATGCCGAAGGCCTCGACCCAGAAAGTCTTCTCCAGTGCCATGCGCACCTGTCCGCCCTGGGCGAGTGCATCGAACGTCCGCCGCGCCTCGACCACGGTCGGGTAATTCAGCGCCAGCGAAAAACCGCCCATGCCGGGGTACGGCTGGTCGCTCATCCAGTCCGAGGCCATCAGGCGCCGGCCCTGGACATCGATACAGGCATGCAGGATCGCCTTGGGGTTACCGCCCGGACAGCCTGCGCCCGCAGGCGCTTCGGCATTCGTCATCATCATCTCCAGCTTGCCGTTCAGCGTGCGCTCGTAGAAACGTATGGCCTCGGCACAGGTACCGTCGAAGAACAGGTAGGCATCGAGCTGACTCATGGGGACCTCCTCGCGGATTCGTACAGCGGGCCGCCCGGCCCCCTGGGAGGGGGCTGGATCGCGTATCGCTCATTAGTCGAATGAGAGGCACTGCAATCGACAGAACAGGGGGAAAATGGCGCCTGGTCGCGGACTCGCGGATTCAGGACCAGAGGCGTAGCGCGGGAGTCATGATGAACTCCAGCATGAAGAGTTCAGAACACGCCTCGTCATGGCAATGTGACTACAATCAATTCAGAAGCTTCCAGACACGTCTACAAACGGAGGGTCCCATGAATCTTCTCGTGCGTGGATTGATCGACTGGCCACAGCACGTGGCCCAGCGCGTTTACTGGCTCGCGCCGTTGTTTACCCGCATCGCGGTCGGCTGGGTGTTCCTGTGGAGCGGCTGGGGCAAGCTGACGCATCTGCCACTGGTCACGGAGAACTTCACCGGCTGGGGCATCCCCTTCCCAGGCATCCTTGCGCCGTTCGTCTCGGGCGTGGAGTTCTTCGGAGGGATTTTCCTGTTGCTCGGTCTCTTGACGCGCATCGCGGCGGGTGCCCTCGGGGTGGTCATGATCGTCGCGCTCGTGACAGTGCAATGGGAGCAGGTCGATTCCCTGCTCACCCTGCTGGGGATGGAGGAGATTCTGTTCCTCGCGCTGTTCCTGTGGCTGGCGATCGACGGGCCTGGCGACTTCTCGTTGGATCGCCTGTTGCAGGAGCGTTAGCCCTGCAGCAGACCGTGCGCTATTGCGCAGCCAGCGTGGTGCCTGTGTCCCGCTCCATGGCATCGACGACCGCCCGGGCTTTGTCCCCGGGGACGTTGATACTAATCAGTAGATCATACGCGGTCCTGTGCCCCGGTTGCCTGCAGAGGCACTCCGTATACCTGCGCTAGGCTTCCGCTTCGCGAGTTTGCGCTGGCGAGCCGCTCCCCGTCCTCGCGAAACAATGTAAGCAGGCGATGCACGGCATCTACTGCGCCACCTAACGCCCTGATCACTTCGCCCGCCGTGGCCGCTACTTCAACGTGGCCGCTGGGGCCTGATTTTGTCGGACAAGTGCTGCATCTGAAGTCGCTTTAACTGTCTAGCTTGCCATTAAAAAGAATGCCATTTGTCTTTAATAGCGGAGATTCCGATGCTCAATTTTCACCTCGTGCCCCAAGAATGGGCCGTTCGCCGTGCTGCTCAGTCATCGTCGATTTCGGCGATGAACCCGATTGGTCGTGACTTCGCCGGTGCCGGCGTCATCAGGGCTCGGATTGCGGCGTAGACTTTCTCGAACTGCTTGCGCGCCCTGGCATCGAGTGTTTTCACGGATTTCTCCAGTTCCTCGAGCTTGCGGGCAAGTTCGGTGTTCGAGGCGAGGAGCTCCCGCACGCGCACGAAGGCGCGGACAACGTAGACCGACATTTCGACCGCGCGGGGCTGTTCAGAATCGCAGCGGCCATGAATGCGCCGTGCTCGGTGAAGGCCAAGGGCGGGTATTTCCGGTGTTGGCCGCGTCCGCCGTTTAAGATCACAATCTGTGATCTTAGAGATATCCATTCATTTGCCGAGATTTTCAGCATGAAATCGGCTGGAAACCGGCTCATGTTGCGTCGGACTGCCTGATTCAAAGTCCTGGTCGTTATCTCATAGAGTGCCGCCAGTTCTGCATCAAGCAGAACGCGTTGACCGCGCACCAATACGATCCGCCGCGCGATTTTCGCGGGATCAGCCTTGTGACTGGTAGAAGGCATTGCGCAGCATCATTCCAGAACGGTACGTCCTGCAACGATCGCAAATCTGCTGCATTTCTTCTGAAATCAACCAGTTCCAGATCGGGCTGTTGCAATTCGCAACAGCCTCGTGCCGCCCCTACTCCAGCCCATGAATCCCCTTCACCCTCTCCCGGAACTCCTCCTCCGTGATCTCCTTCCCATGAATGATCGGGTGGAACGGATGCACATCGCGATCGGCGGCGGCAGCATTGTCCCCATCATGCAACCGCCGTCATCGTCCACTATGATGGTCGTCATCGCACTTCTCCTTCCCGCCAAATCCCCGTGCACCGCTTCCGCGCGTAATCCAAGGCCGAGAACAGGTTGCCCCTGCCCGACGTGGATCCGACGATCCACGGTTCTTCCCCGTAGGTTGTATCGGCAAGTGTCGTCACAACGCCTCCTTTTCAGGCGCGCCACGCGACTGACATCCATTGACGCGCGGTGCGGTTTCCCGGCCGCCGTCTTCGACGGCCGCTCACTCAGATTCGGAATGTCGGAGCCGGGCCTGCTCCGGTGGTCATGGCCCGATCGAGGTCACCTCAGGTGACCGTTTGCCTTCTGGCCCTGTGCCCCGGTTGCCGGGGGGACCACCGTGCCCGGATGGGTCGGTTGGCGGGAGCGGCTGCTCTACTCGTCACAATGGGCCGGCGCGATTACACCCAGAGCCGTATGGCGGCGATGATCAGGCCGAAGCCCACGAACAGCATGGAACCGAATTTGACCGTCAGCTTGAGATCCAGCGTGTCAATCTTCTGGTCGAGCCGAACAAAGTCGGCCTTGAATTGCTGCTCCAGCAATGCAATGCGATTAGTGACATCCTTCTTCAGGATCTCGAGGTCCTGCTTCGTCGCCAGCGTGGTGCCCATGTCCCGCTCCATCGCTTCCACGACCGCCCGCGCCTTGTCGGACGGGACGCTGATGCTGACGAGGGCATCATACCGATCTCACTTCAGGTCGGCCGTAAACCCGATCGGGCGTCTCTTCGTTTCTGGGGGCGCCATGAGCGCGCGGATCGCATGATAGACCTCCTCAAACTGCTTCCGCGTCCTGGCATCCAGCGTTGCGACCGATTTCTCCAGCGCTCCGAGCTTGCGGGCGAGCTCGGTATTCGATGCCAGGAACTCGCGGAGCTTCACGAACGCTCGGACGACATAGACGGACATTTCGATCGCGCGAGGGCTGGTCAGGATGGTCGCGGCCATGATCGCGCCATGCTCGGTAAAAGCCAGCGGCAAACGTCCTCGTCCGCGATATTTCTTGGAACTGGTCGCAATCTGCGACCAGTTCGTGCGTAACTCATTGAATGTCAAGTGGAATACGAAACTTTCGGGAAAGCGGTCGCGGTTTCTGCGGAACTGCTCGTTCAGTCTCCTGACTGTGACCCCGTAAAGACTTGCCAGGTCTGTATCCAGCAGGACTCTCTGCCCGCGAATCACGACAATTCGCTGAGCTATATCCCGGTCGCCTGATTCCAAAGTTGACGATGGCATCATCAGCGATCATCGGCGAATTGACGTCGTCACGATCGCACATTAACTCCCGGCAATCGCGCGTTTTGCGCTCACAGCAGATTCGAAAGGCGCACTGCTTGCAATGCTACCCGTGCCTCACCCTCGCCTCCAAAAACACCGCCTTGCGGTGAAACTCCAGATACCGCCGCTGCCCCTCGGAGAACGCACCCACATTGCGCCTCTCGTCCGGCGGGATACCCATGCGCTTCAGGGATTCCTTGTGCACCACCGGCGATACCAGCACATCGCCATTGTTCTCGAATGAGATGAACCCGCGATCAAACAGGTGATCCACCGTTGGCGTCAGCAGCAGCCCGTTCTCCCCGTCCAGGCGCTCGTCATTCGATTCGCAGTCGCGCCACGGTTTGCAGTGACTCGCGATCAGGTGTTCCGGCCGATTGACGCCGGTGATCCGGCACGCGAGGCCCATCGGTCATGCATCCTTATCAACATCCGCAATGAATCCAATCGGTCGCGACTTCACAGCAGGTGGCGTCATCAGCGCCTGAATCGCCTCGTAAACCTCCTCAAACTGCCGTCGCGTCCTGGCATCCAGCGTCGCGATGGGGTCATGGATTCCTCGTTGAAAATATTCGGGATTTGACAGTTCAGCCTCCATTCACCCGCCAGAGGCCTATGA